>Ga0335398_10011133_pt1 | contig 10148 bp, 7 predicted proteins | sample BON03_FD_205742 | JGI IMG/M metagenome (GOLD analysis project Ga0335398, IMG submission 205742) | Freshwater microbial communities from Lake Bonney liftoff mats and glacier meltwater in Antarctica - BON-03 (spades assembly) (version 2) | ecosystem: Environmental > Aquatic > Freshwater > Ice >... | reverse complement strand
ATTTTGCATTCCCTAATGGATCTAGTTGCTGCAGCCCAACTCAGTTTTCCAGTGGTATGTACTGATGCCAGTCTGCTGTCCAACTGCTCTGCCCACGTGACTGAGATGTTGCTCTGCTGCAGTGCTTGTGCTAGTCTCGACCAAAAGTCTCCGGTTGCGTCATCCCACTTCCACAGTTCCATTTCCTCAATTAGTTCCACAAAAGAGTCGCATAACCACTCGTCTCAGGTGCGGTTTAGGCACACTTTGTCGGCCTTTCCTCATTCTGGCCTGTCCATTCCCAATGGATGTTTGATCAGGTATGATACTCCCCGGACGCTCCGCGCTTCGAGGGGTGCCCAGGCTATTGACTACTCCTGGGTTAAACTTGATATTACCATGCCGCACACACTTCGTCCACAAGGATTCAGGACATCCTTGCGGACGAAGTTTGTGCGGCATGGTAGTATCAAGTTTAACCCAGCAGTAGTCAATAGCCTGGGCACCTCACGAAGTGCGGAGTGTCCGGGGAGTATCATACCTGATCAACCATCCATTGGGAATGGACAGGCCGACAGGATGAGGAAAGGCTGACAACGTGGGCCGACGGTGGGGGAAACAGTAAAATGCCGCATGAAATGATTCTACGAGACTTGGAGTTACGGTCCACAGGATCAAGATTTTGATGTAATCTTAATCTGAAGATCATATCTCCCGGGAGTCGAACCCGTGATTTCACGGTCGCTGGTCGGAATAACTACCGGTACGCCGTAAAGGCTTATATCAAGCTTGATATTCGACTCCCGGGAGATATGATCTTCAGATTAAGATTACATCAACATCAGCAGAAATATCAACTACATTTTTTGCATTCATACTCTATAAAAATTCGTTTGTTACACCTGATATGTTCCTTCGGGTTTTCATGTATCAAGTAAACCTGAAAGGCGTCGATTGTCGGCACTGCAAAGGACAAAATACCAGACATTGCACACAAATAACAGCTGTATACATGGTAATTCGTACGATAATTTCATAGACAGGGTGAGCAAGCATCACTGCGGCCTGACATTCGGAGGCACGAGGCCCGCGCGCGATGTCTTTTTTTAATGATTTTCCTCATTATATTTTTTGATTTTCAAGAAATCACGGCAAGGTACACAAATACACGTTCATTCACATCGTGACCTAAACCCAGTGTCATTATATCAGAGTCATTCTGTGACTCTGACATGTGTAGACCGTGACTCGTATTAGTCACGCTTAGGGCCCTGCACGAAGCGTGGCATAAGAGCCTGAAGCATGGGGATATTAATTTGGATTGGGATCGTTTCTGGTGTATCTAATAGAGGTCTGGAGCGTGGTTTCAGCTCGCACTTGATAAAGGGCCAGTTTGTTTTCCTTGTCATTGCAGCTGAGCACAACAGCTGCCTTCATTCTACCTGTACTACTTCGCTCTAGACCCATACTTTAAGTTGTTTGAGCCCTCACAAGACGATCTCGCGGGCTGTTGTTCGGCTATATCTTCGTCCAGGGGTTCAGGTTTTGCAATAATCACTTTTTCCATCGTGAGTCACTAAGCTTTGGTCACCCTTCTTTCGGTCAAGCGCGCAGCCTCATATTTTGACTTCACGGTGGTACACTGCAACGTGTACATACTATCCTAGTGCGCTTTCCCTCATCGTCTCTCTTTCTCTTTCCTCTGGCAAGGGGTGAGACGCATTTCTCTGTACCCAGCATGCAGTTTCGTACTCAGCATGCAGGCATGCCAACATTAGCTCGGCATTCTCGTGCAAATACTTTACTTTGCTACACCTTTGTTGTTGGTATGCCTGAGATGTATCTTGCATGTTAGATTATGTTGCGATGCCCTTTGTGTCACTAGTACGTGCTCGGTTGTGCGCGCTATAGGATACTTTGTTTTGTCTGCGCAGCTTACAATCACCTAATTTGTGCTTGTGTGATGGTTGGGGGAAATACTCATGTGGTTTGTACTGTTACCAAGGGGCGTCAGGTATGGGGGGGAAATAGCCACGCTATGATTGCATACTTTCTATCGTGCAACCTTGTCATGTCTATGCAAAACACATGTTAGCTGATACATTCTCCTGTATGTGCATTTTGCTGAGTGAACTTTGCTACTTGCTTCTGCATTGATCTGCTGCTGGTCACGAGTACGTGCAGATTAATATCTGGAGATGAGATCATTTGACATTCGTCTTGTGCGTGTGAGCATCATGGCGCAAAGAGGCGATTCCAACAAGCGCTAGACCTTGAAGTGGACAAGGCTTCTGTGTCGCTCACTTAGCACAAAGGTGAATTTGAGAAGTGGATTCGTGCAGATAGGCCTGCTGTTTAAAAGACTGCTCTGAGTTTCCTTTTCTGCGCAAATTATCTCTGGATGCAAGAAAAGGCCAGAGTGTGACTGCTGGATCTACGTCTTCCAATTGGAGCAGTTTGTGCGTCACGACTATCCTTACTATTATGACGAGTTCGATGATTGTATCTTTCGCATTCCTTTTGTCATTCGGTTGCTCATGTGTACTCGCAGACTTCAAATTTGGCATCTTTCACGGTAGAGATTGCTACAAAGTTTTTGAGTCTGATGTCACAGATGATTGTGATGAAGTCGCATGTTGTCACATTAAAGGGGGTCAAAGAAACGCAATTTCGACTGGGCCGCTCTGTTCTTGGTGCAATTCACAGCAGCGAGATAGTAATAGTGATAATACGGTTCTTACAATCATCCTCCGTTATATAGCGGCATCTGTTTTTCGGACGGGTGACTCACTTACACCGTTTCGCGATTCCGTTATTGCATTTTAGTGTCGCTCAGCTTGACTTACAGCGCCCGGATCATTTGGCTATTCAAGCTGATGAGGCCATACCGACACTCGATTCCGGTAGCGTAGCTTTGTGTTGCTGGGATCGAGATGACAGCGTCCAAACAATTTGGCTTGTAGGTCGCCATAGCGATCCTTTCGCACTTGATACTCCAGTGCTTTGTTGCGTGACAGTGGCACCACTCGGCCTGTTTCTTCTGGCATACCTTTTTGGCACATACCTTCTGATCTTGAGGGTCACACTTCATGATCTCAGTCTCTTGGCATTTTTTTTATGATTGGCTTGAGATATCATTGGGTATGTCGTCTCTGGGAAATCTGCAACTTTTTCTTTCATCGTTTCAATCGGAAAATGCTCTGCAAGTTCTGGACTGCACTCAATCTCTTGCTTCTGTCATTTGTTTCAGTCAGCAAGGTCAGGATGTACAAATGAATAATTTCTTCTGCGTGAATGAATTTCTGTGCTGCAGTTTTGTGTCAAGTCGAATGCTGGCTATGTACTCATGCAGTGGTATTCGCCTGCGACACACGCTTCGTTTGTCAGATTGCCCGACGAGTTTTACGGTACTAATATGAACGTTGCCGTTGCTTCTGATGTTTTATGCAATTAAGCTGTCGGCTATCCTTTATTCTGCAGCTGCTTCTGGCAACTTGATGTCTGCGTCAAGTAGCAGTTCTACCCACGAGTCTTCAGATTTTAATTCTCTTGCCAGTGATGCATGACTTGTTGCCCATCTTCTATTTCTTGAATCAAATCGAGTTCATTTTTTAGTTCTGAGGATCTGCCTGGTTCTGTGGTGCGGCCTGTTGTCATTTAGAGGGGGAAGACTTTGGCCATCAACCAGAGAGGATTTCCGGCAAAATATTTTTTTCATTCTTCTGGCAAGTGCTCTTTTGTCTCTGTTGAATGTGGCTAGTCAAAAGCGTTGCAGAACAAGTTGTCTGTTGTTTACTTTCGTATTCAAGTATTCCCTGTGCAGGGCCCTTGTAAGGGCACATACGTTCTACGGTCACGTCAGTCTTGAGACGCTCGTTTAATTCAAGAAAAGGAGCACAGTTCATTCATGTGTATCATCTCGGTCAGAGAGGTTCTAGATTTCGAGTTTAAAGATTGTCCATTCTTTGCTGTGATGAAGTCTTTCGCAGAAACATAACTCACTACCGTGCTTTTCGATGGGCAGAGGCATTCTCCGACTCCTCGGCAAGATACATGTCAATTCTTTTTCTAATCAAATAGCAATTACAGTAAGTTTGTGCGTGCTCGGGATGTACACTTTATTTTACGCATATGAGAAGTTGCACTGTCCTTTTAGTGTATCTCAAGTTATATGCACAAATGAGCTGTTTCTTCTGAGCTACTTGTGACTGGTTACGCGGGTGAAATCTCGTCAAGGCGATGGGGTCAAAACTTGCCAGCCAAGGCACCTACAACCATTCTGTCCTCAAGACAATCGCTCCAAGATCTGTCAGTTGAGCGTGCTATTGACGTGATTGATCGCATGGGTGCTCTTAGCACAGCGCATGACTGCCATGTGGGATTCTTGTCGACAAACATACTCTTTTGAATCCTGCACATCAGCGCTGCCCTTCCGATTTCGGTATTTCTGTCCACGAGGTAGGGATCTTGATTTTGATGGCAAGGCCTCCTGGATGTTTTGGAATCCCATATCCTTCAAAATTCAAGCTGGTGTATTCCTGGGTTTCGCTACCTTTGAGAAGTATGCCTACAGATCTATTCTTATGATTTGTCATCGACGATTTGCTGTTGTTAAGCAGACTATGGACTTTATTCATGCCCTCTTCACGCTTACAGCATGCACCGTCAGCCACCTCTGAATACGCTTGATTCCATCACCTACTACAGCGCAATCAGAGTCCAAATAAGCAATACTCATCTGTGACGATTCTATCGATGTTGATCAAGGTATTATTGCAGCACTGGATCCTTTGCATGAGCTCGTACTATTGTCTCAGCCCTTTTCGAAAGCTGCAGCTGAAGTGAGTACATTGGAATCTGATCCAATGGATTTCGATAATAAGGTTGTTCAGGGAATCGCCTGCCTTGACGTCTCTCCTAATCTCTTTCACAGGGTCGATTTCTCATCTCTCACTCGCTGTTCTTGTATCTGAATGCCAGTTTTGGCCACTATTACGGTTAAAAAGTGCCGATAATGGTGTTGACAAAGACCTTGGCATCAGTGACAACTGGATTGCTGATAATGTTGCCTTTCCGATACGCTCTTCTCACGGCGTGTGACAACCGTCATTTTCGAACTATTTTGAAAAGTTAGCTTCTCTCTCTAATCCCAAGACATGGTCTTCTTCGACCAACACATCAATCAAATCTTTGACTGACGAAGTATTGCGAGCTTGCAAGACTCTGCTCCTTGGCAAACGTATTAAGATTCGCTCTCGAATTCTGGTGGCAACTAGTGGGAGGTCGTGTATTAAGATATTGTTGAATATCTGTACAATCACGTGCGTTGTTGCCAGCTACGTGCACTACAGGAGTTCTTTCAAAATGTGTCGACATTCTTGTACCAAATTCGTGATTTGGTTACAGATTCCGCTAATCGTGCTCGTGTTCTTTACTTTTCTGCTTGTGCTGCGCATCCAGCATGTAATCTTGGTATTGAGATTATGCCGATTCAAGCGCAGTCTCTATCTTTCCATGGCATTGTCTTACTACTACAAAGGCTGTAAAACGTTGGATGCCGACCTTGGTCAATGAAATTATTGTGCTTCGGAAAATGGACTGATGGCCACCTCGTCTTTTGCCGCTGGCTGAGTTCTATAGCTGTGTTTGCAGTGCCATCATGTTCACCTAGTCGAATTCAAAAATCATCCGACTCGGTCAGGAGCCAGGATGTGATTTCTTTGAACGCTTTGTGCACACTTGTTATCGAACGACAATTCGTCGTGTCTTTCTCTTACGGCTATTTCAACTGAGTTGGCATCTTTTGGATTTCAATACAGAGGATGCTTTCATCTCCAGTACTCTCGCCTACAGCGAACACCTGTACATGAAGGCGCCAGCTAGTTATGAAAATGACTGAGGACCAGCTTCTCTGTGCAACTTGCAGCAAAGACCTCACATCAACTTGTGCAAGTTTCCCGTCAACGTCATTTTCTTCGTCGTGAAGTCTTCGGCCTTGCTCTCGTGCTTGGCTTCGGACTGATGCCAGTTCGTCAAACATCACAGGTCAATTCACGTTCACAAATTTTGCTCATCATTGGCAATTTCTCCGAACGCAGATTTCTCGCAGCGTGTCTAGTAATCGTATGGTCATCCTGTGACTGTGATGACGTTGTAATGTGTGTCGACAATATCGGAATTCGATATGACTATGTGGAATTGGTGCAATGATTTTAGAAGTTTGTCGTGATGGCCATGAACGCAGGTGCCGATTTGGACTCTCTGCCCATTCTTGACAATCCAGACAATTTCGTTGTGACCTTCTAGTCTGCCGTGGAACTTGGTTTTCTGCAGTTTAAGCCCACTTCAATTTATCAAGACAACTCTGGTTGTGTCGCCTTAGCGAACAACGTGCATTTACATTTGCGTAGCAAGCATGTTGCCCTTCGTGTCTGCTTTCTTCAGCAGGTCATCCAAGACGGAATCATCAGTGCAAAATAGTGCCCTACTGTAGTGCAGATATCCGACATTGGGACCAAAGCTTTGCCTCGAGTACCCTTCTTAGCAACAGGCACGTTGGCAGCAAATAATTTTCATTCGGCTCTTCCTACGCCCGTGCATCTTCTCAAGTATTCAATTTGATTTCTCTTGTCTCGATGGTGTATGTGCTGTGTTATCCTATTAATGTTTTATATTTGTTGCATGATTGCTTATAACTCTTTTCAAGCTTTTAAGCCAGAGGGGGTGCGCGCAATGTTCAGGTGCTTGGATTCTCCTTTCTTGATGATCTTATTATTTACTCATGTCTTTTGCTCGAACATGTCATATGTCGTATACCACTGAATATTTGAGTGAGGGGGGGTATCGGAGTCATTCTGTGACTCTGACATGTGTAGACTGTAACTCGTATCACAGTCACGCTTAGGGTTGACTACTCTTAAGTCAACTGAGAAATATTTACTTTTTATGTATTCCCCCGCCTGTATTGGAAAACAAAAAATTACTATTGTGATATTGAAATATTCCAAAATCATTTTTAACTATTTATTTACAAACCACTTTGGTAATTTGTTCGTCAATTCTGCATGAGTATTTTGTCGAAGCTACTGTTGTACATACAATAATTCAATCTTCAAGATGATTCCCCAGAGAAGCCAACTTGAAATCCTAAAGTGATATGCCACGGTCGGTGCTCCAAGACTCGTAATCGGCAATGCCAGTGGGTCCCCTTCTGGAGACCTTTGTTATCATATTCGTAGCTGATGTCCACTTGGCTATAACCCCAGTGAACACCGCAAGGTAGAATCAGTTCTGATTCTACCTTGCTGTATTCACTGGGCTTATAGCCAAGTGGACATCAGCTACGATTATGAACTGCCACTACACACAAGAGAACATGGACAGGTAGCGCACATGGCAACAGAAGGGTAAACGTATTGCACCCATCCTGTGGTGGTAGGAATGCACAAACGTCTGTTTAGTCATGGAACTCACGGGACGCACTCATGATAGGAGAATGTGTCTACAGGGAGGGTTCAGGGCATAAGCACAGAAGCCAAGTGTAGGGAATGTCACAGATTGCTAGTCATGCCCTTGCTCGTGATCCCGGGCCTGTTAGACAGATTGCTATTCATGCCCTTGCTCGTGATCCCTCTCGCATTCACACGCACACCCCCCCTCTCCACTCTCTCACACGCCCTCTCATTCCAATCTCACTCGCAGCAAGTTGCAGGAGACATACTTGTCGATATCATTGCATATCCGCTCCTGACATGTGTGGTCACCCCAAAAGGTCTACACCTCGCCACTGTGCGCTTGATATATGCAGCACAACCAGATGTTTTGCAGGAAGTCCCAGGCTCATGACTCCCTAGTATCGGTTGAATTTAAAAAAGCAACGAAAGCTCGGTTGACTCGAATATGTCTGCAGAGGGGAGTATCAATTTTTTTTCCCTTCCTTTTTCCTTCCCTCTGCCTCAGTGACCAACGTCCTTTTTAGTGCAGGTAATTCTCCTTCAAGCTTTTTTTTAAAAACAAAACAAGCAGGTGTTGCTTTGCTTTGGTCGTGAGCGGTGTGTGACTTTGCAGACCTCATGACCCTAGTACCGAGGAAATCCTTGCATCCTGCAGGACCCTCACCTATGAGGCCAAACAAACATTTGACACGCACAGACGGAGCCGCCAGGGCATGGTCCTGGTTTTCAAAGGCGTCAGTTGCCGAGTCCGTATTAAGAAGAAGAGGATGGGGTCGGTATAGCTAGCGACGTAGTCGCCGTAGTTATTGGTGAGGGTTAGATCGTCCCAGGCTGTATGAGGGGGGCCAGGGCGAGTTGGTACGTCGGCGATTCTCAATCGCGGGTCACGGTGCAAGTCAGAATCTCAGATTTTCCGATCTTCAGAATGATCCTTTAGAAATCTTTTATCCTATGGAGGATACACAACAGCAAAGGATGATCGAATTACTGACATATTCGGATTCTAATTGAATCCAATACTTTTGGCTCAAGGGGTCATGTATTTCTCGAAATAACGCGGATTCTCAGTGGTGTCCAGTTTACAAGGTATTCCATCGAATTTGTTGTTGTAGAAGCAAAACAATTCGTCGGTAGTACTCTAAACGTGATCTTGACGTGGCAAATATGCGGATGTATAGGTGACGTGAGTAGGTTTGTAGAAACAAAAAAATTTGTCGGTAGTACTCTAAACGTGATCTTGACGTGGCAAATATGCAGATGTATAGGTGACGTGAGTAGGTATGACAATTAGTAGATTGTGACAAAATATTTGGATAGGTTGACACCAAAAATGATTGAAAAATCACCATTTATAGGTAAGGTGATCTATACAGTGTGATTTTTGGTACCCATTGACATTTTAATTGTATCCCAAATCATTGAGCCCCTGTGTCCATTACAGTTAATTCGCTTTTTCACTGTTTAATGGTAAAAACCCACTTTTACTGGCAGAGAAGCGTTGTTTGTTGCTGCATTTATAACCAATGCATATATATGTACCAGCTACTCATACATATATACAAGCGCACTATTAGGACTCAAAGTAGTGCATATATACTACATGAATTATCTATTTACGAAGTGCACATATGTGGGCTATACTATGATCGACCTCACGTGCAAGCGTGGCTCAGTTGGTCAGAGTGAGGAACTGTTAATCCCTAGGTCGTCGGTTCGATTCCGTCTAAACCCCGAGAACTAAAATTCCCATGGATTTGAATGACATAGACCCTCAATCAAGGGTACTAAACTACTGTTGAAAGTAATAAAAGCAATCATCATCATCAGCACACACGTGTGACCGGCCTGTTCCGCGCAGACATGCAGAATACATAATATATAAAAACAAACACATACACTATAACATACGAAAGAAGGTTGATGCCCCGACAATAATGATAATTCTTGTGGCAATCTGATTACAAAATATTTCACAGAGACATGATTAAATTAAATGAGAGCCTGGGAGATTGTTGAGACAGTAAGGAAAAGAAAGCTTGCATTTGAGGGAGAATACAAATAGGATAGGGACAAGATCCATATATATATGTGTCGGAAATAGGATCAAGTACATATGTGCCAGAACAGGAATAAGACAGAGAGGAGATCCAACAAAACCAGATTAGAAGACCCGAATGCAGTCTGCTCAACGGAAGTCTGCCCGCCCCATGGAGCAGCTAGTTCTCTTTTGGTCCGGAATTCCATTTTTGTTAGACTCTTTCGCAAAAGAGCCCTATTGGAGAAGGGCTCATTTGCAGAAGAGACCAAACATTGAATCGAGCCTTCATGGGCGATGATTTTTGGATGTCATACATTGCCAGGGACTTTGCGGTCAAGGACAAGTTTTTTGTTGGTCTCTTCTGCTTTGGCTTATGACCTTCTCGAAAAAGACCCGACATTTAATCAAGCTGAAATGGATGAATGGACTGGCAAAGATTGTTAGGCTCTCTAGATTGCTGGGGCACGTTTGACCAAGCAAACCATTTCTGAAGGGCCTTTTAATGTGTACATAATGCAAAAGAGATCCGACAACTATATGTAAATACACAGATACATATTCATATATATATATGAATATATATATATATAAATATATGTATGTATATGTATATATATATATAAAGACAAACATATACAATATATATATATATGTATGTATATATATATATATATATA
>Ga0335398_10011132_pt1 | contig 10148 bp, 10 predicted proteins | sample BON03_FD_205742 | JGI IMG/M metagenome (GOLD analysis project Ga0335398, IMG submission 205742) | Freshwater microbial communities from Lake Bonney liftoff mats and glacier meltwater in Antarctica - BON-03 (spades assembly) (version 2) | ecosystem: Environmental > Aquatic > Freshwater > Ice >... | reverse complement strand
CATATACATATATATATATATATATATATATATATATATATAATATATACATACATACATACATATATATACATATATATAGTATACTAGTTGTATACCTGGCGCCGACGAGCGAGGCTGAGGCGAGGCCGTGGGCCGCCTGCGTCTCCGCGTAGCGGAACAAGTCCATGCTGGTCTCGACGGCGAGCGTGGTGCCCAGGGTCCCCTCCAGGCTGCCATCGGACAAGAGAATGGTCACAAACCTACATGTTGAATACCTAATCCTAGTGGCGCCCAGGGTCCCCTCCAGGCTGCCATCGGACGAGTGAGGGGTCACACACCTACATGTTAAATACCTCACCCGAACCCGACAGCGTGGCGCCCAGGGTCCCCTCCAGGCTGCCATCGGACGTCCAGGGTCCCCTCCAGGCTGCCATAGGACGAGAGGGGGGTGTTGTTAGCCAGGAGGGACCTTCGCCCACTGGACCACCATCAGCGCTGATGGTGGTCTAGTGGGGAGCACGCCCTTCTTGGCTAACAACAAAACAGGAGTCCTCACCGGAGAGACTGACTGGGTGCAATCACCCAAACTGCCCGCCGCGCACGACTCGCGCTACGAGCGTTCCCCATGGGATTCGAACTCTTGATTTGTTGTTAGCCAAGAAGGGCGTGCTCCCCACTAGACCACCCACAAACCTACATGTTGAATACGTATTCACGTATTCCTGTGACGCAGCCACACGAAAATTAATAACGTATTCCGCCTGATTAACCTTGGATATGGTAGGAACCCGCCCATATTCAACGTTGATGTATTCACAGAACAGGCTAACTATGAATAGATTACCGTGTTTTCTTCTTGGATCCGCGTATTCAACATGTAGGTTCACACATCGCCAATGGGAATGCGGCAGAATCGGGGGTCGAACCGAAAGTATGGGGACCGGACCACTGATCAGAAAAGGCCAGCTGTGGTGAATGGTCGGGAGACGCAGCACCCTACATATCGGGATATGTGTGTGGCATTCATTGATCAGGGTCGGATCTAGCCACGCGCCGCGATCGGGGAGGAAAGGCATGCCTGTAAGATGCTGATATCAACTACCAGGCCATCCTCAATGTCCTAATCGTGAGGTTGACGCCTTGGGCGTTATAACCATTTTTCGTGGGTGTTTTGAGCGCTGCTGCAGCAATAAGAAAACTCCCCCATACCATACTAACCTTAGTTTTGTAACTCTTCGAAACCGGCGGCCGACACTGCTCCGTGCGCCTACATACCGTACGCCGTCCGAGGCTAGCCCTCGGCGACGGTGCGGCCACGCGAGTCGGTTTCTTTTCGGCGCAAAGGTACTGCGAGGGGGTCCCCGATATTTTCTATAGCGAGCAAACCCCGAGCACACGTTGCCGGTAGACCAGGCCGCGTTCGGATAGGGAGGGTGGGGTGCAGTGGTCGTACCTTGAAGAGGGGAACTCCGCCGGCGTCCGAGGATTCCGAGGCGGAGAAGTCCCAAACGGATGCTGAGGGGGCGGTCGACTCTCGACGGCTTGATTTTTTCGCATCGGCACATCCCGCGCCGGAACTGTAACTGTAGTTTCCGAGGGTGCTGCGGCGGTGGGCTGCGGCGCCCGGCCTCGACGCGAGGGGTCGACGACATGGCCCTGCCGTACTGGCGCATCTCGCGCCGGAAGTCTAGTCTCTGAGGGTGCTGCTGCGGGCTGCGGATTCTGATTCGTTTTCTGATTTGGCGCCTGGTTGCGGCGCGAGCGCGCTGCGGCAAGCACAGCGTCGGCCGCCACGTCGAACGGATCCTCCTCCTGCCCCGTCTCGTCGTGAATCGACTCGTCCATCCCGTAGTACGAGAGCTCCTCCGCTTCATACTCATCCAAATCCAAATCCTCGTCAACTTCCTGCTCACCGTCTCCTGCTCGCCACTGCCCACCAGGATGTCCCCACCGCCCACCGTGGCCCCCGGCGCGCTGGCCGTCCGCCGCGGTCGGAAAGCGAGACGGCTGGTGCGGTGGAGAAAGCTTGTCGGCGGGCCGAGCGCCGCTGTTGGTCGCGGGGCCGCCGCCGCCGTACCTGTACCGGCCGGCGCCCTCAGCTGTCGTCGCCTGGCTGAACGCGGACGCCGCAGGGCTGTCCAGAGACGCCTGCCGGGCCTGCTGCGCCGCCTTGCTTGGCTTAAACGGACGCACAGGGCTGCGGTCGGGGCTGGGCGCCGGCAAACCGCCAACGTTGAGCGCACCCAGCAAGTCAGCGATGCGCCGATCGCGTTCCGAGCCTCGCATGGGCTCATCGGCGTGGGCGGGCCGCGGTGCAGTCGCGTCGCTGGGCTCGGGTGCGAGCGACGGCGTGGGCTCGTCGCCTGCGTGCAGCATCGCCAGCGCCACGGCTTCTTTATGGCGCATTTCAGCCTGCTTTCTTGGCGTTGGAAAAGAGCGGTGGAGTGCGACGCAAATAGAAAAAGTTGGGCTGTTTCACATGAACGGCCTCAGGTACGCAAATAGAAAACTGTCCCCGTCGACGTGGCAAAATGCTGCATTTCACCGGCCACGGCGATTTTCGGCAGCGCATTGTGCTGGCAACGCTTACCCGGACAAGCATTCGCATCAACGAGATCCGCCCTGCTGGAGATGAAGTCGGACTGTGCGATTTCGAGGCCAGCTTCCTTCGGCTTGTGGAGAAGGTGGTCGATGGCAGTGAGATTTTTGTCAACGAAACGGGTACAGCGATGCAGTATCGTCCTGGCATGATCGTTGGTGGCAGGAATGTGGTGCACGACTGCGGGCACGTTCGGGGCCTTGGCTACTTCATCGAGCCACTTCTCGCGATCGCACTCTTTGCGAAGCGTCCGCTGACCATCACTTTGCGCGGCCTGACCAACGTCGAACGGGACATTGGAGTGGATGTCCTTCGCTCAGTCACAATGCCGCTGCTGAAGAGATTCGGGCTGGAGGATGAGCTCCATCTTCAGATCGTTCGCCGCGGTGCGCCGCCCGCCGGAGTCGGCGAGGTTGTGCTCACCATTCCTGTCGTTCGCTCCCTACAACCGCTCCATTTGACGGACCCCGGCCGAGTGAAGCGTGTGCGGGGCGTCGCCTACGGGACCAAGGTGTCGCCGCAAATCATCAACCGCGTTGTCGACGCTGCTCGCGGCATTTTGACCAATTACATCCCGGACGTGTGGATTTACACAGACGTGCATGCTGCGAAAGAGGGGTCTGCAGGTTATGCGCTCTCATTCGTGGCGGAGTCCAATAACGGTTGCTTAATCTCGGCCGAGGCAACTGCATCGCCTGGTCTCAGTCCTGAAGACGTCGGGCGCGCGGCTGCCTCGCAGCTACTGGAGGAAATCCTTCAAGGCGGCGTTGTCGACTCAACCCACCAGCCGCTCGCGATGCTCTTGATGACCTTTGGGCAGCAGGATGTATCTCGGCTGCGCACGGGCTCGCTTTCCGTACCGGCCATCTCTCTGCTGCGGAATCTGCGCGTCTTCCTCGGTGTGAAGTTCCAGATGTGGGCGCAGGCGGATGACAACTCGACGATTCTAGCGTGTCGCGGCGTCGGCTTTTCGAATGCGTCCAAGGGCTCGATGTGAGATTGTGTGTGCAGCGGATGTGTCTGCTTTCGGGTGCGCCACCGGCCATCGGAAAGCGAACTGTAGCTGTTAACCCTTCTTGGGCTGCTAGCTGGCTTCTACAATGTTTGTGTTTTCATCATGATGGAGTGAGTGCGTGTGTTTTCCGCGGGATTGAGGATTATCGTCCTGGCAGTCCTGGGCGTGGTGCGTGGTGTGGTGTGGGTGTGGGCGGTAAGGTGATAAAAAAAAATAATAATAATAATAATACTATTCTTATAATAAAAAATACCCCGCAGGGCGGTGATCTTCAATCGTAGCTTCTAGAGAACTTCTAGTTCTCTAGTCTAGTTCTCTAGTTTGGCCGACTCTTATTAATAAAGGGAGTAGGCGTAGGCCTGCTCCTGCTACGCGCGTGCAAACCCGCCGCACGTGCGTCCATGTCCATGTGGCGTGTGAGGAGGAGTGTGTGTTTTTTGTGTGTGTGTTTTGTGTAAGTGTGAGCTCAAGTTCTTTCGTTATTGAAAGAAGATGAAAAAAAAAATATAGTGTGCGGGTTGGTGCGTTTATCTCCGTTACCTTAAGGTGCGGTCGGGTTAACCAGGACCAGTCCGGACGGTTTGTCGCCGGCGTCCACGATTCGACCGTCTAGGTCTAGGTCTTTACCTGTACAAGGGCAGTCACCAGGGCGGTACTATAAAGGGGTCGGAACCTGTTGAGTGTGGAGGAGCTGAGACGTTGCCCTTTATAGTCCCGCTCTGGTGACTATCCTTGCACATTACTCGACAACCCTACGAGTAGGGGGGGGGTGCACCCTAATGAGCCCCACCAGGAATGCCGGAGGGGGGTGCACGGGCCTTATCAGGAATATCGCAGGGGGGCTTTCCCCTAACCTGACTCTGCAAATACCCGCACCTGCGGGGTTAAAACTATAGAGCGTACTTACTAGCTGCGGGCGCCTTTAAAAAGTGCACGGCCGTCTCAAGTTGCATACGTCTTAAGTGTTGGGTGGGTATATATGTATGTGTGTATATGTATATGTATGTGTATTGTATAGATAGATAGAAGATATATATAGATAGATAGATGCATATACATATACATATACAGATATATTTGTATGTGTGTGTGTGTATATATATAGTCTGCCGTCTAAGCGTGAAGACACCAAATCTCGGGTTAACCCGTATGGAGGTCAGGCACGCTCCCTTTGTTCGCGCGTTCATGGTGCAATGTTCAGCTGCGCTGACCGCCCTGCGCGGGGGTGGCCACAGAGTGCCAGGCCATCGCGGCGACTTTCAGCTTCGAGCAGGCCGTCCAACTAGGGAACGACCGCGGGCACCCCACGGTATAGGGCTAACGCTGCTGCTCTACTTTGTGTCTGCTCTAGCTGTGAGTGTGTGGGGATAGGAACGGCTGTGATGCCGGCGGCGGTGTGCTGCTGGGGGCTGTGCCCGCGGTGTCCTGGTGTGGTGGTGGAAGCTTTGAAGAAAAAAGTGATTTTTTTGAATCCAAGCGTAGTACGTAGTATTCAGTTCGTTGGATAGTCACTAATGCTAATGATAGTCGAAATCTAAATATGTGGGGTGGAAATTTTATCGAAATTGAAATCATATAATAAAAACAAAAAAACATGTCACATGCACATGTCTCGTCAAGTGTCAAGTCTTGTGTGACTCGTAGATCGAAAGCGTTTTTCATGGGCGAGACCTAACAACTGCGGCAGAGAGGCACGCGCACAGGCGTATTTATATGTATATAATAATACTGATACTGATACAGACGGATAATGATTATCATTATAAAATTACATAAGCCATATCACATAATATATATAGTCTATGCTAATATTAACACATTATTTAATATATATATAATGTGAATATGCGAATACGAATAGCATAACGTATCAATATTAAACCCACTCTGGCCACTGGACACTAGACACTGCCACTGGGTGGGGAGCGGGGGAACGGGACGACGGGGAGTGGGAGGGAGGGGTGGTGTGGTGGTGGTGGTGGACATACCGGTACCGACCGCCGTAACCACGGTCCATGCGCGTTCGGGATAACTACCCACAGAAGCACGTGCTAGATCTCTAACACGACCAAGGCTCGAGCCTATCTATACAGTTACAATTAACACAGACCATACAATTGATTACAAGGATAAATGGGTGCTGGTTGTACTATAATGATTTGATTACACTCTCGATTTCTGAAAATTTTCTGTATAATCATAATCATAGACACAGAATGCAGAATGATGTTACTCAAAAAATACGAGCAATCGACAAACAAATTAAAAATTAGTATATGTATAATAAATACTGTGTCACAATACTTCAAGGCTCGACTGTAATGGCCGCCGAATCTGTACATACATACACGTACATAATACAGCTTTGTAATGCAATACTGATTGTGATTACACCTTTTTGTGTTATCATGTGTATGATTACCAAAAAAAGTAGTAATTAACTCATGAGTACTTCCGTCTATAAAAAATGTAACTTTTAATCACACAATCACAATGCAAATGATCTCCAGCGGCGGACGAACATGTCTGGGTGTCTGCGTGTGTATAATACGTATATGAAAGACGCGCGGGAGGTCAAAAACACCTTCTACGCATTCGCAAACCCGTTATTTTTTGAAAACACCAACACCATAATCACAGAATAAAGCAACACATAACACACTCCTACCTCACACACACACCACCAGGCACCACACTGGTCGGTCCACCAGACCATATCCCCGCCCTTTACCGTTACCCTTTACCTTTACTGCCAAACACTACAATACAGCCACCCACACTATGTACAAAACACACACACACACCTTTATATATATATATACACACACACACACACGTATCTGTCTATCTATCTATCTATCTACTGTGTAGCTATATAGCTATATATGGCTATGTATCACCATGTATCTTCTATATATCTATATATCTATATATAGCTATCTATCTATCTATATATATATATATATCGATCGATCTCTATCTATCTATATCTATCTATCTATCTATCTATCTATCTCTCGCTATTTATCTATCTATCTATCTGCATATATATATATATACATATATATATATATATATATATATATATTATACCCACAGATATACCCGCCGCCCCCAGCCCCCAGGCCCCTGGGCCAGTCTCCTGGTCGCAACAGCAGCCACCAGAACTCTCGCCTGCCGCACGCAAAATGCCTCAAGCCTCAAGCCCTCTCTTCGTCCGATGAGCCAGCCATGGAGGCCTCGCCTACCGTGCTGTACGTGCGCATGTAGCGTCTGAGGTTGGCCTTTACACGAGATTGCATTGCCAATACTGTACAGTGTATGGCATACGCAAGGGGGGGTCGTGGGGGGGTCGTATGTTGCGCAATACACGTGCAATAGTACTGCACTATTGTGGGCAATGCCAGTGGTGGTAGGCAATACAAGGATGATTGATTCGTGCATAAAAACCTCAAAGTGAATGAATATCTTGTAAAGGCCAAGTCTGAGGATGGTGCTGCACGACGGCGTGTATACGTCTTCTTGTTGAAAATATCAACAGGTCACACACACACACACCGACAGAGAACAACACTCCCGACAACGACACACACACACGCACACACGACGAGAACAACACCCCAAACGAACACCTCCCACACGCACTTGATGAAGCCCCCTCCTCGTCCGTTGAGCCAGCCATGACGACCTTGCCTAGCTACCTTACTGTACGTGCGCATGTAGCGTCTGAGGATGGTACTGCACGACGGCGTGTGTTAGGGGTAGGGTTAACCCGAGTGTAGTAGTAGTAGTAGTAGTAGTAGTAGTAGTAGTAGTAGTAGTAGTAGTAGTAGTAGTAGTAGTAGTAGTACTAGTACTAGTAGTAGTAGTATTAGTATTAGTAGTAGTAGTAGTTGTAGTAGTGGTAGTAGTAGTAGTAGTAGCAGTAGTAGTACGGGTTGGGGGGAGAGGGGGTGGTGGATGGGGGTTAACTCCCCCTTAACCCTTATGTTGAAGTCGATGCGCGTGAGGCAGGTGAGGTGTTCCGGAGTCGGGTTGGGACTCTCTCCCCCGGCGTATATTTTTGAGATATCCCGCCTGTATTTTACCTGTATCCCGCCTATGTATTACCGTATCCTTGGTATCCCGTTTATCTCTGTTGTATCGATCTATATCTAGCCAATTTGCAGCAGATCCACTGTATCCCGCTGCCTCCAACTGTATGCAGGCTGTAACTCGCTGTATTTCACCGTATCCCACCGCCTCGAAAATGGGATATGACCAAAAAATACCCTCCAGGGTTATTCCAGGGTAGGGCTGTTGGGGACGGCCAGCGCTCCGGAGAGCGAGAAGAACTGCTCGACGTTGGCCTCGTGTGGGGCAAGTGTAGGCCTTTACACGAGATATTGCATTGCCAATATTGTACAGTGTATGTCATACGAAAAGGGGGGTCGGAGGGGGGGTCATATATTGCCCAATAGTCGTGCAATAATACTGCAACAGTGTGGGCAATGCAGGCGGGCCGGAAGAATGGAAGGACGATTGATTCATGCACAAACGACTAAAAGTAAACCCATTATCTTGTACAGGTCAAGTAAGGTTGGGGTCGGCCAGCGCTCCGGAGAGCGAGAAGGGCTAACCCGATATATATATACTGTACACAGAGCACTGACATTCCCGTCGACTCTGTGCAGGCAACCTGACCTGCGAGGCGGTACAGCTCGCCGCGCAGGACGATGGATCGTATATATATTAACCCGCTCGACGTCGAACAGCTCGGCGTTAGGGTTAACCCGATTTATAAGCTATGTGTATTTCTTCATTACCGTTTGAGTTCTGCCGTTTGGCCAGTGCAGGCGGGGCCGAAGAGGCAGCGCACCCGCTGAAGGTGATCATATATACATCTATACCTGAAAATAGATTTATGGAGAAGTCGATGTAGAGTTATATGTATTTGATCATACTATATACAGATCTACATAAATATAAATATGTACAGAGATCGATGTATATATGGATTTCTTGATTGCCGTTGGAGTTGTACCATAGTTGGCTGCAAGATAACTTGAAGAGAAAACTCGTTGATTTCGCGTGGAATCGGCGATTTTTCTATTTACCCGGCGCGTGCTTGCATTTTTTCGGGTAAACCCGTCTAAAGGTTTCAATCAACCCGATTGTTTTTATCCGGAGCGCCTGTTTTGATCCATCGTCGGGTCAACCTCGAACCTCGGGTTAACCCGGGGAAACAGGAGGGGGGGGGGGCGCCAAAAAAATCAAAACATCGGCGAGTTTTCTTTTCGAGGTATCTTGCAGCCAACGACGGCATCGCATTCATCCCTCTTAGCCAGGAATGATCCATATATAGTTTATCTATAATATATAGATATACATATATAGAGAAAGATATAATACCTGATAGCCGGTACAGTCTTTGAATTCTCTATATATAGTGTATCTATAATATATATACATACATAGAGAGAGAGACATAAAGTACCTGGCAGACGGTACAGTCTTTGACGTGCGAGTCTGACACGGTGGCCTCGTGTGGGGCAGGTGCGAGGCGAACTGCTTGAAGATGACTAAGGATGAAGTGAAGCAGAAACTGGTCCTTGAACTCTTACCACAGCTGGAACTCGTTCACAGCAACCCGTGGTGTCCGGGGTGTTTTCTCTGTCGGTGTGTCCTGTGTGCGTGTGACCTGTTGATTGTTTTACAGCAACCCGTCCTCGTCTTGCATGCACCGTAAGACGTGAGACCGGAAGATCCGAGAGCCCGGAAACGTACGTACGGTCTTACGTAAGTCTTACGTAAGTCTGAGGCTAATTTTGTTTTAGAGTTTTGTTTTGCTCGAGAAATTGAACACAGTTTTGATTTAACGATTTGACCCCTTCGACCTCACGCCGAGTGTAAGGTCGGGGTGACCTTACGTAAGTACGCAAGACCTTACATAAGGTCTTGTGGAACATCCAAGGTCCTCGTACTTATACTTGTCCAACGACTCGCCCAGGACGGCCTTCCAAATAGATCATCTCATATGGGTATACCTGCAGGTCCTCCTGTATATCTATATATGTATATGTATAAATATATATGTATACCTACCTATCTATCTATCTATCTATCTATCCACCCATCCATCCATCTATATTTTTTTATCTATATCTATATATATATATATATATATATATATATAATATATATATATATATATATATATATATATATATATATATATATATATATATATATATATATACAGGCGAAAAATTTCGGGCGTTTTTTAAGAGCCCAACGGCCGGGAATGGCCTTAAAAATAAATAAACAATAACCCCCTCTCCCTCTCTACTCTCTAGAACCTCTCTATTCACCACCACCACGTCGAAGAGAGAGGAGAGCACGCTCTTCGAGCCCACCTAGCATCTAGCTCAACACCATCTCAGATTACACACTCGCTGCGCTAAGCAGGCGCTGCACTAGGTCGGCCTTGCGGCTGCCTGAACTATCTAGGCCGCGGGCCTCTAGCACAGCCTTGAGAGTCACAACGGTGGCCTTCATCAGGCCCTCCTGCGT
>Ga0335398_10011126_pt1 | contig 10150 bp, 6 predicted proteins | sample BON03_FD_205742 | JGI IMG/M metagenome (GOLD analysis project Ga0335398, IMG submission 205742) | Freshwater microbial communities from Lake Bonney liftoff mats and glacier meltwater in Antarctica - BON-03 (spades assembly) (version 2) | ecosystem: Environmental > Aquatic > Freshwater > Ice >... | reverse complement strand
CTCAGTGAATGGCGATCCAGTTGGTCGTCTTCACTAGCAGCTCGGAGTGATTTATGGATAGATGCATCGTCCCAGTCATCCAGGAGAACTTTTGCCATAATAAGTTTCCGAATCATTCGCTCCAGCTGTAAAACGTAATCAGGGTCTTTGACAAACACTGAAAATTCCCCGAAGGAAACTTTCCCGGTATGCGATAGATTGATCCCTTTGAACAACGATTCTAATTCGGGTTTTGAAATTTGAATTGCCAAATCGTGCACAGCTCGGTCGAATTGTGTCAATTCAAATGTACCACGTCGCTTCCTATCGAAATGAGTGAATGGGACTGCTAGGCTTTTCTGCAACACCTCTTGCTCCTTGATCATAAATCGCAATATAGTACCAGCTCGTACTACAGGAATATTGCCTGGATATCCTTTCTCCCCTACTGCAGAGAAAAGTGCGTATTCTACTCTATTGTCGCTCTCAAAATCAAGAACACCACCTAAGCTACTCAACACATCGATCGGAATTTCAGGACATACTGTGTTGAGAGCAGCCGCAAAATCATCACTGGTGATTGCTCCTTTAGCTCCTCGATCATAAAATTCAAACAACCCAGAGAGATTAGCGCCTCTCCTTCGACATAGATGGAGAACAGTTGACAATCGTTTTGCATCCGACTCACTGATTAAAACAGAACTAGGTTCCTCTGAGCCACCCACGCGCAACACAAATTCCTGAAATGAGACTTTACCGTCTCCATTGTAGTCAAACTTTTCCAAAATAGCGGCAATTTCTTGCGGGGTTAGATCAAATTCCAAGGAGTCCAGGCCGCTTCTAAAGCTGTCGTAATCGATAAAACCTTCTTTGTCTGCTTTAAAGTGCTCAAATGGGACTTTTAAATCCCCCCCAGCCTCCTCTGCTCTAGTCCGTATCATCGAAGTCAATCGCGCTGCAACTATATCAACAAACTCCTGGTTGCCTTCCTGCTCTTGCAGATACTTGCGGTACACTACACTGTCGCTATCCAAATACCGTTGCATATCCGGCTTCTCCAGTCCAAGTACACTAATCGCAGCATCAAAGTCTTCAATACTTATTCTGCCTGAGAAATGCTTGTCTTTGCTTTCCATGACAGCTCGGATCTTCTCGACCGATGCGCCAGTGTTATGAACTTCATCGATTTGATTCATTGCTGAATTCCCAGGGATCCGATCTATCACAGGTTTACCCTCGATTCGATCTATCCCTGATTTACTGTCAAAAAGAACAGAAATGAAATCGGAGTATCGGATGTACCCGTCGCCATTTTGGTCGAACATCTTCATCAAGGAAATGGATTCTTCCCTATCCAAAGTGATTCCTATTTCTTTCAATCCTTGTGAAAATTCCTTTTTAGATATCTCGCCTTGTTTCTCAACATCGAACTTCTCAAATGTTGAAACGAAGCTTCGTTGCCCTCCTGCAACTGACATGAGCTTCAACTTCGCAACCACTTCATCCGCGCTTGCGATTTTCGGTGTAATCCATTCCATGAACTTTTGATAATTCATAGCACCATCTGCATTTTGAAATTGAATACGAATTAGTTCACGCTCGGGTTGAGAGACTACCAATCCGACCATGCTACATGCCCTGTGGAACATCTGAGTTGGGATGCGACCAGTTCGAGTCCAGTCATAGTGCGCGAAACCACCTGCTAGTGCCCCCCCTGATGCATTGCGTACAATGTTTTCAAGTCTCTTTTGAGCTTTGGAAAGGTTTGGCGTTGGCAATGAATACATTGAAACGTTGTCCCTAGATATGAACGACACAAATTCTTGGTACGAAATTTTGCCTTTATTGGAAGGGTCAAATCTTGCGTACAAGGCACCAGTCTCTTTCGCGGTCAAATCGAAACCAAGTTCCCTCAAACCTTGTTTAAACTCAACACGGGTGACGCATCCATCTCCATCTCTATCCAAGTGCTTGAAAGGAATCGACAAATCCGCTCCTACTTTGTCGCCAGCTGATTTCGTCATGGCCTTCAGCTTATCCACGATCTCCTTCAAAGTCAGTGTTAATGGTTGAGATTGAGCAAATTGAACAAAATCAAGATAGTTGACATCTCCTTCCATTTCAAAAACATCGGCTATTGCTTTCATATCGAAAGAACTCAACGAACGAATACCCTTTAAGCACTTAATGAATTCTCTTTTTCTAAGAAAACCCGAGTTATCACCATCCGAAGATCTAAACATCTTATCATCATTCACTTCTAATAGGATATTCCTCAAATGGGGCGTTATGCCTGAAACGTCTACAGGACGGTAGCTCGCGAATCGCACAAATTCATTGTAATCCACAAGTGACTCTTCCGATTGAAAATACGAAGCCAATGCTAAGGCGTGATTGCTTGAAATTCCGAGTTTCGCATCAGTAAGAGCTCGAGTAAATAGCGACACCGAAATATACCCTCGCCTTTTATTGTCTCTCTTTGTAAAGTAAGTTCGCAGATCGTATTTCGTGTCTTTTTCAAGCTTAGCAAGCGAACTTCGAATGGAATCTTCTGCTTCCACTACTAAACCATACACATCAGATACATTTGAGGCGAACTTGGATTGTCTTGACAAATGCCCTCGGAATTGTGCTTGCAACCGTTCCGCGGACCTATCCGCATGTATACCATATTGAGCCAAAGCAAAATTCCTGTCTGCTTCGTTGTCCACTGTATTTGAAGCATGAGCGGCACGATGCATGCGCTCGTTAAATTCCCTCTTCTTTCTTCCAAACAAATCTTCTTTTTCGTCTTCATTTTTAGTGTCAAGAATTTCTTCCTCCTCTTTAACATCCACTTGACTTCTCTTCTCCACTTTCTTTTCAGGGGTGACTTTTTCTATTTCAACATGAAAACCCATATCTCGAAAGCATTTGCAAAAGTCCATGAAGCTCACTTGTCCATTAACTTCCCTTCGTTTAAAAGTTTTCCGTACATCATTGCCTTTGGAAAGAAGGTCTGCCAGCACCAATCGAATCTTCTTCTCGGCCACCAAACACTGCTCACTAGGTGGAGCAGATACAGCCAAGAATTCATTATACGAGATCTTCCCATTGTGGATTAAATGACCGATCATAACTTGCAAATCACTATCGTTCACTTGAATTTTCATTTCTTCCAAAGCCATCTCAAAATCAGGTTTTGAAATAGATCCTTCACCATTTCGATCAAAATGAGAGAAACCGCTTTCCAAAGCCACGCCTTTCTCCAAAGCTCGACCTAGAATTAATCGTAACCGTTGCTGCACTGCTTTAAGTCGCTCATTTGAATCCCTTCCATTCAATGCTAAAAATGATTTCCAGTCGATGTCTCCATGGTTTGAACTTTCAAATTGCTTCACAAACTCTCTCAATTGAACCTCGGTTAAATCAGCATTGTCTTGACCCGGGATAGCCCCCACCCTTTCTAGTGACAGAAGTGGAGACCTCCACGCAATTCGGATCTTGATGGTACCAGCATGAACCCCATCAGCATCACGCAGATCGAAAGTACCATCTATCGCAGATCCCCTGGCAATATCATGCAATGGTATCACGACTTTACCCAACAAGCTATCACTGTCGTCACTGCTATCATCCAGAACGTTAATCTCAAGTTTCTCCCTTTCTAAAAATCTGATGAGTTTGTTATCAACCAGCAAAGGGAATGGGAAACATTGATCGAATTCTGGCTCACCATTCTTATTCACTATCGTCGTGAACGTGTCAGGAAACGAAAGCAGCTGGAAATGTACGAATGCACTTGGTCTTGTATTACCAGACCCCAGCCCTTTAGCGGCTAGAACAGTCACCTCAAGTTGGTTCTGTGCTCTAGCCTTTGCTAGTACAGCTTCGCGATTTTCTTCCTCGGCTTGCTTGATACGTTCAAATCTCTCTTTTTCACCAGGTACCTCCTGCAAGTACACTTGGAACAATTCCTTTACAGGAAGAGCCAAACGAATACACAACTCAAGATGACCAACAACCGAACCATCACGAGCACTGATGATTTCAACTTCACTCAGCTTCAACTTGCCATTGCCTTCGACCAATGGGCGCAGACTTATGGAGCTTAGACCAAGCAATGCGTAATCTCCGTGGAGCATTCGATTGACCTCTAAAGTAAGGGATTCGTTTGAAAGGTATCGCATAAAGAAATGGTCCGCATTCACTTTATAAGTGGCTGCAAAATCGTATCTCGGAGCAAGTCCTGTAAGCAAAGGAGATGTTTGAGTTTCGTAGTCGTAAAAGTCCATCATCACAAAAGAAGTCACTCCAGGTTCCACTTTATTTTCGTTGAACGAAGCTCCAACAACCCAAACTTCAACAAGATTTTCACCTGGACCGAAATCTGCATCAGAAGCTGCTAAGGATACTACACTTATGTTTCCCACACTAGCCTCATCATCATCGCTCTCGGATTTTTTCACCATCTTGCGTTGCTTCTGCATTAATTGTTTCACTTGTGCCTCCAAACTGTGAATCTTCTGCAATCGCTTCGCACACAACGATTCATAATCATCAAGCTTGCGATGTAATTCGTTATTGCTTCCTTTAAGTCTTTGGTGCAAGTCTTCTACTTCAGCGTTTATATCTTTGTTGATGGCAGTTTGTGCTTTGAGCATTCGTTCGGACATCTCCAACTCCCTGCATGCATTCAAATGGGAAACTTGCAGTTCCTGTAACTTATGCTTTATCATCAACGCTTCCGGTTGATTCCTTGAACCTCCTCCTTCTAAGAATCCAACAGTACCCATGGCATCAGAGTTCCGACGAATCATCGTTAATGCCTGCTCTAACTCGGAAGCATCCACACCTGCTTCACTGCTATACAACTTCATCTTGTCTTCCAGCAAACCTGCACCTCGACTCAATTGATCGACTTGTAGCTTTAGTGAGTGGTTCTCTTTTATAAGGTCATCTCTTTGTTTACATATCTGTTCAGAGCTACTTTTTAGTGCTAGGATTTCTGCATGATGCGTTTTGGCCGTCTCCTTCAAATGCTCGATTTGAACTCTATTCTGTCTGTCCGACCTTTCCAAGGACACCAATTTATCTACTCGAGATCGTGACTCATATGCATCGTTGATGAATGGACTTTCGCACAACTGCGTCATTCGATGCTCCAGCTTCGAAGCTTCTTCTCTGCTGGACGCCAGTTCGAGCTCAAGCTCCCCCGCTTGCTGCTGATATACACCGAGATTTTCATTTTCGTGCTGCAATGCCTGAACTCGTCTACGAAGGTCTCTGATAGTTCTGTTGCCTTCTTCCATCATGAACACAGTTCTTTCATGGATCTCAGCGGCAGCTCTTGCCTTGGCTTCCAGTTGATCGTATCTCGCTTTCACTAATGCGATCTGTGCGTCTTTATCTTTGAGATCGCGTTGATTGGAAATCAAATCTGTTCCTAGATTACTTTTTACATTCAAGTTGTTGAACATGTCATTTTCGGTATTTTTACTCGATCGTTCTAATCGATGCCTCAACTCGCTATTCTGTTGATTCAACGATTTCAACCGATCTTCAGTTTCTCCTAACCTCTTCTTAAGACCTACTACATCCGATGATGTAGGGGTTCTCGTAGCAGACCCAGGGCGTTTCATTGTATTAGGCTTACCGCCATTACGAAGTTTTTCACGAAGGTCCAAATTGACCTTTTTCAAATGTTGATTCTCTTTCTTCAGGCTTTCAACCAGAGATGCAGTCTCTTTATTAGGCTGGCGTGGTGCTGGATCCTGCTTGTCCATAGCCCCATCAATCATCTTCAGCTTGGTGTACATCTGCTTAATCACCTGCTGTTGCTCATTTGATTGCTTCTTCAACTCTTCGTGTACATCACGGATATTCAAGTATTTGTTTTCCCATACTTCTGCAGCACTCATTGTAGTCATCACAACAACCACCAAACGACCGTTAAATTCGTTATGGTGCAGGGGGGCTTTCTATAAGTGCAAATTTTGAATTTTGAAATATTTGTGTAAATAGTTTAGGGGTGGAACCAAGTGACATTTTCGATGAGGGACCTATTGAGGTTGATTGATAAAGAGTTTGTGTGGAACTTAAATGGTTCTTCTTTGGACACCTGATGCACACCGTAAGCTACACATTAAAGACTGGCCCGTACATTTTGACATAAGTTTTGGAATTAACTACGTTGTAACAATAAAAGGACGGGGTCAGTCGACATCATTTTTTTCAGTGCCTCATACTGTTTGCATTGTATCATCACTTCGAGAGAGAAATTGATCGACGCAACTGTGAAATCAGCTTTTTGCCATCGGATATCAGATAAATCATCGTTAAAGTACTTGTCCCGGGAAACATTGATGCTAAACCACCTACAAATTGACACAGGGCCGGAAATCGTTGAACCAAATCGTTGTGCCAGCCTTCTTCAAATGAAGTCTGGATGACCAAGGTGTCAAGAAAGGTTTTCAGCACCGGTTCGGTTCTATAGGCATCTTTCATCGATTTAAACTGCAAATTAATCTTTGTGGTCATATCTTCAAGAAACAAATCTTTCAACCGAGATTTGTGTAGTCGTACTATCTGAGCGAAATCAAAAGGTCTCATTTTCACCAACTCGTTCGGAAGCACTGGAGGCAAAAAATCGGTCCGTCCATTGGTTTCGTACCTTTGTGCGAAAACTCTTGACAAGGCATCAATACTACAAGTGTACAACAAACCCACTCTTGAAGTAACTATTCGAAACTGAGATTCGTCGTGATCTAGGAGATTTTGGAGCAACTCAGCAACAAATACACCTTGATCCTGAATTAATTCTATAGCGCACTTGGAGAACATGCGAAAAAACCCTTTTGTAAAATATGTTTTGTCGGCTCTCTCTTCATCGGTGAAATCGTCAGGCCCTTCCGTGCCTCCAGCTTCGACCAACTTGTCGATAAGAACATTCAGACGACTATGTTGCTCGTTTACAAGCGTTGAAACCCCCTGCATACTGACGAAACAGAGTTTTGACATGTAGACAAATCGTGCAACACATGAACCGCTATCCAGAAAGACGCATTTGGGGGGCAAGGCAGATTCGTTTCTTCGAAATAAGCAACCAACAAAATTTTGTTCTTAACAAACCATTCTAAAATGATTTCCATGGATAACCATCGTGTATCGACAAATCTCGGAAACTTGGATCTCATTTTTGAGATCAGGTTTCGTTGTCGTCGAAGATGCCCAGTTACCCCTATTACAGTTGAAACAAAAACATCGTCGCATAGTTGCTTGAATGCTTTCTGAATCAATGAATCAATTTGGTGGGCTCCACACGAAACTCGGAAACATCCCGGGTCACTAGCTTTATGAAGATGTGAAACAATGCTAGATACCTTTCCACTCTTGTTACAAGATCCATCGCTGGATATTCCAATAAGTTTCGTTTTCCATTTGGGGCATAGGACATTAAGAAAATCCGAAAGCAGACCAAAGATAAAGTCTCCAGTATGAGATTCTCGCATTGGTATAGCCACGAGATGGAAACTATGGATTGTTTGCTTGATGCTGAACCTTAATCCGACATCCAAATATGAAAGGTCGTTCTTCGTGACGCCATCTAAGACAATTGAAAAAGCCCAAAGTGAATTTAGAGTGTCAGATATCATTTGAAATGCCATTCCACATATATGCCGGACGGTGGCAATCACTTTGCCCATGTTACTATTTTCGATTTGCACCAAACTTGCTGTTTTTTTCGCATCGTTTATTACTCTGCAACATTGCTGTAAAGATACACCAGCGCCAACACACTTGACAATGAGTTCGAATCTTAACTTATTTCGAATCGACACCATATACCGCTCCGAGTCCGAATCAGCTCCTTCGCCGTCTTGTTCCTCTTGTAATTGAAATATTTGTAGAGCTGCATCACGACTATTCAAGTATTCATCGTCAATTCAGTATCTAGCAAAAGGTCGCCGATAATCTTGTCCACGATGCATTTGTTAACAAGCATGTTCACACCATCGTTTGATACAACCAGTGGTTCATAAGTGGTGACAAAAAAGTTCTCATTTCCCTCTGCTGCTTTATATTCCTCATACTTTTTAAGATGCTGCATTGTCATATGCCTTTCAATATTGTCCGAACTCCAAGGAGCCTTGAAGTATTTGACGTTTGATGCACGTTTCCTTTTGCGATCGGCAGATTCGTTTTCCCGGTCAAACCTTTCACAGAATTGACAACTGGCAGAAATGACAGTATCTGTAGCAGGGTCTCTTTCAGCCACTTTAACGCCGTATTTCCCCTCCCAAGTCATTTGGAAGTACTTGCCTTTCACTTTCTTTCTGGACTCTGTCATTTCCTACACCACACCACTTCAATTAAAAATCTCTCAAAAACATTTCCGGTGTATTATCGAGAACTTCAAAATACAATTTCACATAGAATCATCCTGGAGATATACCGAGGCCCATAGCTAGGCCCAAGACGTTTACCTGTTGTGTTTGGGGTTAGATTCACTTTTGATATGAATACAGGCAGCTGCGTTAGTATCTCTCTCCATCTTTCTACCACACCTACCACAATTGAATACCTTTTCACCGACAAAAATTCATTCAAAAACGTTAATGATGGGGGGCTAATCGCTTGATTCCTTCTCCAGCTAGACACTTCATTATCCAAGTCCGTCCAAGGCAACATAGCTTCTGCGGGCGGTTGAATTTCCAAATACTCCAATGTCTCTTGAGGGAGACCACTTGATCCATCAATAGCTTCGATCGTTGTTGCAGATGATCGTATGGGATATTTTTTCATCAGCATTACAACCTTGTGGAATCTTTCCTAGTATCAATCAATCGTAGCATCGCCTTGAAATTCTTTTAAATTAGAACCCAGTGGTTCTAGGCTACCCTTCGACTCGTTCATCAAATCCAGGAACTAGATCTATCTTCTTGCCTGTCATAAAGCGTTTACCCTTTTTGGTGATATTGCGAATATAATCATTGCCTAGTAAAGCTGCAAAGGTTCGCCAATGTTCGAGAGTCCAATTAGAAAACGAGTACCCTTGCTTCGCCAAATGATTCGATGGTTTCAATTCAGACACATTGAGTAAGGTTCCAACGATATACTCGTGTTCTACGTTGGCCTGCAAGATCAAATTAACTGTGGCTCCAAGTATGATTAAGTCAGAATCAATTGCGACTATGAAAAATTTGCTTCCTTTTTCCGGATTATCATCTAATCGTTTTTGAATGAGTCGTTGCACCCATACTACTTGAGCATCAGCTTCAAATACAGATTGTACAACTCGAATACCCAGCTTGCGTGCTTCCTCTGCCACTCTTTTCAATGAATCCACATTCCACTTACAAGAACATTTGATAGCTTTAGAGAACTCTCGATTCAATGAAGATGCCAAACAACAGTTTTGCAAATTCAGAGAAGCAGGAAGTACCAACATGATCAACTGTAGCGCCTTGATTGGATCTGAATTCAGCCATTGATGGATGAATGAATTCACAGGAGGAAAACATCAATTGCGACCAATCGAATATCGAGGGCATTGTATATTATTAATTCAAAACCGTATTAATAAAATATATCTGTATATATTCTTACATATTTCTAGTTTTCGGAGCTTAACTATGAAGTAAATGTTTTGAAAGTTGAAACGATATCCAATGAAGCCTATTTTTGACGAACCTTGCGGTGATACCTGTCTTTTATCAAAAGAACAAACATTGATTATTTTAAAATACTTGAAGTAGTGGATAGAAGCCATCAAACGAAAATTTCTCAAAAAACCATTACTCTTGTTTTTAGAAAACAGCCTGATGACAATCCGTGCGGTAATCACAAGCAACAACATTATGAGAAATCACTGAATTCGCATTGTGTCGCTCCGATGGCTTTGTTGAAGGACAAAACACGTACTAAAAGACAAGTAGAACGACGCCTTTCAATGGAATAAAATTTGTATAGAGCAGTTATTACAATCTAGAGTCTCTAAATATGATACTTTCAAAATGAATGGTTTATAATTGTTAGAAGCAAATCTTTGTTTTAGCAGGAGTTCAATTGAAGCTAGAAACTACAAAGCCAACGTTTCTCAAGAACTGCATACATTTTGAAAATCATAATCTTTTAATACGACCCCATTTTGAAATATACGATTTATTCATCTTCCAAGAAATATAATTCA
>Ga0335398_10011123_pt1 | contig 10151 bp, 13 predicted proteins | sample BON03_FD_205742 | JGI IMG/M metagenome (GOLD analysis project Ga0335398, IMG submission 205742) | Freshwater microbial communities from Lake Bonney liftoff mats and glacier meltwater in Antarctica - BON-03 (spades assembly) (version 2) | ecosystem: Environmental > Aquatic > Freshwater > Ice >... | reverse complement strand
GGAAGGGGAAAGAAGAGGGGGGGGGGGGGGGGGGGGGGGGGGGGGGGGGGGGGGGGGTGGGGGGGGGGGGGGGGGGGGGGGGGGGCAGTGTACGTGTGTGCATGTGTATGTGACACTGCTACGTGTATGTGTACTTTCATACTTCTTTTGTGCAGATCAAACAAGTGGGAAAAACATCCCGAAATACTTTGTCAACGCTTTTCATTGTCTTTGATGTTACCCTGTGGTGCTTCCATTCTACGTCGAGTACTCCACGCGCCTGGAGCTGCATGTATTACAAAGATATACAAGAGGAAATGCACAATTTTCTGATAATGTAACCTGTGTTGCTTGTTATTTTTATTAATACTGAGGATTAGGCAAGTTGATTTTGGGAGTCAAAAAAATCTGCCTATATGCTTCGTCAAATGGTAAATTATATTTTTTGGCATATTTTTTTGTGATGTTGAATATATACATTTTGGCATGTATAGCCCTCCAATATCGCTTCTTCTGTCACTTTCTCTCACTTACATCCAGATCACATTCTACCACTCCCATGAAGTGTTGTTTTTCCTGGAGAAATACACGAGCTTCTTGATCGAGACTACGAGTCTTACTCAAATCTCCGTAAGCGGTCTGATAATTAGCAACCAGTATCTGATACCTAACACACCAGTCTCTCGCCCATTCCACCGTGTCTGAGGAAGCATTCTCCTGGTCCCTTTTCATTGTGTGCTGGCAAACAGAAGATGGTTCTTTGTGTTCCAAAAAAAAAAACCCCACGGTCTCTTTTTTCGAATTCGAAATCTGTGCACACGACGACAACCGCGGCCTCGCGCATCTACATGCCCTCTCACTCCATGAACATGTCGCATCGGTGTGTTTGCCCGGCGCTGTGGCCAGTCCCCTGCTCGTGCCTCTACATGCTCTGTCGCCCTTCATGAGGGCTACATTGATGTGGGAGCCCGACGCTGCTGCTGCATACGTATATATATGTATATCTATATATATACCTATACATATATATACATATGAATATAAACACAAGTATATACTTATATATATTGGAATATACATATATATATATATATATGTATATACATATATATATACATATACATATATATACTTTTTGGCATCTATTTTCGTGATGCGCACTGGTACTTGTGCGCGTAGTAAGTCACACGCCACTCATAAAACGGAGTGTGTCACGATCTTCTACAAAGTATCACCTCAGTGAGGTAAAACCCTCACAGACGCACTTTTGAGAACCAACGACTTTTTCTCGGCAGTTACTCGTGCGCGTAGTAAGTCACACACTACTCCTACTACGGAGTGTGTCACGATCCTCTATAACAAATATCAGTTCAGTGAGGTAAAACCCTTACAGACGCACTCTTGAGAACCACCGAGTTTTTCTCGGTAGATACTTGTGCGCGTAGTAAGTCACACACTACTCCTACTACGGAGTGTGTCACGAGCGTGTCATGATTCTCTACAAATATCAGCTCAGTGAGGTAAACCCCTCACAGACGCACTTTCGAGAATCCGAGTTTTCTCGGCAGTTACTCGTGCGCGTAGGAAATCACACACTACTCCTAATACGGAGTGTGTCACGATTCTCTACATATGGCGAAAGACGCACATCAATACCCTAGAACTCCTTGATTTTTTTTTTTGCAGCAGTCTGCACAGTTGTACCGTGACAAGAATTTTTGCAAAACCCCACTTTTCGAATGGGTGCCATCCCTCGCAAATTGCGCGAACATTCACTCACGACCTCAAGGGGTCACCGACAACGCCTTCTACGCACGTGTGAAAGTCACACGAGGTCACGAGAGGTCTCCAGACCTAGCCGCTCTCTCTAACACTCTACACTTGGCGCTGGCAGCGCTGAAGTGTATCCCGTTCTTTGAATGCGTATCATCCCTCACAAATTGCGCGGACATTCCCTCACGACCTCAAGTGGTCGCTGAGAAAGCCTTCTACGCACGTGCAAGTTACGCGATGGTCAGGGAACATGAGGTTTCCCTCTTACGAAAATCTTCAATTAACTCCATTTTTTAATAGAGCAAACATGACACCTGTTTTCTTACATACCATTAATTGTCTATCATTTCGAAACTTGTTTTACAACAACCAAGCAGAAAAGAGGAACATGTCTTTCTCTGTGATTCTCAGAGGTATCTCGCACCAAAAAAATCTCCTGGGTGTAAACGCATGTATGCGGAAGCGTGTTAACAATGTGCTTCATTTTTGGTTAAGTGCCTGTATTCTTTGTCTTTGACATCTTGCCAGTAGCTCACATTTACCGTATGTCACCGGATACGCCGTTATCACAGGGATCACCTTCACTTTCCCCCTTGCGCTCAAGCACTCTGTCACAGCGTGGGGTCGACAGAAACGTGGATGTATGTAGTCACACAATTAGGTTTTAAATAATCTTTCCTGATTTGACCCAGAATATCACTGATGATTTTCCATACATAATATAATCAGACATGATTTAATTATATGTGTATTTTTTCACGATTATATGTGCATTTTTTCACGATTATTTGTGTGACATTCACCACCTGTGCGATTTCCCTTGGTTTGCCCTCGTTGGCATAAATAAACCGTGACTCGTTTAATGGAAGAACTCTTTTGTCAATCTGACTCTTCACGTTGTTTCTCTCTTCTGAATTCAATTATTGCCCTACTCTATCAGAGAATAAGCGATAGTCGCCCTTATATTTCCACTTCTTGGTTCGTGGGAAAGGGAGGACCTCAGGGAAAAAATCATTGATTGGGTCGGGCAGGGTATTGTTCGAAACGAACGTGCGAATTTAGGAATGTGGTATACGAAGCATTTCATCGAGTTTGTTTTTGTAGAAACAAATCAATTGTTCAGTAGTGATTCAAACGTGATTTGATTTGATTTGCTTTTATTACTGGAAACAGTAGTTTAGAACCCTTGATTGAGGGTCTATGTGCTCAAATCCATGTGAATCTTCTTGATGCGGCAAATCTGCGGCCAGCGCTCAGGCATCGCTGCGGCAAGCACCGCCCGACCCAATCAATGAGTTATGATCTCTTACTGTTAAATAGATGGCAGAAAAGCGTTTTACTTATCGTTCAGTACAAATACTCAAAATTCTGTTCCGGGGATTTGCTATGATTCTCTAGAATCTAATCCTCCGCACAAGATCATGCGGTACTGGTTGTATTACTGAACCTAGTTGGCTTCTGCATTTCCGCCCGACAAAAATGGTCGTGCGGAATTGTTTTAATCAATGAGGTACCAGTTCCGAAGGGGCATATCGGGGGGACAAGCCCTTAAATGTTTTTGCATGATTCATAGGGTCGGGCGGAAAGAGCGCTATGACAGTTTCCCGATAGGCCATTTTTATACTATATATTTTACAACAGACAGCACGGCTCAGCGCGCGTGCTTACCAGGTGTGAGGGTCAATCCTCCGAAATTTTTTGTCGCCTTGCGGCCTTCTTTTGTCGTGTTGTCTCGCCACGTGAATAGTCCGGTCGCGATTTTCAGGTTTTTCCAGGTCATCACGTCACCAGTCAGTCTCGCTTTGTGAGTAGTGAGTTCGCAGCAACCCATCTCGTTATTCGCAAGGAAAGAACAACTTTTGGAAAGTTTCCACCTCCACCTCCGTATTGACACTACCGTAAGGTATAGTAAGAGTCGATATGATGAAAAAAAGTTGGTCACGCGATCTCCACAATGAAAAAAACAGTGAACTGATGTTCATAGAGTCCACCACATTTCTGTCTCTACCCTTTGCTGTATGTGACACGCGTGCCCTTTCCCAAAATATATATTTAATTTGGTCTATGCCAAGTTCTCATATTCCACATATACTATACGCCGTGACGTGCACTTCACGACGACGATGGCTATACTTTTTTCATTGGTAGGGTTCGCCAAGAGTCCACTGGCAACCGTACACCTCATCAAATATGGCACCAGGACATCTGTCCGAACTGTGAGCGGGCAAAATCCTTTCACAGTCGAGATTCCACCACTTGTTGTGTGTACTGCATGTGTTCTCTCTATATGTAATTGAATTTACCTGTGCTGAATCCACATCTCCATCACAAGATGGCATTTTAACTTGTAGCCATTTATGGGGAATCCAGACGCAAATGCTGTTTGGACTATGTATGGAAAACTTCTGATGACTGCCAATTAACAGCCACCTCCTGCTGATTAGCATTTTTTTCGATGATGCCTGTTGACTCAAATACGCGTTGTGTACGTCACAACTGGTTTTCGCCTTACTCTTTTATGAAATCAAAAGTCCTGGCTGAATTTCTTGTCAAGAATTCTTTTCCTGTCTCCGATAGGCTGTACTCTAATGCTTCCGAAGTCTCTGACTTCTGCTCTGACGTTGAGGTCTAGGTTTGTGTCACATTCTGGATTTTTTGCACACCTGAGGTGTGTCGTCGTGCGAGACTCAACCAATGTTCGCCTCGGTAAATGTAAGACTCAACAACGTATGCCCTACCTACCGCTTAAGATGGCGTTTTATTTTATGTTCGCTCTGTGGAGAATCCAGACGCAAACTTCGGCGGCTGTCTGAACTACGTGAAAAACTTCTGCTTTGCTATCAAACGGCCACCTCCTGGTTCACATTTTTTTTGAGTACATCAGCTCAGGCACATACGCGTTATGCACGTCACCACTGGGTCTCGCCTGACTCTTCTTTAGCATCAAAAGTCATGGCTGCATTTGTTGTCAATTTTCCAGTCACCCCTCGGCGGGGACCGCGTGGTCTTCCCTCGCCCAGGATCTTCATGGTGCTGGGAGGCATGAAAGCGGCATTCGAACCGTCCCCTTTCCCGGGACTTTGGCGTGCGCGGCGTCTCGATAGTGCGGATGTGGACTTTCGTGTTTGGTTGGCCTCAACTCGGACTTTTATCGCCTTTGCGGTTCCCTTCATGGTCCAGATATATTCTGGGCTCGCGAACCTGGGCCCGGGGGTTGAGTCGAATTAATAAAGAGACAACAACAACAACAACCAGGATTCTCATGGGATTTATCACTTATTACTGAATTCTAATCGTAAATCCCATGGGCAGAATTCTGGCTCGTTGAAGCAGTCACCAGTCTCACGTAACTCGAACATAGAGAGACGTATGGACAGGCCCAAGGCCGTAGTAGGGGTCATCAGGGGAGTAGCGTAAACCGTCAATGTCAACTGTGTTTTGTGGGCAGGCTCTGACATCTACGGAGTCCGCTACCTCAGGGCAATCGACTACTTCTCAATGTCTCATTGCGCTACCGGGCCGGCGAGGGAGAGGAAAATTTGTCCTTGACGGTCTCGGATGGAAGAAAATAAACTAGCGCACCTCTTACTCCTACACGGCGACTGCCTGGTGACTCAGCACCCTTGGAAGTAATCAACACAGCAGTAACTAGAGGCAGATAGGAAAACCAATCTAGGGGGAGGACGGGATCCGGTCCGCAAGGACCAATCTCCATTCAAGAAGGAAAATCCAAGAAAAAACCCCGCAGGAGAAAACCGTCTAGGTCCAGTACCCCAGTCCCCCCATGGCGAACCACCTACTTAGACTTAGTTTTTAAACCCTGACCCCTCGTGATAGGTGTGCATGTGGGTGTGGGGCCGGTACATTTTTTTTGTTGAATGTAGTGCGTAGTCTGGAAGCGCGGTTTAGTGATAGCGAGTCAATTTTTTTTTTTATATTCTAATCAGAGTTGAATCGAGAATGGGGGCAGGAAGGCAAAATTGTCGTGTCACTATCTGGGGTAAGAGGTGGCGCGAGGTGCATGAGGGGCATTTCCAGGTCCCATGTGGGATGGTGGTAAGGGGTGGGAGAAGGCAGTCCATATGCCATCCTGCGTTACATATGTCACAGAAGGAGAATTTTATGTTCGTCAAACAGACTCTGTCATACTTGGCAGTAAATTTCATTTGGTGGAGGCGAGAACAAGATAGTGGCGGGGAGGGAGGAAGATGGGAGGACAGAAGGTTGAGTAACTTTCAAGGCGAGAGTGAGATTGAATTGAGTAAATAAGTTGTGTGCATGTGGGAAAGGTTACGAGAACCCGAATCTCAAAAATACCCCATTCCCCCTCAATATACAAACGGATCATCAGTTTTGTTTGTTTACTTCTGACATTCATCTTTATCCATTTTCCCCACAGGCGAATCTCACAAGACTCCTTTTCTTGGATGTATTCTGTTTTGATTTTATCATGAATAAGCCAGGCTCTCAATTGCAAACAGATGGAATGGGGCCACTGCAATTTTTCTTCTGAAAAATTTGTCCGACAATTTTCACCACCAAAAAAACAAAACAAAGTTTTTTTTCCAGGAGCAGATGCATTTCTCACCTTGAATCTCAATCGAGAAACGGACGGAGTTCATAATTCCTCCAGAATCTCGAAAACAGGAACGGACGGGAGTCCGACAGGTCCAAATGTCAACCGTTCTTAGTGTCGGTTCCAATTTTTGTTTTTGGCTTTTCGTGAAATTACTTTGCTGATAGTAGAAACAGACTAAATCCAACATGGATGGTGATAACAACTGAAAATAGGACCCTCAGCCTCAGGCCTCAGTGGTGAAGTGTTTTCGAGATTCGCCTTTTCATGTTGTCTATCAAGTTTTGGTTGGATAGATCCGAGTGACATAGCTACTTTTTACGTGTGTGAAGGAGGGTATGAGCCTCATTTCTAAAGATTTGTAGGGAAAGACAAGAGGATCAATATCGTTCGGCATACGGGGTGTAGGTGTGAGTGTTGCTAAGGTGGAGGTGAGTAGAGATATAGTTGGTGGCTTGGGTTCGAAGTCGGAAAAGTGGAAACTGGTTGTGGGGGTACGTAAAAACTGGGCTGGTTTAAAAGGTCTAAGCGTTGCAGATCGTCCTTGGCAATTTGAATGTATGAAGCCTCTCTCATTCCAGGAGGTTGTCCAGCATATGTGTGAGCTGCGTTGTAAAGTTGCCCTTTCTAAAGGTCGCTAATGATTTTCCTGAATACATTTCAAGAGATCCGTCGGCGCCGGCGCCAAATCCTCGCAGGCGCCAAATCTGCGGAAACGGCAAATCTTGGCCGCAAATCATGGCTGAATCTGTATGTCGGCGAAGGGACCCGAATGTGCGCGTGCCGCGCGCCAAGAAGTTCACGATTTTTCGGGGGTTGTGAGACCATATGAGGGAGGGGGTCGGTTTGTAAGTCTTTCTTGAAAGCGTGAGTTGAGTACCATATGTGATAATCCAGGGTTGTGGTGTGCAAGTTGTAATAGAAGCAACATCAATCAATGGAGAGAGGAAAGGACGTATTAAGTTTTTTGAAAAAAGGTTCAGGGAGAGTGTCTGGTCTGGTTAAGGTGAGTATAAAGTGTGGATGAGCGAGGTGGACATATTTTGTTAATTGGAGAGGGAGGATTCCGGTATCTGCCAACATCCGGTGTGGCCGCCATACACATGCAAGACCAGGGCCAAGGACAGGTTGAGTCTAGTTTTGCATTTTTTAGATGTCTGTGCCGCTTTGGATGTACCGCAAGTTCTGGAGAAAGTTGGGTATAACAAGAAACGTGCGACGCTTGATGCTGCTGGTGAACTTAGTCTAAACCAGGCATATACCCTGTGTTGCGCGATTGATGCTGATTCCAAACGTGTAGTATGTGCTTTTTCTCAAGACAATGTGTTGCTCAATGCTTACAGACAAGATCTTTTGGGGATGCCTTCTATGTTGTGTATTGATGCCTCATATCGGCTTGTGAAAGAAGGTCACATGCGTTTTCATTTTGGAACGCAGGGTGTAGATCACAAATTCCACATCATTTTCATTCATGTGTGCTCTTCAGAAGACACTGCGGCGCATTGCTCTATGTATGACTCAAGTGTGAAGGAAGTAAAATTCCTTGTTTCTGACAGGAGTGCGCGGGGTGTTGACATTTAGAATCCCTTCATTTCTATATCTGTGTCTGTATCTGTGTCACGGTTATCCTGTATATGTATATACATCGCTATATCTATGTACCTATGCCTATATTCAGTCAATTGTGTGTATAAGTATATATATCTTCATACTTTTGCACTTTCAGAAAAAAAATTTTGGCTTGCAATAATTATTTCTTGACAAACATTTCCTGGAACCGCTGACATCAGTCAGCAAAGCATAGATTCCTTTTGTACATACTTCAACCAATTTTGGACATGAACCACGCTTGTTCGTGGAAGGCGAATTCTACTACAGAAATGACATTTAAAGAATGTTGATTGGATTGAACACACTCAAACAATAGATTCGTTCGTCTCATCATAGGTTGAGTGTGACACAGTGTTTGTGTCTGATTTTTCAACTTTGTTTCCATGGTTTCTATTAAACTTCAAATGAACACAGATTATATCTTGTGTTCCCTCTTTTTTTGTGTTTGAATTTGACAGGACATCTGTTGTCATTTTACAAAGGGTTTGGATCGAGTGAGTCACCAAAACCGATAGTGCGGATGTGGCTCTCGTGTTTGGTTGACCTCAACTCGGACTTATATTGCCTATGCGGTTCCATTCATGCTTGATATCGCCTATGCGGTTCCATTCATGATCTCTCTTCATTATTTCAACTCTTGCACATGCATACACACAAACACACTGAGATTATACACCCAAACACACACACACACATGTGTGTGAGCGCGAGTTTGAAAAAAAAAGAGAGAGAGACGCACGCACACACACATGTGAGAGAGTGTGTTAGAGAGAGAGAAAGGGGGGACGAGAGAGAGAGAGAGAGAGAGAGAGCTTCTCTCTCTTGGTGTAACTAGAGAGAGAGAGACACACACTCTCTTTCACACACATGCAAACACACACACACACACACACCAACATGTGCACTGTCAGACCATTAGACAGACACACACGCACACGCGCACATGTACATACACACACACACACACACACACACACACACACACACACACACACACACACACGTCTCTGTATGTCTCTATACACATCAATATGACAATGTATGTAGAAGTCTGTGTATGTAGAACACTGCCAATCAATCTTGTCACAGTGGACTGAATTTCGATGAATCTGGTTCCAATCAAAGTGCTCGACGCCATTATCGGACATCTTCTGGTTTCTTACTAAGTTAGCAGCATGGCAAGGGTTGTTGTTGTTGAGTTTGGTGGTTGTGCGCGGACGACCAATTTCTCTCTTGTATTTACATATTTTTGTGAAGTTCGAACGACTCGAAGAGCAGGAGTGGCCGTGTGCTGTTACCTACACAGATGATGTGTTGTGGCAAAGATGTATACATGGTGTGCACTGCTGCACTGCAGTGCAAGCCAGGCGGGCATTCTTGACACGAGATCTGTCCAATGAAGGTGCTATATTTTCCAGTCCTGCACTCATAGCATATTTTTCCTACAGAACCTGTTTTACCCCGGGGACATTGCACACATTCATTGCTGATGGCTTCCCACCCTCTCTCACACCGACAGGCGGTCAGAGTCGTAGTAGCGTCGGTTTTCGATACATACTTATTTATAGGACACGATATGCACATTCCGTTGAGTTTGTATAGTGTGTGTGGACACAATTCCTGCGTTGGTTATGCCCTGGTAATTGGCAATGTCATCAAAAGTATAAGAAACAGCAGTGATCCGGACATACTCTCAGTCTGATTCGCAGCAAGTGGACCGGAGCGAGTGTTTTCATAGGAGTTATGGCATGAGGAGACACTCGGTGTGGAAACGGTCAAGTGGCCTTTGTTTACTTGTTTTATTCCGTCATTTCACAGGAAGAAGAAGCACAGAAACGGTCAAATGGCATTTGTTTACTTGTTTTATTCCGTCATTTCACAGGAAGAAGAAGCATTTTAGGATGGGAGATCTCGTATTGTGTTTACTTCTCCCACCAGTCATTAAGAATACAAATCCATGCGTGTTCGATTTAATGTTCTTGTGTCTTTTTGATGTGTCCAGGTTGCTGAGAGGCAACTTCTTCTTCTTCCACGAGAACATGTGAAGAGAAGATTGCTTTTATTATTGCTCAGAAAGAAATAATATAGTAGTTTTGATTTGGAACTCTCAAGGTGCAGTCTGTTATGCTCACCGAAGTGAGAGACTGTGATTTGCTGATTGTCGTCACATCTTCTACTTTTCTAAAAAAAAAAGACATGTTAAAAGAAAAAA
>Ga0335398_10011120_pt1 | contig 10152 bp, 16 predicted proteins | sample BON03_FD_205742 | JGI IMG/M metagenome (GOLD analysis project Ga0335398, IMG submission 205742) | Freshwater microbial communities from Lake Bonney liftoff mats and glacier meltwater in Antarctica - BON-03 (spades assembly) (version 2) | ecosystem: Environmental > Aquatic > Freshwater > Ice >... | reverse complement strand
GGCCAGTGGTTTGGAAGGCGCTTCCCACTGCATCCGCCGTTTTACCCATGCTGGACCATTCTTGTTGGACGCATTTCCTCGGTGAAGTGGACTGGTGTTCAACCGGTTGCACTACGTTTTGGTGTCATTGTCTTTGCTCCATTCCAAATCTAGCATTTCAAGCGCGTCTTCGAGCTTCTCATCATAGAGTTCCCTTTTTGTGTTTCGAATGAAATCTGTGATGATAGGCGCCAAAAAAAATGGGTTTGATCAGTACGCTGGTCATTGCATTGTTTCGAACTTCCAGCTTCACTGTGATTCTCATTCACAAATTCTGACCGCAATGGAAAGCCCATCTGCTCTGACGTTAGTCAGATCCAACTTGATTCGTCTGTCATGACTTGATTGACCGTATGACTTCTCTTACCTGCTGCATCAGCATTGTCGTGTCACCTCCTTGCGGATCATCCAGTTTCCCTGCATATCGTGGATCGGCATTGGTGAAAACTATGCCCTCCCGTCTTTTACCTTTGGTCTTCATTTGCTTCCCACACCCGAGTCTTCAGAATGTGTTTTCCATACTGAAGTATTTGAGCGCATAGACCCTCAATCAAGGGTACTAAACTATTTTTTATAGTAATAAAAGCAATCATCATCATATGGAATGCAGTTGTCCCCGGCAGGGATGTCTTTTTGGCGGGAAAACACTCCAGGTCTGTAAGTGTTAGAGGGATACAAACCGGTAAATTACAGCCTTTTTTTATATGGCGCGAGAAGCCGGTATTACCAGATTTACTAATTAATCTGACAATACCGGTACCGGCCTCATATCCAGTTTTTTTGTACTAAATGGCGCGAGATAAGTTGGGTAATTTTTTGTGGTACAAATTTTTTAGTCAAATGTTTTTCCTTTTTACTTTGCCCACAAAGTTTGCACGAGTCACGAACATGAAGATTTCCCTTGACCCAGAGGCTGAGGCGGGAAACCAACCCTGTTGCCCATGCCCATCATACTCACATGCACTACACTACTATCGACGCTCCCCGTGGTGTCAAGATTCTCGAGGACATCATTGAGGGCTTCAACAAGCGTTTTGGCGACGGTACTCACATCACCGAGTTCCGTGAGGGTCACGGCCGTGAACTTTGTAGATATACCCAGGTGTGTTGCGTATGTTTTGTTTTGGGTGCACTTGTTTGTAACTTTTGACTGCGTGTATTTTCAAAGAAGTTGTAACATAACTAACCTTGAGCGTGTCAATGTTCTCCAGGAACAAGTCGCCGCCACGCTTCTTGATTCTCGCAATATTCCAGACCTCAACTGTATTCCTCCTGATCAACATGATCAAGGCTGGGCGCTCCTGCACGGTATGGTCATTGCCGTGATTGATGAGGTCAAGAATTCAGATGCGTCGACTGACATCAGCGACTCAATTGAAGATGTCAATGATTTCCTGGTCACGGCCTCCGCCGCTCTGTTTTGAACTCTCCTTACCTTTCAAGCGCAGATCGTTGACAGGGAGATCAAGATATGGAAGACTCGCACCTTTCCCTTTCCCAAGGACAAGAATCCTCTTGACGAGTGGCGTCGCGGTGCTGTGCATCTTTTCCCTTGGTTGGGTGTGTTGGTGAGGTGTATACTTGCTATTCCTGCAACTTCAGCAGCTCCCGAGCGCTTGTTTTCCACGGTGGATAACGTGATGACTAAAAAACGTTCACGTCTCACGTGTGACAACATGATGATGATGATTGCTGTTATTATCACTCGTGGAGAAATAGTGTAGTAATTGCGTTTGGAACTCTCTAGTCTTTTCTTACCTAGCTTCACATAATGAGGGGCGTTGTTTGCGTTGCTTGGAGTAGTTAGTCTATCTCCACGAGGTGTTGCCGCAGGTGCGGGAGTGGGAGGCGGTTAAGAAGATGTGCTTGGAGTGATTTTTTTTGAATCAATGAAACACATACCTTCAATGTCTTCTCTTGTCTCTTGTTTGTTGACTCTGAGACTCCATTTGAATGATTGTGACTTTGACTCTCGCCCACTGTTTCTCGTCTCTCTTTTTCACTCTCTATACATACAAATACACATATACACATTATTACTATACTATATTTCCTGGTACTGACAAAACTGGCACCGGCCTAAGTTCCAGTCAAAGCGTCTTTTAGTACCAATGACACAATCGTGACACTTTACAGACACCGGTCCACGAACCGGTTTGTATCCCTAGTAAGTGTAACTATTCAATCTAGGCTTGTACGTGAAATATTTGAAATTTCGCGCCAAAACCCAAAAATCTCCAAATTCAAAACTTTGTCTCAATTTAATGATGATGATTGCTGTTATTACTTTCAAAAGTAGTTTAATACCCTTGTTTGAGGGTCTATGAAGCTCAAATTCGTGGGAATTTGAGGTGTCGTGTTTTAGACGGAATCGAACCGACGACCTAGGGATTGACAGTCCCTCGCTCTGACCACCTGAGCCACGGTCATGAGGAAGTTTGAAAACAAAGTTTCAGAATTTCTGTTCTGTAGCAAAAATCAGAGATTTGTGATCAGTTCGACAGCTGTAACTGGGCGGAACAGTACGCAGACCTATATGATCACGCTGGCTGAGGCAAAGGGTGCTGGTGGCAGCTTTGTGCATAAAGCCCCGAATCAGAAAACGGACATGTCACAGAAGTGTGTGGACTTCCTCAGCACCCAGATGAGTGTGGACTTGTTCAGCACCCTAGCACCCCTTGCGGAGGCAAGGGGTGCTGCTGACACTTGTTACTTTTAAAACTCGGATTCTCAACTAAGCTACATTCACACTGCCTACACCTCACTCGCATGTGTGGCATTTGCCACCATCCTCCACTTTCTAACTCTGGCAACATGTCAGGCCACCACCTGGCTGGTAGTAACAAGACCGGCTGCTGGTCATCCTTCGTCAGTTTTGTCGCGAGCTTTTCATCAGTCCAATTTTGACATCCTCACCATTTGTCCTCATACTCTCGTCGGTTGTGTCCTTTGATCTGGACCTGAAACTCAACAATGCTTTCGAGTCCATCTCCTGCCTCTTGCAGGCTCGTCGACCACTGTGCATTCTTCACTGATTCTACAAAACGCCCCCCCATGTTATGTGTGTTCCGCTAAGCGAGCGCCAAGTGGCATCCGTTTAGGCGCCACTTGACGGTCTTTGTTGATGATACTCGTAACCTCTGCGTTTCGTTGCGTTGTATGCTCGCTAACTACTTTGCATAACAGTGCCTGTGCCTGTGTCAGAAACATGGTTTGATTCAAAGCTGCCTCCATTGGCTGAATTAACGTGTATCCAAGTGTGGGAAACCCCCCCCCCGTGACCTGTTGCTTAACTATGTTGACCCAGTAATGCTGCACCGTCTTCTGATGCATCTGTCTTGCCACACTGCCTATCCCCATCTCTGGATTGTTTTTATCAAAACTTTCCAAAAGTGTCTCTCAGGCTAGACATGACAACGAATCCCACATGTTGCCCCCTGCTAGCGCTCTTCGTCCAAATTTCTCTTTGCTTGCGTCTCTCTTTGTTGGATCTGGACTCTATTCCTTGCGCTTGACTGGTAACAATTCCGCTGGAGGCAGCTCTTCACCAAGTGTTGCGAGTTCTTTCTTAAGACGTATCCAGTCTTTCCACACTTCGACTGAGCGTTCAAAACTTTTCAAACTATCTCGTTGCCTCCTCTCGGCTGACGGCAGCTTGAGTCCTTTGTAATCCACTAGTTCAAAGTACTGTTGCATAAGCTGTCGCTGTTTCTGTGACAGTCCTTGCACTACCGGAATCAACACCTGAACTCTTTGCTCGCCGTTCGACGTTGCACGCATCCTCATTGCCGGTGGTATCACCACTAATGCTTTCTCTCTATAACTCTTCTGAATTCTAGGCAAGTCGGAAATACTCTCGTAACCAGCTTGCCTTAGAGCGGGAATGATCTTTCGCATGGCTGCTTCTCCCGCCCACATCAGCTCCCATGTTGTTTGATCGAGACCCCATACCTCTGGATCTGTGTCTAGGCGCGACCCTCCGATTCTTTCAATCCTCATTTTGCGAGGTTTGGTTTGACAAAGGGTTTGTTATTTGACACGTTCTTCGTCACTGTTTGGTACAAATTGTGTCATTGTAATCACCGAGTGTTGGAGTTCGAATGTTTTGCACCACCAATAAATTGGTAGACAGAATAAGATACTTCAAATCACATGCATCACAGAATGGTGAACAAGGAAACTTTCCTTATTAAAAATGAGCTGCAGGCCATATATTTTATATGAAACAAAATGTGTGACGACACCGTTGACAAAATGTGAGTGATTTCTTGTGTCCAAAAAAATTTGGAGGGAGTTCAGCAACCAAAAAAATCGCCAAAAATACCCAGAAATTCTTCAATGGCCCCCGAGGAAAGTCTCAGAAAGAAAGAAAGAAAGAAGGACAAAATCTCACCATCTTAAAGGAGAAAGAGAGAGACAGAGAGAAAGTATAAACATCAGCTTGGCGGATATCGAGGGGTTCATTGATGCGTGGGGTGACTTCGGGCAGTAGATTAGACCCTGTAAATCTGACGTCACTTTGCCTTGAGTACTGTAGCCCCATAGCGTTGTGGCAATGTAATAGTTGCAGTCTACTCCAATGAGTTCGCACCCAGGATGGCTATCAGTTAGCTTTTGTCACGTTTCCAACAAACCATGGTGACCCCTCCATGTCAAATCAACAGCACCAGCACGAAAGGAAAACAGAAATAAACATCACCATCATGCGCCTCGTCAACCAATTGACTGGCGCGCACTCCGGGCGTGTTTGAACATCTAAATTCCTGGTTTTCGTGCAGAGATAGACGTGCGACCGCGACAGCCACCTACAAATTTCAAAGAAAAGGGGACTTGTCCTAACATGACTTTGCGATGCGCAATACAAGCTGGCGAAGGCATACGTTTCGGCACGGTTAATGTATCAGCCACTATTTTGTGTATGCGAAATGGAATAAGTTTAACAATTCCGGTTTTGGCCAACTCACGAACTAGATATCGACGGATATCAATGTGTCGAGAAGAATTTCTGCGGACAGGGGTTTCGCTCATAGTGATGTATGCCAAGTTGTCCTCAAAGATGTCAGTTACTGCAGATTGCTGGTATCCAAAATCACGGATTGCCTCGCGTAGATTTACCACTTTCTGGGCCGCCTGGCTGGCTGCGACGAATTTTAAGTCGAAAGAGAAACATTATCTTGTCAGCAACTTTCAAAGTTTCCAGGAAATTGGATCACAGTTCAACAACAAAATGTAGCCTGTGTGAGACCGATGGGTATCGGTGTCGCCAGCCCAATCTGTATCAACCCAACCCCATAGTTCATTTACACGGCGATTTCTGCGTGTGTAAGTGATAGTTTTGTTCCAAGTAGCCCGTAAGTGACGTAGAACGTGTTCAGCTGCCTCCATATGTGACAGTCCAGGAAATTGGACGTATTTCCTTAATTCAGAATACGACCAGGCAAGGTCCGGGCGTGTCATCGTGACAAGATATCCTGTACATCTTACAATACCATGATAACGTTTGTGGAAATCGGGATTTAGGGACATAACCAGCAATAACGTTGCCTGGGGTAGGGTCAACGCTTGGGGACGAGCAATGAGATCATTATGCCAGACGCCTTCATTCAAAACTCGTAAACGATCCTCGCACCGCTCTCTGTTGTTTCTGAAACGTGAGCCCTAAAAAAAGACCGTTGGGACTCCAGAAAAAGCAGCATAAAACATGTCTAGACCAAACTATCTCGTTTGTGATCCGATCGCGTTCGTGGGCGGCCCGTGGCGCGCGACGGCAGGCCTTGTTCGTGGGCGTGTCTTCACTATGCTTTATCACTAGTTGTATTGAATTTAAAAAAAAATGTGTGGGGTCTGATTATATTATCGAGATGGGGTGGGCATTTCCAGGGAGGAGCCATGCGAGTCGGATCTCTCAATTGCTTTTATCGTGCTGCAGGATAAAATTCAGATGAGCAACTTCAAGTTTTTCGATTATTAGTAAATCCCTTTTTTTTGGAATACAGACAAGTGATTGATTTTGAAAGTTGTGTCGACTGAATGATAAGTGAGCAATCTAAGCCAGATGTGCTCATCTACACATTTGAATCTTAGATTTGGCCTGGGACCGCTCTGTCATCAATTTAAAGGTCCCAGGCGAAAGTTTATCAACGTCACAAACATTTCAATTTGTATGGAAAATCTCAGAATCAGCCTATCACTATGATCAATCAATAGGAAAGTAAAAGCGAAATCTCCGAATTTTCCACATGTTTGTCGTATGTAGTTATTGTACTATAATGGTTACACACAACGCACTTGTCACTGTAGAAGAAGAAATGTTGTTTATTGGAATCCAAATGGAAGATCAAGTATGATCTCCTGCTTGTCACTGTATCAAAATCACTCAAATACATACTCCCAGTCTTTCTACCCTTTCCCCCGCTCCTTCCTTGTTCTACTCCCCCCCCTGCTCTTGTAGCTATACAGCGCCCACGAACAAGATTTGCCACCGCGTGTCAAGTGAGCAACGCCCACGAACACGATCTTGTCACGAATAAGAATGTCGAATTTAGTTCCTTTTGGGTCAAATGTACCTTTTGGAAAGTCTTTTTTGTGTTCCAGTTCGTGAGCAGCTGGCTAGTTCAGCTTTGGTAGGGCCATTGCTTTTGGCTGCGCCACCCATTGTCATATGTCTGTGCTCAGTCTTGCGCTGCCTCGCTTGGGTTCAGGTGATGACTCCCGTGGAGGTGGTACCAGGACAGGTGCTCCTAGGGGTGGTTCTCGCGGGGGCAGACGCCGTACCTTGGGTGCAGCGAACCTTTCCAAAGGGGGGGGGGTTCCTGTTTCTGCGCCTTCTCTCGCTGTTTCTGCGGGCCGTGGCTTTGAGGATGGCTGTTTGAATGCGTTTTTGGCTGCTGCCCCTTTGCGTGCGAGATGCTGTGCCCGTACAAGCTCCTGCTTCTGCTTCTGTGGTTTCTTCTGCCACTGTTCGTGGTTTTGATACAAGTGTTTCGGGCGGTCTCGACGCTGGTGGTGTTGGTCGAGTCCGTGAAAATGCTGCAGCCTGCTGTGTCATTGGCGTGGCTGCCGCGTGCTCTTCTGCAGGTGGAGCTGCTGACTGTCAGGTCATGAACCCTGGGTCATCTGGTGTTGTGTTGAGCTCTCTCGTCGAAGGCGACACTACTTCATCAAACCACACACAAGTGCCCACCCCACTTGACTTTCGCCCCTTCCCCCACTAGGTATCTGGGGAGCTTGATAGCTGCGAACTCAGTGTCTTTCAATCTCATGGTTTCTTGCTCCTCTTGCTGAGGTTAATCTTTTCTAAACACTCTCAAATTAAAAAATTCAGCTTGCCAACGACTGGTTGATTCTTTGTCAAGTTTAAGAGCATTACAGCGTCACATGTACTCTTGTTCATGTGTCTCTGGCTTGTCCCTTCTCATCTAACGTGTCTTTTGTATACACAGGTATAGAGAAATTGCTGGTTATAGCCTGTTGCCGTGAACGGCTTGCGCTCCCAATATCCCCAACGCCTGCAGCTGCTTTGCCGGCTGCATAAATGCCTTCAGCTGCTTCGCCAGCTGAACCTACCATTACACCAGACGTGCTCGTCTGGTTCGTGCTCGCATAAGCACAGAGTTGACAGCGTTCGACAACCACGCTGCTGTATTTGTGCGCTCCTGCAGCTGCCTCGCTGGCTGCACCAATCACTACACCAGATGTGCTTGTCTGGTGTCGCCAATGGTCCCCGTTGCCAGCATGTCTACTCACAGACAGTCAATTGATCGAGACAGCGCTGAATGCAGCAGGTCCGAACCTGCAGTTTGCAATGAAATGATGTGCTACTCTTGTGATAGTACTGAACACTTGGTGAATGGCCTTGCGTGCCCAAAGATGGCCCCTCGATCTCGGTAGGCGATGCAACAGCGCATAGAGATCTTGGATGGTGAGCAGATACGTGAGCTTCTCGAATTGCGTGCTGGGAGAGCACATCTCCGCAAGATCAGTGGCAGTGCCAAGGTGGAGGAGGAGTGTGATGGTGAGGGCGAGGAGCATGGAGTTTCTACTTAGGCAGCAAAAGTCAACAGGTGTTCTGGAGTCAAACTCGCCACCACTTAGCCTACTCTCACCTCACATCCTTCCTTAGCACGTTCTTTTTCTGGCGCAGTCGAATCGCGCACTGAGAGAACGCATCTCCGCAAGATTAGTGGCAGTGCCAAGGCGGAGGAGGAGTGTGATGGTGAGGGCAAGGAGTATGGAGTTACTACTTCGGCAGCAAAAGTCCACTGGTGTTCTGAAGTCACGGTCAAACTTGCCACCACTTCTCCTGTGAATGCCGCTGTTGCTCTCACCTCACATCCTTCTTTAGCGCGTTATTTTTCTGTACGAACATTCATTTGAACCAGACTCATACACGTGCTGTGACGTGCGGAAAATCTGCTCTGGATTTCAGGCGCATGTACACAGTGAGAAAATTTAATAAGGTTGTATGGTATCAATTTTGTGCCCCAGCACAATTTTCGCGAGCGTGCTGTGCCGTGGGAAACTTCTCCCAATGCGTGGCGGGCAAACGTGCTCTCTATTGAAATGTATAACAGTCTAAGACCTGTGCCTGGTCTGCGCAATGCTCAGTTGAACGAGTTGCTTGAACTTGAACTGTGCGCTGAAAAGAATTTGTCACTCAAAACTCCCTCTGTCACGCCTACAATTGAAGTCTTGAGTGATGATGAGATGAGCGAGCTAATTGCTTTGCGCAAGGAAACGAAACTGTGTCTCTCCAGTGTGTCTTCAATCAACATTCTCCACCAGCCATCATCCATTCATTTAATCCCAGCTGTCACCGCACTTGTCGATTCCCCCTTAGGGCTAGGGATCCACCCTCCGGTACACACTGACTCAGTAGCATATATTCGCACTGGTCGTTGTCTGATCCAACTCGCGGCTGCTGCGACTTTAAGTTCTCAGAATCCGACGATCTATGCCATTTTAACAGAAACAAGGCCTGGCAGGCCGGGCTCTGGTGGGATTACTCGATAGTGGTGCACAACGAGGAGCCACAGGGCGGAAGTCAGAGATCCTGAAGCACACGGGTATGTCATTACTCATGCAGCCGGCCATGGGCCTTGCAAAACACATGACTGGCATTCTTATGGGTGTTGAAATGCAAGATAGTCACGGAAAACCTTTTGTGTTAGTTGTGCCAGACATATCTGTTTATGACCCAGCCATGTCAGACAGTCTTATCCCAGTGGGCTGTCCCATTGAAACAGGCTTTATGGTCTTTCACAGATGCCCATCCCATGCTAAAGAGGATTTATTTTCGCTCGAAACTGTTTCGCTCTATGGCAACACCATCACGACGCCCAATGCAAAGACAACAATTGCCATGCAATACGTACAGTACACATGGCGTCTTCCCCTACCAAGCGCTGCTCAAAATTAAATTTACCGACCCGTGCCACTTCTGAAAATTGTGCTGCCACGCGCCCGACTGGCAGCTCATTTGTTGATCCTGGCAATTTATTCAACATTCTAGACGAGATCAACGATGTGGATACTGAGGGCTACGTGCCTGATTACCTCAATCAGGATTGGATTGAGAGAAGCTTTCAACAACGCTACGAGCTTATGCTTAAACGACGAGAAATGGCTGGAATCTACAGGGTGGTTCCGGGACACAGAAACTGGCAGATAGAAACTGCAGTCTGGAATTTGGCCAGTTTCTTACACTGTGATTTAGAAACCCGCTTGCAGCGACTTGGGCAGTTTCTTAATGATTTTCTTAATGATTTTCTCTATGAAAGCCTTAATTTTCTTTACGAAAATCTTAATTTTCTCTATGAAAATCTCAGATTTTCTTTACGAAAAATCTGAACGATTTTTCGCATGATTTTCTTAATGATTTGTAAAATCTCATTACTTCAAAGGTAAAGCCCCTCCGCTTGCCGCGCGTCCTGGGGGGTGTAGAAACTCGCTGGCTGGGGTGGCAAGTTCTTAATGGCTCATAGAAACGATCTCACGTGCAACCGTGGCTCAGTTGGTCAGAGCGAGGGACTGTCAATCCCTAGGTCGTCGGTTCGATTCCGTCTAAAACCCGATACCCCAAATTCTCATGAATTTGAAGTTCATAGACCCTCA
>Ga0335398_10011118_pt1 | contig 10153 bp, 6 predicted proteins | sample BON03_FD_205742 | JGI IMG/M metagenome (GOLD analysis project Ga0335398, IMG submission 205742) | Freshwater microbial communities from Lake Bonney liftoff mats and glacier meltwater in Antarctica - BON-03 (spades assembly) (version 2) | ecosystem: Environmental > Aquatic > Freshwater > Ice >... | reverse complement strand
ATATATATATATATATATATATACATATATATATACATATATATATATATATAAAAATACATATGTATATATTTATTTATTTATTTATATATGTGTGTGTAAATGTCCATATGTATATATACATATGTACATATACATATGTATATGTATATCATGTATATGTACATGGATATATGTATACATCACGACACGAGGAGCACCTCCACTTCTTCCGCCACGTATCTCCTACATCTAATTGTCAATTTAAACCACATCTTCGAGAGGCACGACACATATACACAAACAGCAGGTGTGGCCCCGTGAGGAGCTGTTGCTGACTTTTAGTGCCTCTGCCAAATGATATACAGCAGTATCAACACTGATTAAGTACACTTGCTTTTTTATACAAAGGAGCTTCTTTCCTGACTCAACACTCAATTGAGACAAATAAATTCACTGAGAGACTTTAACTTGAACGCACCCGATGGCTGTTGTATCTTTAAGTTCCGCCTCCTGTGTTATCTAATTCCTCTTACACTGCCAGCAGCGCCCAGGGTGTCCACCCCACGAATATTCTCCCTGAACATAGACATATGATTGGTCCCAATAGAAGTTCTTGTACTCATCACTTTGATGATGATGGCTGAATAGTTTTTTTCTCTCCCATTTCGGATTCACTTGAATCCGAAACATGTTTCTAGACGATTTGTTCCGAGTGCTAGAGTGTTGCCTCTTACGCCGGTCGCAGGATCAAGTTTGCTCCCAGAAAAAGTCTCTGATCCTACGAACTTTTTCTCGGAATCCCCGAATTCCGTTTTACTGTGTTCATTCCTGGGGCTGTGGAGCGGATTCATGAATCCCCACTGCAATCTTTAGTCAACTAATATTTCTCACAAACATTTGAACGGCTCTTTTCGAAAAAGAAATCTGAAAGGAAAAGCCCCCGAGGTTGAGGCGTAGTAAAATGCCGAGAATTTGAAAGGAAGATCCGCTGAAATGAGCTGTGCCCATTTCACGAGAATATTGGGTTTACTTTGAAATTACTTGAAAAACATCATCAGGATTCGAATTCTGAGGAGAGTTCGGAAAATCGAGAGACTTTTTCTGCGAGCAAATTTGATCCTGCGACCGGCATTGAAGAAATAACGTAGTGATTACATTTGGAACTCTCTTGTTTGAGCAAGAGTTTGTATCATAGTGCACTCTCTGCCTGCACAGGCCAAGTGCACCCCAACACTGAGAAGGAACGAGCGAGACCTGAAGCTGCGCTCTCATTGAGAGCTATGGTCACGCTGTGACATGAGCTGAGTTTGACAGGCTTTTTGGGCGCGCGGCAAGCGGAGGGGCTTTAGCTCCGAAGCAGCAGGGTGAAACATGGCTTCAGCCGCTGTTCGGTTTTTTTCGCGTTTTTTCATATTTTTTCGAGTTGAGCCTGGACTGGCCTAGAGCCAAAGTAGAAAGTCTTTTCCAGGCTGAAGGCATATATATACATATGTACAAAATCGACTTGAACCTACACCCAGGATTTCCTGCTTATCGAAAAGGAGGCCCGGGGGCTCATTAGACGCGATGGAAAAAATGGTACGTAAATCAATTTCATTGTAATCAAGATTAAAGGGAAATAATCTGTCACTCACACAACTACAAAACACACACACCATTGCTTTCTACCTATCTACTCCTTCGCTCTAGGAGGGGCTCAACTCGAGCTCCCCTCAGTCACGTCGCGCGCGGTTCGACACAGGTCTGGCATCAGTGGGCCCGCGCACCTCGTGCGTGGTGGTGGGAACGCAGTGTACACACACCCCTCGCCACCACGCTTGTCCTCCCCACTTTCACAGTGTCCTGGCAAGTGCATTGTGCATGTGCTCGTGCACGTCAGGTTCCAGGCAATACGTGTGCACGAGGTCAAACATCGTCTGCATGGCAATCTCCAGCGACACGATGGTCTCAAAGTCGTCGATGGCGAAAAGGGGGTGGTAAATTTGCACTGACTTGTCCTTGAGATCCAAAGGAACGGTGCGCTTCTCGAGGTCGCTGGGCTTGCCACTCGTGGGTTTAGTTTTGCTGCGGTTGGAGCCCGGGCCACCTCAAGAGTCCTCCGGTCGAAGGCTGCGCTGAGCATTGTCCCACAGCGTGTGGCGCTGATACCGCGGCAGGAGAAGACGCTGTTTGTATGCCTGCACGTGGACTGGTCTGGCTAAACTCGATTTTGTGTTTTTGGAGGTGTAAAAAAGATCATTCCGCCATGTTTTCACGCGCCTCAAAATCGAGTTGAGCCGGCTCGACTCGAATATCCTATGAGAAATGCTCGAGTTAAGCCATTTCAACTCGAATTTCCGGACCAAAGTATCGTGATGCCAGGTCGGTGTTTTCTGCAAAGGAGACTCTGGCTGTGCGCAGTGTCTCGGATGTTGGTTGGGCACTGGTCAGTGGTAATAGTTCCAACGGAGGGGGGTTTGGAATTTCGGTGGGACTGGGAAATGTGTTCGTGTTTTGTTTTTGTCACGGTCAAACTAGTCTCGGGAAAGACCCAAAGATCTGTAATCAAGTCAAGTATCACACACGTTTCCTCCTCCCCACCAGGAACAGCTCGACGTGAGAACTGTCTCCTTGTGGGATCGAGATTGTAAGGAAGGAGATGCAGAGAGTGTGTCGCAAGGACACTCGCTGCGTCTTCCTTTCATTTTTCTTTCCCTGCCTCTCTTCCCTACCCAAGCATTGCCCAAGCGCTGATGGAACACACATGCATTCTCTAAAGACACATGTACTGAATACACACATTCATTCTCTAGAGACACATGATACGAATACATGCATTCAATCCCAGATACATGAAACGAATACAAACATTCGTTTTCTAGAAACACATGGAATGGATCTCACATTCATTCTCTAGATGCACATGAAATGGATACAAACATTTATTTTCCAGAAACATGTATGAAATGAATACACACATTCACCCTCTGGATACACATGTAATGAATACACGCGTTCATTCTCTAGACACACAGTGTATTCACACATTCATTCTCTAGACACACATGCAATGAATACACACTGTTCTGGAAATCAACTATGTCACAGCATGACCATAACTCTTAATGAGACCGCAGCCTCAGGTGGGGTATCTCGCTGCCGGCGGGTCATATCTCTGACGCGGGCTGCGACAACGCCTGGGATTGTAAGAAACTAAATCGGGTTCAAAGTTGTCGCGCAAAAAGAAAGAAAGAAAGAATGGACTAAGAAGCAAATCAAATGAAGAAACTCACATCGGGCAATTGCGTGTTTCCATCTTTTTTTCAGGAAGTGGTGAAAGCTCGTAGCATCAGCGAAGGTATAATGGCACCCGGGCACACAACTGTCATTGACTCAGATTGAGAGAACTGGCACAATTAGAGATGTCATTCCACGAAATCCCACGTATGCTGCACGGTGTAGTGGTAGCCTGCATGTGTGTTTGTTTTTAACCAAGTGTTTGTTTGTGTACCACTTGGAAAAAAAAACGAATAAAGTCCCTAGAATTAATGGAGGCCAAGAAATTTGAACCATTGATTGATGTTGCCTTTATTACTCCATAAGAAATAGTCTAGGAACTTTGCTGGAAGCCGTGTTTGCTCGATCAACAATGGACGGAGGGCCTGGAAGCCAAAAGGCCAAAATTGGATGTTTACAATGTGCGCAATTTTATCACGACTTCGCATGCCGAATTCGTCGTTATAGGTGCTCACGTGTGCTCGCCATCACAAGCTATCCTATCGGAAGCAGCATTTTTTCGGTAAATCATCGCTTTCTTCTGAATTTTGTGAATACTCAAGATCATTCAAACTTGACACTGTTTCTGGAGATTATGGGGTGAGGTTCGTATAATTTTGAATGAGAAGAATCTCAAAAGTACAAATTTGATACCCGTGGAAATAGAATTATACCAGGTTTTAGTCCGCTTATAGACACGGATTTTATTTTTTTGTGATTTCTGTTTTTGGTTTTGTAAGAGTCCTAACCCCATCTGGGACTGTCCTCCGGGCTCCGAACAAGGGTTAGTAATGTCCATATGGAGTCTATAATTGATATCATGCAAATGGTGCTTAGACGAGAGGGACAAATTGGCATGAATTGGGACGCATGATGATGATGATTGCTTTTATTACTTTCAAAAGTAGTTTAGTACCCTTGTTTGAGGGTCTATGAAGTTCAAATTCATGGGAATTTGAGTTGTCGGGTTTTAGACGGAATCGAACCGACGACCTAGGGATTGACAGTCCCTCGCTCTGACCAACTGAGCCACGCTTGCACGTGAGGTCAAGGAGAAGGAGAAGGTCGGAGTCGGATATTTTTGGATATGATGCCTGATCTGCAATTCGTGAGTAAAAACAATAGTGAAATTGCAAGTAGATGATTTCAGATTCAAATTCAAGTTTTGGATGATTTCCAGCGTGACCCACACAAAATAAGAGTATTTGAGTCAGATTAATGGACTCGCTCCTCGTCAACTGATGTTGTCACAGCGTCGCGCTGTGCACTCTGACGTGTCTGTTCAAACGTGATAATTTGTGTGCTTGTTCCCTGTGGATGTGATACCCCACACATGTACATATCTGAGGGAGATTTTCTGTTTTTTTGGTTTGTTCTCCACCGTCACGGTCACGCCGACGGCTGACTGGATTTGATGAATGGGTTTTTATTTGACGATTGTTCACTGCTGTTTTGTACAAATTGCGTTGTTGTGATATTTGATTATTTGAGTTCGACATATTTGCATTGTGGATAGAATCAGTAGACAAAGTCCAACACAAAATTATCTAATCAAACAAAATGCTCTGCAAGCTTGTTTGACACAAAATGCGCCGCAGGCAACATTTCTTTCAAACAAAATGCACCGCGGGCAAAAATTGTTTGAAAAAATCCTGATGGGTAGTCTTTCCTGTTGACGTATAAAATATTGAATTTTTAACAATTTGCAGGTCAGATTCTTAATTGTTTAATTCATTAATTCGGCAACCTTTGGCCAGCCTTTAATACGTTTTTGGGCCTCATTGCTCGTCGTGAATCACCCATCTGATCAAATGACCGCCTTTTCCACCACAAATCAGAGTTCACTATCGAGAGTTTGATATTGAAATGGGTGATTGTGTTCAAAGATAGTTGGTGATCAAAAAAATTCTGGGTGATTTATGAAAATGTGTGGGTGATTTTGTGTCATATTTTCAGGGAGTGGGTAATTGATGATGAAATTACCTATTTTCGAAAATGACACAAAATCACTCAAAATCAAGCAATTTTGTAAAATATCTCCATACTAACTGACTGATATCACCCACTCAGGCTTTTGGACTGATATTACCCACTTTAGGTTTTTTTTGGTGCAGTGTGAGAAGCGGTTCCTTATCAGAGCGGTACGACTGAGAGCCTGAGGCAGTGCATGCCGACTCTACTTTTCACTCCATTTTTTCACCTACGAGTCAATTCCAGATTTAGTCGGTAACCTTGAACCTTAAATCTTCAGCACCCATATGGCGTGTGTGAAGTGGTTCCTTAGGTGCGCGTTTCTTGCTTTCTTTCTTTCCTTCTCTCTCTTCTACTCTTGGGTGGTGAAACCCCAATTAATTACTTGAAACCCCAATTCATTACTTAAGACCCGAGAAACTGTCCCGGACCGTTGCCCGTCTACCGGAAGTTTATTTGTTTGTTTGTTTGTTTGAAGCTATGAAGTATGTGTGTTGCTTTGTTTTATTGACCCGAGGGTGAGGAAGATGGGCGCGCAGCAAGCGGAGGGGCTTTAGCCCCGGAGCCGCCACGCGCCACAGGAGTCGGACCATAGTATCACGGATTTTGCCCGTTTCTTTTCTCATTTTATTTGAGCTTGTCATCTTTCCCCTATTTTTTTTTTCGTTTTTGAGATCGGACATCTCCTCAATCGGACATCGGACAAAGAATTCTTTAACTATGTCCGTTCTCAGATTTTTCAAAAAAAACGCGCAGGCGACGTCCTATTTCAAAAAAAAATCAGGAAAATAATCCAAAAAAGTGGATTCGCGATCCGTGGGGGCTCTGGTCCAACTCCTGTGCCGCGCGGCGGCTGTGGGGCTGAAGCCCCTACGCTTGCCGCGCGCCTGAAACGAGGCCACCAGTTGCCTTGGGATCTTCTCCAGTACTCTCCGCTTTATGCCGCTAGCTCCCCCGGTTCACCCCTCCCCCATCTTCTTGACGGACACAGAAAACTTGTAGTCGATAAAAACATTCTACAACATTTCCAAAGGTGGGCTGGTTTGTATCCTCAGGCTGAATCCTCAGGCTGAAAGATAAGACTCATTAACTTCCTGGGAACGTAGTGCCCGATCGGAATGGTTTTTCCCCACTTGATGTCCTTGCCTTGATTGGATGGCCAACCAAGGCAACGACAACAGCAGAGTGATAATAAAAGCAATCATTATCATCAGCTCGATTCCATTTCTAGATAGAGAGCATACTCTCATCAAGAGCACTCGAGGCGGGAGTAGAAACACCAAAAAAAGAAGGCCCAAAATGCAGATATCTCACATAATTTTTGGATCCCAACACTCTCTACAGGACGTAACGAACTGCGAAACTGAAGTGATCAGTGTGGGACAAATTCTATTTGTACGGAGGTTGACCAATAGTTTTTTTGGGTGTTTCTACTTCTATCTGGAGTGAAGAGGGCAGATACAGCGAGTTTTTTCCTTGTTACAACGTACTTGTGGCACAAGTTGTGCTTTCGAACCGATCACGGTGTTTCAGAGAGTTCTCAGGGAGGTTGATCTTTGTCTTTTGAAAATTTGTGTAGATCAACGCCGATCTAGGTCATATGACTTGTTTCTTAAGGGTGGACCTGAACCCCTCGAAAAAGATATCAACGAGATTTTAGGTTCAAAACATGAAGATCAAATTTCGGACCCTTTTTTTGAACTGGTACCAAATACCACTTTGGTTCGTTTTTCGTACCTGCTTCGCCTCTGCAATTTCTGTAAGGCCCCGCGGGACATGCAAAATCCCGCAGAAGTGCCAGAAGATAGCCGAGTGTTGAGGGCGCGCCGTTTATGTACACAACTTCTGATCGCTTCGACACCTGGCTCATCCTCTCTGGAACGACCGGGTCTAGAGAATACCACGCGTCAACCATGGTCTGACGCAACGTGCCCCTGTACCACCTCTTGAAGTGCTTACTTCCGCTCTGTCACGCTCTTTTTGTTAAAAAGGGCAAGACAAAGTACTAGAAGCGGTGTTACACGGGCACGTTGCGTCAGACCATGGTTGACTCGTAGTTTTGTTTGGACCGGGACCGGGTCGTTCCGGAGGGGATGTGCCAGGTTTCGAGGCGATCGGAGATTGCGTACATAAACGGCGCGCCCTCAACACCCGGCTATCTTCTGGCACTTCTGCGGGAACTTTTGCAGTGTCCGCGGGCCCTTACAGGAATTACCAAGCCGAAGCAGGTACGAAAAATGAACCTGACACGTTTTTTGTACCAGTTCAGAAAAAGGGTTGGAAAATCGATCCTCACGTTGCGAACCTAAGATCTCGTGAATTTCCTTTTCAAAGGGTTCAGGTCCACCCTTAAATCTGTGTAGTATCTATGTCCTTTTGTGCAAACCCATTAAAAAGGATGCTATTGTGATAGACTTTCCCCATCAAGAAGTCACCGAAGATTGCAGTCATTTGAAAAGTGTATGGAAAAGAATTTAGGCAACGGCCACAAGATTAAGTAGTCTTCTGAAATCATGAACCTCTCGGAAGTTCATTTCCTTTTTCCAGATGCTTTGCAAAGCTTCTGGCAGTTGACTAAATTCTTTTCAATCCACTTTTCAAACACAGTAATCTTCGGTGACTTTTTTGGAGGGCAAAATCACAATAGCATTTCACTCTGTGGGGGAGACTTTGAGGTTTAAGTACCAGACCTCGAGATCGGGTACAAAATGGCGTAACCACGAGGTACAAAAGTTGAGCCAATTTCCTCCACCAAAATCAGTACTGGTTTTGTGAAAGGGTGCCAATCTCGGAAAGGCAATGCAGGCCGATGATGGCAACGATGCGTCACCGCCAAGCTCACAGACTTCGGCATCGGGATCTCAGAGGTGCGTAGCCTGTGCGGGGTTGATATCAAGGGATGGGCCGCGTCGCTTCTGACTTTTCCGGGCGGACTTGCCTGCCATGGAAGAAGCAACCAGCTCGTGGGGGGAAATCTAGTGAGCCTGCTCACACGTGGTGAGCAGGCAAAATGTTGTTCGTGGGTATGATCTCAAAGTCGTCCCCACCGAGTGCATTTCTTGTTTGTTTGATGGTCTAAGACCGCTTCCATTTAATCATTCCAGAAATCGGAATCTTGTCCTCTGCAAAACAAGTTTCGGAATTCCTGCTTCCATTTAATCATTTGCACCAGGCATGTTCGGGTCCCGGACTTCGTTAAGTTGCCCCTCTCTCGCTCGGTTCTCCCGGAGTCACGGCCCTTTGAGGTCATGACCCTTTGAAGGGGAAAAGGAGGGTGAGGAAGAGAGAGTGAGAGGTGTGCGATCGTGGTGGGGGAAATGAGGGAATCAACGTGTGATCCTTTGAGGCTTTGACACTGGAGAATGGCTTACCGCAGGGTTTTATACCTGCGGCCCCCATACATGCCGGGGAGTTCATTATTACAATTACATAATCAATGAACGCTAGATCGACCTGAAGGGAGGAGTTCTTCACTTTAAGTCATTTGTTGTGGAGTCAAGCTCCACGCTGAGGGGACTTACGCTTAGCTAGTCAATGAGTACATAGCCCGATCTATTCTTATCCCTGGAGCTCACCTCTAGAAACTTATCCCATAAGTATCCATGAACTAATTTCAAGGATTAGTTAGTAGGAAACTTAATGGATAAGTTACTAGGCTGTGAGGTAGGAACTTATTGAGAGAGACAGAACTAGTACTCATTGGAGATCATTTTTGATCTTCCTTTTGGTTTTCCAATAAACAACATTATCTCTCTCTCTATTGAGAGAGACAGAACTACTACCATTTGATGACTCTCTGCTAGAGGATAATGTTCCCGTCTTGACACACCAGATACATCGGACACCGCACGAAGACAGGCCGACCCATCAGGACATCAAGGGGGCCCACGAAGGTTTGCTTGACGAGTACCAGACCTCCCTCTTCCCATTCTGGCACAGCAACCCATTGAGCAAGTTCGCAGAATTCAACAGAAGAAGAGCGCACCCTCCCTCCTCGTGCTACGATCAAAACCCGCCGGGTCTCTTCTTTACCTAATCCTACCTACTTTGGATTTATACCTCGCATTTATCAAATCACGAAACTGTAGTAGATGTACGCCCGGGGTAAGATACATATATGGTGACATATCTATGACATTACATATGTACATTTACGCGCGCTTGCAGTTTGTGAGTCATTTCGACTTCCCACTTTTCTCTGGTCAGATTTACGGAGTAGACCATGGAAGGGGGAATGATTTTGACGAGACAGACAGTGATATATTGGGAGTAGGCGCTTCCTGTCATCGGCGAGGACGACCCGTTCGCTTGGTTTGACCTAGACCTATCCTCGAATCCTCAAGGGGCGGTACGTTGAAAGTAGGCGTTACCACGACGACGGGGAAGAGGGCCTGTACACCTCACACGCGTGCATGACGTCTACCCTGCGAATGGTCGAGTCTGGAGAGCGTGCTTTTCCGGCCCGTCCTTCCGCTTCTTGACTGCAGGCCCCCAATACTAGTGCGCGTTGCACCAGAAGGGGGGCGTATGCGGCGGGCTTCTCGTACTCGCTGCGCCTGTCCCCGAACCCCATTGCTGGTGGTCGAGACCAGGGGGCGGTATGTTGGAAGTAGGCGGTGCAGCGACGACGGGGACGACGCCAACCTGGTCGCTCTTGTTTCAGCGTGAGGCATGGGCGACAGATCTGGGCTCACCAGCTTTCGCGGTGAGAGCAGAGCAGGCTTCAGAGGTCTCGAGCACACCTGCCCGCTCAGCCACTTACGCGGTGACGCGCCAAATGCCTCTTGACTGCCGTCTACTGCGAGGACGGGCGGAGGTTGCAGCGGGTCCTTCCGTGGCGTGGAGACTGTCCTGTTGAGAAGAAGAGAGAAACGCGGGGAGTCGGGGTTGCGGGTTTCCCCGTACCTCCTCTCCGTGTCACACACTGGGCGCTGCAGTCTAGACA
>Ga0335398_10011117_pt1 | contig 10153 bp, 4 predicted proteins | sample BON03_FD_205742 | JGI IMG/M metagenome (GOLD analysis project Ga0335398, IMG submission 205742) | Freshwater microbial communities from Lake Bonney liftoff mats and glacier meltwater in Antarctica - BON-03 (spades assembly) (version 2) | ecosystem: Environmental > Aquatic > Freshwater > Ice >... | reverse complement strand
CTGGCTGGGGCTCTGTGTGGGTCGGGTTGACCCCGCGCTTGCTTTCATTCGATGGCAGCTTGGAGTGATCAGCCCTCGGGCGTCGGCACGCCAGACTCGGGCTGGCAGATGTCTGGCCACCGCGGGTGCGCCACAGCTGCACTCTCCAGCACCACCCCAGCAGACACGACGGCAGGCACGACGGCCGGCCGGCAACTCCTCCCTATCTGAAATGATGGGTTCGGATAGCCGATGAAGAAAGAGCGTGTCATCCCCACTCTGTACAATGGACACGGCAACGATTTGTTTGTTTACAGAGGGTTAAGGGTTAACCCGGGAATCGGGCCCAACGGCTCTTAAAAAAACGAAATTGTTGCCGTGTTCATAGTAGGTGTTGCGCGCTGGGCTAACCCCCGATGTGCGGGTTCGGATAGCCGATGAAGAAGGAGCGCGTCATTCCAACCCGACAATGCGATAATACGGTTGACCCTAAACCCTTAAAGGTGCCCTGTGCGCCTAAGTGATTCGACTTCGAGTTTCCTATGATCAAAACGACGAAACTCTTAGTCGACACTCGCTCATGTACCTGAGCAAAGCGAATTTACCCATATCGGTTAATTAGTAGCTGCAGGGCCCGTTTAGCCCTTACCCCGACAACTAAACCTACCGGGGTAACCCTGCTGGGGTTACCCATGGTAACCCCGGGGGTTAACCCGACCTACCCTACCTACGAACGTACCCATCTGAAGGAATGCGTTAGGGTAGCCGATGAAGAAAGAGCGTGCCATTCGAACCCTAACAATGCAATAACAGGGTTAACCCTTAACCTTTAACCCGACAACTGAACCTACCGGGTGAATCCTACTGGGTTGACCCATGGTAACCCCCGGGGTTAATCCGACCAACCCTACCTACGTACGTACTCATCTGAAGTAATGAGATCGGGTTAACCCGCCGATGAAGAAGGAGCGTGTCACACGCACACTGCGGGAAAAGGACGCAGTTATTCGGGTTAACCCTGAAATGGGTTCGGATAGCCGATGCAAAAAGAGCGTGGCATTCCAACCCTGACAATAGTGGGTGTGGCGCGCTGTGGGACTGTGTTCCCCGTGGCCGTGGTGTTGGGGATGGTTGTGCCTGCGGCGGTGTGCCGTTGAGGGCTGTGCCTGCGCTGTCCTGGTGTAGGGAGGTGTCTCTCGGGGGTAAACATAGCATGTTTTTATTACCTGTGAAAGAGGTACTTGTCGAAAAGATCTTTGATCGACAGGTTTGTCGCCTTGGGTTCAATCTGACTACGATTTATTTTCGGGTGAACCCTAACCCGAACCCCTCCCCTGAGTCCCACAACCTCGTGGACAGCATACCCGTTGAAGAGATACTTGTTGAAGAGGTCTTTGATCGACAGGTTCGTCGACGTAGGTTCAACCTGACTACGTTATATTTAGAATATGTGCCACCGTTCCCTGCGTGCTTGAACCCGAGGGTTAGCCCAAGGTGATGGTACTCCAATGCGCACGGGTTAATCTCGGGCTAACCCTAACCCTGAAACAGCTGACCTGTGAAAGAGGTACTTGTCGAAAAGATCTTTGATCGAGAGGTTCGTCGCCTTGGAGGCCATAGCGCTGGCGAGCTGCAAATGGAGACTGTGGTAGCTCCACACTTTCCCTGGTGGCGAGGTCCACTGAAAACAAAGGAGACAAATTCATAGGTGGAATGGCTTTATATACTACGTAGCACTAGTCTAGGGTAACGGGTAAACACAGTGTGCATCCATATATCCATAGTGGAAGCTTCGCTAGCTCCGGACGTTGCCTGGTGGCGAGGCCCACTGTGCACACAGGAGACGAATTGAAAGAGAAATCTGACTCGCGTGGCCGCACCGTCGCCGAGGGCTAGCCTCGGACGGCGTACGGTATGCGGACGCACGGAGCAGTTGTCGGCCGCCGGTTTCGAAGCGTTACGAAACTAACTACTAAGGTTAGAACTGGGGTGAGGGGCTATTTATGGGTGAGTTTTCTTATTGCTGCCGCAGCGCTCAAAACACCCACGAGAAATGGTTATAACGCTTAAGGCGTCAACCTCAACATATATATATGATAACCTATCAGTCTAGGAATAGGGGTGTACGCTATCGCGCTGGCGAGCTTCAAATGGAGACTGTGGTAGCTCCAAACCTTGCCTGGTGGCGAGGCCCACTACAAAGAAAGGGGGGGCGGGGGGGTATAGGCGAAATGGCTTAATATACTATGTATCATTAGTCGAGGGTAACGGGTAGACAATCTGTGTAACCATCGATCCATAGTGGAGGCTGTGGTAGCTCCAAACTTTGCCTGGCGGAGCAGCCCACTACAAACAAAGGGATCATTTATAGGGTTAAGACTTCAGGGTTAACCCGAGAATACATAGTGTTAATGTTTGAAAGTTAGGGTACACCCGAGGGTCAACCCGTAATGGCGATGTCTATTATACACGATCAGTCACGTGGTAACTCCAAACTCTGCCCGGGTTAACCCGCTGTGGTAACTCTAGACTGCGCCTGGGGGAGAAGCCCGCTATAAACAAAAAGGTCATTTATAGGCGTGAGTGCTGTATACATTCTATACTATCAGTCTTGGGTTACGAGTAAACACGCTCTCCCCATCCATAGTGGAGACCCTTGTAGCTCCAGACTGTACCCGGAGGCGAAGCCCACTACACACAAAAAGAGAGGTCATTATAGAGTAAGCGAAATGGCTATATATATTATAAACTGGCAAACCAGGTTTACGGGTAAATACGCTGTCGATCTATCCTTCTATCTAGGAAGCTGGCTGTTTATCCAAAAGCGTGATTCTCGGTAGCTCCGAACTGTGCCTAGTGGCGAGGCCCACTACAAACAAAGGGGATGCATATATAGGCGAAATGGCGATTTATATTATAGACTATCAGTCTAGGATTAGGGTTAACCCGTAGCTCCAGACTGCACCTCGGGTTAACCCGACTTTGCCTGGTAGCGAGGTCCACTGAAAACAAAGGGGATACTGTATAGGCGTAATTGCTGTATACATTCTATACCATTAGTCTAGATATAATGGTAAACACGCTGGAGATGGAGGCTGTGGTAGCTCCAGACTTTGCCTGGTGGCGATGCCTACTGCACACAAAAATCCAAGGGGGGGGGGGTTAATACGCAATGGCTACCAGGTATGTAAAAGATGATTGATTTATAAACAAATGCCTCGAAGTGAAACACTATAAGGCCATCCTCAAAAGTATTATCTCCCGCAAGCAGAAGGCGTGCTCCTGCACGCCTTCGACAACCGAAGCCGCTTATGCGGCCAGCGGTGCGTGGTGTCCTAGGGGCGCGTTTCGCATGCACTCTGCCTAGCAGGCTCCCCTATGGGGTAGCGTAGTTACATGTGTAGATAATTGTTTGCGCGTCCGGCAGTGTTAGGGCTTTGTTTCTTTGTTTCTGTGAAGGCCAAGACACAGCTAACCCTTTGCGGCAGAGATGAGGTGCAGACTTTAATAACAACATATTTCGGGCTAACTCGATATATATCAGGTGCCTATTTTTTGATCTGTAACGTCCTAGCGCCACCCGAAGAGGCGCTCTGCTGGCTTCCGCTTAAAGGTGTTCTGTGCGCCTAAGTGATACGACTCTCGAGATTCCAATAATCAAATCGACGAAACTCTTAATCAAAACTCGCTCAGGTGCCTGAGCAAAGCAAATTTACCCATAGCGGTTAATTAGCAGCTTCAGGGCACCTTTAGCTGTCACAGGTAAACCTTAGAGAGGTGTACATATATGCTAAACAAATATCAATCTAAACCTACGGGTAAACACCCTGTCCACTGTCCATCTATCCATCTCGACACAGGACCGACACGTGCAGGTCGGTCATGTGTCAGGCTTGCCGTTCGTAGAAGGCTCCAACACGGGACAAGCGGTCTGTGTCGGGGGCACGTACGTTACGTACAGGCACCTAGCCCGTGCTGGCTTTCTGGCAGAGTGCGGTCTGACACCGTCGGGGAGGGACCCATCAGGCGGTCTAATACCGTCGGGCAGGGACACATCAGCCAGCGCCGATATAGCCATTACGGCTATATCGATCCCTGCTGTGACGCATCTATCTAGGGAGCTGAAGTCAACCCTGTGTCTGCGTCACTTCGCATCGTCGTTGGCTGCAAGATACCTTGAAGAAAACTCGCCGATTTTTGATTCTTTTTGCGCCCCCCCCCCCCTTCCTGTTTCCCCGGGTTCGCCCGAGTTTGACCCGATGATTGATCAAAACAGGTGCTCCGTATTAAAAAAATCGGGTTGATTCAAACTTTAATACCCGAAACAAGACGAGCACGCGCCGGGTGAAAAAAAAAATCTCCGATTCCACGCGAAATCAACGAGTTTTCATTTTAAGGTATCTTGCAGCCAACTACGGAGGCTGTACGAGCTGCAGGTGATAACTTGGCCTCCAGACGATTTTGTTGTTACCACTATCTTATGTGTGTGGCATACAAAGGGAGGTCGAGGGAGAGAGGGCATATTGCCCAATAGTCATGCCATAGTATTGCAACAATGTGGGCAATGCAGGCGGGCCGGCAGAATGAAAGGACGTTTGATTGGTGCAGAAACGACTAAAAGTAAAAGAATATCTGGTAACGGCCAAGTGAAGACATCCTCTCCTATGACAAGGACCGCGCTATGGGTTGACTCATGCTACTAACAGCTTGTGTTTATGAACAGCGGCGGGCCGGCACTTAAGGCGGCCATAGGGTCACGGCGTCAACTTCCCCTCTAAGCACCTAGATATATTTAATGGAGCTCCCCTCAGGCACTAAAAGCCACTCTCGGATGATTTCCCTGTGCGTGTGTGCTCGTGTCCCCTTTGTATATAAACCGTCTATGAACACTACACAGCCTTCTAACACACTCAGAAGAGGCGCCCAGGCGGCGCTTAGGCCACCGTGGCGCCCCCCAGTCCCCGTTCTCAACCACAGGCATTTCCTTCACGCCCTGCGGTTAACCCCCAAGAGGCGCGTTTTTGAGTTAACCCTCACAGTGGCGCGTTAACTTTATCCCAGAGGATTAGGGTTAACCCCTCACCCGTTGTTAACCCAAACCCAGAGGGTTAGGGTTAACCCCGTACCCAAGGTTAACCCTAACCCATAAGGTTAGCCCTTACCCAGAGGGTTAGGGCTAACCCCTTACCCGAGGTTAACCCTCGTTAACCCTAACCCAGAGGGTTAGGGTTAACCCCTTGCCCGAGATCAACCCTAACCCAGAAAGTTAGACCTAACCCAGAGGATTAGGGCTAATCCTTTACCCGAGGTTAACCCTCGTTAACCCTACTGGGTTAGGGTTAACCCCCTGCCCGAGGTTAACCCCAACCGAGAGGGTTAGGGTTAACACCTTACCCACGGTTAAAGGGTTAGTCTTAACCCTTACCCGAGGGTAACCCTAACCCATAGGGTCAGTGTTAACCCCTTACCCGAGGTTAACCTTAACCCAGAGGGTTAGGGGTAACCCATTACCCGAGGTTAACCCTAACCCTCTGGGTTAGGGTTAACCCCTTACCCGAGGTTAACCCTAACCCTCTGGGTTAGGGTTAACCCCTTACCCTAGGTTTTCCATAACCCAAAGGGTTATGGTGAACCCCTTACCCAAGGGTAATCCTAACCCAGAGGGTTCACCTTAGCCCAGAGGGTTACGGTTAACCCTTTAGCCGAGCTTAACCCTAACCCAGAGGGTTAGGGTTAACCCCTTACCCGAGGCTAACTTTAACCCAGAGGGTTAGGGTTTATCCCTTACCCGAGGCTAACTTTAACCCAGAGGGTTAGGTTAAACCCATTACCCGAGGTTAACCCCAACCCCTGAGGCGCGGCTCTCTGATCCCAATCCATAAATACGACACATTCAAAAGTTACAACTGGAACTGATTGTATAACAACTCTTTTGCATTTAGCTTACCGGCCCGGTGCTGTACATTTGCTTGGGGCACGATTCCGGTGAGTAGAGCGCTCCCAGCGTGAAGGAACGGCACTCCATCCTGATCCCAATCCATAAATAAACACAGATACAATTGAAACTAATCTTAAATCAACAATGTTGTAAATAGCTTACTTGCACGGCGCTGTAAATTTGCTTTGCGGTTGAACCCCATAACACGTCTAGTCATAATAGACCATACGACGGATGGATTACGCTGATACACGTCTAGTAATTACGATGCTCTTTTTTTACTTACCGGCCCCGTACTGAAGATTTGCTTGGCGCACGATTCCGGTGAGTAGAGCGTTACATATGGGAAGGAAAGACACTCCACCCCCATTTAAAGAACATGTTACTATAACGACAGATACAATTGAAACTAATCGTATGCCAACACTGTTGTATTTAGCTTACCGGCCCGGTGCTGTAGATTTGCGTTGCGGGTAAACCCCATAACACGTTTAGACATAAGAAACTTTAAGTAAGTCGGATGGACTATGCTGATACAAGTCTAGTAATGACGATGCTCTTTTTTACTTACCGGCCCCGTACTGTAAATTTTCTTTGCGCACGATTCAGGTGAGTAGAGCGCTCCCAACGGGAATTGAAGGGCACCACATATCAATACCAAAAACACGTGTAGTCAAAATGATTCAGATACACAGATACTGGTCTAGTAATGACGATGATCTGTTTTACCTTACCGGCCTGTTACTGTAGATTTGCTTGGCGCACGACTCCGATTAGTAGAGCGCTCCCAACGGAAAGGAAAGGCACGCCTTTCATATCCCGATCCATAAATACGACAAATACAATTCGAACTAATCCTAGGACAACAATGTTGTATTTAGCTTACCGGCCCGGTGTCCTGTGCGTGTGTGCTCGTGTCCCCTTTGTATTATGAACCGTCTGTGAATTTGACTGGCGCACGATTCTGATGAGTAGAAATCTTTCAACGGAGAGGAGAGGCACATCGTCCAGATCCCAAACTATAAATACGACAGATACAATTGAAACTAAGATCGTATGACAACACTGTTGCATTTAGCTTACAGGCCCAGTGCTCTAAATTTGCTTTGCGCACGATTCTAGAAAGTAGAGCGTTACCAACAAAAGAGATATAGACACATCATCTCAATAACACAAACATGGCAGGTCATAACACACCATGAGTACGAATCATTACACTAATCATAGACTAGTAATGTTTCTACCGGCCCGGTGCTGTAAATTTGCTTGGCGCACGATTCAGGTGAGTAGAGCGCTCCCAATGGGCAGGAGAGGCACGACATCCTAATCCCAAGAACATGTGTCTATTATTAATTATCCAGAGATAGAGATGCTTACACTGATACTAGTCTGGTAGAAAATATGCGATTTGAACTCACCGGCCCGGTGCTGTAGATTTGCTTGGCGCATGATTCGGGTGAGAGGAGCGTTACCAACAGAAATGAAGGGCACGGCATGTCAATACCAAGAACACGTTTCGTCATAATGATCCAGTCATAGAGGGGCTTACACAGATACAAGTCTAGTAATGACGATGCTCCTTTTTACTCACCGGCCCGGTGCTGTAAATTCGCTTGGCGCACGATTCCGGTGAGTAGAGATCTTTCATCGGGAAAGGGAGGCACGCCTTCCTGATCCCAATCCATAAATGCGACAGATATAACTGGAACTAATTATGTCACAATACTATTGCTATCAGCTTATTGACCCGGTACTGTAGATTGCATTTGATCACGATTTCGGAGAGAAGCACGTTCCGAACGAGAAGGAGGGGTACTCCACCAGCATTGCAAGAACATGCCTAGTCAAAATGTTCCAAAGATAGAGGTGCTTACACTGACAGTAGTCTAGTGATGACGATGATCCTTTTGAACTCACCGGCCCGGTGCTGTAAATTTGCTTGGCGCACGATTCCGGTGAGTAGAGCGCCCCCAACGGAAATGAGAGGCACGGCATCCCGCCGGCGCCCGGGTCGTTGAGGCTCACCATGCCAGAAGCGAAGGTGAGCAGGTGGCGCAAGGTCACACCGTACCTGCCAGGATCAAACCGACCGGGTAAACCCGCTGAAACATGATGTATAGACACGAAGGCTGAGTTTGTTTTTAGTCTGCAAAACAAGTTGTGTCCTTGCTCGGGTCGTTAAGACTCACCATGCCCGAGGTGAAAGTCAACAAGTGGCGCAACGTCACGCCGTACCTAAAAGAGTTAACAATCAGGTTGAGGGTTAGGGTTAGGGTTAAGGGTTCATTGACCTTAAACCGCAACCCTACCCCTAACCCATACCCTAACCCTAACCCTTACTCAGTAGGTTGGGGTAAATCGTTTTCATAAATAATTGGATTTATAGGCACGACGACTCAGCGTATGCTGTCTTCAAATAGAGTTTCGTCGGCACCTTGGTCGTTCAGGCTCACCATACCAGAGGTAAATGTTAACAAGTGACGCAGGGTCACGCCATACCTAAAAGGATTGAACCGATCTATGTGATTGAAATGGTATACTTGGGTTGAGCCCTAGCCTCTTAAGAGTAGGATGGACTATATGCTTGAATTAAATATAACACAATTATAGACACGAAGACTAAGTTGGTTCTCATTTCCAAATATAAACTTCTCCAGCGCCCAGGTCGTTCAGGCTCACTATGCTGGATGTGGAAATCAACAAGTGACGCAGGGTCACGCCAGACCTGTTTCAGTAGGGTGGGTACTAAGTAAACAGATTAATGGACACACATACTAGGTTTATTTTATGTCCGCAAATAGAGTTTCTTCGGCGCCCGGGTCGTGCATGCTCACCATGGCAGAGATAAATGTCAACAGGTGGCACAGGGTCACGCCGTACCTAAACATGTTAAAGATCGGGTTAAAACCGTAGGGTTAGGGTTACGGTTACGGCTAGGGTTAGTTCACCCTAACTCTCGAGTTAACCCGAACCCTAACCCTAACCCTTGTCCCTAACCCTAACCCTAACACGAACCTTTACCCTAGCCCAGTAGGGTGGGGTGTATGCTTGTACAAAAAAAACTGATTTATAAACACGAAGACTAAGTTTGTTTGATGTCCAAATGGAGTTTCACCAGCGCCTGGGTTAACCATGGGTCGTTCAGTCTGACCATTCCAGAGGTGAAAGTTAACAAGTGGCACAGGGTCACGCCGTACCTAAATAGGTTACAGATCGGGTTAATTCCGGCTACGGCTAGGGTTAGTTCACCCTAACCCTCGAGTTAACCCTAACCCTAACCCTAACCCTTGACCCTAACCCTAACCCATTAGGGTGGGGTACTTGAAGTAAACAAGCATATTTATAGACACGAAGAACAAGCTTATGTTATGTTTACAAATATAATTTCGCCAGCGCCAGTGTCGCTGCGGCTCACCATGCTCGAGGTGTAGGCGAGCAGGAGGCGGGTTAACCCGCGGGTCTCGCCGTACCTGTGTCAGTAGGGTAGAGTATATGCTTGAACTAAATAAACCAACTCACAAACATGAAGACTAAATTTGTTTTTATGTCCAAATGGTATAGTAGTATGTCGTACTGGTGGTCTGAGCTGTCCTGCATCCACCAGTGGAGACGTCGCGGAGGGGGGGTCTGAAATAGGGGTTGACCCAGGAGGGATACATGTAACATCATCAAATAAGGGTTAACCCTTAACCCATCTCGAAAGGGGGTTAACCCAGTAGGGATACATTGATCATCATCAAATACGACTATAATTGTACAACGTACCGGTGGTCTGAGTCGTCCTGTGTCCACCAGTCGAAGACATCTCGGAGGGGCGTCTCGAAAGAGAGAATTCCGTCGGAAACAACACACGCGATCGCGAGAGCTAAGCAAAGGAGAGGGAGATGGGGTGTGAGTGCATGATTCGTGAATACACTGTCCACCTAAAAAAAAGAAATTAACTCGATTCTTGGAGAGAATTCCGTCGGAAACCACACAAGCGATCGCGAGAGCTAAGCACAGGAGAGAGATGGGGTGTGAGTGCATGATTCGTGAATACACTGTCCACCTAAAAAAAATAAATTAACTCGATTCTTGGAGAGAATTCCGTCGGAAACCACACAAGCGATCGCGAGAGCTAAGCACAGGAGAGAGAGATGGGGTGTGAGTGCATGATTCGTGAATACACTGTCCACCTAAAAAATAAATTTAACTCGATTCTTGGAGAGAATTCCGTCGGAAACCACACAAGCGATC
>Ga0335398_10011113_pt1 | contig 10155 bp, 8 predicted proteins | sample BON03_FD_205742 | JGI IMG/M metagenome (GOLD analysis project Ga0335398, IMG submission 205742) | Freshwater microbial communities from Lake Bonney liftoff mats and glacier meltwater in Antarctica - BON-03 (spades assembly) (version 2) | ecosystem: Environmental > Aquatic > Freshwater > Ice >... | reverse complement strand
ATTTGTAACTGACCCAATAGATTGGAAATATAGTTCGGCTAGAAATTATGGCAATAATGACCAAACCATTTTAGAAATTGATATGAATTAGTTTCTGGGCACGAGCGGGACGCTCGCGCTAGCGGGGTAATTGATAAGATGAATAATCAAAATCGTAAAAGAGCAGAACAAAAAAGTAACTCAAATAATCTTGAACTTCAAAAAAAGATAGACTATTACAAACAATAATTACCATGAAAAAACAACATTTTTTTTATATAATTGTCTTTTCTTTATTAATTTCTTGTAAAGATGAAATACAAACAAAAATTAATAAAGGTAACTTTAAAATAACAATGGTTTTTCCTGATACCGTTTATATTAATGAGGGATATGATGGCAGGATAGATTATAAAAACGATTTAGATACTATTACTACAAGTTTTGATGACGTAAAAAAGGCAAGGTTTCTCGAATATGTTTTCTTATCAACTAAAAACATAAATTACAAAGATGACTATTTAAAAAAAATAGCGAAAGATACATTTGTAGCAGAAACTAATAAAATTATTCCGCTTTACAACATAAAGTTTGATAAGTTAGGGCTAAACTATATTGACGGTATGATAACTGATGAAGTGATGATAGAAAACGGAGCTAAAGACGAAAAAGGTGAAATAATGACTAGAATTATAACAAACGAGTTTAGAGCAACAAAAGGAGTGTATGTAATTAAGAAACATAGACCCGCTGTGCGAAGTGTTCCTAAATAGCCCCAGCTGTGCGAAGTGTTCTGCGCTCTGCGATGGTCTCCCGACTTCGCAGCACAAACTAAAATAAAGTACAATCGCAACAAAAAAACTACAACCGTACAAGTTGTAGTTTTTTCATTAAAGTAAAAGCTTATATCAGGTGACTTTAAAAATGCTGCGAGGTCAGGAGACCATCGCAGAGCAAATAGAGTTTACAATAACAAAATTTATTATTGATCCCTAGTTATGCGAAGTTCTGCGCTCTGCGATGGTCCCCAGCTATTCGAAGTGTTCTAATGAAAACAAGTAGCTCTGCGATGGTCCGAAGCTTCGGACTCCTGACCTCGTAGCACATAATAAAAAACAAAAAGCAACTTGTTAAAGAGTTGCTTTTGTTGTTTTATAAAGGAGCGTAAGCGGCACAAAACGTAAAAACTAAGACAGGGTTTAGTGTCAAAAAAATATTACTTTTTAGCAAATACCCAAGCTAGTCAACAACAGAGCAAATACTCAAATAACAGTAAATTTTTGCAAAGGAATAAAGGATAAATAAAAACGATTTTATATATTTACACAGTAGATAATACATACGTTCTTAAAAAAAAATACTTAAAAACATCAGAAAAGGTGTACCTAAAGTAGGTGTAGACCAGCAAAATAATGCAGTAGTTTTGACCCCTTTGGTATGCTCGTACCAACACGCCACGGCTCAACGCCTGCCTACCGTTACGGGTTTCAAGGGCAGGAAAAAGATGATGAGCTGAAAGGCGAAGGAAATTCTTTAAACTATACTTTTAGGATGAATGACCCGAGAGTGGGGAGGTTTTTTGCGATAGACCCGTTGTTTAAAAAATATCCACATAATTCTGTTTATGCTTTTAGTGAGAATAGGGTAATTGACGGTATTGAGTTAGAAGGATTAGAGGTTTCTTTAGTTCACGGAACTAGACAAAGTAATAGCGATCTATTTGACGATAATACTCTTAATCAGTTTAAACGTATAACGGGAAACACCAAAGTTGATAAGTCATTTAGCTGGAGTGAAGATTCTAATTTAACCAACAGTCGTAATAAGGAGAGAAAAAGGGCAGGAATAAAATTAGCAAACCATGTTTATAAAACTCGACTTCAAATGATAAAGGATAAAGAAATTTCACCAAATGAACCTATTACACTTATTGGATATAGTCATGGAGGAAATGTCAGTATTCAAGCAGCAAAACTTATCGAAAAGAAAACAGGTTTAAAAGTTACTATAATTACGGTTGCTACTCCTGCTTATAATGATGGTAGCAGTGAGGATCCTCAATTAAACAGCTCTATAAAAAAACATGTGCATTTATATTCATCTGCTGATGGTGTTGATAAAGCCGCAGGAGGAAATGAGCAATACAGAAATAGCGCACATACTAGTAATATTCCAATTCCTGAACTTTATATTAAAGATGAAGGTTGGATGGACACCCACTCAAATATGGGAGATAAAACTAAAAACACTGGAATTGGTAAGTTTTTAAATACTATATTAAATCGCAAAAAAAAATAGCATAGCTTTATGATTATAAAGAGATATCCATGGAAAACGCATTGGTTTTTTGCTTGTTGTTCAGGCAGTTCATTATATACTTATATATTCGTGAAAAATATTAATTCGAATCATGTATTTCATTTTAACCTGAATGACTTTTTACTTATAAATGCTGTAGTTTTTATATTTAGTTTAATAGTAACCATACCATACATAATACTTTATAAAAAGATTTTGGAAAACTCGGAGAATTTGAGTGTATTGAAATTACATATTCTTGTTAATTTTATTTTATTTCTTTTGCTGTTAATCGTGTTTGTTATTTCTTATTATTTAATGAGAAGCGCAATAGATTCGTTAGAATTGATTTTTTCATTTGGATTACCTGGATTAATAACAGTAAACCTTTTTTTTATTAAGTTTGAGGTATGAGACTCGAACGACCCAATCCCCAGCTCTCCAAAGTGTTCTTTAGAAAAGTAAAAGTTCTTAAAAGACTAGACTGCTGTGATACCCAGCTCCCCAGCTGTGCGAAGTGTCCTGCGCTCTGAGATGGTCCCCAGCTATGCGAAGTGTTCTACGCTCTGCGATGGTCTCCCGACCTCGCAGCACAAACTAAAATAAAGTACAATCTCAATAAAAAAACTGCAACCCAGCTGTGCGAAGTGTTCTACGCTCTGCGATGGTCTCCCGACCCCAGCTCTTCGAAGAGTAAATAAAGTTAGGACTGCTCTGCAAAGTTTGCAACTTTGCAGTAAATAAATACAAAAGCAACAAGTAAAATTGTTGCTTTTGTTTTAATCGTTCATAAAAACAGAGTTTTCTTCTTTCTTACCACCAAATTTTTCCAATTTGTACGTTAAAGAAAATATAGCATACTGTTGTAAAACAGTATTTTCCATATCAGTAATTGCAGTTGGTGTAATTGTTCTCGTGGCACTTACATTTTGATTTAGAACATCATATACTTTTACTTTTGCTAATAATTTATCTTGAAAAAAATTATAACCCAAACTTAAATTCCACAAATAGAAATCTTTTTGAAAACCATCTGCAATATTGGAATTATAATTGTAACCAAAATCACTTCCTAAAACTATTTTTTTTGGCCAATAAGTTGTAATTTCTAATTTAGCATTATGCATGAAATTTTTTGTGTTATCAATTACATAATTGGTAAAATCATTTGAAATATAAGTGTATTTATAAGAAGGACTAATGGTAATTAATTCTTCGATAATCCACGACACATTAGCTTTAGGGTTTAAGGTAAGACCTTTAGATTCAAATAATTCAGCATTTGTTAAACCTTGGTTATAGTCATAACCTAATTGCAATCCAAAACCATATTTAAAAGTTTTGGTTTCTTTTTTGGAAGACTTATTGAAACTTAAACCAACATAAGTGTTATATGCGTTGTCTATGTTTTGGTAAGTGGTAACCGCTTTGAAATCTGAATCATAAGTAGTGGAAGCAACAATTTGATTTACATCATAATCTCCTCCTGCATAAGCATAAAAACCACTTCGTGTTGCGTAATCATAATTATTGAAATTTAAATACATAGAATGATTTTCGTTTGGTTTCAAATCAGCATTTCCAATAATTGTATTTAAAGGATTTGAAAGATTTTCAAAAGGTAAAACTTGATTTGGGGAAGGTAAATTTACTTGGTAGGAATAATAAGTATAGATAGATTTTGATTTTGCTAAGGTAATGCTCAAATAGCTATTTACTTTTGGATACATATAGCTTTTATTTACTGCTGTATTATTGGATAAATAATTAGATTGATTGTTAAAGGTTATAATTTCTGTTCCCATAGAAATACTTCCTCTTAGATTCTTTTTTCTAATACTAATTCCTACTAATGGTGTTACCGATGAAGTATTTGACGTTATATTATTAGAAAGTGCAGCATTAAAATTAGTAAAATCATCTAATGCATTATCAAAATCAAATGTTGCTCTTGTGTCTTTAGACTTGTTGTAGCTGTAAGTTGTTTTGAAATTTAATACCAATGAGTCTTTTAAAGGTTCAGAGTAGCTAATTTCTGCTTCAAAACTATCTTTTTTTGAATCATCTGCTCTAAATTGATCTCTATTATCATTTAAATTGCCCGATTGTAAAAAAGTAGTTGTTGTATTTGTAAATAAATCGGAGTTATTTTTACTGTTTTCAGTGTTTAATGATGCGCTAATACCTCTTCCTTTCTTCTTCAATCCTTTATAGAAATACATATTATTTTTAAAGGTGTTGTTTTTACTTGTCCATTTATTATTGGTAGTATTTTCGTTTAATGCAATACCTGCTTCGTTAAATGTAGCATCTAATCCAGAGTTATTGTTTTTAATTTCACCTTTAGAGAAACTTGGACTAATATAAAGAGTAGCCGTAGAATCTAACTTTATTTCAAAATCCATGGCAATATTATGTCCATCTGTTATAGACTTTGTTTCAGATTTGGCTATAGTATTTGTATTTCCTGTAGGAAGTAAATTAATTCGATTAGTTCTGTTATTATTATTGGTTTCTGCATTAGAATAATAATAACTTCCGTTTGGACTAATTTTCTTTTTTGCCCATTCATCTGCAAAATTTAATCCAATCATATTAGAGGTTGTAATTCCAGTATTTCCACCAAATTGCATTCCGTTGATGTTAAAACCTCCACCATCGCTAACCCAAATGGAAGAGTTTCTTCCGCCGCCCATATTGTCAAAAATCTCATCCATGGAAAAACCTATAGAATTGATATTATTGGCGGAACCTAAAATACTTATTTTTTGTACATCTTTAAAATAATTGAATAACAAGCTAGATTCATATCTGTCCCCTGTTCCAAACCCAGCAGTAGCCTTTCCAAATAGTCCTTTATTTTTATCTTCCTGTATGGTTAAATTTATTGTTTTTTCATTTGATGTAGCATTTTGTCCTGAAAGTTCTTCTTCTTTTGTTTTGGTGTCTGAAACTTGCACTTTTTCAATAATATCTGCGGGTAAATTTTGTGTAGCTATTTTTCCGTCTTTACCAAAAAAAGGCTTTCCGTTAACTAAAATATTATTTACTTCTTTTCCGTTTACGGTAATTTTTCCTTCTTCGTCAATTTCAACTCCTGGTAATTGTCTTAAAAGCGCTTCCACATTTGCATCTGGCCGCACTTTAAAAGAAGCCGCATTAAATTCTAACGTATCACTTTTAATTGTAATTGGAGGCACTTCTGACTTAACAATAACTTCATTTAATGTGTTTATATTTTCTTGCAATTTTATAAAACCAAAATCTTTGTCCAACTTTAAACTTTCTAATTTTTCTGAATAATCTATATATCCAACATAAGAAATTCTAAAATACATTTCCTTTTCATTCTGTTTAGTCTTTATTTCAAACTTTCCGTTTTTATCTGAAATAGTATAATCCAAGACAGAATCGTCTAAGACAGATTTTAAATAAACGGTTGCCGATTCTAACGGAAGAGCAGTATTTTTATCTACAATTTTTCCTTTTAAAATAATAGTGTTTTGACTATAATTTGCAGTGAAATAAAATATAAATAATGAAAAAGCTATTTTTTTTAACATGTTTTATGTATTAATTAGTTTATTGTTTTAATAAACATTGAATTAAAATAATTATTGTGTCTCTGAAAAAAATCTTACTTAAAAACCTCTTTAAACAAAAAACCGAAGTACAAGCTTCGGTTTTTTACTATTATTTTAATCTAAAATAAATATCGATTGGAACACCACTAAAGTTATATTGCTCTCGTAATTGATTTTCAAGAAAACGTTTATAGGGTTCTTTTACGTATTGTGGTAAATTACAAAAGAATACAAATTGCGGAGTAGCTGTTGGTAACTGCATACAATATTTAATTTTCACAAATTTACCTTTTAATGCTGGTGGAGGCATGCGCTCTATAATAGGTAGCATTACATCGTTAAATTTAGATGTAGGAATACGTTGTTTTCTATTTTCGAAAACTTCAACTGCAGTTTCTAATCCTTTTAATAAACGTTGTTTTGTTAAAGCAGATACAAACAAAATAGGCACATCTGTAAAAGGTCTCAATTGTTCGCGAATCTTAACTTCATATTCTTTAGTAGACATGGTATCTTTTTCAATTAAATCCCATTTGTTTACTAAAATAACAACACCTTTTCTATTTTTTTCGGCTAACCAAAAAATACTTTGATCTTGCCCTTCAAAGCCTCTTGTTGCATCAATCATTATAATACAAACATCTGCATGTTCAATAGCTCTTACAGAACGCATTACAGAGTAAAACTCTATGTCTTCTTTTACCTTTGCTTTCCTGCGAATTCCGGCAGTATCTACTAGTTTAAATTCAAAACCAAAACGATTATAAGTAGTATCAATTGCATCACGAGTTGTTCCTGCAATATCTGTTACTACAAAACGGTCTTCACCAATTAAAGCATTTATAAGAGATGATTTTCCTGCATTAGGACGACCAACAACTGTAAAACGAGGCAATGGATTTTCTTCTTCTACTGTTTCTGGCATTTCTGGTAAAGCTTTTACAAGAGCATCTAATAAATCTCCTGTTCCGCTACCGCTCATACCTGCTATAGTAAAATAATCGCCCAAGCCTAAGTTGTAGAATTCAACAGCATCTTTTTCACGCATTGAGTTGTCTACTTTGTTAACAGCAATTAAAATAGGCTTAGTAACTTTTCGTAATAATTTGGCAACTTCTGCATCCATAGGTGTAATACCTTCTTCTACATCTACCATAAAGATAATAGCGTCTGCTTCTTCAATAGCTAATACTACTTGTTTGCGTATTTCTCCTTCAAAAACATCATCGGATCCTTTCACATAACCACCCGTATCTATTACAGAAAATTCTTTTCCATTCCATTCACTTTTACCGTAATTTCTATCCCGCGTAACTCCACTCACAGAATCTACAATTGCATCTCTACGTTGTATTAATCTATTAAATAAAGTAGATTTCCCTACATTTGGTCTTCCTACTATGGCAACTATATTATTCATCTTACTATTTTTGAATTTGCAAAAGTACAATTTTTTTTGGAGCTTTTTTCAAGTATCGAAAACAAGGCTATAATTTGAGTTACTTTCACCTTATTTTCTAGACAAAAGCACGATATATTTCTTCAACAAAGGTTAATTTTTTTATATTAGCGCAATATATTATTTATGGAAGTAGAACATAACATTGCATTGCGGCCAAGGTTTCATAAAGATATTTCTTTAAGTTTGGAAACTATTTTAGAAAATGCCAAAAAGTTAAAAGAAGAAGTTAAAGAAGATTATCGTATTAAAATATCAGATAATCATATTTTCTTTTTTATAACACTCTCTAAACGAAAATATTTTTCACCGCATTTACATGTTGAATTATTTCCAAATGAAGATAAAACAACACATGTTAAAGGATTATTTGGTCCAGATCAAACGGTTTGGACTTTTTTTATGTTTCTCCATTTTATTATTGGAGGTATTTTCTTGATTTTTATGATGATTGCCTATTCACATTGGAGACTCAACCTATCTACTACTTTTGATTTTGTAATTATGGCTTTAATGGTTGTGTTTTGGATTGGTTTATATATACAAGCTCGTATTAATAGAAAAAAATGTCTACCACAAATGTTTAAGCTGGAGGCTTTATTGAATAGTATTTTGGAATAAAAAAAACCATCAAGAATAATAATTGATGGCTTTTTTGGAAGTATTTATTTATTATTGTAACCAAATCTACGCAATTGAAAAGCATTGCTTCTCCAATCTTTGTTCACTTTAACATAGGTTTCTAAGTGAATTTGTTTACCAAAGAATTTCTCTAAATCTGCACGAGCTTGCATTCCCACTTTTTTTAATGCTGCTCCTTTATGGCCAATAACGATTCCTTTTTGAGAATCACGTTCCACCATTATAACTGCTCTAATTCGAATGATTTTTTCATCCTCAAAAAACTCTTCTGTTTCAATTTCAACAGCATAAGGAATTTCCTTATCATAATTGATTAAGATTTTTTCTCTAATAGTTTCATTAACAAAGAAACGTTCGGGTTTATCTGTTAAAGTGTCTTTTGGATAATATGCTGGTGAAACGGGTAATAAATCTATAATTCTGTCAAAAACCATTTGGACATTAAAATTTTCTAATGCTGAAATTGCAAATATTTCGGCATTAGGTACTTTTTCAGACCAAATTTCTACTTGTTCGTCTAATTCTGCTTGGTTAGATTTATCAATTTTATTTAAAATTAACAAAACAGGTATTTTAGAGTGAATAATTTTATTAAAAAAATCTTCGTCTTTTAGTTCTTTTTCACCTATTTCCACCATGTAAATGAGAACGTCAGCATCTTCGAAAGCACTTTTAACAAAGTTCATCATCGATTTTTGCATTTCGTAAGCAGGTTTAATAATACCAGGAGTATCGGATAATATCATTTGAAAATCATCTCCATTTACAATTCCTAAAATACGGTGGCGAGTAGTTTGTGCTTTACTAGTTATAATAGATAATCTTTCTCCAATGAAAGCGTTCATTAAAGTAGATTTACCCACATTTGGGTTTCCAATTATATTTACAAAGCCAGCTTTATGATCCATTTTAAATTTATTTATTTTGCAAAGGTAGTTATATCAGTCGAATAGAAGAAATAAAATAATATTTAATAATAATACTTGTTAATTCAAAAAATGATTGTACTTTTGCACTCACAAATCGCGGGATAGAGCAGTAGGCAGCTCGTCGGGCTCATAACCCGAAGGTCACAGGTTCGAGTCCTGTTCCCGCTACGAAGTATTATTGAGATACAAAACGCACATCGCGGGATAGAGCAGTAGGCAGCTCGTCGGGCTCATAACCCGAAGGTCACAGGTTCGAGTCCTGTTCCCGCTACTAAGAAACTTTCTAGAAATAGAAAGTTTTTTTTATGGAGTGAAAATGAAAAAATAATTAGTCTAAATGGTTTATTTATAGTAATTTTGCACCAAATTTTAGATTTTTACAAACTGCTTATTACAAAAGCACTTTATTTCCTTTATTATGAATATGAAAAAAATTGTTGAGTACAGAAAACTACTTAACGTAACGAAAGAAGCTACTTTAAAAGAGTTAAAAACAATTTACAGAAATAGCATGAAAGATAATCATCCTGATAAATTTACGGATGAAGCGGAAAAAAAGGCTGCTGATGAAAAAGCTACTTTAACAATTGAAGCATATCATTTCTTGGTAAGTGTTGCTGCAGAGACTTTAGAAAAAGATAAAGTTGAATACACTAAAACTACTACACTAGTTAATATCCAAGATTTTCATATGGAGCATACGGTTTTGTACGTTCAGTTTTTAGACGGTAGTAAATATGAGTATTTTGGTGTTCCTAAAAATACTTATGTAAAGATGGTTAATGCAGAATCTCCAAGTAGATTTGCAAGAAGACATATTTATAAAGCTTTTCTTTATAGAAGTGCTACAAAATTAGTTGCAGAAGTTTAATTAAATATTACTTATATATCTTAACCACCTAATAAATTAGGTGGTTTTTTATTTTAGAGAAAAAATAAAAAAAGCAAATATAGTACAACCTATTTTTTTCTTCGCATGCGCGATTTGATTTTATCTAAATAAATTTATTTTATGTTAAGTATTTAACATTTTATTTTAAATCTAAAGTTTTACATTTGTGAATATTTTTATGCTTTTGAATAAAATTACTTTTAAAATTTATGCTACGATTGAAACTTTGCCTCAAAATTGGGACTTAGTTGTTAAGTTTCACAAGGTTGTTGTTTAATTCCTTGTGTTATTTTTGTAAATTTATTAATTTATTTTCAAAATCGATTGGTTTTTCTTTAAAAATTTCAGGTTCTAATTCATACCATTTATAAA
>Ga0335398_10011111_pt1 | contig 10156 bp, 6 predicted proteins | sample BON03_FD_205742 | JGI IMG/M metagenome (GOLD analysis project Ga0335398, IMG submission 205742) | Freshwater microbial communities from Lake Bonney liftoff mats and glacier meltwater in Antarctica - BON-03 (spades assembly) (version 2) | ecosystem: Environmental > Aquatic > Freshwater > Ice >... | reverse complement strand
CTCATTGTCCCTGCCAGCACCTCGAGATTCTCCACGCGGAGCACCGCGAGGTGAACCCCTGTCGCCCCTGCCTCGTTCAGAGGAAGCCTCAAAGCGATCAGCGTGCTCGGCGCGCGTGAGCTTGGCCAAATCGTCACCGGAAATAACGCCGTCGCGCCGCTGCTTTTGAAGCACCCGCCTCTCTGATGGCGGCAAGTCTTCCCGCCACCCACCCCCCCTGGCGCCACCACGTGCCGCCCCCCTTCCTCCTCCACGATCCCCCCCCCTTCCGCCACGAGAAGAGGGTGGTCCGCCTGAGTATGGTCGCCGATCAGAAGGCGAGGAGCTTAGTGCCACAGTCGAGCTGCTCTGCGAGCCCCTGCCAGCGCCGAATCTCACAGAGCCTGCCGCGCTTGGCAAAGTGCCGAACCCGAACCCCACCGTCATCGAAGCCAGTGGTGGCGGAGATCGCGCGACAGATGCCGGGCAGCGGTAGCTTGACAACAACGGGATGCGCGTGCGCAGCCACCCGCCATGCTCAACAGGTAAGGCAAAGGCGACCTCGCCTGCACTGCGCGCTGCGTGCTGGAAGAGCACGTCCGCCATGGCTGGGCGCGCAAGCAGCGAGGCCGAGGAAAAGTACACTGCCACCAAGAGTCGCGGCGCCTTACGGTGCATCATTTCCGCTGCTGCAGCCCCCTCAGTTCACCGTTGCTGAGACTGACGAACGCACTGAATGGCACTGTTGAGACTGCACCTACCGACACTGACTTTCAACTTTGTTTTTTTGGTAATGCAGTTCGTGCATTCAGTTCGCCAAAACTCTTTTTTGCAATGTAGTTCGTGCTTGCAGTTCGCATCAAGGAAGGAGCGAAAATTGTTGACAATCGCCCTTCCCGACGGGCAAGGTATTCGGAAAAGTCAAAAGACAGGTGCGCTTTGCTGGTGACCCCCCTGTCAGCATGCATTTGCATGAACCGCTGTGGCACGCGACGTGTTTGTCAACACGACTGCAGCTAACCAGTCGGCGCTTTGTGCTCGCAGGTGGATCAAGCCATGGCGAGTCTCGCGGAGGTGATCCCTCAGTTCCTGAACCCCGACAACAATGCGCGGCAGACGGCCGAGCAGCTGTTCCAGCAGCATAAGGCGAACCCGGCTGTGTTTGTGCCGCAGCTCCTCGAGCTCGCCCGCACCTTTGCCGAGCCGCAGATGCGGCAAATGTGTGGCGTGCTCCTCCGCCGCAACCTCGACGCGACCGTGTGGCCTGCAGTGGGGGCGGCGGCCCAGCAGACAGTAAAGGCCGGCCTGCTCGAGGGTGTTGTGGCTGAGCAGGAGCCCAGCGTGCGCAAGGCGCTTGCCGATACCATCTCAAAGCTTGCGGCGATTTCTGCCTCTGCAGGTGCCGCGCTCTTTGCTCGTTTGCCATCACACCCCTCTGCTCGTGCCACTCCAACCTGGGAGCATTGTGTGACATTGCACAGTTTCGTGGCCAACTTAGAGTGTGGGTGTGTCCTGTGCAGGCGGCTGGGCTGAACTTCTGCCGTTTGTGTACACGTTGTGCATCGGCGCTGACGCCGCAAGCAGGAGGCTGGGTCTTGACATGTTGGCTTCGCTCTCGCTCGAAGTGGGCGACGAGGCCATTGTCCCCCTTCTCGAGCCCCTCCAACCCGTTCTCGCGCAGTCGCTTGCGGCCCCTCACACGCTGACAGTGCGTGTGGCGTGCCTGAAGGCTGTTGCCAGCATCGTCCCACACGTCATGGACAAGCAGCACCGTGCTCACCAACAGGCGTTACAGGCGCTCCTGCCCGCCTGCTTTTCTGTGCTGCACGAGACGCTCGCCGCCGGCGACATGGGCAACTCAAAGGAGTGCCTCAACAGCTTTATCGATATGGCCAACACTGACGCGGCTTTTCTGCGTCCCCACGTCGACACTCTGTTGTCAGCGGCCTTCGGAGTCGCGGGAGCCAACGTTGACGAAAATGTGCGCCACCTCGGCCTCGAGCTCATGATCACCTTTGCCGAGGGCAAGCCGGTACAAACTTCTCCGTCCATCCACCCACCTGTCTAATCAACCACACACCCTGCCAATTTCACTTTTGTCTCGCTTGGGGCTTGATGCGCTTGTGACGATGTGATCTGTTATCTGTGAACATGTGTCAAGCAAATGTGTGATGTGAAAACTGAATATGTGATCTGTGCATACATGATCTGTCAACATGTAAATGAGCCTCTCCTGCACGAGACCATAGATTGCGCCGTATGTAAAAGTATTCATGCTGACCCAAAACTCTGGGCCCAGGCGGTGGCGCGCAAAGTGCCCAACTTCGTTGAGACACTCTTGCCCGTCATGTGCTCCATGGTTGAGTGCGTCGAGGAAGACGATGAGTGGGACGAAAACTTGGGAGACGAGGAGGACAAGGACGACATTCTCGACAACGTGCGCTTTGGTGAGGAGGCGATGGCGCGGCTGTTCGTAGCCATTGGTGGCAACCGCAGCGTGCCCGCCTCGCTGCCCATAATCTCCGCAAAGCTTCAGTCTGCCAAGTGGCAGGACCGTTATGCTGCTCTACGCGCGCTTGATAATCTTGTAGGATCGGCTGAGAAAGCACTCAAGGAGCACCTGGCGGTGCTGGTGGCGAGTGTCGTGGGGCTGCTGCGTGACGGTAAGCCACAAGTGGCATGGGCAGCATCAAGTGTGATTGCGGCCTTGTGCTCGTGCTTTGCGCCGGATGTGCAGCAGACGTACCACCAAACCATTTTGCCAGCGCTCATGGCCATGCTTGAGCCCAGCTGCCACGGCCGTCTGCGCACGCGCGCTGCCAAGTGTATCGTCGACTTCACCGCCGAGTGCGACGACGACGAGGCTGAAATGCTGTCAAACTATTCGGACGCCATGGTGGCCTCGCTCACCGCGCTTTTGACAAACGGCACGGTGCCGCAGAAGAAGGCTGCAATCACCACGCTTGCGTCGTTGGCAGCGAGCCTTGACGAGCGCTTTGTCAAATATTACGCGCACCTCATGCCTGGTCTCATGAGCATCCTGCAGGGCGAAGTCACGGGCGGCAACGGGCGTGACGGCGCCGCGCTTGCTGGGCGTGCCATGGAGTGCGTGTCATGCATTGCGGATGCGGTCGGTGCCGAAAACTTCGCGGCGGACGCTCCCGCGGTCATGGAGATTCTGATGGCGCTTCACACTCGTTTCAGCCAGGGTGACGAACAAAACTTCAACTACCTGCTGCAAGCATGCTCGCGCATCTGCGCGGCTATGGGCGCCTCCTTTGCGCCGTACCTCGAGCGCCTCATGCCATCGATCTTGGCCTACGCTGAGCTCGACCCCAAGCTCGACATGGTGTCTGCTGACTCTGCCGGTGACGATGGCGACGATGAGGGCGAAGCCGCGGTCATGATGATCAAGGGCATGGGCAAGATGCGTGTGAGCATTAACATCAAGGCCCTTGAGGACAAGGCGCTGGGCTTCTCGATGATGAGTGCCATGGCCGAGAACCTCAAGGAGCTCTTCCTCCCCTATGTCAGGCAGTGTGCTGATCTTCTGGTTCCCTGCTGCACCTACAAGCTGTCGGGTGATGTTCGTGAAGCTGCCATCGAAGCTCTTCCGCACGTCTTGGCCTGCGTGCGAGAGGCGGTAGGCAAGGGACAGGCAGGTGCCGATATGTTGCAGGGCCTCCTTGCCTTTGCCTGGCCCCAACTGCTGCAGGCCAGTCTCATCGAGCCTGATACTGAGACACAGCACAACATCCTGTCGGCCATTTCTGATTGCATCGAAGCATGCGGTGCAGGGTGCCTCGATGCAGCCATGCAGGAGCAGCTGTGTGAGATCCTGCGCCCTCTAGTTGAAGACCACGTCAAGGGTGCGGGCAAGGAGGACGAGGAGGACGAGGACGAGGACAGCGACCAGGAAAGTACGATGATCAAGGTAGTAGAAGTGGTGAGCAGTGGACTCAAAGCAGGCGGCGCTCAGATGGTGCCACACGTGCAAGAGAAGTTGCTGCCCCACTTTGGCCAACTGCTAGCTGCCAACCGCTCCTCGGACGATAAGGTCGCGGCTCTCAACTGCCTGTGCGAAGTGGTGGATCATGGAGGCGAGGCGGCCTGGCCGCTCGTCTCTAATATCGCTGCTGCCTGCCTGCAGTACACCAGCGACAAGGAGCCGGCAGTGCGGCGATCGGCCAACTACGGCCTCGCCGTGTGTGCTGAAAAGGGCGGCAGCGCGTTCGAGCCCATTGTCAGTCAGGCGTTGGCGTGCTTGCACCCAGTTATCGTAGCCGCTGGTGCGCGCGATGAAGACAACAGTTTCGCAACTGACAATGCCATCGACGCCGTGGGCCGCATCTGCAAACACCGCACTACGCTCATCAACGCTGCCGAGATCCTACCTGTCTGGATCTCCTGGTTGCCTCTCAAAGACGACGAAGACTGCGCGCGAGTATCTCACTCCTTTTTGGCTGATCTCGTCGAAGCCAAACACCCTGCGGTGGAGCAGCAGATGGAAGCTATCTTGGCAGCTATGCCCACTATTTTGGCGCCCGCCACCAAGGTGGCCACCCTGGAGGTGCAGCAGCGTCTCCGTCAGGGCCTAGCGCAGGGCTATGGCAAGACTGTCTGACTTCCACATCGTCAACTGCAACATGGAGGCGGAGGAGGAAAAGGCGCCGCCACGGACGATGATGTGCTACTGGAGGTCGAAGCCCCGTGTGCGTCGTTGTGTGAAATGGTGACGGAAATAGCCTTATCCCAAGGTCAGCATGGTCTAGCTGAGAAAGGGGCACGGAGAGAAGGGGCGCGGCATTGTTTCGCGCAAACACCTGTGTGCACGCAGAGCGCGTGGTATACACACACATTCCCACATTCAAATATGCACACACACACACGCACACAAATACACACACACACAACGTCTCCGCTCGCGACGCCGCTGTCATCAATCAGCAGGTCTGCTGAGCGAGCACCGGGCGCACCAGTGGCCAGAGCTTCGTCGCCTGAGAAAAATAAAGGCGCTTCACGTCATGTCACGCGACGACGACTCAATTTGTAGTATGTAAATGAAATGAACCCTGCAGGAAAAGCAAAAATACAGAGTTGTCTGCGAAAGAAAAAAAGGTGCGTCTTTGCGACGATGACCCACCCTGTAGTACGCGTCTTGGAATGTGTTGCAGTGTGTTGCAGTGTGGTGCAGTGTGTTGCAGTGTGTTGCAGTGTGCAGTCAGACGACTCGAATGAGTTCAAGTCGATGACCCGCCCTGTAGTACGCATCTTGAAGTGTGTTGCAGCGTGTTGCAGCGAGTCACAATCCGCTGAATGTGTCACGAGATCACATGTCTGGACGCAGACATGCGCACGTGCGCGCTTGTTCAGTGAGGCCAGCAATTGTCAAGTTTGGGCATATGCGCGTGCGCGCGACTCATGAATATGCCAAATCCAGGCATCTGCGGGTCGGGTCCGAGAAATTCTCCCTGTGCAAGTGTCTTTGCGCGCGCTTAAATGGCGAAGTGTTACAGTGTGTGGCAATGTGATGCAAAGTATTGCGTTGCAGTGTTTGGCAGTTTTGCAGTGTATTACAGTATTCGTGCGTGCATGGCCAATTGTGGCAGTGTGTGGCAGTCTGTTGCAGTGTGTGGTAGTGTATAGCAGTTTGTTTCAGCATGTTGCAGTGTGTTGCCTTGTGTTGCAGTGTTTCGCAGTCTATGCTGTGTGTTGCAGTCTACGCTTGGATTGTACTACTTGAAAAGTTTCAAAGTTGCACACATGCAAAGTTCCTAAAACACGTCTAGTTGGCTCAAACATGTTCAGTCACGAGCACCTGCAACTCTAGGATCTGCAGGTTTCCAACACGCAAGGTTTGGCACACACGCAAAATTAGCACAACACGAAATGTGACCTTGTACTCAATTTCAAAGTTGTTCCAGAATATCACTTTCTGCGTGACAATGCGACTTGAGTGTATGTTTTTTTTAGTGCGTGTACTCCGTAGGGGAAAATTCACGACAAATCTGGATCCTAATGGGGGGATCTGACAGGTACAGAACATGACAAATTGTAATTATCTTAATACGATAAATTTAAAACTGAATAGAATTAGTACTGCGCCAGGGGGCGCAGTACTAAACAAAAATCTGCAATACAAATCCAGAGGGACTTGGTACAAATTCAAATTTGCTAAGAAAATATCTATATTCATATGGATATCTATCTATATAGTTATATCTATATCTATATCTATATATTTACATTCATATCTATATCTATATCAGCGAGAACCCCAACCTGAGGCTGCGGTCTCGTTAAGAAAAATGGTCACGTTCGTGACATGACCTAGTTCTAGGACAGAGTTTCTAGTTTAGAAGTCGTTCTATAACGACATTTTTGTTGACGTCCGTTTTAAGAGGTTCGGACAGCAAGAGAAGGTTGTCGCGTCATTTGCCTAATACAAGCACGTTTGTCACGGTACCAAATGATCGTTCGCAGTGTCTTTACTGTGTCTTGCCCATCATGCGGTGCGCCTTTGGTTCTCACCTAGACGTTGGCCTCGCGGAGCGACCAACCACGTGCAGATTCGTTGGAAATGTGCACATTTCCTTCCCTCGATTCAGGGAAGATGGCCGTCTTTGATAGCGAGAACCCCAACCTGAGGCTGCAGTCTCGTTAAGAAAAATGGTCACGTTCGTGACATGACCTAGTTCTAGAACAGAGTTTCTAGTTTAGAACTCATGTCACGAACGTGGCCATTTGTCTTAACGAGACCGCAGCCTCAGGTTGGGGTTTTCGCTATATCTATATCTATATCAATATCTATACAATACGCACACTGAGACACACACACATGTCAATATACATACGCAAACACACATACATATATATACACACATGCACACGCACACACATTACAAACAAGCTCACCATGATTGATGGCGCAGACATCCTGTTGCTTAGCTGCTTCCAGCCCATTCCAGCCCTAACAAATGTCAAGCCATCACCATCTGCCACACTCGCAGTTTGTGTGTGTGTGTGCCAGTGTGTGTGTGCGTGTTTGTCAGTGTGGGTGTGTGAGTGTGTGAGTGTGTGTGTGTGAGAGAGAGAGAGAGAGAGAGGGCGTGTGTGTGTGTGTGTGCATGTGCACGTGGGTATGCCAATGTACCTTCTTGTATATTTACGTGCGTGTGTGTGCATGTGTGCATGTTGTGCGTCTACATACCACGGTAAAACGTAGCTCGAGATCCAACGATGCAATCTACCACTGGTATGCACACACACACGCACACACACACACACAGATACACACACACGTGCATCTACTAGTACTTACTACTGTTAAACGTATCTCGCGATGAGAACACATGCGTGCACACACGCACACACGCGCGCGCACACACACACACACACACACACACACACATACACACATACACACATACACACACACACACACATACACACATACATGCACGCACACACAAACACACACATACACACACACACAAACACACTAAATTCCTGTTTAATCAAATTTGATTCCTGTTTAATCAAATTTGAGAAAATATATTATATGAACAAAAAATTTGCATTTCGTACACAAACATGACAAATCTGATGAGCTGAACCAAATTGAATTTCGAAACAAAATTGTTGAATTTGCGCCGTTGATGATCACTGCTGTAGAATTGGTCATGTTGATTAGACTAGAATTGTAGAATCTGTACTTCATGAACGAAAATGTTGTGGTTTGGAACCAATCAAAATGAATTTAATATACAAAATTATATTGAGTTGCTGGACAAACCTATTGTTTATGACCCGTTGATGATCACAAATGTAGAATCTGTCAAAACGATTAGACTGAAAATGAGAATAAGAAATACATACACGAAAATTTTATGCTTTGAACCCAAACATGACGAATTTGACAATCAAACTATATGGAATTACAAAACAGAATTATAGAATTTGCGCAATTGACAATTACAAGTAGAATCTATGATTTTAATGAACCTGAAATTTGAGAATATAAAATACATAAACAAAAATGTTGTGTTTCGGAACCAAACATACAGACTCAAATGAAAAAAACCATATGGAAACATAAAACAAAATTGTTGAACTTGCGCCATTGATGGCCACAGATATAGAATCTGTGATTTTGTACTGGGACTAAAGACAAAATGATGAATTGCGAATATGTTGAAAATCCCGATGAAGAATTACGAGATTGATAACCCAAAATATGGAATTGAGAAATAAACAGCGGTCAACCTGTGGACTAGAATACTTGTTGATTGCTGTGTCCTCAATTTCTAAGTTGCCTAAATGTCACAAATGTTGCATTGAAACTAGAATTAAACAAAACCTATAGAGTTGACAAATTGTTGGATGTGGTCCAGATCATTGAAGGTTTGTCGAAAGTTAATGCATGATAGTTAGAGCCTCAGTCACCTGGGCTACATGATAGTCAGAGCCTTATTCACCTGGGCTTAGTCACCTGGGCTATATGATAGTTAGAGCCTTAGTCACCTGGGCTATTTATACCCAGAGACAACTCCAGTTGTGATCAAGTGTGATCACAACTCCAGTTGTGATCAAGCTTGATCACAACTGGCAACTCCAGTTGTGATTAAGCTTGATCACAACTGGAGTTGTCTCTGGGCATAAATAGCCCAGGTGACTGAGCCTCTAACTATCATAACGAAGGTCCCCGCGAGGGGACACACCGGCTCTTCGCCGTCTACGAGTCTTCACCACCATCTCTCTTTGTTTCTTGCTTCTTGGGGGAATCTTTCTGCATGGATCCAATCTGATGTTCTTTGTGACGACTGTCTTTCAACGGTCGGTACTGCCGCCTCTAACGGTCGCCGTTGTCAGAAGTTCGCAATCGCGGGGGAAACAGTCTGGAGTTGCAATCACGGGGAGGAGGTATGTCAGGGCCCATGTCAAGCGAAGTTTGTCGCAATCACGGCCGTTCGTCACTTCCATTGACCCGTCGTGCACTCACAGTTCCAGCAAATCAAATGTCACGTGTTTTGAGTAGGCTATTTTGGTACTCCTGCTCGAAGCCTGAACACACCCCGTTAGGTAATCACTCGTGTACTACCGGGAACCGAACGTGGAACCTACGTTATGATAGTTAGAGCTTTTGTCACCTGGGCTATTTATACCCAGAGACAACTCCAGTTGTGATCAAGCTTGATCACAACTGAAGTTGTCTCTGGGTATAAGTAGCCCAAGTGACTAAGCCTCTAACTATCACTGCACTCAATTGCAATAAGGAAGAATGGCAACATGATGGACTGCGATTTAAAAGATGCAAAACTTTTGAATGGAAAATTTGCTGATTGGATGATCATGGATACTGATTTAGATGTCAATTAAAGAATATGGAATTAAAAAACATAACTGTTAACCAAAAATCTGGAAATTGATAACCAAAAATATTGAATTAATCAAAAAAAAATTGAATTTGCGCGTTTGGTAAACAAAAACATTGAATTGACTGATTGGTCGCCAGTCACATAGAGGACCTGATCAATTGATAAATGTTGTGCCCATGATTGCAAATTTGTATGAAAGACGCACTCAAAAAGTTGAAATTTGGTCAACAGACTCCCTGGATGATTAACAAATTGTTAAATGTGGTCGCGTGAAAAGCAAATTGGTCAAAAGATGCTACACCGAAATGCGAAAAGGTGGCATGACAAATTGTTGGATTGCGATGTGGTTGCATGAATTGTTATTGAATGGTAGATTTGCGATTTGATAAACAAAATTTGTTGAAATGATAAGCTTAAATGTCAAGTTAGGTAAACCAAATGTTGAATTTGACTGAATTTGAATTTGTGCAGATCGGGTTAATAACTGACAATGATGGGTTTGGTACACCAAATTATTAAAAATTGACAAACAAGCTTGTTGATTGAGATACACAAAAATATTTGTTCAAATTTGGTAACAAACACCCCTGAATTCAAAAAGATGCTCACAGATAGATTTGTTGAGTTGGCAGTGTATTTAAATGACCTTGAACTTTGGCTGACACACAAAATCTGAAGTATCGTATTTGTGGACTGTAAATATACAGGAATTGCACCCCCTACCTAAGTCAGAGAATGGCCCTGCATCTTGCAGGTAGGTCTGTACGCAGATGGTGTTGCACGCTTCTACACCTCTGCTG
>Ga0335398_10011099_pt1 | contig 10163 bp, 4 predicted proteins | sample BON03_FD_205742 | JGI IMG/M metagenome (GOLD analysis project Ga0335398, IMG submission 205742) | Freshwater microbial communities from Lake Bonney liftoff mats and glacier meltwater in Antarctica - BON-03 (spades assembly) (version 2) | ecosystem: Environmental > Aquatic > Freshwater > Ice >... | reverse complement strand
GTCCGCTACAAGTTGTCTCGATTGTGTACAAGGGAAATATTCGACATCTTTGGGAGCCAGTTTGGAAACAACTTGTATTTCTTGTGGACAAGGGAAATACTCTATCACATTACCTGCCATATCCGCTACAAGTTGTCTCAATTGTGTACAAGGGAAATACTCGACGACTTTGGGAGCCAGTTTGGAAACAACTTGTATTTCTTGTGGAGAAGGGAAATACTCTATCACATTACCTGCCATATCCGCTACAAGTTGTCTCAATTGTGTACAAGGGAAATACTCGACGACTTTGGGAGCCAGTTTGGAAACAACTTGTATTTCTTGTGGAGAAGGGAAATACTCTATCACATTACCTGCTATCTCAGTTACAAGTTGTCTCAATTGTGTACAAGGGAAATACTCGACGACTTTGGGAGCCAGTTTGGAAACAACTTGTATTTCTTGTATACAGGGCAAATACTCTATTACATTGCCTGCTATCTCAGCTACAAGTTGTCTCAATTGTGTACAGGGGACATATTCGACAACGCTTGCAGCCAGTTCAAATACAAGTTGTATTTCTTGTGGACAAGGGAAATACTCGATCACATTGCCTGCTATCTCAGCTACAAGTTGTATTTCTTGTGTACAAGGGAAATACTCAACAACTTTTGCGGCAAATTCGGATACAAGTTGTCTTAATTGTGTACAAGGGAAGTATTCAATTACATTACCTGCTATCTCACATAAAAGTTGTATTTCTTGTGTACAGGGGAAATACTCGATAACACTGGCAGCCAATTCAGAAGCTAATTGTCTTAATTGTTTACAAGGGAAATACTCGACAACTTTGGCAGCCAGTTCAGATACAATATGTATTTCATGTGTAGAAGGAAAATATTCCATTACACTACCTGCAATATCTGAATCAAGTTGTCTCAATTGTATACAAGGAAAGTATTCAAAACAGTCTGGTGCAACTTCACAAACAACATGTATTGATTGTTTGGCAGGCAAGTTTTTAAATGACATAGAGTCTAATGGTGTACAAGAATGTATTACATGTCCTACGGGGAAATCAACGCAAGGTTTAGTTGCACAAACACAATGTTTTTCCTGTCTTGCAGGGACATATGCTGGAAATTTAAATGGAAACGCACAATGTGACAATTGTCCTGTAAATACATTTTCTACCGAGCTAGAGGCTAAGTCAATTTTGACATGCAATCTATGTGTTAATAGACAAGTTGCTGTACAAGGATCAACTGTGTGTACAACATGTCAGGATGGGATGTACAAGCCACTTAATTCGGATGTTTGTGTGCCTTGTTTGGTTGAACATTTTTGCACAAATGGATTCGAGACTGCGTGTGACAAGAATTCACAAACCGTACCTGAAAATCGGCTTGACGCATCTACACCACGCGACTGCAGATGCAACCCTGGTTATGCACACCGTACTGAAGAAGAACGCGGAACAGATAGCACTATATACGACAATAGTTGTCATGCATGCTCTGCTGGGTTTTTCAATTCAGAGCTAAATAGCACACAATGTTCACCGTGTGGACCTGGTTACTTTTCAACAGTGAATGCATCACTGTCAATTGACAATTGTCATCAATGTCCTGTAAACACATTTTCACTCAGCGGGGAGCCACATTGCACAATGTGCCCTGATTTTTCACAATCGCCTGTGGGTACTGGTAATCAAAGCAATTGTATATGTAATGCAGGTTATACTGGTGTAGATGGTGGAACCTGTATTTCGTGCTCTGCTGGTAAATACAAATTGGAAGCTGGATCTAGTGAATGTTTATTATGTGAAATAGGGAAATACTCGACAACTTTAGCAGCCATTTCGGAGACAAGTTGTATTTCTTGTGGAAAAGGCACATACTCTAATACATTACCTGCTATCTCACATACAAATTGTCTTAATTGTGCACAAGGGAAATATTCGACAACGCTGGCAGCGATTTCAGATACGAGTTGTATCTCCTGTGGAATAGGCAAGTACTCTATCACGTTACCTGCTATCTCGGATACAAGTTGTCTCAATTGTGTACAAGGGAAATACTCGACAACGTTGGGAGCCAGTTCAGAGACAAGTTGTATTTCTTGTGGACAAGGGAAATACTCTACTACATTACCTGCTATCTCAGCTACCAGTTGTATCTCCTGTGTACAGGGCAAATACTCGACAACGCTGGCTGCTATTTCTGATACAAATTGTACTTCTTGTGGACAAGGGAAATATTCCATTACACTACCTGCAATATCTGAATCAAGTTGTCTCAATTGTATACAAGGCAAATATTCGACAACGTTGGCAGCCAGTTCAGAGACAAGTTGTATTTCTTGTGGACAAGGGAAATACTCTATTACATTACCTGCTATCTCAGCTACCAGTTGTCTCAATTGCGTACAAGGGAAATACTCTATAACGATGGTAGCCGATTCAGAAACAAGTTGTATCTCCTGTGGACAAGGAAAGTACTCTTTAACATTACCTGCTATCTCCGCTGAAAGTTGTCTCAATTGTGTACAAGGGAAATACTCGACATCTTTGGGAGCCAGTTTGGAAACAACTTGTATTTCTTGTGGACAAGGCAAGTACTCTATTACATTGCCTACTATCTCCGCTGAAAGTTGTCTCAATTGTGTACAAGGGAAATACTCGACATCTTTGGGAGCCAGTTTGGAAACAACATGTATTTATTGTGGACAAGGCAAGTACTCTTTAACATTACCTGCTATCTCAGCTACAAATTGTCTCGATTGTGTACAAGGGAAATACTCGACATCTTTGGGAGCCAGTTTGGAAACAAGTTGTATTTCTTGTGGACAAGGGAAATACTCTATTACATTACCTGCTATCTCAGCTACAAGTTGTCTCAATTGTGTACAAGGGAAATACTCGACATCTTTGGCAGCCAGTGTGGAAACAAGCTGTGTTTCTTGTGGACAAGGGAAATACTCGACTACATTACCGGCTATCTCAGCTACAAGTTGTCTCGAATGTGTACAAGGCAAATACTCGACAATTTTGGCAGCCATTTCAGAAACAAGTTGTATTTCTTGTGGACAAGGCAAATACTCTATCACTTTACCTGCTATCTCAGCTACAAGTTGTCTCAATTGTGTGCAAGGAAAATACTCGACAACATCGGCAGCCAGTCTGGAAACAACTTGTATTTCTTGTGCACAGGGTAAATACTCGATGACATTACTTGCTATCTCAGATACAAGTTGTCTCAATTGTGTACAAGGGAAATATTCAACAATATTGGCAGCCAGTTTGGAAACAAGTTGTATTTCTTGTGGACAAGGCAAGTACTCGATTACATTACCTGCCATCTCAGCAACAAGTTGTCTTAATTGTGTACAAGGAAAATACTCAACAACATTGTCAGCCAGTTCAGAAACTAGTTGTCTCAATTGCTTACAAGGCAAATACTCGACAACTCTGTCAGCCAGTTCGGATACAAGTTGTATTTCGTGCGTACAGGGAAAATATTCAATTACATTACCTGCAATCTCCGAATCAAGCTGTGTTTCTTGTATGCAAGGAACATATTCAAAACAGTCTGGTGCAACTTCACAAATAACATGTATCGATTGTCTGGCAGGCAAGTTTTTAAATGACATAGCATCTAATGGTGTACAAGAATGCATTACATGTCCTGCTGGAAAATCAACACAAGGCCTAGTTGCACAAACACAATGTTTTTCTTGTGTTGCAGGGACATATGCTGGAAATTTAAATGGAAACGCACAATGTGACAATTGTCCTGTAAATACATTTTCTACCGAGTTAGAGGCTACATCAGTTTCGACATGCACATTATGTATTAACAGACAAGTCGCTATGCAAGGGTCTTCTGAGTGTGTAACATGTCAATATGGGACGTATAAGCCATTGAATTCTGATTTTTGTGTGCCTTGTTTAGTTGAACATTTTTGCAGAAATGGATTTGAAACTGAATGTGACGAGAATTCACAAACAGTACCCGAGAACCGGCTTGACGCATCTGCACCACGTGACTGTAGATGCAACCCTGGCTATGCACACCGTACTGAAGAAGAACGTGGGACAAATAGCACCGTCTACGACAATAACTGTCACGCATGCTCTCAGGGCTTCTTTAATTCAGAATTAAATAGCACACAATGTTCACCATGTGGACCTGGTTACTTTTCAACAGTGAACGCATCACTTTCAATTGACAACTGTCATGAATGTCCTGTAAACACATTTTCGCTCAGCGGAGAGGCACAATGCACCAATTGTCCTGATTTTTCACAATCACCTGTGGGTAATGGTAACCAAAGCAATTGTATATGTAATGCAGGTTATACTGGTGTAGATGGTGGAACATGTATTTCGTGCCCTGCTGGTAAATACAAATTGGAAGCTGGATCTAGTAAATGCTCATTATGTGAAATAGGAAAATACTCAACTACTTTATCAGCGAGTTCAGAGACAAGTTGTATTTCCTGTGGACAAGGAAAATACTCTACTACATTAACTGCTATCTCTGAAACAAGTTGTATTTCCTGTGCACAAGGAAAATATTCAACAACACTAGCAGCGATTTCAGATTCAAGTTGCACTTCTTGCGGAAAAGGCAAATACTCCGTCACATTACCTGCTATCTCGGATACAAGTTGTCTCAATTGTGTACAAGGGAAATACTCAACAACATTGGCGTCCAGTTCCGAGACAAATTGCATTTCGTGTGAACAAGGAAAATACTCTACAACACCAATAGCCAGTTCGGAGACAAGTTGTATTTCTTGTGGACAAGGGAAATACTCGATCACATTAAGTGCTATCTCAGCTACAAGTTGTCTTAATTGTGTACAAGGGAAATACTCGACAACACCAGCAGCCAGTTCAGATACAAGTTGTCTCAATTGTTTACAAGGAAAATATTCTACAAATTTTGCAGCAACTTCAGCTACAAATTGTTTGGATTGTGTGCGAGGCACATACTCGATCACAGTACCTGCTATCTCAGCTACAAGTTGTCTTACTTGTGTACAAGGGAAATATTCAACAACATTGGCAGCCAGTTCAGAGACAAGTTGTATTTCTTGTGGACACGGCACATACTCAATCACATTACCCGCTATCTCAGATACAAGTTGTCTAAATTGTGTACAGGGTAAGTACTCGACAACGCTGGCAGCCAGTTCAGAGACAAGTTGTATTTCTTGTGGACAAGGGAAATACTCTACCACATTATCCGCTATCTCGGCTACAAGTTGTCTTGATTGTGTGCAAGGGAAATACTCAGAAACGCTGGCAGCCAGTTCAGAGACAAGTTGTATTTCGTGTGCACAAGGGAAATACTCTATTACATTACCCGCTATCTCAGCTACAAGTTGTCTCGATTGTGTACAAGGGAAATACTCAGAAACGCTGGCAGCCAGTTCAGAGACAAGTTGTATTTCTTGTGGACAAGGGAAGTACTCAATTACATTACCTGCTATCTCAGCTACAAGTTGTCTCGATTGTGTGCAAGGGACATACTCGGCAACGCTAGCAGCCAGTTCAGATAAAAGTTGTATTTCTTGCAGACAAGGCACATACTCTATAACATTACCTGCTATCTCAGCTACAAGTTGCATTTCTTGTGTGCAAGGGAAATACTCAACAACACTGTCAGCCATTTCAGATATAAGTTGTCTCAATTGTGTACTAGGGAAATACTCAACAACCTTGGCAGCCAGTTCAGATACAAGTTGTATTTCTTGTGGACAAGGCAAGTACTCCATTACATTATCTGCTATCTCAGCTACAAGTTGTCTCAATTGTTTACAAGGGAAGTACTCGACAACTTTGGCAGCAAGTTCAGATATTAGTTGTCTTAATTGTGTACAAGGGAAATACTCAACAACTCTTGCAGCCAGTTCAGATACAAGTTGTCTCAATTGTGTACAAGGGAAGTACTCGACAATTTTGGCAGCCAGTTCAGATACAAGTTGTATTTCTTGTGGAAAAGGCAAGTACTCTATAACATTACCTGCTATCTCGGCTATAAGTTGTCTTAATTGTGAACAAGGGAAATACTCAACAACGCTGGCAGCAAGTTCAGATACAAGTTGTATTTCTTGTGGACAAGGCAAGTACTCTATTACATTACCTGCTATCTCAGATACAAGTTGTATTTCTTGTATACAAGGGAAATACTCAGAAACGTTGACAGCCAATTCGGATACAAGTTGTATTTCTTGTGGACAAGGGAAATACTCTATTACACTATCTGCCATATCTGCTATAAGTTGTATTTCTTGTGGACAAGGCAAATATTCGACAAATTTGGCTGCCGATTCGGATACAAGTTGTCTCAATTGTGTACAAGGTAAATACTCAACAACGTTAGCAGCCAGTTCAGATACAACTTGTATTTCTTGTGGACAAGGGAAGTACTCTATTACATTACCTGCTATCTCAGCTACAAGTTGTCTTAATTGTCCAGCTGGGACATGGAACGGAAACACATCAAGTTCTGCAATTGAAAGCTGCACAGAATGTGGCAAAGGAAAGTACAACTCAATTCCAGCAGCGACTTCTATCGAGGAATGTTTGCGATGTCCTTTAGGCAAGTTTCATAGATTAACTGGTGTAGCTATGGCTATTTTTTGTCATGATTGTATGTGTGTTTGAATTCAAAAAAATATGTTGTGACTGTAAATTCCATTTTGTTTTTGTCTTATAGGAACGTATTCACACGAACTTGCTGCCATATCAAACACAAGATGCCTATCATGCGCTCCTGGGACATTCTCTATTGAATATGGCGCTGTGTCAATTTCAGCGTGTGAAAACTGTAATGCAGGGAAATTCTCCGAATTTTCAGGTTCCACCAATTGTTTTGATTGTGCACAGGGAACATATTCAATAATGTTTGCAGCGAATTCTTCTACAAATTGTCTCACTTGTGTACAAGGAAAATACTCGACAACGCTGGCAGCGAGTTCAGCTACAAGTTGTATCTCGTGTGGACAAGGAAAATACTCTGTAACATTACCTGCTATCTCCGTTACAAGTTGTCTCGATTGTGTACAAGGGAAATACTCGACAACGTTGGCAGCAAGTTCTGAAATAAGTTGTCTTAATTGTGGAAAAGGGAAGTACTCGATGACATTACCTGCTGTCTCCGCTACAAGTTGTCTCGATTGTGTACAAGGGAAATACTCAACAGCTTTGGCAGCTAGTTTGGAAACAAGTTGTATTTCTTGTGGACAAGGGAAATACTCTATAACGTTACCTGCGATTTCTGCTACAAGTTGTCTCGATTGTGTACAAGGGAAATACTCGACAACTTTGGCAGCCAATTTAGAAAAAAGTTGTATTTCTTGTGGACAAGGGAAATACTCTATTACATTACCTGCGATTTCTGCTACAAGTTGTCTCGATTGTGTACAAGGGAAATACTCTACATCTTTGGGAGCCAGTTTGGAAACAAGTTGTATTTCTTGCGGACAAGGTAAGTACTCTATTACATTACATGCGAACTCTACTACAAGTTGTCTCAATTGTGTACAAGGTAAATACTCAACATCTTTGGCAGCCAGTTTAGAAACAACTTGTATTTCTTGCGCACAAGGGAAATATTCAATTACATTACCTGCAATCTCCGCTACAAGTTGTATTTCTTGTGGACAAGGGAAATACTCTATTACAGTACTTGCTATCTCAGAGACAAGTTGTCTCAATTGTGCAAAAGGTAAATACTCAATTACATTACCTGCTATATCGGATACAAGTTGTCTTAATTGTGTACAGGGCAAATACTCAACAATACTGGCAGCTAGTTCAGAGACAAGTTGTATATCGTGTGTAAAAGGAACGTACTCTATCACATTACCTGCTAGTTCAGAGACAAGTTGTCTTAATTGTTTACAAGGCAAATACTCGACAACGTTGGCAGCAAGTTCAGATGCAAGCTGTATTTCTTGTGGTCAAGGAAAATACTCGATGACATTACCTGCTATCTCAGCTATAAGTTGTCTCAATTGTGTACAAGGGAAATATTCAACAATATTGGCAGCCAGTTTGGAAACAAGTTGTATTTCCTGTGGACAAGGCAAGTACTCGATTACATTACCTGCCATCTCAGCAACAAGTTGTCTCAATTGTGTACAAGGAAAATACTCAACGACGTTGTCAGCCAGTTCAGAAACTAGTTGTATCAATTGCTTACAAGGGAAATACTCGACAAATTTGGCAGCCAGTTCGGATACAAGTTGTATTTCTTGCGTACAAGGAAAATATTCAATTACATTACCTGCAATATCCGAATCGAGCTGTATTTCTTGTATGCAAGGAACATATTCAAAACAGTCTGGTGCAACTTCACAAATAACATGTATTGATTGTTTGGCAGGCAAGTTTTTAAATGACATAGCATCTAATGGTATACAAGAATGCATTACATGTCCTGCTGGAAAATCAACACAAGGCCTAGTTGCACAAACAAAATGTTTTTCTTGTGTTGCAGGGACATATGCTGGAAATTTAAATGGAAACGCACAATGTGACAATTGTCCTGTAAATACATTTTCTACCGAGTTAGAGGCTACATCAGTTTCGACATGTACGTCATGTACTAACAGACAAGTTTCTGTGGAAGGGTCAACCAAGTGTGTAACATGTCAAGATGGGATGTATAAGTTATTGAATTCTGATGTTTGTATACCTTGTTTGGTTGAACATTTTTGCGCAAATGGAGTAGAAACTGCATGTGACAAAAATTCACAAACAGTACCTGAAAATCGTCTTGACGCATCTGCACCACGTGATTGTAGATGCAACCCTGGCTATGCACACCGTACTGAAGAAGAACGTGGAACAAACAGCACTATATATGATAATAACTGTTATTCCTGCTATCAAGGCTACTTTAATTCAGAATTAAATAGCACACAATGTTCACCGTGTGGACCTGGTTACTTTTCAACAGTGAATGCATCAGTTTCAATTGACAATTGTCATCAATGTCCTGCAAACACATTTTCACTTAAGGGGGAAGCACAGTGCACAATGTGCCCTGATTTTTCACAATCACCCATGGGTAATGGTAACCAAAGCAATTGTATATGTAATGCTGGTTATACTGGTGTAGATGGTGGAACATGTATTTCATGCACTGCTGGCAAATACAAATTGGAACCAGGAGCTAGTGAATGCACATTATGTGCAATCGGAAAATATTCAACAACGCTAGCAGCCAGTTCAGAAACAAGTTGTCTCACTTGTGAAAGGGGCACGTACTCGATCACATTACCTGCTATCTCAGCCACAAGTTGTCTCAATTGTGTACAAGGGAAATACTCGACAACTTTGGCAGCCAGTTCCGAGACAAGTTGTCTCAATTGTGGACAAGGCAAGTACTCTATTACATTACCTGCAATCTCAGATGCAAGTTGTCTTAATTGTGTACAAGGGAAATACTCGACATCTTTGGCAGCCAGTTCCGAGACAAATTGTATTTCTTGTGGACAAGGGAAATACTCTATCACATTACCTGCTATCTCAAATACAAGTTGTCTCAATTGTGTACAAGGGAAATACTCGACAACGTTGGCTGCTAATTCAGATACAAGTTGTATTTCTTGTGGACAGGGGAAATACTCCATCACATTACCTGCTATCTCAGATACAAGTTGTCTCAATTGTGTACAAGGTAAATACTCGACAACTTTCGTAGCCAGTTCTGAGACAAGTTGTCTTAATTGTGCACAAGGCAAGTACTCTATTACATTATCTGCCATATCTGCTACAAGTTGTCTCAATTGTGTAAAAGGGAAATACTCGACGATATTAGCAGCCAGTTCTGAGACAAGTTGTATTTCTTGTGGACAAGGAAAATACTCCATTACATTACCTGCTATCTCATCTATAAGTTGTCTTAATTGTGTACAAGGGAAATACTCGACGACATTAGCAGCCAGTGTTGAAACAAGTTGTATTTCTTGTGGACAAGGGAAATACTCTATCACATTATCTGCTAATTCAAATACAAGTTGTCTCGATTGTGTACAAGGGAAATACTCGACATCTTTGGCAGCCAGTGTGGAAACAAGCTGTGTTTCTTGTGGACAAGGGAAATACTCGACTACATTACCGGCTATCTCAGCTACAAGTTGTCTTGAATGTGTACAAGGCAAAT
>Ga0335398_10011098_pt1 | contig 10163 bp, 12 predicted proteins | sample BON03_FD_205742 | JGI IMG/M metagenome (GOLD analysis project Ga0335398, IMG submission 205742) | Freshwater microbial communities from Lake Bonney liftoff mats and glacier meltwater in Antarctica - BON-03 (spades assembly) (version 2) | ecosystem: Environmental > Aquatic > Freshwater > Ice >... | reverse complement strand
AAGGGATGATTCAATCAAAATGCTACAGGTTGTTTGTGACATTGTAACAATGAGCCTATGGTGGCCTAAGTTGAGCACAATACATGTGATAGCAAAGGCAATCTATGAGCGTTCAGTGTTGGTCCAGGATTGCGATCTTCGATGAAGTCAGTTACCTTGCCCTCGGCGCCCACACCCCCACTGTTCATTATGCAGCTATTTCCAGATTTGCCAGTCTACATCGTTGAATGAGTGGCCTGTTGAATGAAATTTCCTGGAATTTGTAGTAAACACGGGTAAGGGTGCGGGAGGTTTCTTTTAGTGACTGCGCGGGAAGCCCCAACAATTGTGTGCCAAGGCTTCTCAAGCTGAGCGCAATAGATGTGACAGACCAGGCAATCTGCGAGCGTTTTGTGTTGGTTCCAGAACCGGGACGATCTGCACTCTTTGTCACCATGCCCTGTGCGCCCACATCCCCACCGCTCACACTGCAGCTATTTCTCGATTTTTCAGTCTTCAAACAGAGAAATAGAAGGTTCCTGTCCTTTCAGTGGGTTGGTCTGTGATCTGCTGTCAACGAAGTCGTGGAGGGACTCGCCTAATGCTCTGGTCTAGGTCTCTGTCCTTTCAGTGGGTGCGTCTGTGATCTGCCGTCAAGGAAGTCGTAGAGGGCTTCGCCCGAGTGCGCATTGCCAAAGATTATCCTGTCTCATACGTGTGACGAGCACTGCTTGGATGACACTGAGGTGATTTGGGGCCTTTGCTGCCCTAGTTAGGGGCAGCATTCTTTGGGCGCCATGTTTCTTAGTAGTTAGGGAGACTTGGTTGTTGGGACTTGTTAGCCCGAGGATACATGCCAGCCCGCAAACATCGTGAACTGTTTTACCCACTAGCAGGGTCGGCCTCAAAACTAAGTCGGCTCCAGCGCCGGGACAGTCTCTTGGGTCCTATGTGCTTAGTCGGGTGCTCACCCCCCCCGCCTAGTCTCAACAACAGTCCAGTGATTTTAAAAGTTGGGCCTTCGGCACCCAAGCGAGAAGAAGAAAGAAATAAAACTAAGCTCTGGTTAAACCATGGCAAGAAAACGTGCAAACCTTGAAGGCGCAAACACAATTTAAGCCCTGCATACTCCATGGGACCTCCATGGAGTACGCATGGATGAGGAAGGTTGCCAGGAGAGGGTGCAATTGAGGGCTCAGAACGAACCAAAACCTGGTACAAACTCCCCGAAATCTCCAGAAACGAGAAATAGCTGGAGTGCCAGATTTGATTGTTTTTGAGCATCTACAGAAATTGAGAACGAAGGGATGATTCAATCAAAATGCTACAGGTTGTTTGTGACATTGTAACAATGAGCCTATGGTGGCCTAAGTTGAGCACAATACATGTGATAGCAAAGGCAATCTATGAGCGTTCAGTGTTGGTCCAGGATTGCGATCTTCGATGAAGTCAGTTACCTTGCCCTCGGCGCCCACACCCCCACTGTTCATTATGCAGCTATTTCCAGATTTGCCAGTCTACATCGTTGAATGAGTGGCCTGTTGAATGAAATTTCCTGGAATTTGTAGTAAACACGGGTAAGGGTGCGGGAGGTTTCTTTTAGTGACTGCGCGGGAAGCCCCAACAATTGTGTGCCAAGGCTTCTCAAGCTGAGCGCAATAGATGTGACAGACCAGGCAATCTGCGAGCGTTTTGTGTTGGTTCCAGAACCGGGACGATCTGCACTCTTTGTCACCATGCCCTGTGCACCCACATCCCCACCGCTCACACTGCAGCTATTTCTCGATTTTTCGTCCAGTGTGTTGCTTTGTTTTATTGACCCGAGGGTGAGGAAGATTAGAAACGAGGCCTCCAGTTGCCCTGGGATCTTCTCCAGAACTCTCCGCTTTTGCTATGTCGCTAGCTCCCCTGGTTCGTGTGATTTTAAAAGTTGGGCCTTCGGCACCCAAGCGAGAAGAAGAAAGAAATAAAACTAAGCTCTGGTTAAACCATGGCAATAAAACGTGCAAACCTTGAAGGCGCAAACACAATTTAAGCCCTGCATACTCCATGGGACCTCCATGGAGTACGCATGGATGAGCAAGGTTGCCAGGAGAGGGTGCAATTGAGGGCTCAGAACGAACCAAAACCTGGTACAAACTCTATTTCCTCGGGTACCAAATCAAGATTCCTTTCGTTCAAAATGATGAAAATCTCCAGAAACGAGAAATAGCTGGAGTGCCAGATTTGATTGTTTTTGAGCATCTACAGAAATTGAGAACAAAGGGATGATTCAATCAAAATGCTACAGGTTGTTTGTGACATTGTAACAATGAGCCTATGGTGGCCTAAGTTGAGCACAATACATGTGATAGCAAAGGCAATCTATGAGCGTTCAGTGTTGGTCCAGGATTGCGATCTTCGATGAAGTCAGTTACCTTGCCCTCGGCGCCGAGAGAGAGAAAGAGAGCAAGAGAGAGAGCAAGAGAGAGAGCAAGAGAGAGAGCAAGGGAGAGAGCATGAGAGGGAGCAAGAAAGAGAGCGAGAGAGAGAGAGAAAGTGTGTGTGTGTGAGAGAGAGAGAGAGCGAGAGCGAGAGCGAGAGAGAGAGAGAGCAAGAGAGAGAGAGCAAGAGAGAGAGAGAGAGAGAGGCAGTGGGGCAAACAAACGTACTCTTGGCCGAACCAAGGTTCAGTCATGAATTAATTCATTCACAAATTAACGAATCAAATACTTAATAAATGAATTAATGAATTGATAGATTCAAGAAAGAAGATTCTGACCTGTGACTTGTGAATAATGCTTTATATACTGCATCAACAGGACTGAGTACCCATTAGGATTTAGTCATCCCCCTCCCTCTTTCTTGTTCTTTTTTTCTCCTTTTTTTCTGCCCCCCCTTTTCTCTCATTTTCCTCTTTTTCCCCCCATTTTTTTGGCTCTTTTCTTTTTGTCCTTTCTCTTTTCTTTTCTTTCTTCCTTTACCCCCCTTTTTTTCTTTTTTCCCCTACTCTTTCTACTTCTTTTTTTTGTGTGTGCGTGTGGTCGTGTATCTTCGTATGTATGTGCGTGCGTATTTGGCAATTCCATGTGTGTTGGCAATTGATAACGTCAAGCATATCAAGCCAAATATGAGATATGTGTTTGACAAGAAAATAAATAAAATGAAACAAATGTGAAATATATAAGAATCAATGTTTATGAGTACACAGAACAGATGTTCGCCAGCATCCTATCTCATCAAGACAGAAAGCCGAAATACATAAGCAAATTCTGAACAAAACATGGCGGTGATGGCAAGCGATGGCCCCTCACCCCATTCCCCTTCCTTGCACCTTGGCCTTCTCGCCCTCCAGCCATCGAGACGCCACCACGCCCAGTCCCTGCTGGGCCCCTCATTTTTATGACCCAAGAACGCATCATGTTCTCGAATCCCACCCCGAGCAAGCCGCGCCTCTCTCCCGCCGTGACGATGAGCGATGACACGCCATCGGCTCTCACTCCGCCCTTGCACTGAGCCTCTATCTTGCAGCCTGCAACCCCTCCTCAAGTTGTCGCTTTTGAGTCTTAGACCATCTCTGCTCCAATTTGTTTCAATCGTTTTACCTTTGCTGGATCACGGAAATCTGATCTTTGAACCGGTGTGTGTGTTTTTACCCTTTTCTCTTCTGCCTTTGCTTTTCTGATAGAAGGGAACCTCGGCAGTATCAGAAATATTCAACCATTCTGATACTTGTGCTGTGCCTTACATGTTTGCTCATCTTACTCAAGCTTTGCTCCGCCTTCACCTTTCTTCAGCAGCTGATGACAAAAAGATTGTGAGTTATTTACACATACACTTGTTCTCCAATGTTCTCCATCGACGTCGTCGCGTCAGCCCCAGATGACCCATGTATTTGCTGATAGTAGGATCGCATTACTGTGTCATGCACTTCGCATATGCGTTGCACATGCGCGAACAGAATCTTGTCCTTTTTCCCTGCTTGTACATTGAGCTTATCGAGCTTCTTATAGAAGTCATCTTCCACTACTGCACCACGCCTCCCTGCCACAAAATTGATCTGTTCAAACGTCCATTTCGGGGCAGCCGCCTTGAGCGCCTCGATGATGCTTTTGTGTTGCTCGTTAGCCTCATCTTCCTTTACCCTCAAAAAATCCTTATTTCTGTCAGATGACCGTTTGAACTTTAGGATGTATAGTGTATTATGATACTTGTTAATCACTATTCTACATGCAGCCCAGCAAAAGTATGTCCATCTGTACCGTAAAGTTTGTACACATTCTTCCGAGCTCTCCAGGGTGTCCCGTCCCAACACCTGGGCTCACATCCAAGTTCTCCACGTGCAGTGTGTGTGTATGCGTGTACACACACACACAACACGTGCATATCAACTCTCACGCACAAACGACAAGACACACAAAATGATCCGAAAAAGTAAAAGAGAGAAAGAGAGAAAGACATAGAGGAAAAATAAGGAGAAAGATAGATCGGCAAAACGAAAGGAACTGACGTTTAAAAACAATCGCAAATTTTCAGGCAAACAAGTGAGATTGTATGTTCGCCTATGCTATCCCGACAGGCAAGCTGACGATCGTGTTAGTGTCAATAGTGGGTCAGTCTTTCTTTACTGATGTGTGATATCTTAATATGATTCGTGTCCCGTGACAATGTGAGCAAGAATTATCTGGAAGTCGGTCACGATGGTGCTCTCGTCCTAGAACTTGAATCCCACCATGCCCTCCATGATGGGCCCCTCGGGCATAGTTTGTCGCTTCACATGCCTTTTATAGGTAAACGGCTGAGCCTTAAACATCAATTCAAGAGTGATCCCTTCAACCATACTTTCAGTTCGATAGGTCGGCTGGACGGCAACGGTCCAGGACAGTTTTATGGGTCCCACGTGATTAGTCGGGTGCGCACCACCCGCTTAGTCCAGTGATTAAGTTGGATATTCAAACCCAAGGATGAAAGAAAGGCATGGTCACGGTCCCTAGACTCTTTCATCCCCACAAACTCGTAAACAGAGGTGTTGATTTACCTCCGCATACCTGATGCCTCCCCCCCCGCTGAATCCCGACCAATTTAACCGGTTTGCAGTGTGCGCTGTTATGTGTAGTGATTTTTGTCTCATGTTCATCGAATGATGTAGGTAATGGATACTGGATATTACATGTGTGTAGAACTTTGATCGAAAGAAACCCCCCCCCCAGGGGTTTTCTTTGTTGGGTGGTTCCCTAATCAAGAACCCGGACGAAACCCCCCCCCCCTGAAGTACAACCCCTATTTTTGGGGTTGTTCTTCAGTTAAAGCCCCCGGAGGGGGGGTTTCTTTCGATCAACTTAGTATGAATGAATAAGAATAAATCTGAGAGTTATATAGATGCATTTGTGTCCCTCAATATTCCTGTGTTCACGCTGGTAGCAGGATCAATTTTGGATCCCAATTCCTAAGAGATAATCCTAGTAATCTCGTCAAAAATGTTTAGCTGTGCCGGAGAAGTTGACCTAAGATAGAATTCCGAAACGAAGCCCCCAGGAATCATTTTGTGCCCCTGGCAGTTTGTGGACAAGACCGAGATACTCTTTCCGCTGAGCACAGACCTAAAGGTCGTGGGCGAGGAGGCCCGTGTTGGGCGCTGACGGCATTTCAGTTGTGGCGCTGCGCCCCGCCATATCTCAGAATGTGCGCACTGTTAGTGAAGTGAAGATTGCTTTTATTATTGCTCGTAAAGAAATAATGTAATAGTTTTGTTTGGAACTCTCAAGGTGCAGTCTTTTATGCTCACCGAAGTGAGAGACTGTGATTTGATGATTGTCCTCACATCTTCTACTTTTCTAAACAGAAAAGAATGTTCAAAGAAAAAAGCAGTTAGCCCAGATCATCAAAACCCGCAGCACAGTATATATCTAGACAAATGTACTGTGTACACCTATACGGTCTACATGTATAAGCGTTTTAGTCGATCTGGGTTCTTCTGGCTCTCCAGGTGTCCATCCCACACCTGGGCTCACATCAAGTACCCAAGTAGTTCGTGTGTGTGTACGCGCGTATACAAGCACACACACACCCACCACCCTAACACCCGAAAAAATAGAGAAATATTCAAGAGAAAATCCCTATCTCTACCCCCGCCGTAACATAGCCTCCCACGCCAGTAACAAGCGCTAACCATGAACAAGCTGAAACAAACCCCACGTCCAATCCCCCCGCACACACGCATGCAAGTGTTAAGAAACACCTGTGATACACGCGCATGTAGTAGAGAGATTGGACAGTACAAATAAACAAAATGCGCCTAAACGAGTGCATATGTACCCCCACACGCGCGCGTATATAAATGTATATGCATACATGTACACAGACATACATATATACATATACATACATATACACATACACCTATACACACATACATGCACACACATACACATACGCATGCATATGCACACGTATGCACAGATAGAAAATCCTAGCAACAACGCCTCAACGTATCAAGCAATATCATAACGAGGTGTTTTGCGTTTTCACAACACGAATAACAATTGACGGTTGGAAACGACAAATTCACGCCAAAAGCGAATTTCGGAACCAAAACCCGATCCACATAATTTCAGTGAGATGGTTTGTGATCTGCTGCCAAGACGGTTGTTCGACGGCTTTTGCTAAAGGTGCATTGCCCGAAGAGTATCTTAGTCCCAATTTTGACGAGCAATGCTTGAGAGGACACTAGGCTTATCTGGTGCCTTTCCTACCCTAGTGGGGGGGCACCATTGATCCCTGGGCACTATGTTTCTTGGTAGTTATTAAGATTAATTGTGGGGATGGGTTAGCCCGAGGATGCATGCCAGCCCACCAACATTGTGATCTGTTTTATCCCCTAGGTTGGGGATCTGCTTGGGTCTGCCGTAAACTAGGTAATGGTCCGGTCCTCCGGTCCGGGACAGGTTCTTGGGTCCTAAGTGGCTAATCGGGTAATTATCATCCGCTTAGTCCAGTGATTAGGTTGGGTCTTCGAAAAGAAAGAAAGAAAGAAAAGAAAGAAATCCGCGCGCGGATCCGAAAAAATAGAATTCTGCAGCGAATTTTGCTGGAGTGGTCAGGCGCTTCCGAACTTCCTTACTGCACACCATCTTTATGTATCGCTGTCGTAATTGGGTTGCTAACTGTGTGGCGGCATAACAAACCAAAAACTCAAAAAAAAAACCAAACGTTGCAAGGTTGCAGACAGATCTTTGAGGAAAGATCTAACGCCTAGACACTAAACACCAACGACCTCACAGGCCACCTTTCCACACCACCCACACACAGTCACTTGCCAAAACATGGAACTCATAATAATAGTAATTGCACCAAACATGGCTCCATGTTACCCCTCACCGCACTCTCACACACATAGCAGCCCTCGAGACACACCTGTACAATATGACACATGCCCTTGCCCCCCTAGCCCAGTCCCCACTCTGTCCCCCTTAACAAGGGGAACAGACACGGACAACCGCAATTTTTCTTTTTTTCTTTTTTCCAGTTCAGTCTCGAGGCACAGAGCCCTTAGCTGCTGTCCAAGGAGGACACCTCCCTTGTAGGTAAGGGGGGGGTCCAGCAAAGGCGACACTCCGATGTCACATCGGAGTCTACTGTACCGGGCACAAGACTCATCGTGACAAGTTGCCCATCAGTCACCTCGTGTTGATGGCGGGACAAGTCTTCGCCATCACTCACGTCCGCATGCAGGTAGTTTGGGCACGACGAGATCATCCGACCTAAGAGAGATGATCTGTGCCCCTACGGCCGAACACGATTGGTTGGTGAGAAGGGGTCCGGGTATAGACTCCCACAATGGGAGGCGAGTAAGGGACGGGAATCTTAAGGGTCCGGGCCCCAATCGGACTTAAAAACAAATGAGATTGAATTGAACTGAACTGAATCTCCCTACCATTCCGGATTTCGATTTGCATTTCCATCTGGACAAAAAGTGGACCCTTCTGGGGGTGTTTTGGGTGATACGTTTTAGCACTTGCTGTACCGAAAAGGATTTTCCTGAAAACCAGAAAAGCTAACCCAAAGCACTGTGAGAATTGGCGACGTAAGTTTGGTTCAGAATTCCACAAAACATCCCCAACGTGCGAGCAAAGTGAGTGGCGAAAACAGCTGCAAGATTTTATCACTCAAAGTTTGAAACAAACCCCCCTTGGTTCCGGTACCATCTCGAGCTTTTTATGGCCTAGAACTGGTCCTAATGAGTTGATCATTTCCAGTCTCATCATCATCTTCTCATGAACGGGCTTCCCATAAGTCCAATAATTATCGGTGCGGCGAAACAAATAATTCAAGACTTCACTGCCATTCTAAATAATTCCTTGGTGTCGACCCGCCATCGCAAACAAATCAGAACCTCACCCTTTTACTGTAGTGTCAACCTCTTTGGTTTGGGTGGCCAGGGGGGTAATGTAAGAGAGCTAAGCGCACGCTGCGCGCGCGCTATGAACTTAATTACAGTATTAAACCTTTTTTTCGTGACCGCCACTCTAAATAATTCCTCCCCTGCTTTCCGCCACTGTAAATAAATAGTCCGGGCACCGCCACATTTCCATTTCCCTGATAATTATTGGACTTGCAGTAGGTCATAGTTCACGCTGGTAGCAGGATCAATTTTCGGACCACTTTCCCAGACTCACTTTTCTAAAAGTGAGTTCAAGAACGAGTTTTCAAGTTCTCCTTTACTTGATATTCAAATGACATTACTTTGTAGATTCATGAATTGAAGTTGAGGTGTCGCTGAGGTCAAACACACGATTCTCGCCCTCTTTCACATATCTTGTGATGAGCGCTCGACTCAACTCTAGAGCTCGACTACCAATTTTCTGGCAGGCACGAAAGGGTGGTTTAAACGCCCGCAAGTCTTAGTTTTAAGTAAAATAAACTCGTGCGCTCCATCTACTTGAGGTAGAAGGAGTTCTTTGATTAGAATGTAATGTTCAAATCAACTGCCGTTTACTCCGCGGCGAGTCCACACGCGTGCACACGGCGCTTCGGTGCGACGACAGAAGATGCGGAAGGATCACGAGCAACACAATCAACGACCATGAGCACCGTGGAACAGGCCGGCGAGCTGCCAGCTGCGCAGGTTGGCATCGCAGGCTCCCGCGACGACCTCGGATATTCTCCGCCGGTCTTGCCACTGCCGCGGGCTCCTTCGTCGCTTCTTAAACGGTGTGGAGGTGACCTGGTGTTTCCATGGCGAAACACAAGGAAACACACACACGCGGGAGCATCGAGAGGATTCTTTTTTTCTTTCTTTCTTGGGTTTCGAAGACCCAACTTAATCACTGGACTAAGCGGACGGCGAACACCCGATTAGCCACTTAGGACCCAAGAACCTGTCCCAGACCGGAGGACCGGACCATTACCTAGTTTATGGTAGACCTAATCAGGTAGACCCAATCAGACGGCGAACACCCGATTAGCCACTTAGGACCCAAGAACTTGTCCCGGACCGGAGGACCGGACCATTACCTAGTTTATGGTAGACCCAATCAGGTTGGTTAACCAACCTTCGCTACCATATAACAGGTCCCGATAGCCTAGCAGAACAAATCGGCCCAGAGCACGGCTGTTCACTGTTGTTGTTGGTGCCGCTCTTGCAGCTTGACACCAGCTCCCCCCTTGTTCACACGCCCCCAAGATCGCGGCCCCTCTCTCTACACGGACACTCTACGTGGGCTAGGATCACAGCCTGTGGACGTTGACGCTGGTTGGTGCCCTCCCTCTCTCTACACTCAACGTGGGCTAGGAGACCAGCAGGCCCCCTCCCTCACGCACGCACGGGCAGGCATACGGCTGGCTTGAGTTGACGAGGATCGATCAGATGATCGATTTCTATTTATTCGAAACCACAGTAGTAAAAACCCGCTCGTAGACATGACTATGCGGTTTTGACCTTCTTGGTGTTGTTTCCTCATCCAGATCCGTCGGACCTTCCCGACAGATCTCTTGACGTCATGAGTGCCGTGACTCCATGTCACATCCCCCAGACTGTCACAAGTGACGTCCCCTCGACTCTCACTTGTTATATTCTCACACTTACACTCTACACCTCTGAGTAACATTTTGTTGACCAACTTGCGGACATTTCCAACCTGTTACATTACTAGACTTTCCCAACTCATTAATATATATTTGTGATGAAGGAACAAGAAGTACCAAGG
>Ga0335398_10011096_pt1 | contig 10164 bp, 9 predicted proteins | sample BON03_FD_205742 | JGI IMG/M metagenome (GOLD analysis project Ga0335398, IMG submission 205742) | Freshwater microbial communities from Lake Bonney liftoff mats and glacier meltwater in Antarctica - BON-03 (spades assembly) (version 2) | ecosystem: Environmental > Aquatic > Freshwater > Ice >... | reverse complement strand
ATATATATACATATATATATATATATATTTATTTATTGAATTTATGTTTGTTGGGTTTGCTTTTTAGATTATATATTATACTTATATATTACATATTACAATCCTGGTGGCACCCTGCTTCAAAAATCTTTTAAGATTAGAAGCTGGGTACCCAGCCCTCAGATGCCATATTTCGGAGGCAGAACCTCCCCCCAGCGACTTGGAAAAATACCGCCGGGATTTGGTCTCGTCTCCGAAGTTTATCCGAGACCGATATTTTTTATATGCTCGAGCAAAAGACCAGCAACCAGTAGGAAGCTTCAGAGCGGCGGGTTAACCCGTCGCTGACCTGGCCGTGCACCTGGCACAGCGCCAGCTCAAGAACTTGCGCTAAGATCTGCCAGCGCCGCCAACACCAAGGCCAGGCGCATGAAGCTCCAGAACAACGTGCGCGCGGTCGTCGTCAAGGAGGTCCAGCTGCGCGACCCGGTCCTTACGGGTGCGTTGCACTGCTGCTCGCGCCAGCCCCAGCACCAGTAGCCCTACCTTCAACTGCCCACTGCCCCGCCTCAGGAGACCACCCGCCGACCCGCAGAAAAACTACCCCCCTCTAGGGGTCTTCGGTTTTGTTCCGCTCGGGCATGCGAGCGGAACGAAACATTTTAGCCTAACCGGCCCGCGGCACGCGAGCGGAACGAAACTTGTCTTGATAGCAGTTTAACCGGAAAAGACCCGCGAGCCGGCCTATTTAACCATAAGATTCCTTGTTTTTTTTTAATGAGCTCCGCTACTTTAGCGCTCAACTACTACTTTGCGTCTGTGCTGCACAATGTCCTTCACGCCGGGCAGGAGGGCCTACGGTGTGATCGAGGGGTTCTTTGCGGGCGCTATCAACGAGATGGGCATGATCATCGAGCCGCTCACCGCTAGGGTCAATTACGGAAAAAATATTTTTTTACATCGTGCAGAGCGTCACGTCTGTCGAACCCGTTGGAACCGCCTCATCTCTGGCATTTCAGAACTGCCGGGGATAGACTGCGGCACGCCACCAGATTCGCCCGCACCCTTGACCACACAACCAGCGCCTTTGGAGATCCACCCGCCCATACACACAGCGCCTCCGGCGACCACCCATCCCGCGCCTCTGGCGATTACCCACATTCCATTGGCGCTGCTGCCTACTCCAATGCCAGAAGTTTATGTTTCCAATTGGGCCGCCCATTACGTAATGGGTTCATCTAACCCATCCCCGGTTAGAACCCTTTTGGTAGCCGACACACACAGTGTACGCAGCACGCCACCAGGTACACCACCCTTACCACCCACAGAAGTAGCTGTTTTCATAGTTCGTATGGAGAATGAGCCTGGTGAGACCCCCTCATCTAGCTCTTAAGTTCTCCCACGAGTAGAACACGAGGACGAGGCCCCGCCACCCTCAAACCCAGCCTCGGCTCCAGCCAGTGATTACGACAAATCCGAGAGCGAGTCTCTCTCTGACTCTTCTTCACATGGAAATTCACACGCGCAGACCTCGATCTGCTTATTTTTTTGTCCAGGCACTAATCTTTTGAATCGCGCCCGTTACGCCTTTAGCGCCGCTTCGCGAAGCTACTCGGCCGTATTCAAGGAAGTAGATAACTCTCACGACTTAATTCGTCGCCGAGCTACTAGAGTCATCACGAACACACGTTCTAAATTCGGCCTCGACTTACATGCTCGTCATTCCAGGCGGGTAAACAAGTCGCGACGTACATATAACGGCGATCTAGACTCTGACCCTATTTCACTTCCACCTTCGGCGGGAGGTTCTTACGAAAACTCTGAGGACAAAGCATCTCCCTTAAGGGGGGGAGAAGCCAGGACTCCTGAGTTCGCTCCTGAATATGGCCCTTCTGACACACCCGGTGTCCCACCAGGACCTCCTAGGAGAACTTTCAGTCCTGAGCAGGGCCATCTATTCTCTTATCCTATTTCCGCGGAGCCAGCCGAGGGAGCAGCGCCCCCTTTAGTTCCCCCCATTTCTTCGATTCCAGCTACGGCTCCCCCACCTTATAGTGGATTGCTATCCCCACACCTTAGGCCTTCTACGCCTGCTCCCTACCCTCCCCCAAACCCTAATTTTAGGATGGATAGTGGATATGATGCATTCCACCCGTGGTATGACCCTAACGGCGATCTCGCGTCCCATGCCTCCCTTTCGAGTGCAAGATCGGAACTCGTCGCCGCCCCCGTCCCGCCATGGTTAGATTTAGGGTTCGAGTTAGGGTTAGGGCCTGCGCCCCCTACGCCGGTCGCCACAACTCCACACGTGCCGGTAATCGCCACAACTCCACACGGGCCTGTACTCGCCGCGCCTGTACTCGTCGCAGCCCCATACGGACCTATTCCTACGTTGCCACGCCCCGCCAGTGTGTATGCAGAGAGTAATGCTTCGGATCGAACGGAGAAAAGCTTTTATGCTCGCGAACAGGTGGTGTACGATCTGGAACGCAAACTTATAATTGAAACCCAGAAGTATGAAACCTTAAACCAAGAGGCTTCCATTAGAGACCTACGGGCTGTTCACGCGGAGCAAAAGAGGCTCAGAGACGTAGAACTAGTTAACCTGCAAGCTCAAAACAATGCCGCTGCTAACATTCCACAGCCGCGCCAAACAGGTTTTGACTTGCACTATAATCAGCGGGCCTCCACGGTCCCTCCTGTCCCCGCCACTAACCACTCGGCAGAGCTCCAGCCATATTTTAATCTCTTGGACCCTACGGGGATGGCCGCCTTTGGTAACCTCAATCCCGTACCTGCCCCGTTGCATACACCTGGGCCTGTTTGGCTCAATCCCGTCACTCTCCAAACTCATATGCCTACCCCTGGCATATCAAGGAAGAGGGTGCCCTATGGACGGGACGAACCGGAGATAGAGTCTTACAAAACGCCTTGCCCACGGGACCCCTATGGTAAAGTATTCCACCCGGGAGACCCTAAAGACCAAAGAAATGTTTCCACCGACGCCAATTCCAGCCACTGGGTAGCCCTCTTTGAGTTATCCGCCGCGGAGCACGCGGCCGTCTACATAGATTCAGAAGATTCAGAGTGGGTTCGCCTAGTACTCTCTATGATTAAGAATAGATCATGCGATAAATGGCATAGTAACTCTATCTATTCGAGAGGGATCTTGACGCAATGGCTAGAGGCTCGCACTCTACAACGCACCAAGGGTAAGTCTAAGGACTCGACAAACGCCCTAAACACGCTAGAAGCCCTAAACTTTCATAGCAATTTACGGGCCGGTGATGATACCACTAAATTGGCGGAGGGACGGGCAACGTTTCGACTAACCTTTATCCGTGTCATTACTAATGCACTCACCCACGGTTGCGATTGGATGGAGATCCTTGCCTGTTTGCATGTTTGTAGCCGCGCTCTCAAGACCGGGCAGCAGCGAGTACGATCCATCGTAGTTACGGCCATGAAAGACACGTCCCTCTTCTGTAACCCCGTCCTTCACGCTATGGTGATAGTTGCTAAACTCGATAGCTCCTTTATCACAGGGTGTCCCTGGCTATTCCAGAGAAACACCTTCCGCCGCATGGGAAGCGTGTGTCTCCCGCCTGCCAGGCGAGGACGCTCTTACCCTAGCCAACCGCGTCTTTGATAGCTATTTGCAGAAGATAGGAGACAACATCGACCACCGCACCATTTGGGGTAGCGAGGTTTATGCTAGCGAGATAAACACTTGTACAGCTTACTGTCTTGGAAACAACGTTAGTGACCCCGCCCGTGGCCGCGCTAACCATCACCAGTTTACCCTTCGTTGGCACAAGGCACAACAGAGGATTCGCTCCGGAGGTTGTAGGGTACAGGAGATGAGTAATACCTACATCGCCTCTCACCATATTCAGACTTTTGAATTGGCTAATGATGCTGTAAAGGTATTTAACGCACACCATTCGACTAGCTCTACTCCCAAACGCGTAGCGGCCGTTCAACCTCCGACCAATCCAACTCCAACACCGAGCCGGAGAGATGACGGTGACCATCACAAAATGGTGGCTGCCTTATCCAAGCAGATGTCTACCCTACAGACCAGTACGAAGAAAACACTTACTTCGACTGTTGCAGTAAGCACCCCTCACACCCCAAGCGCTCCTGCTCCACAGCGCGGCGGCGGTAAGGGAGATAGGAACACCAACACTGGTCGCGGAGGAAGGGGACAACCCTATAACGCGGTCCCTAGGGTAGTCGTAGGCGGAGGCGTAAGCGGATTGCCGCCTCCTAATAGCAGATCGGACCCTCGTGAACGCACCTACTCCAATGGACGTAAATGCGCGCATCCCGACGTTGCCACGGGTAATCCTAGTAATGTTAACTGGACGCCGGAACTCTGGGATTATGGTATATTCATCGATTTCGATGAGTGGCAAAGACTAGGCATTTACGACGAACTCACCACCCTCCTGGCTCAAGCAAGACCCAGCGATGACACTTGCTCCAACCACCGTGTAGGTCGCGCTAAGAGCGACAACGGAACGTGGACCAACGAGAATGGGTGCGCTTACTGTCTATTTAGGCACCGAGACCCGGCTGGTACCGCGGAGGCTGACAAATGGATGTACGGCACAGGTCAAGGAGCTCACTCCCCATATTGGTGCCAGTGTTTTGTCTGATTCCTCGACGAGGGAGGAGGACCAGACACTCCGGATAAACACCGACCCTACCTTCAGGGAATTCTGCTTAAACGTTTCGACAAACAGTAGGAAACCGGCGAGTTATCCCCTTTTGTTGGCGATAGGGAGGTCCCTAAGACGCCACTCCACATACATTATTTTTCACTTTGCCTCCTCTGTCCCCGCCAGGGCACGGAATAGAATTACAATCACTTCTTACTAAGGTAGTAGAATTAAGCCTAGACGCCGAAAGCACTAAGCCTAATTATACCTTGTGGGAACAGATCACTAATTTTATACACAAGCCTAAATCTCTTAGGCAGCATGGGTACATTAATGATATGCCCCCATGTACCCCCTCGCCGCCACCTGAGGCCCCTAGCCCCCCTGCTTCCCCTCCGTCTCACGCCGCGGCGGACCCTATTATCTCCGTTCCAAAACTCCAACGCACCCTGACCCCCACAGAGCAGCTGCTCGGGAAACAAAGCCGGAGTAATAGTGACGGAGACGGTCACCCCTAGACCCCTGGTAAGCAGGACAAGGAGCTCCTCGGAACACCACACACACTCCCTTCCACAACCACACTAGTAGATGCGCTATCCATAGCTTATGGAATAACGTATCCTTCATCCACGCATGAACACAATCCGCATGAACACAACCCCTCTCTGTTAAATCGGCTTATCGATAAAGCACTTAGTATATCCCTTATTAAGAGCTCTCACGCCCTTACCCCCACATCGCTAATGGAAGCAGCCTGGACGTTAAATCCAACTGCCACCCCGCTAACGCCATTAGTGGAGGTGTTACCTCTCCACTACGATGCTTCGTTTTCAGGCTTATCCGACATCCATCAGGATAGCGCCGCACTCGAAGCTAAGGGTATAGGTAGACCTCTCGTCTTAGTAGTAGGAAATACTCACGGCGTTATTGCATCTATGTTTTGCGCCGCAGGGGCGGACGTCACTACTAGCGATCCTCTCCCCTCCACAGTATCTCACGTTCCCCATTTTGTAGGAGCCCCTGACATCCTGCTAGACGCAGGATTTGACCTAATTATTAGGTTAAATACAGACTCCAGCCCATCCACCTTTAGAACGCCCCGGGCGCCTAAATTTGACGTCCCGTACTTCGTTTACAAGAGATCTTATGTAAACTCCGACCCGTTTATGAACCGATCCACCACGTCTTAAATGGTTTGCCCTTGTGACCACGGCATCAATTCAGCCCAACGTATGGGGCTGACCCTTAGTGCCGGCGTTCCTCAGGTTCAACCAACTTGCGTCACTGCTACCAAAGATATGCCTATACTTCCACACCACGCCCCGCACGCCAAAAGCACGCGGGCTAGTTAAGGAATCGCTATAGCCATGGCAGCACAGTGGACCCCTTTCCTAAATGAACGGCGTAAGAATAAGCCTATGCTTATACCCCGTACTGTAATAGATATATTTAATTCAATTAACGCTCCTAGCGATATTGTTTCTACGACACCCGAGGAAGCAAATCCACTTCCACTCGTTCGAGTATTTATAGAATCTAACAACCCAGGCCTTCCAGAGGTGTTGAGTTGGTTGACCCCGACGGTAGCCGCAGAGCTCGCCCGCGATAAGCTCTCTAAGGCTCAACGCAAGGGTCCACCCGTCTTCACTTGCTCTACTCACACCGGCCCTTCCGTTAGGTACGAGCCCTGGTTAGACCATACCCCACGTATACCTCTACCCCTGAGACCCGTCCGCCACGTACGCAACATACGAGGCATGTGGAAAGCGTGGCAAGTAACCAACGACGGGCCAGAGGCTAGACTTTACGGTTGGGTAGCCCTCTCTGATTCCATTAATATAGAACTGAATGCCGCCCTTATCCCCGGTTTGGTTCTAATGGTTTCTTCTTCTTTGGATGAACACGTACCCCACCACGTCACTTCTCAAAGAAAACTGTTTAACCCATCCCTTAATGCGGTTTCGGAACACATGGTTTCATTAATGAAACATATTAACCCTAACAATTGCTTTATAGCCAATGTTTCTACAAAGGCACCACTTTATAAATCCCTGTACAGGGTATGGGATAAGATCCCACCCCCCAGAGGTTGCCCTAACCTAGGTTTAGGAGCCACCCCTCGCACACCACACCATCCACCCCTATCTAAACGCCTTAGCCCCGAACAGCTTGCAAACTGTATCCGTGCGCAACATAAGCTTTTCGTAGCCCAGACCCCAGCCGAGCCTAGCATACTCATAGTGGCCGCCACCATGCCTATCCCCAACAGCACGGTCACCGACACCCCCACCTCCGGTTGCCATAGGCATTACCTTTTTGTTAAGGATTTATAATATGTAGATCTCACGGACAATCTAATTACGTTAGTGACGATTCTTTTCGAGTACCCAGAGCTCTGGCAGATACAGGTGCGGGACCTTCAGTCGTTACAACTGAGCTCCTCTTAAGCCTTCCTGTTGATGCTTCGGTCATACGCGATTATGACGACACTAATACTAGTGTATGCGGGCCAGACGGTCGCGCTTTAACCACTGCCGGACATGCTACCATGGTATTCACTTTAGCAGGTTTAGCATGCCGTCACCATTTTCTTGTAGTAGAAGGCTCATCTATGGTGTTGCTAGGCAACGATTTTCTCCATAGTAGAGGAACCACCATTAACCTTAGTATCACCGGTCCATGCAGCATGACTCTCCTTACAGGAGAAGACGATAGGAAGGCGCATAACGTCCTGGTCACCACCATTCCCGGTCACCACCATTCCCCCAGGGGAGGAGCGGCCTATGGCACTCACACTTTTAGAAGAGCCGAAAGCGCTAGCGCCTACGACTAAGACGGAAGCAGGTCTTCCGCCCCTTGAAAGGCCCAACTTTAGCACCCCTATTCAGCCCTTAGATTTTAATTCTGACCCTAGTCAACCTCGAGTATCAACGGATGGGCAACAGGTCAACATTGATCCTATTCCCGAACCACCAGACCCAACAACTCCTAATACTAATGGAAATCCTCCACGCCTATGTTCGAAAGAGTGCTTACTGTTTACTCACAAAGCAGTACGCATCCCCCGAAGATGCAAAGCAACCTTCTTAATTAAGCTTCCGGAAACTTTCCAAAGCCATTTAGACTCGGCTGTATTAGTAGATCGGTTACCCAACCGTGTAGGCCTGGAGGACCCGCCTCTCGTGGAGATGCGCGTAGAGACACCTACCCCCGAAGGAGCAGTCTATGTAACCGTATAGAATACTTCTAACATGGACGTAACGCTCCCTAGCTTTTCAGCAGTAGCTTCGGCTAGTATAAAGTTCAAAATCCACGAAGCCAAGGCCGAGGGATCCGATCCGTCTGACCCCCTCTCTTCTTTGTCCGAAGCCGAAAGGAAACTATTAGACTCTATACAACTCGACCCCGACAACCAGATCAACCCAACTCAACTCGAGAGAGTTCGTCAACTACTAGCTCAGAGGATTAAAGCGTTCGCCCTTGACCCGAAGTCCCCTGGTCACACGCACTTCATGGAGGTAGAGCTTCCTTTACTACCCGGAGCTACCGCGCACCGACACCCCCCCTCTAGGGTGGGAGACGTAGGTCAAGGTATCATAGATAAACATGCGGCAGAAATGGAATCTGCCGGTATTATTCGTAAGTCCAACTCAGCTTGGGCATCTAGAGTAGTTTTAGTTTCTAAGAAGGACGGCTCCGTCCATTTCCGCGTAGACTACCGAGACCTTAATAGTAAGCTGCGTCTTAGCAACAGCCCCCTACCACTAACCGCAGAGGCCATCGATTGCCTATCCTCCGGGAACGGGTCACGTGACTCGTTATTTTTAAGCACATTAGATTTAGCTTCTGGCTTTTGGGCTATGCCTGTTAAAGGAGATGATAAGGGTAAAACGGCTTTCTGCACCCACCGGCAAAAATATGAGTTTAACTACTTACCCTTCGGGGTACAGTCCGGACCCTCATATGTGTGCCGTCTTATGGACGCGGTCCTACAAGGCCTGGAGTGGGAGGTATGTATGCCTTATTTAGATGATATCGGTATTTGGTCTAACGGCACCGGCGGCACCGTTGAGGAGCGTATAGAACAATCCTTCGAGCAGATGATGCATCAACTCGATCTAGTTTTAGAGCGCCTCATCTGGGCTAACCTCACCTGCAAGGCTACTACATGTTTGCTCTTCGCTATTTCGGCCGAGTACCTCGGACACATTATTTCACGTAAGGGTCTAGAGATGGCCCCGAGTAAGATTGACACAGTCAGTAAAACGGTTATCTCTTCGATCAATGATATTGGTAAGGTGCGTTCTTTCTTAGGCGTATGCTCTTATTACCGTCGTTTCATTAAGGGTTTCTCCACTATCGCTACTCCGTTAACCGACCTCACTAAGAAAGATATTAACGTCGAGGAAGAGATCAAGAGTGATGTATGCCAAAACGCTATACGTACCCTGATAGAAGCCGTTACCTCAGCCCCAGTACTCACCACCCCTAGGGGAGACCGCGAGTTCATCGTTAAGACCGACGCGGCCAGTAAGGAGGGTATCGGCGACGTGCTTAGCCAGGTAGATGACAACGGCCACAAAAAGGTAATCGCATACTATGGACGTCGCCTTATTCCAGCCGAACGTAACTATTCCGTTACGGAAATAGAGCTTTTAGCTGCCTTAGAATCCATACGTAACTGGTGACCCTACTTATGGGGCCGGAAGTTCCGATTAGTAATTGACCACTCAGCGCTACGCTGGCTACATACTATGAAGGATACAGTTGAGGGTGGACCAGCCTCGCGGTTAATGCGTTGGGCTCTTAAACTTGCCGAATATAGATTTACTATCGAACATAAACCGGGAGCCCTTCATAAGGACGCCGACGGTATATCTCGACTAGTCGCCTATATTGATTTAGACAGGCGCATTTACATGAACGCCGTTCAATCTCTTACCCCTGGCTCCGTGGAGTTCGAATCTAGTACAAAGGCTCGTACCCGCACCACTACCGCGTGTTCCCTCCAGGCCGCCGAGAGAGCCATACGTCGCGATAGCACGACCCATTCTTCTATATTAGAGGACTTCCTCCACTCTAACGCTAATAGCCATCAGGCGATAGCTGAAGCACAACAGTCGGATCCAATCACCCGAGAGATTATTACCTTCTTAATCACGGGCTTACCATCGGACCCTATGTCTTCCGCTGACCTAAAACCGTTGGTTATATAAGGAATCTAATAGATGCGTCTATAAAGACAACCTTCTATACCGCCGTGTCGGTCTACCTGAAGATAGCGATAGCCAATCACCTGCAGCCCTTAGGCTATACGTACCGGCGTCATTGCGCCAATCTTATTTAATTTCGTTCCATGAGCACCTATGCCACTTGGGTTCAACCCGCATGTCACATGTTGGTAGCGGAGCTGTGGCTGCGGCTGCGACTGGCTGCTGCACCACTGCTCTGCTGACTGAACGCCTGCTGCGGGCTGTGGATGACGGCGTGCACCGTCCCAGCCCTCCTGACACACGACCCG
>Ga0335398_10011094_pt1 | contig 10166 bp, 14 predicted proteins | sample BON03_FD_205742 | JGI IMG/M metagenome (GOLD analysis project Ga0335398, IMG submission 205742) | Freshwater microbial communities from Lake Bonney liftoff mats and glacier meltwater in Antarctica - BON-03 (spades assembly) (version 2) | ecosystem: Environmental > Aquatic > Freshwater > Ice >... | reverse complement strand
CGTCACCATTGTCCTGGATGGTCGTTCAGGTCTTGTCATCCTGTCCACCGCTTCAGGATGGTCGTTCAGGTATGACTTCCTGTCCACCACAGTCGATCTTGCACTTCTGCGCTTGGTGGGGTACCCAGGCTATTGACTACTCCTGGGCAAACCTGATGTATACCATGCCGCATCATACCCCGTCCGGAAGGACTCAAGATGTTGATGGAATCCGGAGATTACATATCTCCAGATTTCGACCCCGGGAATCGAACCCGGTGCGTCTAACGATTAGTGTAAGGACTAGTCAATTAGACCAAACTTACATCAAGCTTGAGAAAAGCCATGCACATAGCCGGCACAATCTTCAATCCCGATGAAACCCTCCAACTCATCCACCTCAAGGCTGAAGTGATGCAAAGGCATTTCGGCCGAATCTCTGACCAGCACACGTACCACTCATCAGAAGAAATCATGGCGGATAGCGCAAGCTTCCTCCAGACGGGCAGTAGCTGGCTACGAGAACTGACCATCGACAACATGAGCAACTGGAGTCTTATCAACCAACTGACCACGGAACTTACCTTGAATATTATGACTCACAGACAAGACCACCCAATCACCTTAGGAAACTGCATAAACACTTTATGTTTACTAAGCTCGACCGATGAGATTGGAGGCAAGATCAGAGGACTCGGAGGAGTCGAAACAATCATAAAACTCCTACCAAGACAATTCTTGGAAAAATGGGGAGAAGACGCTCCACAGAATACCTGGACCCTAAACAACAACAACCTCCGCTTCACCTTACGCACCCTGAGACATCTCACAGAACTGGACATCAACCATCCCTACTATCCCCAGATTGGAACAGGGGCCAATCTGAGGATGGTGCTCGGAACCATGCGGGCATGGGGTGGAGATGAAACATCCAAGGGTCTTACACTCCAAGTGCATTACAACCTGATGAGGGAAGTAGACAAGACGCAAGACACGCCTCACCAGAACCCCTCACCACACCCGGACATAGGTAAAAACACGGACCTACACCTGAATAGCACTGGAAAGGGTTCAGGGGGACCCAGAACCATCACACGAGCCCAGAACTTACTGTACAGACTAGAAACGGAAACCCACATGATTGAGCGAGCCATCTGGACCCTACATAACCACTCCTCACATCACCACGTTACACAGAGTATGGGAATAAGAATCCTTTAAGCCTTCACCCAAAAAGGATTCATCCTTTCAGAAAGAACACCGAGGGAACGAGACCTGAAGTGGTCCCACCCTGTCTCAGGCACTAGCTTTGACACACTCCCAGATCTGGCAACTGTACCAGTAAACATAACACACTGGCACAGCCACAAGGCAATGTGGCAGACTATGGAAGGAACAATCTTAGTCCCGTTATCGGGAAATGTCACACAATTGATTCAGATGCTCCTATGAAATCATCCCTACGTAGGAATGGAGTCCTTCCATGACAGCCTACGACATGACACGAGGTGCCCGGATAAAGATTCCCCTGGACAGTGACATTCGGGCCCTAGGATCGATGGCCCAGAAACCAAACATACACCTTCTACTTCCACACTGGGAGACAGGTCATCTAGACCTGACCCCGCGGTCCAGAAGACACCTGGTGGAAGGGATCTTGGTCGACAAGAAACCCACGAATCCAGAGGAAAACAGGGTAACTACCTGGAGCCATGATGGAGGCGAGGCATTAGGCAGACTCGGAAATCAGATCATAGGCGGTCATAAACTATCTTCATACCCCGCCTACCTCATACCCCCTAAACGGATGCGGGTCACGATAATAGACCATTGTATGAACCTACATACCCCCTGGTCCACAGGCACGCAGACCTTACCTGGCAGACTTCGCATCCTCGGAAACCCCTCCTCTAAAGTCTTTGACCTCCAAATCCCCACGAAACAAGGACAAACATGCTTAGATGCTATTCTACTTGTACTACAGATCATAGGATGCAAGGAGGAAAGACTACACAAGGAAAGTGAGGGAATCTAGGCATTCACGCCCAATCGTATGACCAGGCCAGGACTACGTTACCCCAGCCCTACACAGAGCGAATCCACAGGCCTTCTCAATATTTCTCACCACTCCACTCTAGCGGACTACATGAAATGAAATGAGCGACTAACGATGTTCCTGCCTAAAGAAAAGAATAAGACAACATGGGGATCGGCATGCCTGGCCGAGAACACACAAATTTGTATGGTGGATGGAACCTTCGCCATAATACAAAATTCTGTAGGTAAGGAGATATGGATGGATCAACAGGGAAAGAGGAAAATCATACGGATCCATAAGTTTGACACGACCGAAACAGACCCTCCTCTGCTTGAAATTGGGGGTAACTGGATGACAAACTTTCACTTCTTTGGGGACGAATCAATTCCAAATGGCATAGGGCGTTTGAAGTCCGAGTGGTCAATAAAACAGTTAAAAAATCCCTGAGGGGATCGGTCTTTGCGGTGGAACTGGATACTAATGACTACCTGACACTGCGAGGGGGCATCCGAGCGGCAACCTTTGGAAATTGCCTCATAGTAGAACCACACAGGCAGGGATATACACAGGACTTCCGCTTCAAAATGGGTCAGGCACTGCGGGAAAGGGGGCTACAGAAAGCACACATTATTGAGTGGCACCATAGGGGGGTGGGACATAGAGCAGACGGCTCCTTAATCCTAGATATGGGACAGATCAAACCCCCGCAATGGACATCAAAGGAACAAGACGAGCAGGACAGCGAAACCACCAGAATTTCACTCCAACCAAAGCAACGGGTATACCGGGAATGTGGCAGGTGTCGGAAGCCTGAAGCAAATTAAAATGTGCATGCCTGGCAACCCACTATTGCGACATACAATGCCAACGTGAGGACATGCCAGATCACAGACAGAAATGCACGCACATGATCCTCAAGGAAATCAATCTAATCCAGAGCCAACTGAAACAACACAATGATACTCATGGGAAGTTCACAATTGAAGTCGCAAAGCAAGAACTCCTATTAATTGAGACACATGTTAAAATCGCAGACCTACTCCGCTCTTCTAGACTCGGGACCAACCAAAAAGAATCGAAATACCACTTTATAGGCCCTCCAGAGCGTAGCTAAGCTCGAGAGCCAGACATTCCTGGAAAAGAGACCCTCTCTGCTTTACAACCTACGGACAGACCAGGTAGCCGCGCACCTTGGCCTGGGCTGCCTATCAGGACCAGGAATTAGACCAAGAAGCCATGGAACAGCTAACAAAGGCCCACAGTCTAACTCAGGAGCTTATCACCATTGAGGATTCCCCAGGTCAACAAGATAGACTTGGCGTCATCTTGACCATACATGGAAAAATTCTTAATACACCTCAACAGGCTATGCCAGAGGATAGACGCAGAGCCCTGGAAAAACAGCAAAGGGCTGTAACAATATTCCACCAGCTGGAACAGACCACCATAGGTCCTTTGAGAGAACAAACACTCCGCAAACTTATGGAAGCATTATTATCAATGGCAGACACACTAGAGAATCTAGAACTTTACAAAGAATCCCAAGATGCAATGCGAGAGTCCCAAATCATAGGAAAAAGAGCTCAGATCGAAAACAACACAAGCTCCATACACCTGCATCAACAAATATTCGCCAACACTAAAGAAATGATGGACGCAAGAAGAGAGCTAGATGACCACACATCCACACTACATGCAGGGAGCAAGATTTACCTGCACGGCCTACTTAACCAGACAATGAATGGGAAAAAGGGAACGGTCATAGGACCGGCTTCTAAAAATAGGATTGGCATCCAAATACAGGGGGAGGAGCTACAAGTTAGCATCCAGATCCTCAACATACGTTATCAAGAGGGTCCAGATCAAAATTGCCGAACACTCTACGACGAGGCAGTAGCTAAGGCCCAAGCTGAAATCGAATTTTTAAGCATGGAATTACAAATACAAATCAGAATAACAGGAAACAAACATATTGATACGGCACTGGCGCGATACAACCTGGGAAGAGCACCATGGCTATCCATGAAAACCCTAGAAACCACCCAGGCAGTGGACGAATTCCAAGCTGCTATCCTACTTATGAAACAACGCGACCCCAACCACCACAGCCTTATCTCTTTTGAGAAAGCCCGAGACATGGCCCTGGAAAGTGTAGCTCTTTTCAGGACACTGGGCACACTCTCGGCCTGGCCTTACTGGAAGCCTCCCCAGATGGGAAGACAAAAGAGAAATGACGGAACTCTTTAGGGACATCCTGGCCATGACAGGCCGAGAAAAGGAGGCCACAGTCACCGCCAACATAATGCAACACGGACTACGCCGCCTCGGTCTGCACGACTTCTGCAGTTCCACACCACAACTAATCAACCAGACCACATTCACGGAAATGGCATGTGACGAAATCAGAAAAATGAAAACAAAATTCTACGAAACAAAGGCCACAAGCCCAAGACCAAATCATCAACCACAAAGCCTCAGTCATCCCCCTCTTCGGAGGGGGATGACACATAATGATGTCCTCAAGCGGACCCCCCACCCCGAAAGGGGTGGGGGGTCCAACGCCTCCCCTGGTGTCTAGGGGGAGCGAGAAAGAGTGGAAGACAAAAATACCCACATGGGGACCCCCCACCTCAAACGGGAGGGGGGGTCCAACGCCTCTCCCCACTCAAGGGGGGCGAGAGGAGCCTCCCCCCACACAAAAGGGGAGAGAGAAGGACGGGAGGAAGGAGGGGGGGAGCCAACAGGGCCGCTCAAAAACAATCGACACAACGGTCCCACACGAGCCGGGAACTACGCATGCTAGATCCAAGCGAGAACCCCCCCCCCAAAAGGGTCAGACGGTCCACTAGAGGAACAGATACAATAGATAACGCGTGTGAAGCCACATGGGAGCGCAACATGATCTGCCCCATCACATGTGGATGCTGAAACTCCATCCTGGGCATAAGGGAAAAGACCCGGGTAGTCTCACATATACTCAGGGCCACGCAAAAAATCCTGAAGAATGAATTGAACGCAAGCTTTGGCCTCACAGCCGCAATTACGAACAAGGACGAAATCTCTGAATTAAAACTAGTACAAAAGGAAAGGAACTCTGACCTCTATCGTACCAGCATACAATATACGGTCCTAGGAAGCATTCACAGTAAAGAGGTATGCCTAGCCCCTCCCCAGGACGTGTTCCTACCCCTAAAGGACCGGATAAGTACGAATCTACGGAAACATCTGAAACAGCACAATGAAATGGAAGGATTAGGACAATTGGCCAACCACACTTGCTGCGACATCCACTGGAACGCTAATCTCGAAGTCACGGCTATATAACACTGCGAGGAAACAGAAACAGTACCAATGGCGATCGTACGAGCCAGGAAAGACATTGAACAAGACACAGAAATTCTGACACGGTACTGGCATAAAGAGAAGGATGCATGGCAGAACATATTTGAATGTGAATACTGTGCATGCACCAATCATATTGGGATGACAATCAATACCCCGGTAGAGACAGTGGATATGACCACCATTGAGGACCTGGTTCCAACAGTATACACCCAGGAAGAGGCAGGACCTAGAAATCGCCCCAATCTCCGGCCACGAACCCAGCCAGGACCACTCGGGCAGTAACAAGCAGGATTACCCAGATTCGGAAATGGATGGGTGGGATTGGGACGAGATGGAGGCTTCCTCCTTCAAGGAAACCACCACCACAATCAAACGGCCAGTAAAACTGCCTCCACAGACTGGAAACAACCATGAGGTAGAGGGAGGCAATAGACAAAATGAGTACTCTGACCATGAAGTAGATAACCTGGACTGGGACGTTTTAGAACACCCCCCGGACAGAGACACAAAAACCAAATTGGACAATACAAACCAATTGCCCTCTAGCCAAACGTGTGAGCAGAGACAAGCACAATGGCTCCTATGCCAAGATAAATGCGGATGTAAGAACTCATTGCCGAACCTAGTGGAAAAACCTAGGATTGTCAAGGACTACTGTCTCAGAAATGGAAAGGTTGACCTAATATCGAACAAGTATATTGCCGCAGGTGAAATCGCTGCAGTCTTTGGAGAGACATCAACAGTATGGGATCAAGACGACGTAGACGAGTTTGACCGCATCGCGATACAACATAACACGATACGGAACGCACAACAATTCGAGTTCTACGTGAGTGGAAACACTTCGGGAAACCAAAGCCACTTCCACATCATACCAAAGGAGGACGCAGAACTGGCCCTATCTATGAAAATCGATCCATCCCTCAGACACTCACTACATGATGATGATTGCTTTTATTATCACTCTTGGAGAAATAATGTACCAATTGCGTTTGCAACTCTCTCGTCTTTAAACAGATCTATATGGAAAGACGAGGTGTAACATGCCGCAGTCGGAAGCACACAATCATGTTACACCTCGCCTTTCCATATAGATGCAAACAACACCAAAACGTTGAGATACAATTCACCACGGTTCAAACAAGACAGGAAGATGCTTTTGAAAATGGACCCAGCCCTGGCAAAGCTGACATGGCCGCAGTCCTAAGAGCCATTAGGGAAATCCAGCCGGGGGAATCCATCAGATACCAGCATGTTGACCACTCAGAACAAGTGGGAAACATCTCTGAATGTGAATGCTGCCTCCACATCAGCTGATGTCAGGCCCAGGAGAAAGACAATATGCTCGAGAAAATGGCATCAGTTCCCATTCAATCTTTCCCAGAAACTTGGAAGCCCAAGATCGGAGCACCGGTTATTGTCTACACCGGAGGAGTTGCTCAACAATGGAGGGTCAACCACATCAAGACGGCCATTGGCACCTCAGTAACAATCAAGTTCTAAAACAGCGTAATGACAGTAGATAAGAGTTGGTTCACGTTTGACACGAACTTGGGCTCCCTGGTGCTACAGCGGCTCGGCTTCTTTAGCGAAATGGTTTTCAAACGTACTACAAACTCAATTGAAATTTGGCGAAACATCCTCAACCCAGAGAAAATGATGGACGGCGAAGCATTGATTGTGCTACTGGAATGGACAATCCACGGGAGCTCAAGCAAAGACAAACTAGGCCTACCAGAAAGTATGGGGCACAGAAGTAACATATGACAGATTACGCGAATTGTTAGACACCTGCTTCTCGGAACAAACGAAGGTAACACAACCAAGAGGCGATGCCCCACTGAGACGGTGTGTCTTGCCGATACAAGACAGGACAAACAATGTCCTAGAAGGAGTACAGCTCATGACCTGTGACTACATTAAAGGCACAGCGGGGCACTACATGCCGTTGGAAAGTTTCTCGAACTTCAAGAAATGCGAACGAATGATCGCGAAGATCAAATTTCCAATACCCATCCATCTACTTGACCACATCATAATCCCAATAAACGTCCGAGAGTCGCACTGGTTCCCGGCACACATGAACCTGAACCTACAAACCCGATGTATCAGTTTGTTGGACTCAAGTCACGCCTACAGTGCTGCCGCCTACCCACAACAAAAAATGCTTCTTGGGAAATTTTTCAAAATGGTATGGACGGCCCATGCTAGCACTGATGCCCCCGTCCCCTACTGGGCAATACACCCAGCGAGGTTCACTACGCTACACCCAAGAATGACAGAACTAACACTGGGAATGTTACAGACACTGGGACGGTACAGGGAGGTAACTGCCGAAAATATAATGGCTACAATTAATGATCAGATTGGAACGAGATGGAACCGGAGAGGTATAAGCCCAGGGCCTGCCAGGGACCAACCCACGGACCCATCCGGCCAGAATTGGACAGAGCTGGAGCAAACAGGGACACCCCAGCAGAACAACTTCGCGAACGTGAATGAAACCAGTCTCGCATGTGGAATATATACAGTCCTAAGCTCATTATATACGGTGAGAAACTGGAAAATTGACTTTGTTCAACAGTCCCACATCAAGAACGCGAGGAACTGGATGGCAGCAGCATGCCACGCAATTAAGGAAGTAGTGTGCCTGCACCGGTGCGGGTGTGGAGAGCGCTACGAGCAGTGGGGTAGTCGACCAACTCCCCCCTGCCCTACATGCGAGAAACCCCGCATCAGAACAACAGCACCAGACGAGAAGGACACCGAGAGGACCGGAAGAGACGGCAAACGAACAAAGTATGACGAAAGCAAGGACAAAGGGAAAAAGATAGAGAATACCCAACCACGTCGGACAAAGGTGGTAAGACAGAGCCCGACACCACACGTTTTTCTCGACCCTACGCTTGGTTTGAGGATGGGAATACCAGCAGCCAGCCTCACCACTCCCCTCCAAGCCCCGGCCCTCCGCAACGAAATAGATACAAGACATGACTCTGCTTCCAAAAAGGTAGAGAGGAGAATGAGCCTAGCCCGAGAGCCTGAGCGAAACGTTGCAAGGAGCCCTTCCCCTACGAAATCCGGCCGGGGACTGCGGAACACCGGAAACACGTGCTTTCTAAATGCCACGATTCAATGCCTCGGGGCCATCGACGAAGTGAACCAAATGCACATTTCAACGAAGAAGCCTACAACGACACAAGACAGACTTCTGGTCTGCGTCAGGGAACTTCAAGGAACGGGGACAGCATATACGACTGCCCCCCTCATTCAACAGATTCCCAATCTCATTCGATACAATAAAGGGGAGCCAGCCAATGCCCATGAATTGCTGATCGCCCTGATCAATGACATAAGTGAACCTATCTCACAACTATTCCAAGGCCAAATGATCTCGACGGTAAAATGCTCCAGCTGCGACAGATCAACAACCAAAACCTACAACACACAGGATATCTCCTTACACATCGAGGAAGACGCGAGCTTGTCACTTGAAGAGAGCCTATATGACTTCTTTCAACCAGAGACACTCGAAGGGGAAAACGCATACTGGTGCGACATATGTCAAACATCCTGCTGGGTGACAAAACCCCTCTCCTACACACACACACCTACAATCTTAATAATCCACTTAAAAAGATTGATCCTGGTGAAAAAAAAATTCAGAACCATATCCCCTTCGACACTACCCTAGACTTGGAGCCCTATATGACGCCAGGACACTCACCAACCCACTATATGAAACTGATAGGCATCATCTCACATCAAAGCACGAAAGACAATGGGCACTACACAGCATTGACAAAAAGAGAAGACAAATGGACCCTGTACAATGACGCCATAACGACTCAGACAACGATGAAACACGTACACCAAACACAGGCATACATACTGATGTATAGAACAACAGAACAAAGAACAGGAACGGGGAAGCCAGCACCAACAGATCTACCAAAAAAACTGGAAAGTCAATCAAGAGCAAAAGGGAACTTCAACCCTAGACCAGAAGCACAGCAGAAGAGAGAAACCCCAGCCCCACAGCCGGAATTACTGACAAAGACACTTCCCGGACAGAACCTCCCCCGACGAGGAAGGAGAGATGGAGGGGCCAACCCTGTTCAGGGCAAGGAGTCACCCACAGAAAACCAAAGGGGACTTGATACACTCTCCAGCACACACGACTATATCCCATTGGCCCTAGAGACCAAGAACGTTGAGGACGGCGGCGGGACGACAGGGGGGAGCGGAGAAAGCGTAACATCCACCAGTAGGGAAGATGTAAAGGAGTGGCCATTCCTACAGGAAGAAAAATCGGATCAATTCCCAGGAGAGCCTATCAACCTACTCCAGTCCATCTCTGTCTTCTTTCAACTCAGCCAGGGCCGGATCGAAGAACTTACTGGCCTCTTGAGCGAAATGTCCGGCACACCAATCACGATGGAGGTGACATGCAAAATGGCTGGACCTTGAACCTCAGATACAGGAGATTCCCTATGACTCACGAACCAAGAACTTGTTTGAAGGCCTCGCCAAAGATCCAGAGGATAACCCAGACGGATTCATACCCATAATAGAGCTACACAATGCCCGCCTCAAAAAGGCACACCTCCTCCACGCAGCAACATCGGCCATAATACAACAGAAATTGGTGGAGGGCACATACCTCGAGGACGTAGGAAAATTCCTCCAATCATGGGCCCCAGAACCCTACAGGGATACACCTATGCCGAAAGGGATGATACAAGCACTCCTCGGCATAGCACCCAATTCCCAGGAATGGGCTCCGACAGACCTGTCGAACTGC
>Ga0335398_10011090_pt1 | contig 10169 bp, 9 predicted proteins | sample BON03_FD_205742 | JGI IMG/M metagenome (GOLD analysis project Ga0335398, IMG submission 205742) | Freshwater microbial communities from Lake Bonney liftoff mats and glacier meltwater in Antarctica - BON-03 (spades assembly) (version 2) | ecosystem: Environmental > Aquatic > Freshwater > Ice >... | reverse complement strand
TAGATAGATATCTTTATATATATATCTATATGTGTAAATAGATATGAATAAATATATATATATATATATATATATATATATATATATGTCTATCCACCTATCTTTACATCCATCCATCTATCTTACTCCCTGTCTGTCTATCTCTTTCTATCTATCGATATGAATCTATCTATCTATCTTTACAACGATATATCTATCTGTCTATAGAGATATCTATCTATCTAGATCAATACCGTATCTATATATCTAGATCAATGCCGATCATATATAGGCGATGCAGTGGGGCGAACCAGCCTCGTGGATCGCCTTACTTCCTGTCTGTCTATATCTATCTATCGTTATGGTTCTATCTATCTACCTATACACATATCCATATATCTGTCTGTAGATATCTATCTATCTAGATCAATACCGATCCTATACAGGCGATCAAGTGGCGCGCACCAGCCTCATGGACCGCCCTATCTCTATCATCTATCGATATGAATCTATCTATCTATCTTTACACATATATACACTATCTATCTATCTGTTCTATAGAGATACCTATCTGTCTAGGTGAATACCGATCATATATTGGCGATCAAGTGGCGCGCACCAGCCTCATGGACCGCCTTACTTCCTGTCTGTCTATATCTATCTCTCGTTATGAATCTATCTACCTATCTATACACCTATCTAATCTTTCTATCTGTCTACAGAGATATCTATCTATCTATATCAATACCGATCCTATATAGGTGATCAAGTAGCGCGCACCAGCCTCGTGGACCGCCTTACTTCCTGTCTGTCTATCTCTATCTATCTATCGTTATGAATCTATCTATCTATCTATACATCTATCTATCTATCTGTCTATAGAGATATATAGTATCTCTTTCTAGATCACCCTCGAAGTCGTAGCAGCTCCAACAGGGCAGGAAAGAGCTGCCAGCACTTCAGTCTATAAGTGGCTTAGGAAAGCGCTCAAAACGGAACTGGGGTCTATTTTGAGTTTTTTTAATCTGCTCGACCCACCTTTTTTACTTTCGTTAGAAACAATTGAGCATAGGACATTTTTTTAAGTAGAGCGCACCAGCCTCGTGGACCGCTGCACCCTCGAAGTCATAGCAGTCCCAGCAGGGCAAAAAGAGCTGCCAGTAGAGGAGCGGCAGCCCAACGATGAGCGTGATGATGAAGGCGACCGCGATCGTCTCATACCTGGTGGGTGGAGAGCGTCAATATTCGTGAGGGGGCATCCTATACACAGAGAGAGAGAGACACACATAGAACACACACAGACACGGACACAGACAGACACACCCGCAATACCTGATGGGTGGGGAGTGTCAATATTCGTGAGGGGAGCATCCTGTGTGTACTGTATGCACTATAATAGCACACACACAGACACACACATAGCCACACGGACACACACAGACACGGACACAGACAGACACATCCGCAATACCTGATGGGTGGGGAGCGTCACTATTCGTGAGGGGAGCATCCTATATGTACTGTATGCACTATAATAGCACACACACAGACACACACATAGCCACACGGACACACATAGACATGGACATAGACAGACACATCCGCAATACCTGGTGGGTGGGGGGCGTCAATATTCGTGAGGGGATATCCTATACGTATTTGTATGTACTGACAGAAATAGCACACACAGACGATGAGCGTGATGATGAAGGCCACCGTGATGGTCTCATACCTGGTGGGCGTAGAGCGTCAATATTCTATACTCGTGTGTCGGCGCTGCGGGGCGTTTCGCTGCTGTGTGTTGTGTTAGGGGGGGGGGGGGGGGGTGGGGTGCGGGTGGTGGGTTGGGGGGGGGGGGGGGGGGGGGGGGGGGGGGTGGGGGGGGGGGGGGGGGGGGGGGGGGGGGGGGGGGGGTCGAGGGATACACTCGGGTTAACCCGAGGTTAACCCCAGGGGAGCATCCTATTCGTACTGTATGCGCCGATAATAGCACAAACACAAACACACACACACAGAGATAGTCACACCGCAATGGTCTCATACCTGGTGGGTGGGGAGGAACCTATAAGTTGGAGTAATCGGATTAGGGCTAGGGTTGGGCGCCAGTATAGAGATCTAGAGATACGGATATAGCCATATATGAATATATTGGTAGCGGTACGTGGTAAACTCTACCACGATGGGCCCGTTGTTGACCGCGTAGTTCTTGAGCGTCAATTCGTGAGGGGAGCATGTTATACGTGCTGGATGTGCTGATAGTAGCAAACACACACACACACATAGACATAGACACACGGACACACGCAGACACGGACACTGTCTCTCTGTTGAGCGTGATGATGAATGCCACCGCGATCGTCTCATATCTGGTGGGTGGGGAGGAACCTATATTGAGTCATCGGATTAGGCCTAGGGTTGGGCCCCCGTATAGAGATATAGAGATACGGATATAGCCATATGTGAATATATTGGTAGCGGTACGTGTCAAACTCCACCACGACGGGCCCGTTGTTGACGGCGTAGTTCTTGAGTGGCAATATTCGTGAGGAGAGCATCCTTTACGTGCTGTATGCACCGATAATAGCACACACACAAACACACACACACACACAATCAGACATAGTCACACGGCGATGGTCTCATACCTGGTGGGTGGGGAGCGTCAATATTCGTGAGGGGAGCATCCTATACGTACTGTATGCACTGATACGAGCACACACACACACACACACACACACACACACACACACACACAGACATAGAACACACACAGACACAGAGACATCCACACGCACACCCGCACCCGCACACACGCACACGCACACACGCGCGCGCGCACACAGATACAGTGTGAGAAGCATCTAGAGCCGTTTGAAGAGCGGTGAGGTCTGTACAGAGGGGGTTCCAGTTTTGTGTGGGGAGTCCAAAATGGCGTGCGGGCAGGGCCCAGACTCGTGGGAGGAGGCACCCTGGTTCGGGTGAATCCTGAACCCGATATCTAGATCTAGATCTAGGTACATACATATCTCTTTATGTCTATCTGTCTGTCTATATCTATATCTATATCTATATCAACTGTCTACATCTATCTCGGGTTAGCCCTATACATATAGATATGCGTATATCATGAGCAGGGGCCCAGACTTGTACTTTGCGATGCGCTTCGTATTTATATCTATCTATCTATCTATCTATATATATATATATCTATATTTATATCAACTTTCTACATCTGCCTCAGGTTGACCCGATAAATATAGCTAAACACATATCGTGAGCAGGGGCCCAGACTCGTACTTTGCGATGCGCTTCATCGTGTTCTTGGCTATCTATCTATCTATATCTATATCTTTATCTATATCAACTGTCTACACCTATCTCGGGCTAGCCCAATAAAAATATATACATATATATCGTGAGCAGGGGCCCAGACTCGTACTTTGCGATGCGCTTCATCGTGTTCTTGGCTATCTATCTAACTATATGTATATAGATCAACTGTCTACATATGTCTCAGGTTAGCCCGATACACATAAATATAAACATATTGTGAGCAGGGGCCCAGCTTCGTACATTGCGATGCGCTTCATATTTATATCTATCCATCTATATATCTATCGAACTATAACATATATAAACTATCTACACTTATCTCGGTTTAGCCCGATAAATATATATTGTGAGCAGGGGCCCAGACTCGTACGTTGCGGTGCGCTTCATCGTGTTCTTGGCTATCTATCTATCTATATCTATATCTATATCTATATCAATTGTCTACATCTGTCTCGGGTTCCGATAAATATAGACATCGTGAGCCGGGGCCCATACTCGTACTTTGCGATGCGCTTCATGGTGTTCTTGGCGTACTGCTTTCGCGCCTGCTCCAGTATCTTCATTCTATGTACATCTGTATGTCAATATATCTATATCAATTAGCTACATCTGTCTCGGGTTAGCCCGATTAATATAGATACAACGACTCGTACTTTGCGATGCGCTTCATGGTGTTCTTGACGTACTGCTTGCGCGCCTGCTCCAGCTCCTTCATGTCCTCGGCGTCCAGGTCGCCGTCGCCCAACGCCTCCTTCAGCTCGTCCCAGAAAGCCTAAGGAACAAATATCAGGGGAGGTTGCTGTATGCATATGCATGTATGTATATATATATACACACACATATAGAATATATATATATGTATATATTATTCCTCGGCGTCCAGGTCGCCGTCGCTCAACGCCTCCTTTAGCTCGTCCCAGAAAGCCTAAGGAACAAATATCAGGGGAGGTTGCTGTATGCATATGCATGTATGTATATATATACACACACATATAGAATATATATATATATGTATATATTATTCCTCGGCGTCCAGGTCGCCGTCGCCCAACGCCTCCTTGAGCTCGTCCCAGAAGGCCTGCAAAAAAAGTTATGGGTTAACCCTTACTTATAATGTGAATAGTAATAGAAACGTAGTACTCACCTCATGAAAAGTGATAGCAACGTAGTACTCATACTCATGAGTAGGGCTCCACACATAGTATTCGGGTAAACCCGTAACCCCTTGCTGTATGCATATGCATGTATGTATATACACACACACATATATATAATATATATATAATATAGATATATATATATATTCCTCGGCGTTCAGGTCGCCGTCGCCCAACGGCTCCTTGAGTTCGTCCCAGAAGGCCTAAGGAACGAATGATATGCATATGAATGTAGTAAATATACATACACACATATAGAATAAATACATATATATACAGAAGGCCTGCGTAACAAATAAGGATGAGTCAGGGGTTAACCCGATGTATAATATATATATATAGAGAGAGAGAGCGATGGATAGATGGACAGATTCATTCTACACCTTGCGTGGCGTGAATGTCCAGAAGACGTGGTAGGCGAAGAGCGCCAGCGTGCTCAGCCAGAGTACCCAGAAGCAGACCGTAATGACCACCTTTGCGTTGGCGGCCTGGTTGGCCGAGGTGGCTCCGGGGAAGGCCGATTTCATTTGGTGAAAGTTGGAGCAAAAGGTAGAGTCCAGGTACCAGCACATGCCTGGCGCGGCGGGGGTGCCGACGTTGAACAGGAGCGTGCCGCCCGTGATCTCGATGGTCGGCTGGTTCTCGCCCCCGACCTGGGCGTACTCGCCGTTGGTGAAGCGGAAGTTGTTTTGGATGCCGAAGCTGGGCGTGGCTGCGGCGGCCCATGTGGTCGCATCTCCGCTCGCCCCTTCGCAGAGGCTGGAAATGAACTCGCAGCTCATGGCGGCGACCCAAACCTCGGCGAGTGGACAGTCTTTGGTCAGGGTGAAGCGCTCCTCGCAGGCTGTGGACACGTCAATGAACTTAATGTAGCGGCTGTTCATCCCCCAGGCATCAAATCCGCGCTGCACCGACGCCTTGAGGTCGGCGCACGACATGAGATTTGCAACGTTCTCGCGCATCAGCGGCATGAGCTGGCCGCACAGGTTTGGGTCCCATGCGTACGTGATGCCGCCAGCAAGACCCGCCGTGCTGGTCTCGTCCGCGGGCCAGTTCCAGATCTGGCCTCGTCGGAGGTACAGACGCTGGTTGGCAGTGTATGCGCCCAGGCCTGTCTCCCCACGGGTCCCCAACTGGAACTCGGCGATTTCCGCCCCGTAGTGCTGCATGTTTAGGCTCGTCCAGGCTACGATGGTCGGCACGAAGGCCGCCTGCAGGACCAGCATGGGCCGCCACATGACAGCAACGACGAGTGGTCGAAACGGGTGTTCAACCACAGCGGCGAGTGCCACACGAGAGCGAGTTGTCGACGATTTCGAAACGGCTAGTCAACGGCAGTATTCACAGTGGCGAAGTTGCTTAGCCGTTGGCCTATTCACAAGCCACCCCTTTGCGGCCGCACTTTTTGGCACGAAGGCTGCAGGCGGCCTTCGCAGTCACCGCTGGAACTCTCACACGGGAAATGCTCAAACTCTTCGGCTTCGGGCCCCAGGCGGCGCAGCCACGCACCGCGTTCGAACACTACAGTGCCGGCGAAGAGGACGACGACTACGACGCCGAGTACGAGGCGATGACGCGTGGAGCGCTCGAGTCGATCCTCGCCGACGTCGACCGCGCCCTGTACACCGATGGCAGCGCTCCGGCGGGCAGCAGCGCGAGCGACGCGAGCGCGGAGTACGTTGCTGAAGCCCAGGAGTGGAGCCGAAGCCTGCTGTATATGCGCGCGAGTGGAACCGCCCTGCCTGGAAACAGCATCGCCAGCTGCAGCACGGGAGCCAGCACGGCCGGTTGCTCGAGTCGTGGCCAAGCGGCGCGCTCCGAGCGCACGCGGGCGCACGGCGGCGGCGGCGACGACAGCGACGATTCCGCCGATTTCGAGAGCACGAGTTCCGGTGGTGAGGACGAGGAGCGTTCCGGTGATGAGGACGAGGAGCAGCAACGGCGGAGGCGGCCGACGCACCCGGTGGCGTACGTGCCTCTCCATCTGCCGGCGGATCTGGGCGGCCTCGTCGTGCGTGGCGCAGCGTGCTCTATTCAGCACGCAGAGGGCTCTCCCGCGTCGCTGACACGCGCTCTGGGCGGGTGTTGCGTGAGCGACGGCGCTGCCGCTGCTGCACACTCCACGGGCACCGGCATGGAGACGGGGGGCGGGGCGGCTGCCGACGGCTGCGAGCCGGAGGAGGAGGAGGAGGTGATTGCGTCACATGGCATTCTGCACGAGACCATCTTGGCCGACCGCCCTCGCCCTCTCACGCCGACCGTTGGGCCACCCGGGGCGTCAGCTCCTGGCCCCCCACCGGCATCGGCTTGTGCGGCGGACGAGGCGCGAGAGACGCGGCTGGCGAGGCAGCTCGGGCTGCCCCCGCGCGCGCCGCTGCTGGCGATCCGGCACAACGTGGTGAGCGGCGTGGTGGACCTCTGCTGGGAGGCGCTCTTCCCGCTGTTGTCGCTTTTTCCCGAACTGGTGGCGCGCGCGCTCCTCAGCCGAAACTCGGGGCGGCCAGGCTCAAGCAGGTCGCGCTCACGCGCGGCAAGCGCAGGGAGAGGGCTGGGCTCCGACGAAGTTTCACCTCGCGCCGGCGTAGGGGCGCACACTACGGGTGGAGTGCCTGCTGGTCGAGGGGCAGCAGACGTGGACTCCCTCTCGTCGCGCCTACCCCACCCCTGCACGTCCGCCGATTCGTCTCCGCGCCCGTCGCGCCCTCCCTCGCTCCCCGCCTCGCTCACGCTGCGCTCCCGCGCTCTCACGCCGCGCTCCCGCGCTCTCGAGGGCGTCGCCTTGGAGGGACTGCCCCCGAGGCGGGGCGGGCTCTCGGCCCCAGGCTCCGGAACGTCCCACCGCCGACCCCTCGCCGGCGCCGCGCCAACGCCAAATACCGCTGGGGGACTCCAGCCGACTCGAGCTGGGGCGAGCCCGTTGGCGCTGGGGAGCAGACGAGCTCCGCCGCACCACCCAGTGGCGCCAAACCAGAGGGCAGCCTTCGCCTCGTCGCGCGCCCCTTCGTTTTCGCGTGCGCCTTCCCTCTCTCGCGCGCCTTCGCTCTCGCTGCTGGTGCCGGCGGTGGGGTACCGTGACGGCAGCGCGCGAGGAGGGGTGGCGGTTGCCCCCCTGTCGAGCGGCCCGGCCGTCGTGGCCGACTGCAAGGGGCGGCCGCCGGCGAGCGACCGGCGCAAAAACAAGGCGGCGCCTCTCGGCGTCACCCCGGCCGTCCCTCGGCTGGGCCTCTACGACGGCGACCGCGCCGGGCTCCAGGGCCAGGCAGTGCGGCGCCTCGCGGCGGCGCCCAGCGGGTCCTACCGCGCCGCCGCGCCGTCTACGGCTGGAACGCGCCGGTAGCGAGCTTTCGCCTTTACACGCTATTGCAATGCACAATATTGTATGGTGTATGGCGTGAAAACGGGGGGTCGGAAGGGGGTCGAATATTGCGCAATCGCATTGCAATAGTATTGCAACCGTGTGACCGATGCAGGTGGGAGGGGCAGTCAAAGGGTGATTGATTCGTGCACAAAAGCCTAGAAGTGAATGCCCAGCGAGAGGACGCGTGGGCTCGGCTGGCTCGTCGAGTGGGAGCCAGACGCTGCCGCAGCAGAAACACAGCGCCTGGGCCGGCGGAGGCGCAGGCTAAGGCGCTGGGCGCGTCGTAAGGTTGTATACGTATACGTGCGCGGGCGCGCGGCGTGTACACGAAACTTGTTATAATAATAAGTGATATTAATACAAGTGCAAGTATAGAGTGTTATACCCTATACGAGCTACCAACTATCAACTATACAAAACTATCTGCTATTATATATTTTCTGAATTATTCCATATCTATATATAAATATATTTTACTACGATACTATCAGTTACTATAGCAGATATCTATTCTTGGATGTTCCGTAAGACGTAAGACCGTCGTAAGGGGGTCCATAGCCCGGAAACTTAGGGTAAGATCTTATTAATTACGTAAGTCTTACGTCGTAGGTCTTACATTAGTTAGTTTTGTTTTAGAGTTTTGTTTTGCTCGACGCACTGACTGACACCAGACACCAGTTTAGTTTTAACGATTTGCCCCGTTCGACCTTACGCCAGGTGTAAGGTCGGGGTGACCTTACGTAAGTACGCAAGTAAGACCTTACGCCTTACGTATAAATAAGGTCTTACGGAACATCCAAGGACAAAGACAGGGATCTATTAGTGGTAGTAGGTAGTGGGTGTGCAGGTCTTATTATTGACACGGTGTCATGTGTGTCGTGTGTTGTGTGTATGTTATTGTGGTTGTGGTTGTGGTGTTGATAATGAATGATGATGACGAGTATTGCGTGTTATATTTTATTGTTATTTGGTATCCGTACATGTTCATATATATAATTTACACACACGCACTCGCAAAGCAAGCAAGCGCAAGTGTGAGTGAGCAGTGTGAAAGTGAAAGTCATAGTCATAGTATACAACTTTTCCATTGTTTTCTGTCCGTACCAGTCGAGTAGGGTACGTGATAGTAACGTCTAAGAAGTGAACCTAGATGATAATAAAGCAAGTTCCATGATGTTCCTAAACACACACTCCCCCCGCAAACACCCACACGCATCCATGATGTTTGGTTTTTCGTTTACCCCCACAAAATCCACCCGTTTATTATTTTCATTCATGTGAATGCCTCAAATCGGCCGCAAACACATGCGCGAGTGGACGAGCTCGGCTGTGACCTCAGGACGTGCACCGACCACTGGTCAATGGACCAGCCCGAAGAGAAAGCGCCGCGAAAAAAGGCCAAGCAGGTGGACACGCGGAAGATAACGTGCGAGTGGCTGTCGTTCCAGCGGCGTTGCAACCCGCAGGACGTGACCAGCCCGGCCTCTATCGTCAGCCACCACTGCGCACTGCTGACGCAGTCCCTCTCGGAGCACCTCAACGCCGGCCAGTTCGAGGAGGCGGCGGCGACGCTCGCGCTGCTCATGCGCGAGTTCCCGCACACTGTGGGGATGGTTGGGCAGGTTGGGGCGCTCCTGCTCCGACGCACCCTACATGCGGAGAGGCTGGTGCTGTTCCTGCGCCGCATGGCCCACTACGATATCTTCAACCGGCGCGCGTTCCTGGTCGAGCTGGCCATCGAGGAGGGCCGGCGTGGCCAGCACGATGCGGCGTGCCAGGTCCTGCCGGCCGAGCTCCGGTCGACAGACTCGTCCAAGCGGAACCGCGCTGGCCAAGCCAGCAGCAGCAGCAGCCAGGCGATCGTCGCGACAGAAGAGGGAGAGTCCTCTCAGCAGATGCACGACCGGGACCCCCCGAGCGCAGCGGGCGGCCCCACCCGCGCCGCCCCCGAGGAGCGGGTCTGCGACGGGCTGCTGCACGGATTCGCCGGCCTGGCCTTCCACAGCCGGCTCTTGTCGCGCTGTCTTGCGAGCAACAACGCGGGCTCCATGGTGTCAAGCGCGCCCCCGCCGCCGCCTGGCGGCTGGATGCCCTTTGAATTTCCTTCGGCGCAGGCGAGCGGGCCGGGCCCAGACGCGGGCGAGGCGGCGGCGCCGAGCGACCAAAGCGGCGGTGGCGTGGCGCCCGCGCGTGGCGACATGCCGAGTGCGCTAGCCCACCTGGTGCAGGCGCGGCAGGTGTTGCCTGACAGCACGCTCTTTGCCGCCTGTCACGCGCAGCTGCTGACCTACCAGGTGGACGCCGCCTTCATTTATATATATATATATAACATATATATATAT
>Ga0335398_10011089_pt1 | contig 10169 bp, 12 predicted proteins | sample BON03_FD_205742 | JGI IMG/M metagenome (GOLD analysis project Ga0335398, IMG submission 205742) | Freshwater microbial communities from Lake Bonney liftoff mats and glacier meltwater in Antarctica - BON-03 (spades assembly) (version 2) | ecosystem: Environmental > Aquatic > Freshwater > Ice >... | reverse complement strand
CGCGCGCCGGCGCCCGATGATCACGACGAGTGCTTCGTTGCGATGATGGCCACGGGCGACGACGAGACGTTCAACCACAAGCTGCACTTATGCCCGACCTTCAGCGGGGAGTGTGGCGTCGCCTTCAACATCTTCCAGCGCGCGTTCTCGGTCGCGCTGTCCGCCATCCAGGAGACCGGGGACGAGTACGACCTCAATGAGACGCGCATGGGTAATGATGCTGGAGGCGACGCGCAGATGGCTCGTGCTGCGGCGACCGGCACCCCCGCTCTGCCGTTTCCGCAGGAAGCTCTTGTCAAACGTAACCGGCGCAACAAGCTGCTCTTCAAGCACATCTACACGCACATGCAGAACCAGAACATCCGCAACCACATCCAGCAGACGTTCCACGGCGACGGCCGCGCCGCTTGGGTGTGGATGGATTGTTTCACAGTGCGACGTGCCCATCACCGACCTCGAGATGGCCTCTCTCGAAGCCGACTGGCTCCACCTGACCTTCTCGACCGTCGGCATCATGGCCAACACCATCTTCTTGTTCGTGGTGAGCAAGATGCACAACCTGAACAGCTTTCACCTGGCGGACAAGCAGAAGAACGAGCACGACTTCTGCATTAAGCTGCTCGACGAGGCCAAGAAGAACGGCGCCAACTCTGCCTTTGCGCTCAAGGCCACCGAGGAGCTCAAGGTGGGCGCCGGGCAGTGGAAGCATCAGAAGTGGTTCCAGCCGCCTCTTCCTGCAGGTGCTCCTGCTGGCGCGGCGCTGCCGAATATGATCTACTACTGCTGCTTCGACACGCTCTACTCTGACTTCAACGGCATCTGGGCCTCGCTCGCTCGTCTCGACCGGCGACATCAAGCACGTCCCGGCTATGACCGCATCCGACGCCTCGGGGCGCGCCGTTGGCCTGATGTGCCAGGAGGTCGAGGAGTCCGCCTTCTACACATCGCCGTCTCGCGCATCACGGCCGAGCGTCGCTGGCTCTTCGTCCTCCTCCCTGCGCTTCTCGCCCCAGCAGCTCTTCACCCAGGTCGCATCTGCTTCAACTGCAAGGGCCTGGGCGATCCTGCACGCAATTGCCCCTCAGACCCAGGCCTGCGCCAGATGGGCGACGTCGTGGGCGTCCTGCAGCACAACATGGTGCGCATGACAGAGCGCGAGGCCTCCAAGGGCAAGGGCAAGGGCAAGGGCGCGGGCACGGGCAAGGGCAAGGGCAAGGGCAAGGGCAAGGGCGCGGGCACCTTCCAGTTCTCCAGCATCGGCAAGGGCAAGGGCAAGGGCAAGGGCGGGCATGGGCGCGGCGGGTACACCGGCGGCTACCGCGGCGCCGCGTACTACACCGACTATGACGCCTCCGCCTGCAATACCTACGCCGACGACTCGGCCGCCGCCGCCTACTACGCCGACGACTCAGCCGCCCACGCCTACTACGCGGGCGAGCCCGACGCCTACGCCTACGACGAGTCGGCGCACCATGCCTACTACGGCGAGTACAACGAGGGCGAGGGCGCCGCCGACTGGTCCAACGACTACGTACGCCTGCACCGCCTCCGCCTCCTCCGCCTACGCCGTCACGTCGGGACCCCAACGCTGGCCTCGTCGACTCCTTCGACGCCCTCGCCGTCGATACCGACTTCGACCTCGACGACCCGCTCGACGACGGTGGCCACGACCACATGGGCTACGCGGCGGAGGTCATTGAGCCGGCTGAGCCCAGCGGGGTGCTCGCCGTCGCCAAGTCCGCGCTCGTCGGCTCCGCCAAGGTGTTCGTCTCGATCGCCGCCCTCGCCGTCATCGTCGCCTTCTCCACGCCGGACGAGACCTGCTTCGACTGCTTCTCGACCACGGTCCTGCACCCGACGTACAAGGACGGCACGCCCGACGACGAGGGCGATGCGGCCGAGCGTGGCGTCACGGACGACATTGAGAGCGAGTGCGGCGACCACGACGACGAGCACGGCGGCGCGAGCGACGACATCGGCGACGGGGACGACGGCGCGGCCGCGGCGATGGTCGACGTGCTCCGTGGCGCCGTCAAGAAGCTCTTCATCCAGCTCCTCTTCTTTTTCTACCTCGGCGCCATGGTCCTTTTCTTCAACGTGGTCATAGGCTCCTTTCTTCAACGTGGTCATAGGCTCCTTCGGCTTCTTGTCGTACATCTTCTCGCTCGCCCTCCTCGCCATGCTCATCGCCGTGCTGCACAGCTTCTACATGGGCACGCGCGGGCGCCTCGGCTCCGAGAGCTGGTTCGACTACGTCGTGCCCAAGGACTGGCTCGAGTACGTTAAGCCGACCAAGGACGCGGTCGTCGCCAGCGCGCTCAACGTCTCGACGCGCCATGGGGCCACGTGGGTCAACGACTCGGGCGCCACGCGGCACATGGTGCAGGACCGGTGCCTCTGTTTCAACGTGCGCAAGGCCAAGAACATCACGATCAAGGTCGCCGACGGCAAGGTGATCACCGCCAAGTACATCGGCGACGCCGTCGTGAGCGTGATCATCGGCATCGACGGCTACGGCGACCCCATGACGCGCGACATGCTGTTCACGCGGGTGCTGATCGCGCTGAGCCTCGGGCACAACCTGTACAGCTCGCGCTTCGGCTGGGAGGTCGACGGGATCAAGACAATCCTCAACACGCTCGACGGCGACGACGAGTACTGCATGATCCTGCCCGACGGGACCAGTGTGGAGCTCGACCGGTCGACCAGCAGCCACTGCCTCATCCACACGTGCAACGTGGCCACCAGCATCGACAAGGACGAGCTCATGCACAACCGCTTCGGCCACGCCGGCGCCAAGCGCCAAGCGCATCAAGGCCGCCTTCAAGTCGTCGGGCTACGCGCACAAGCACGACCCGAAGGACTGCGAGTCGTGCAACCTCAACGTGCGCGCCGGCAAGAAGAACAAGACAAACACAACGGGCACTGTGTACACCTACTTCGGCGAGTGCATCACCAGCGATACCATGGGCCCGTTCGAGTCATCCTTGGTCCACCGCTACAAGTACGCCGTCTGCTTCTACGACTGCGCGACGTGCTACCCGATCGTCTACTTCCTCCGGGGCAAGGACGCCAAGTCGGTGCTCCGCGCGCTCAAGATGTTCATGCACGACTTTAAGGATGAGCTCAAGCATTGCAAGACGCCCGGCGTCGTTGACACGTGGCACTGCGACAACGGCACCGAGTTCACGGCGCACGAGGTGAACGACTTCTGCATCCACCTCGGCACCAAGCGCACCTTCTCGCCGCCGCATTGCCTGGACAGGAACGCGCACGCGGAGCGGACGTGGTACACGCTCTTGGGGCCGATGCGCATCATGATCGCGCACGCGGGCTACAACGAGCTCAAGGCGATGCTCTGGCCCTTCTTGATGATGTACGCCTGCGACATCCACTGCGCGCTGCCTTCGACGTCGCTCAACGGCCTCAGCCCTCACGAGGCGCTCTACGGCCAGCCGGCCGACCTGACCAGGTTCCGCGTGATGTTCTGCGACTGCTTCGCCACGCTGCGCCGGGTGGACAAGCCGTCCAAGCTCTCGAGCGCGCCCACGAAGTGCATCTTCCTCGGGATCAACCAGAAGAAGCACGGCTACCGCGTGTACATCCCGAGCCTCAACCGCATCACCACCCTCGACTGGGATGTCACGTTCAAGGAGGATAGGTTCACCGCGCTCGCTAACGACGTCGACCCGGCCGAGCTTCTGCGACGCTGTCGGGCGCCCACCTCGAACGTCAATTTCTTGCCGAACGCCAACCGTTTCCGCGCTCCTCTTCTATGGAAGGGTGGCGCCTGCCGGAGCGCTGCCGCCGCGCTTGCTGCGCGAGGCGCGACCCTGCGTGACAAAGTCGTCTGGTGCACTGCCGCCAGAAGGCGCAGTGTGTGACACATCCATGATAGCTAGCTGCAACGCGCGACAAAGGAACCGGAGGGGCAACAGCCCCCAAACACCGCGGGGGGAAACACCACAAGGGGGGAAACAGCCCGCAGGGGAACCCCACCCGCCAACACACCCCCCACCGCGGATCCTCTAGAAGAGGGCCGCGGTGCAACGATTGGCGGAGGCGGTCAAATGACCCTCGGACTTCCGCGTGAACAAACACCCCCGGCTGATAGCCCCCAAAAGAACCACCCCCGCTGCGAGCCTACATAGCCATGGTGCGGCCGAGATACTCTAAACCAGCCCCGTCAGTGCGTCGTGAGCGACCGCGCCCCACAGAGCATGCATGGGCGCCCCATCGGCGCACGAGACGTCGACGACGCCGTCGGTCTCGTCGTTATCCTCGTAGATGCTGGGGTTGGCCCGAGGAACAAAATTGACCTCGAAGTTGTCGGAGCAGACAGCGGAGTTGGCCTGCAGGTACCGCTCCCGCTCAAGCTCGAACTCGGCAATGTTGATCTCCTCCTCGGAGCGCGACTCGCCAGTGTGGGCCGTGAGCGGGTCCTTGATCCGCCAGCGCTCGAGCAGGCCCTGGAAGATGACGTCCGGGAGCCTGCCGCCGAGCGCGTTCGTGATCTTGTGCGCCACGGGCGCCGCGCTGGCGTTGACGGCGCAGGGGGCGCGGGGCGTGCCCGGCTTGGCGGCGAGGCAGAACTTGAAGGCGCACTCGGAGCACGTCTCGGTGCAATCGAGAGCGGAGTGGGCGGGAGAAGCGCAGATCCAGCAGCCGCGCGGCGTGAACGCCGCATTGACGACGGGCGCAAATGGGGCGTCGGGCACGAGCATGAGGGCGACGGCCTTGATTACGGCGTGTAGGGTCTCCCACCGCGGCACGCCGCTCCGGGATTCCTGGAAGAACGTCTTGAGGACGGCCCGTGTCGTTGGCCGGGAGGTCGGCCAGGCGCCGGGACGCCGGAGAACAGTGAACACAGAGACATGAAAGCTAGCAGCTACGCGCGACAAAGGAACCGGAGGGGGGCAGCCCCCAAACACCGCGGGGGGAAACACCACAAGGGGGGAAACCGCCCACAGGGGAACCCCACCCGCCAACACCCCCCCCACCGCGAGTCCTCTACAAGAAGAGGGCCGCGGTGCAAGATTGGCAGAGGTGGGAGAAGATCCTCGGACTTCTGCGTGAAACAAAGGGCACCCCCCACTGCTGGCTCATGTAGCCACAGGGTAGCCAAAAAACTCTATGCCAGCAAAGAAGATCCTCGGACTTCCGCGTGAAACTAGGGGCACCCCCCACTGCTGGCTCGTGTAGCCACAGAGTCTCTCAGAGTAGCCGAAATACTCTATGCCAGCAAGAGGCGATCAGAGGGTTACCCCTTTAGTCTGCCCTGCGTATAAAAAAGAAGGGCCGAAGGCCGCCGCGGGCGATATTCTAAGTGTAGACTTCGTCGTCAATCCGGATGCGTGCGAGGGGGCCAACCCTGACCTTGGCGCGGGAGGCGTGCGGGCGCGGGTCGGTCGTGAATGCGCGCGACTCCGGCTTGTTGAGCGTGCTGCCCGTCGGCGCGTCGGCGCGTCGGCCGTGATCGACTTCGAGATGTAGTGGTCCTGGTGCGCCACGGCGAAGATCTTTGCGGCGACGGTCATGTCCATCTCGCGCACGCAAAACACCCCCACCTGGATGCGCAGCCCGTCGTTCTCCTGCTTGAGGTACTGCGCGTTGTCCTTCTCCTGCGCGCACGGCCGCTCTTGCGCCACGAGGGAGTGCCCGGCCTGGACGCACAGCAGCTCGTTCTCGCGCGTCTCATCCTCGTCGTCCTGGATGCGGGAGGCAGCGCCGAACGCGATGTGGTCCTCGGCGAGCCGCAACTCCTGCTCCTCGAGGAACTGCTGTTGCGGCAATGGCGTCGCCGTTGGTGTCGCTGGCGGTGGTGCGGGCGTCGCCGGCAGCCGCGAGGCGCGGAGCTCGAACGTGGCGCGCCGCATCTCGGCCTGGGCCCGCTGCATCTCGGTCTCCAGGTTGTTCTCGGCCCGCCGCATCTCGGCCTTCAGGTCGAACGCTCGGCACATGGCGCGCAACGCGTCGTACTCGTGCATCGTCGGCGCCGCCGAGATCCGCGAGATGAAGAGATCCATCATGGCGATGCAGGCGCGCAGGTCATCCAGATCCATCATGGCGATGCAGGCGCGCAGGTTGTCGAGGTCGTCCGTGTCGGCGCAGGCGCGCAGGGCGTCCTCGTACTCGCTAGCAGTGATGAGGTCCAACCGCGCGGCGAAGGCGCGCTGGTCGGTGGGCGCGTAGCGGTCGGCGCCGTAGGGGTGCAGGTCGCCCTCGTACTCGCTACCAGCTCGTGGGGGAAGTCCTTGGCCGTTGTGCATGCTGCGCTGCTCTGCAGCAGCAGGACCAGGCAAGCCGCTGCCATGTTGTTGGAGGTCGGCCAGGCGCCGGGACGCCGGAGAACAGTGAACACAGAGACATGAAAGCTAGCAGCTACGCGCGACAAAGGAACCAGAGGGGGGCAGCCCCCAAACCCCGCGGGGGGAAACACCACAAGGGGGGAAACCGCCCACACACAGGGGAACCCCACCCGCCAACAGCCCGCTTCTCCGGCATCGTGTCGGGGAGCTTATTGAGCAGGAGCCGCGTCTGGCCCTTCAGCAGGTCGGGCGGCAGAAGCAGACGCGTGGTGGTGGGAAGCCGCCCGTAGCACTCCACCAATCCGTACCCGTGCTTCTTGGAGTCGGCGTCGTCCGCGCCCATGGTGAAGTGGGCGAACGCTTTGAGTCTTCCTCCGCCTGGTACTCCTCGAAGCCCGACTCGGCGTTGTACAGCCGCATGAAGTGCTTGAGAAGCGCGCGGCCGCTGGAGATGAGCCCCGCGTCTTGACCAAACTCGCTGATAAATTTTTGGACGTGCATCGAGCTACGCTCGAAGGAGCCCAGGATCGCGTTGGCGAGCATGGCGTCGGTCGCCACGAGCCACTCCGCATAGGCGCCCCCCAGACGGCGCCACTTGTCGAAAGTCGGGTCATCCATCTTCAGGAAGACCTCCATGCGGGTGTCGTGCGCGATGATGAAGCTGGCGATGGCTAACGCCTGCGCATTCATGCCGGCGGGAACGAGGTCGATCTTGATGCACTTGACCATGCTCAGGGTGGCGCTCTTGACGGGCACCAGACGGTCGGTCAAAAGCGAGTGCACGTAGGAAAACGCGGGCGGCGTCGGCGGCGGAGGCGGCGGCGGAGCCGACACCCGAAAACCTGCCGGTGCCCGTGGCGCCGCTGCGGACGAGTAGCTGGCCGCACGCAGCGGTGGCGATGCCGCCGCGTTGCGCGCCGCGATGACCTGCTTGACGGCCGCCGCGACGGCCGCGTCGAAGATGGCCTTCTCGTCAAAGCACTGCTTTGCGTGCGCGATCTCCTGCTGGTGCAGCGTCGGCGTCGCCGCTGGTGCCACTGGTGGCTCTGCCGCCGGCACGGGCGTCGCCGCTGGCGCCGGGAGCTGCGAGACGATGTGGTGAAACATGGCGGTCATCTGCTCGAGCTGCCTGAAAGAGTTGGCCTGCGCGGCGTCCGCCTCGGCCTTCATGTTGGCGATCTGCTCCGCCAAAGCCGTGAGCTTATCGCTGCCAGGCGGCGCCGCAGCCTGCGCCCCGAGTTCTGGAACGTGAACCGTGGTGTCCGCGCTACCATGTGGAAGGGCGGCGCCTGCCGGAGTGCTGCCGCCGCGCTTGCTGCGCGAGGCGCGACCCTGCGTGACAAAGTCGTCTGGTGCACTGCCGCCAGAAGGCGCAGTGTGTGACACATCCATGATAGCTAGCTGCAACGCGCGACAAAGGAACCGGAGGGGCAACAGCCCCCAAACACCGCGGGGGGAAACACCACAAGGGGGGAAACAGCCCGCGGGGGAACCCCACCCACCAACATCTTCGCCCTCCTCTTTGTCCTGGCCCTGGACATACTGCTGCTCCTGCGCCTGCTCCTGCGCCTGCTCCTCGCGCTGCTTCTAGCGCTACTCCTCGCCCGGCTTGCACGGCTGCTGCTCATGCTGCGCCACCTGCTCCTAGTGCGCCGCCTGCGCCGTCAGCCTCCTTCGCTTGGGCTCCTTCCTCTGCTCGCAGGTCGCCTCGCTCTACTACTCGCCGCTCGCCGCGCGTGATCTTCGCCTGCATTGCCGGCCTCTTCAGCGTTTCGGCGACTTCGTCAAGCGTGGGGGAATCCTACATCGTGTCGCCGACCGCTGCTGGCGCCATCACCACGCCGCTCAACTATGCGCAGGCCGTCAACGACCCCATCTACGGCGCCACCTGGCTCGAGGCGATGCGCGACGACGTCGTGGGCAAGTACGAGACGAACCACGCCTGGGAGCTCGTCGACTCGATACCGCGGGGGCGCAAGGTCACCAAGGGCAAGTGGGTCTACCGCGTCGTCTACAAGTCGGACGGCACCGTCAACAAGTTCAAGGCGCGCTGGGTCGCCTGCGGCTACTCGTAGATCGAGGGCATCGACTACGACGAGACCTTCTGCTCTACGATTCGGCTCGGGTCCATCCGGATCTTCTTGGCCGACATGTGCCGCAGCGGCGCGACGACGTCGTGGGCAAGTACGAGACGAACCACGCCTGGGAGCTCGTCGACTCGATACCGCGGGGGCGCAGGGTCACCAAGGGCAAGTGGGTCTACCGCGTCGTCTACAAGTTGGACGGCACCGTCGACAAGTTCAAGGCGCGCTGGGTCGCCTGCGGCTACTCGCAGATCGAGGGCATCGACTACGACGAGACCTTCTGCTCTACGATTCGGCTCGAGTCCATCCGGATCTTCTTGGCCGACATGTGCCTCAGCGGCTACGACTGGCTCGAGATCGACGTCACCAAGGCCTTCACTCAGGGCGACATGGACGAGTCGATCGAGCTGTACGTTCAGCAGCCACGCGGCTTCGAGCAGACCGGCTACGTCGCGTGCCGCCTCACCAAGCCGCTCGAGGGCACCAAGCAGGCGGGCAACCTCTTCATGAAGTCGAACGCTGAGCACCTCAAGAAGCTGGGCTTCGAGCGCTGCGACTGCGAGCCCAACCTCTTCAAGCGCACGCGCCACGGTATCCTCATCAAAATGGGCCTCTACGTCGACAACCTTATCATCGGCTTCCCTCGCGGCGACAAGGCGGCTCGTGCCCAGATCAACGTCTTCCTCAAGGAGTACACGGCGCGCTTCAAGTCAGTGCATGTGGTGAATACTGAAAGTACTCGAGTAGTGAATATGAATAGTGATAAATCATGAGTATTCATATTCATGAATAGCACCCATCATGAGTATTCATATTCATGAGTAGCACCCATAACGTAGTATTCACTTTATTCATAATAACTCGAGTTATTGTTAGTTGGCCGGAACATAAGAGTACTCACACCCGGTACTCACCAGTACTCACGCTAATGCTAATACGCTATAGTTTACTAGTATAACGTATAACACAAAAAATGCCGTCAAAAATTGCGCTTTTCCTTCCATGAATATCCAATAATATTATTCAAAAAAATCTCGCACCTACCAAAGCCCCCCCTCACACACCTCAGACGCACGGGAATTGGCGATGCACCCCAGGGGCCAGGGGAGGAGGCACACAACACACAACAACAGAGGAGGCACACACGAAAAACGAGGCAGGAAGACAGCAGCAGGCAGCAGCAACACAGCGGCTCTGATCTACTCTCTACACTCCACTCCTACTCTGCTGCCTCTGGCTCCATATCCAGATCAATGACAAGCTCTCGGATCTCATCCTCCAGGGTCTGGCCCGCCTTACAATATTTCTCGAAGTAGAGCTCGCGGATTTCGTCAGTGGTGGGCATCCAGGCCTTCTTGTTGAAGTGGATGCGCACGAGCATGGCCAGCTGGTCGGGATCGAGGTTGGGATCGGAGAGGCGCCCAGCCAACGAGAAGATCTGCTCGACGTTGGCCTCGTGCAAGAGGTGGGAGGCGCACTGCTTGAAGACAATGAAGTGGAGCGGGAACTCAAAGCGCAGGTCCCACATCATCCAGAACTCGTTGAAGATGTCGTCGTCGTCGTGGTACATCTCGATCTTGGCTTACGGGTTAACGCCGATGCAGTAGAGCAAGCCGCGCTGGAGCTGGTGCAGCTGGCACGTGTCCACCTTCTCGCCGAATCCAGCCAGAACCAGCCCAGCTTGTCCATCAGCAGCTCCATCAGGAGTGATGCCGGAGATGGACGCGGCTTTGATGCCCACCTTGTCCAGCTCGATCGTAAACCATTCGCTGCTGTC
>Ga0335398_10011088_pt1 | contig 10171 bp, 9 predicted proteins | sample BON03_FD_205742 | JGI IMG/M metagenome (GOLD analysis project Ga0335398, IMG submission 205742) | Freshwater microbial communities from Lake Bonney liftoff mats and glacier meltwater in Antarctica - BON-03 (spades assembly) (version 2) | ecosystem: Environmental > Aquatic > Freshwater > Ice >... | reverse complement strand
AAATCGAATCCTTCGAGGAAATTGCCTGGCAGCTCAAAGAATCAGCTGCGGAGAAATCGATTGAAATCATGTTGTTGACAGAGACTATTGCAACGCTGGAGACGGCTGCTTCAAATGACACCCAGATGCAAGTCCAGGAGCTTCTGGATGTCAAGACAAAAGAAGTGTTCGATCTCGCACGAACAAATATGATAGCAGAATCTCGGGTTGGCGAGCTGCAGCGCAAACTCGCTGATTTGATGGTGCTTTGTGAGCACCACACAAACGCTGCTGATGAGCTGCACACTGTCAAAATACAACTCACTGAGGCCAACGAGCAGATGCAGCAAGGGAATTCAGAGCTTGGCGGATTAAATACGAAACTCCAGTCTGCACAACTTGAACTTCAGACGTTGCAGGAATCTGTTGATAAGAAGGACACAAAGCTGACAGAGTTGAGGGATTCAAAAGAGAGGCTGCAAGCAAGACTTGCACACGTGCGGACGCAAGCAACGGATTCTGCTGCGATACAGGAGATCCTCGAGCAGAAAGAGGCCGCGTTGGCAGATTTGAAGCATGCAACAGAGTGTGTGAAAAAAGAAAACGAAGAATTGCGTTTGCAAGTGGAAGATTCTGCGGCAACCAAAAAGCTGTTGAATGACATGCAGCATCGCATGCAGCACGCAGATTCAGAGCTTGTAGGCATGCGCACCTTGTACAACAAGATGCAGTCATTGAGGGAAACTGAAGAGGCGCTCAAAGTGCAGGAAAAGGCACTTGAAAAGAAGACACCCGACAATGCAAAAGCAGCAGTCGCAGATGAAGTACAGGGGCTGCGGGAGTCTTTGACAAAAATGACAAGACAGCTTGGCATGTTGGCGCAAGAGCGCTCTTGCATTGTGAACGAGTTGCGCGACACGCAGGCTGCCTTGTTTGAATCTCAAGTCACGTGCAACAAGTTTGAAGCAAGAAGCCAAGCGCTTGCATATGAGGCGGATGAGCTAAAGCAGATACGAACACAGCAGGATCTTGACACCACATCTCCCGACGGCTGGACAGGATCAGTTGGGACTCTTAGAAGCTCCAGTGAACAGGTGGAATCAATCAGTTTTGTCGGTAGACTCAGTCCCCAAACGTCGCGCTCTGTATGCATTCACGCCCTGGAATCGTCTAGACCAGTTTCGCCCGACAAAGGAAAAGAGTCTGAGACGCCAGAGCTGATTCAAACCCGTGCGCAACGCGCAACGCGGGCAGCAGCACGCTCTGTAGCGCCTGATTTTTGCGCCGTGGTTTCACCGCAGACCACTGAAAAGCAGCCACAATTAGAGAGGTCTGCGCAGAAAGCATACTTTTCTCCTCCTCCTTCTCTTCCGACTGTGCCACCGCCTCTTCCTTTGCCCCCAGGAGATGGATCTGGACAGATTTGGCCCAGAAGCTCGCCGACAAAGTATTTTGGTGGTGATGCATCTACTAACGAAGAGTTCAAGACTAACGAAGATGTCCAAGACCATCCCCGGCATACAACAGGGCACGATTTGACTACCAGTGCTCTCACGCGTGGGTTCGGTGTAGCAGTTGGCAATGATGTATCACTTGACAGCAACATGATTATACGACCGAGGCAGCAAATAGTGCATGCGCCCCAAGAGTCTGCAACGCCCGTTGCAGTCAAGTTGCCCCCAAGACCACCAGTCAGGGAGGCATCTGTGCAGAAATGGATGTCTACCATGTTGACTCCCACCCGGCCTCCGCAGGTGCAAGGTATGTTCCAACCGACAAACGCAGGGTAGAGTTGAAAGTCTTGACAGGGGTGTGCCTGAATGATCCTGCCCTTGTCTGACAGCGTGTGTGTTTGCGTGATTAGCAGGTGGAATTGGAGTGGTTCTGACGGAAGAGGTGCAAGAGTCGTCCAAGCCTGGCGATGGGGACGTGTTACGGATAGTGCTCGTTATCGACGTCATCCCAGGATTGCCAGCCCATATAGATTCAGGAATCCAGGTTTCTTTTACACCCCCTACACTGTGGTGTGTGATGTGTGACATAGTCAATCAGTTCTTGTTCTGGGTGCGCGGCAGCGAGGCGCACCGCGCCGAATTTGCTACGTATCATCAGGGCAGGTCCAAATACGTGAGGGGAAAACATAGGGGAGTCTACCCTCGATAAATTTCCCTACGTACCCCCCGATAAACTCCGCCTATTTTTCCCGCATGTATTTGGATCTAACATGATGGCGCGCGGCAGCTTCGGCGCCTATCTCTGGTTTCTGGACGTGAACTAGTTTTGTTTTGATACAAATCTCCCTGTGGTCTATACAGATTGGATCCCAAATTTTGGAGGTGGACCGACAAAGCGTTAGAGGCCTCTCTTTGGATGCTATTCGAGGACGCATTTCTGGGGCTCCTGGTTCGTGGGTCACTGTAAAATACGAAACCAGCAACGGCAATCGATGTGAAGTAATGCTCATTCGCGCAGTGTCCAACATAGGATCGGGGCGGCGACAAACACTCACTCACCACCCGTCGCCAAGCCCTGAAGTCACATCTAGACAATACGACCAAGCATCTTCAATGGCGAAGAAATCTTCTCCCGATCTGGGGCCTCTACAAAAAGTGCTGTTGCAAAGGACACCATCTTCCTCAGCGAGAGGCAGCAAAAGGGTGTTGACTCCACCCGCCAGATCTGCCTCACCGCCGGGTGCCATCAAGAACCTTTTCCTTTTTTGAGGGATTGGAAATGAATATCCCCCGGCACACAGTCCGAGGTGGGACCTGCCCGATGCGCTCACCTCAGGCAGGTCGCAACACCCTGCGCCAGGTGCCTCGCTGTTGCGCGCGCCAATCTGCAAGGGTACTAACAATTTGAAGAGATTCGAATCTCTCCTTCTCGATTTAAGAAAACGAATGTATCTTTTTAATCGATCATGTTCATAGTAAATTGAAATGAGACGAAATTTCACGCCATAGCGCTACATTTTGCAGCACAGAGACAGGGTGAGTGTCATATGAATGCCAACTTCGTAGAAGGGTGTGCGTTGCTGGTCTTCTTCGGGGACAACAGACTGATACCCGGCAGATTTTGTAAGTCAGTAATATTGAGCGAGGGTAAAGCCGGCATTGACGCAGCTGCTGCATCTTTTGTCTTGGTCGCAACATCTGAGGCGTGCTCAGCCAGATGCGACACACCTTCTACTGTGTCTTCAGCTAGGTGTACCACCTGCCAGGTTCCCACCCCGTGCCAGTCAAGAGAAGGCAAAGGGAAACGCAGAGTAAAGTACAGTCTCTTTCTCGGGCACGCGGCAGCGAAGAGGCTTTGGCTCCGAACTGCTGCACGCCTCATCCACATGTTCACGACCAAACCCCGGAGATTTTTCGTGTTTTTGTATTTTGCCGTGTTGCCGCACCGCAACTCGATATTTTCCCGAGTTGCGACAACTTTGATTCCGTCGCAACTGGGCCTTTTGGTTGAGATGCGGCGTCACGACTTGGAGGAAAAAAAGGTTCAAATCTCCCGGATTTGGTCGTGACCCTGTGGTGCGCGGCGGCTCAGTGCTAAAACCCCCTCGCCGCCGGGCGCCCAAGTGTGTTTTTATTTGAAAATCACAGAGGGAACACATCAGGAACTCGGCTTTCTCACCGTGGCCTTGAGCGAGTCAAACCACCTGTGAGATATCAAAATGCGTCAGGTTTCGGCCAACGACTTCGGTGAGAGAAGCCAATCAAATTCAAACGTACCCGACTACAGGCTTCTCTTGTGCGGGAGGGTTTATGACACGCCCTTGTGGCGTTGCCAGTGGTACGACCTTGACTGCTCTCATCACAGGATCCTGTATGTTCACATCATGTCAGAATCTTGCCCAGGCCCCATACCCCCCCCCCGGGAGGGGCTTTAGCCTCAACACTTCTAAAATTGTCGTCTTGTTTTCCCACAGATATTTTTCTGATTGCTGCTTGTCTTTTTCAAGTTGGTCTATCCAGGGGCACCATTTTCAGTGGGCGCAAGTCGATTTCGGCAAATGCGAAAAATGGCCCATATTCACTTGATAACCAAAAAAAACCCCAAATAAAATAGCATAATGACGGTAGCCTTATATTCTCTACTTTATATGCTCCAATCCTATCTTCACTCCCGTCCTGGTGATTCTAGCAATCATGCCCTCTCTTCCCCTCTCCTACCAGCCTCGACGTGCTTTTGAAATGTGTGTAAGATCTATTACAAATAAATCCATATTGTCTGGACATCCCCCTTCGTATGCGCTATATACATGAATGTGTGTGTAAATAAATATCATCTATCTTTTTTGATTTTATTTACCCACACTATATTTATATACACCGTGATCAGTGGGGCAGGGTAATCACAATCTATAGTTCAACTCAATAAATTTTCATGTGATCACCTGTGTTCCCATCAGAGACAGCATCTCTGGCTTCGGATGAGGTAGCATTCCTTGCTTCGGTTCTAGCATGTCATGGGCAGCAACCTGCGACGTGCTGGCGTGTCTTGGGCGCTCAGTTTTCAAAACCTGATATTGTGTTTGCTGTGCGTGTCAGAAATCCTGGTATTGAGTGTTTGGGTTCAACCCTATGGAGTAATCCCTGGGTCCAAATAAAACAGGAAAACGTCAAAAAATAATTGGACAGATTCCATAAAAAAATCAGCCTGTGGGCGTGCGGTGGCGAGGCGCAACGCGCCAAAGCTGACAGTGCGCAGACGACCATGACAAACTTGCGCACACTTACTCACACATTTTCTGCAAAGACACCCACTTCCAAACACTTTCTCACACACTTTCTGCACACACGCTTTCTACCAAGAAATCTTCAAATGTGTGTTTCGAGGGATCAGTTTTCGGGAAAAAAGAACGAATCAAGAAATCAAGAGTCTTGAAAGACAAAACAAGTATTTTCCAGAGAACGTCACTTGGACAAACTCTTTTCCCCAAAAATAATGTACTATACTGTCTAGGGGTGCGCGGCGGCGAAGGGGCTTTAGCCCCGAGCTGCCACGTGCCACAGGGTCACGACCAAATTCGGAAGATTTCTTCATTTTCTTTTGTTGTTCAAGTTGCGGCGCCCAGTTGCGACGGAATCGTAGCTGTCGCAACTCGAGAAAAACTCGCAACTCAGAAAAAAATGGAAAATTTAGGAACAAATTGACATGACAAGTCGAAAAAGGGGGAGGGGGAGCAAAAAAATTGAGTTGCGGCGCTGCAACTTGCCGAGAAAGGGGTAAAACGAAAGTTCTCCAGGGTTTGGTCGTGACTGACTGTCGCCACATATTCACGACCAACCCCGCGGCGGCAAAGGCGCTCCTTTGCCGCCGCGCGCCCGTTTATACAGGAAGCTTTTGTTCGGAAAAAAAATTCCCGAAAGAAATTCCTTTTTGACACGCAACCCTGCAACTTTTGGTCTTCAGGGGTTTGGACCTGCCCGCGAGTCTCCAGTCCACGAGGAAATTAATTTTTGTGGTTCAACTTTCAGCCTGAGAATTTGCACAATTTTTTTGGTACACATTTTCAACACCCAATAATTTTCCACAACATTCTTTTCCTGAAGTTTTGGACACCCGATAATAGCGCATTTCCCCCCCCCCGAAGATTTACAATATTATAACTTGCGACGGCAAAGTCGCGCAACTGGTTGGAAAATCGGGACTCGCAGTACCTCTAGCATCACCAGCTTTCTCTTTGGCGAATGAAGCATATTACGCTGCGATAGACAAAAATATAAGACTGCTGCTGGGTTCTGGCGTGATCGCCTCTGGGGTAAAACAGTTTCCTGCTCTCCAGCCGGTGCCCAACCCTCGACTCCTGGCCACACAATTTTTGATAATTCAGCGTTTATGCTCTTGCGCGAGTCGTCGGCATGCTTCGACCTGCCAGACATTGATTGAATGCCGTCTTCTGATATACGATATGAGCGTTCTTTTGCCTCGGCGTCGCGAACACCCTGGAGACTAGTTTCACGATCACTTCTCAAATGCAGAGGAGTGGAGGCGTGGAGATGATTCTCTTCGATGCGGCGCCAGCGTTCTTCCTCCTCATCCTCATTCGCCTGAATTCGGCTTCTTTGACGTTCAAGATTGTCAAGCTCCAGGCACACATTGGCCTCCATTTGCAAGCGCAAAAGCTCAGCAAAGATTACCTGGGAAGCCAGTCTTCGCCTTCTATTAATTTCTCTCGCCTCCACCTCCGTCGCAAGTCGCGACATGACTTGCTCCATTCTTGCTCTGGGGTCCTTCCCTAAACTGTTGTAGCGGGACGCTTGAAACCTTTGACTGGTCTTTGAGGGTTGCCCATTAAAAATTGGCATGAAACCTCCCAGTTGTTTGCCAAACAACTGATCTTGCGTGCTCACTTTGCGAGCAAAGCGGCGTTCTGCTGCCACCTGACCAACGGTATAGCACGATCTAGAATCATGTCCGGAGCTAGCTAGCGGAAACACGCTCACAGCACTCGTGAACCACCCAGGTTTCCTCGGCGATTCAGGTGTTGTAGGACCCAGTGCCCTCGTCCTCTTTGTATTTGTTGGACTGTCAATCCCCCTCGGTGAGATGTCCCGTTTGCTTGCGTCCACTAAAAGAGTGGGGTGAAGTTCGCGAGCATTGTCCTCAAGATTCTTCTCCCAGGCCGTAGGGGAGCGAGTACGCTCCCTTTCGCGAAGCGGCGAAAGCGAGGTAGGAGAGATGACGTCCGAAATGATGGCGCTTGCAACTCTTGATACAATCGTAGGTGATCTGATCTCGGTTAGTCCGGGCAAGAGCGGTGGTCCCGGGGAGGGCACTCGTGGCGAAGACTCCTCCTGCAGGGTGTCCTCTTTGATTGGCTCTGGAAGGGTTAATAGCGCCGCGTCCGGGGTCGGTTCGACTGCCATCGTACGCAACGGAGAGGCTGCGAAAGGCGAGACTGGTGTGGCAAGTGTTGGTGCAGCGGGAGCAAGCGCGGGCGCGGGCGCGGGCGCGGGCCCAGTCGCGGTGTAAGCGGGCCCCGCATTCTCTTCTGCTTTGACAGCGTCTGCTGGTGCAGCGTCCGCCGCACAAGCTCCTCCTTCCGCGAGGTCATCGGCTCGGGCTCCTGCCAGCACTGGTGGTGGTGTGGACGCTGCTGGCGATGTTGCGTCTGACAGAGCGGGGAAGTTATCGGCGCTCAGACTCTTCTTTCCGCCCTTTTTAAACTTTCCCAGAGAGCCGAACACGCCCTTTATAGCAGACCACCGTTTTTTCTTATCAGAGCCCGGGTCCATCAGCGGGATCGCATCCAGGTTTCTGCCGACAGCGGCCGACAGCGACGGGCTGCCTGTGATGTATATAGGACCGCTGTCAAGCTGCCGTGCCTGAGTGCGTGCGCCTTGCGACGCCGAGCCCTCAGCGAGGTCGGCCGAGAGCTTAGCTTTTAGCGCGCGGATTTTTTTGATGTCCATTGCTGATGTGTAAAGTGCGTCTCGGTGATGGCCTGTGTATGATCTAATTGAGGTCAAGCAGGTGAAACCTTCCCAAGCTTTGATGCACTTAATAATTGTATGTGGAAATTTCACGCGAATTTCCAACTAGAATTGGTTTGGGCAATCATCGCGAGTCCAAAATGGACTCGTCGGGTGCTCTGGAGTCGACTGGACATCGGGACATCGGGTGCTCTGGACTCGACAATCCCCGCGAATCCAAAAGGGAAATCATCGCGAGTCCAGAATGGACATCGGGTGCTCTGGACTCGACAATCCCCCGGCTGCCGCTGTCTGCTCTGGCGACTGACCCTGCAGCATTTGTGCGCGCGATGACCGAGACGGGGTTTGTGGTGCTCACCGACATGGGCGAGGGCGAAAAGCTGCACCGTGACATGATGGCCGACTTCGCGGCGTTCGTGGCTGGAAGCGACGAGTCGAAAAAGCTTGCATCGAGCAGCAAGGTCTGCGATTATTTAACATGTTGTTATGGATGCATGTGTGTATGAATTTGAAAACATGGATGCATGAATGTATATGAAGGCGTGTATATGACGGCATGTTTGTATGCATCTAGTATGCATACGTATGCATGCACGTATGTATGCACATATATCTACAGATACACTACCCTATATTATATACACTACCCTATATTAGATGTATCCGTAAACATGCTACCCTGTTTTAGATACATTATACCAGATACACTACCCTAAGTTAGGTAAATACACTACACTAGGTGGATACACTACCACTGATACGGATATACTGACCATATGAGGTCGCAATATTATAATATTACACTAACCTATACAACAAGTATGTTTTCAGTATACACAGCCCTCATGCAATACACTTACCTATACTACAAGTATACCGATATTTTCAATACACTGCCCTCTTACACACTTATTTTCAATACACTGCCTTATTTTCGCCCCATTTTCGCCATATTTCCAAACACGACCCTTGCATTTGGACCTCAAGTGAAATTCCTCTTCGGGTGAGCGCGCGGCGGCGTTGGGCTCTGCGCGCGGCAGCTTCGCATGGCCGCCGTGCGCGCAGGATGGCAGAATTTATGCTTAAAATATGTGTGTGCTGTTCGTGTACATCTGCGTAAACACCTGTCTTTGGTCATCCCTTCCCGCTGAGACATTAGCGAGAGGAAAGGCGGAAAATGGCACATTCAAGACTGCAGGAAAGGATAACCAATGAAACATGTGTATGCAGGTGTACAAGAACGAGCGGCACGTGCCAATGTGGTATTGCGGCTACGAGGGCGAACAGATGCGAGAGGCATTCCGTGTGTGTAGTGGGCTCCGCGACATAGGTAGCTGGCCCTCTGACCAATTCCGTGAGCGCTGGACCACTCTGACAGCCTTTCTCCAGGGCTTGTGCGACCAGTGTCTTGGGATCTTGCTGGACAAAGACATACGGGTGAGTCTCGCAATGCAGGCCCACTTGCGTTCCGGCGGAGGGCCCCACACCACTATTTGAAACCGACTGTCTGTCCACGGGTATTTGTTGTTTTGACATGTTTTGCAGTTGGCTGGTGGAGTGGAGTTTTGGGGGATGGAACACAACCCAAAGAACACCACCCCACGTTTAGATCCCGTGCTGAGGATGAGTAACGTGCGCAGGCGCCCAAGGATGCGGAAGATGACAAGTCCGTGGCATACGCGGTGTTTTATCCCAACAACCGGGGCGGGCAGCAGGAAGCAGGAATTAATATCAAGCAGCACTACGATCCAAGTCTGATTGTGGTAGAACCAATTGCTGACGCGCCGGGGCTCGAAATCTTTGACCGCCGGTCCCAATCGTGGCTCTCTGTTGAAGCTGCGTGTGTGGCTGGCAAAGAGGTCATCGTGTTCGGAGGCCAGGCGCTTGAGGTGAGCTACATCATGATGTTGCAACTGCCGCTGCTCCTTCCACCCATGATGATTATGATGCTTGCCCTCTTTGGCCCTCTGCCCTAGTCCCACTTCAACTCTGTCTCCCACATATTGTTCATTCCCTCTCCCATCTTTGCCAGGTGTGTATATACCTCACCCGTTGCATCCCCCCAAATTGCTCATGTCTGGCTGGTGTTGTTCTTACTTGTGCGAACTTCAGAGAGCGACATCAGGGAAAGTCAAGGCGACCCTGCATCGTGTCTCAGCCCCTGATAGGTGAGAGTCAGAGAGCGTGAGCGTGAGAGAAGGATGGAGGCGCGACTTGGTGTGCGGCGGCGAGGGCGGGATCCCAATGCCGTTGTGACGCCCCTCCTGCCGACTGCCGTGTGCACTCCTGTGCCATCCTCGCCTACTATCCCGAAAACACACTGTCCTCTCTGAACTTTGATGCGGGTACAAAATCAATTCTTGTGCCTTGGCATCAACTTGTGCCTTGGCATCAACTTGTGTGCCGTCGCATTAGTGGGCACACTGTGGCGAGGATGCAAGCCCGACGCTGCCGAGCGCCACTCGAGTAGACCAACCATTCGGGCGCTCGGCGGTAACTTTGAAGTGCGCTCAAGTGTCCAAACCTGCTGCGCGCCACTCAAGCATGCCTGCCTTTCCATAAATTTTCCATACACACACAAACAAACACTGCTTTTGTGTACGGGGCCGTCGAATGAGAGGTCTTCTTCAAGTGGCGCGCGGCAGCGAGCACGTCGCCCGTCATTAGCTCTCGTATTATCCTGACATTAGAGTGCTCTCCCCCCCCCACCCCCCTGCTCTTTGCGCGATTGTGGCAGTGCCCGGCATGTGTTC
>Ga0335398_10011076_pt1 | contig 10177 bp, 6 predicted proteins | sample BON03_FD_205742 | JGI IMG/M metagenome (GOLD analysis project Ga0335398, IMG submission 205742) | Freshwater microbial communities from Lake Bonney liftoff mats and glacier meltwater in Antarctica - BON-03 (spades assembly) (version 2) | ecosystem: Environmental > Aquatic > Freshwater > Ice >... | reverse complement strand
GACTCAGCCGACAACAGCACGTTCACCACTGTCCACATTCGCCGAATGCATCCAGTCACCTCCAACCTGGACTGTGGTGCGCTGTGGGCGGGCTCGTCACAAATGTGCACAAAGATCTACACGTGCGGCCAATACGGCCGTCACAATGTGTCGCTAAGGCCGGAAATAATGCGGCCTATTCCCGTCATCTTACCAGTGGCGCGTTTGCTTCGCAAGCCCTAGTTTGTGACTGTGGTGGTGTTGTAGAAGAGACATGGGGGGAGGGACCCGTGATGTATTCTATGTTTATGATAATTTTATTGTGTTATTAATCAACAACAACTATATTGTAGGTCACAGCTACAAACATATGACATATGAGAACGCTAGCCGCACCAAATGCGCACCCCCACACCCAATCACGCTAGCCGCATGCATTACACCCACAACACTCTAACACAGCTACAAACATACCATAAAACTAGCCGCACCCGATGCACACCAACATACAATAACGCTAACGGCACCCGCCGCACGCCCCCAACACCCGATGACGCTAGCCGCATGCAATACCGCCACAAGACATGTGCCACCAGCCCTGGCCCTGGCCCCATAGTAGATAAAGATATAAGTATTCTTTTTTCTAACAAAACACGTTGCCAGAAAAATTAAAAGATAAAAGAAACGAAATGAGATATACAGAGGCTGTTTCATGAAATCTGATTGTTTCATGTTCATTATATCATATTATATCATTTTAGTTATAAAAATCAACTGAAATCCGATCGCTGTGCTGATAACAATTAATATCTAACTCTACAGACTCTTCTACGAAAGAAAAAAAAGAAAAAAAAGTAGGAATAGGTTCTTAGCTCGGGTTAACCCGAGTCGCGCAAGACGCTGGCCAAGTACGCGCACCGCGGTTCGCAGGTGTGCAGGCCCGCAGGCCCGCCGCTCCCCCTTGCGGTGGTGGTGATGGCTCGCCCTCGGCTGACCGCCATCCCACCTTGTCGCTCACAGGCTTCCTACGTGTCCAACCCCTGCGTGCGCCGGTACGACGGTACGACTCGGCAAAAGGCCGACGGCGGGTTAAGGGTTAGGGTCAGGATTAACCCTAAGCCCTAACGTAACAAAATACGATATTCTATTCCGTTTTAGCCTCCCCCATGAATATGCTTGTTAAAATTTCCCCGTGCCTCCGAGTTAACCCTTCGCACGTCTATTTTTGAACAGCGTACTCGTAATAATTAATTTTGAAGGTGCTCTGTAGCTGTAGCTACTAAGTAACCGCTCTAAAAAGTAAATTCGCTTTGCTCACGTAACTGAGCAAAATTCGGTTTCAAGTTCTGACAGCAATTTATCCGTGATTTAGCGATTTACCCATACATATTAGACGTACAGTAGAGCGGGGAGGGGTATTCCCAAGATGCCTGTAGATTGACTTATAGAAACACGCAAGACGCAAGGAAACAGCGCGGGGAATGACAGAAACCCCGCGCGGGACAGGCCACACCAGCGTGCCACGGCGCTTAGTACTCTAACGTGGGGGCACTGCCACGCGAGGATGGGGAACACCTCTCATAACGTTAGTCGGATACTAACGTTATACGAGAGGCTAAAGGGGAGCAGGACTCATTCCACCGGAAGTGGAAGCGGGATTCATCCCATCGGGACATCCTTTTAGTGTGTGTGTCAGTTATAGTGACCGCTTTGTTTGTACCGTCGGTACAGAGCGGTAACCGCTTTGAAACAAACCTTGAGATCGCCAAGGACTACAGCTAGCTCACGCGTCTAGCTGTTCGTACCGGTGCCCACAGTCGCACCGGTCCCCGCATCACGCATCACTGTCGTACCGGCGCCCAGAGTCGCACCGGTCCCCGCATCGCTGCGCACCAACACAACAGAAGAAACTGGGACACGGGCGGTGGGCGGGAGTTGAATGACTACGAAGATCGGCAGCCAACAAAAACAGTGTCCTGAGGAAGGAATACCGGAGTAAGGACCAATACCTCTGCATCGAGATACAACCATAAATCCACGTGTATTTTGTTTTTTCTACGTCGGACCTCATCCCGAAAACTGAGGAAAAGTTCGAAAAACAATCCCGAACCACCCACCCACCACCCACCTCTCCACCTATGAGAAACCAGGACCACCTACTACTTAAGTACTACTACTACTATAATACGATTCTTATACAACACGTCTAAGGTTAGTAATAGTGAACAATTCTAATAAGGTGAGACCCACACCCCTCGTTCTCGTTCACACTCACCTCCCCTCCCACCTCCCACCCCCCCCCGAGTTAACCTTGACCCGAGTGTGGAAGTGTGTGGCTTGGAACCTTGCTTGGAACTTGGGTTAACCCTAACTGAAACATCTATTATGCTATGAGCTATGAGTCACAACATCAAAGTCAAAGTAATGAGAAGTCATTAGTACAGTTTGATTATGAAAAAGCTGTTTCGAATTACAAGGCACACAAGAGGCACACAGAGCACCGTTGGATTAAGGTGCTCTGCAGCTAATAAGTAACCGCTCTAAGTAAAATTGCTTTGCTCAGGTACGTACCTGAGCGAAGTTGGGTTTCAAGTTTTGACGGCGATTTATCCGCGATTTACCCATGAATCCAGAACAATTCGGAAGAAGCAAGCGATTGACGTGTCGAAACTGAAACGTCTTTTAAAGTCTTTTATGCTATGAGTCACAGCACCAAAGTCAAAGTAATGAGAAGTCATTAGTACAGTTTGATTATGAAAAAGCTGTTTCGAATTACTTAGGCACACAGAGCACCTTTAAGGCTTAACCCGGGTTAAGGGGTTAACCCGATTCAATTCTAGTCTACTCGCATCATCATTGGCCTAAGCTGCTGTTTGAAAATGCAGTTTAACACTTTTTTTTCTTTTTTTTGTCAAATTCTTCATACACACAACTCACACCACAAAAGCTGAGCGCATGGCGGAAAAATCACCCCGGCGCCACAGGCGGGTTAACCCGAGGCGCCGGCGTGTGGCCAGAAGACCAAGTGTTGCATCAAGGGAGAAAAACTCGGCCGCCGCCGGTATTTACAAAAGTGATCAAGCTTTTGTTAATATTGTGATAAACAGCGGCAAAGGTAACATGAGTTTGTGAGATTTTCCCGAATAGCACAAATCCAACATGAGTTGTATGTTACTATTTGCCAAATAGCACAAAAACTCCTTTGCAAAACACCGTTCGCCCCCACTGCCTTGCCCACTCGAGTGTCGAATACGCGACAGCACACCCGCCACAGCGGTTGGACCAATTATGCATCTCCAACCCTCATACGCCAAACACAGGCAGAGACTTGGGGGAGAGACCCCTGCGGCGGGGCGCGCTGCTCGAAAGCCACCCTCCCCCCGCGAACCCCACCACGATGAACGCCACAAACGCCACGCCCGATGCACGAACGCCACAAACGCCACGCCCGATCCTCTGGCGCGTATGCTCGCCTCGAGGTGGCCAAGCCCGGCCGTCGAGGCCGGCGGTGAGCGCGCGTGCACTTGGCGCTCAGTGCAGCTCGCTTGCGCGCTGCGCGCACTCACCCCCCGTCGCACGCTACCTCTCCGGCGCCGGCGGCGCGTCCAAGTCGAGGCCCCGGGCGGCTTCGGTCACCATCTCCGGGGTGGCCAGGGTCACTTGACTCTGTCCAAGTCGCGCTCGTCGTGCACAAAATAACGGTCCGTCTGTCCGATCACATAGACGTTGATGTCGTGCGGCCTGTAGATCAGGCGGTGCATTAGACCCTTGTCAATGATGTCCGTGTCCGCGTCGAAGGGGTACGCGGCGAACAACGCGAGCAGCTTGCGCGCACCCACCGGAGAGACGATGTAGGACGACAGCCAGATGTTGGGCAGCCGGTGGAAGCTCTAGGGGACGTGCTGCATGTGCGGCTCCGCGCGGTACAGGCAGAGCTCGCGGTCCACCAGGTGGTGCGCGTGAGGCCGAATCACGTTCATGTACAAGATGTCAAAGCCAGGCGCCGCCGCCGCCGCGAGGTCGCACGCCACCAGCGACACCGGGTGCTCGTCATCTTCCATCACGAGCACAGGGCCGGCGTAGTCGCGGGCGACGCGCTCCCATGCCCGCAGGTGCGCGAGCGCGCACCCGGCGTCGCCCAGGCGCTGGGTGCCCCGGATGTACGGCGAGCGGCCCACGAGCGACGCGTTGGCGCGGGCGTTGACGCCGGCCAACCGCTCGAAGGTCTTGCCGCCGAACGCCCCGATGCGCCTGCGCGCGAGCTCGAGCTTGTCGGGGCGCTCGTCCATGTTGATCACCAGGATTGGCATCGCGCACGGGGACATGTCCAATTCGGGGAGAGCGCATGGGCCCAGGCCCGGGTCCAGGCCCGGGCCCAGGCCCAACCGGCCCGGGTCGTACAGGCCTACCCATACACACACCAACCCGAGACACAAGAGGGCCGCCGCACCCGCCCTCATCGCGACTGGCTTGCGGTTAACCATAAACTCGGGAACCCTAATAACCCGACAGTTTCGACTCTTCAATCATTTGTTCCGAATCGAGATCGTATTTGATGCTGTGACTCATAATGAACGACAGTTTCAGTTTCGACTCTTCAATCATTTGTTCCGAATTGTTCCGGGTTTCATGGGTAAATCTAGGTTAAATTGCTCGGGCTAACCCGAGCCGTAATCTCTGGGTCAACCCTTTTAACCCGGGGGGCCGTAGAGTCGGCTGGCACGACAAAGGCATCGGTAACCTATCCTGATGGCACCCTGCTTCAAAAAAAATTTAAGATTAGAAGCTGGGTACCCAGCCCTCAGATGCCATATTCTGGAGGAAGAACCTTCTCCCCAGCGACTTGAAATAATACCGCCGGGGTTAGGGTACAATTCAGCCAGTTTTATCCGAAATCATTTCTTGAGCTCGGAGTCTGCACGTCAGACCCAGGAGTCGGTGGCCGCGGCGTCTGCGGCGTCTGCGGCGTCTGCGGCCTCGGCTGCGTCTGCGGCGTCTGCGGCCTCGGCGGCGTCTGCGGCCTCGGCGGCCTCGGCGGCGTCTGCGGCCTCGGCGGCCTCGGCGGCGTCTGCGGCCTCGGCAACGTCTGCGGCGTCTGCGGCCTCGGCGGCCTCGGCCTCGAGCCACTCCGACTCGGATGGGAACGTATCGCCGGCGTGGCCCAGGGAAGCGCCCACGATCGGGTTAACCCGAGCTCCAGAAGGCGGACCAGCGGCGCGCGGAGCTCCAGGAGCGGTTCGGTGCACCTGGCGCAGCGCCAGCTCAAGAACTTCCAGCGCAGATCCGCCAACGCCGCCAACGCCAAGGCCAGGCACATGAAGCCCCAAGACAACGTGCGCGCGGTCGTCGTCAAGGAGGTCGAGCTGCGCGACCCGGTCCTTACGGGTGCGTTGCATCGCTGCTCCCGCGCCATCCCCAGCACCAGTAGCGTTACCTTAAACTGCCCACTGCCCCGCCTCAGGAGACCACCCTGCCGGCCTCAACGCGGCCACCACCGACAAGGACTGCGATCCGAGCGGCGCGCCGCTCGTCGGCCAACAGACTATGGGGCCAGGGCCAGGGCTGGTGGCACGTGTCTTGTGGCTGAATTGCACATGCGCCTAGCGTCATCGGGTGTTGGCGGTGTGCGGCGGGTGTGGCTAGCGTTATGCAACGGACGGCACCCAATGCACACACCCCACACCCGATGACGCTAGCCGCATGCAATACAGCCACAAGACACGTGCCACCAGCCCTGGCCCTGGCCCCATAGTATGTATATGTATAGCTATAGCTATAGCAAACTTACATATACGTATAAAAAAAAATTCCCCATCATATATCATGTATCCTCCTCCACACTGCTTTTACAGCTTATAGCCTTCTCTATTTTTATTTAAAAAAAAATAATAATAACTGCTATATCTTTAGCAGCTATTTCAACTCGATTTTTAGTTCATGCAAAATGCTGCCCACGCACACACACCGACGACATGCCCACGCCCACGCCTGCCGCTGCCGCCTGCGTCTGTCCGCCGACGTTCGTCGCGCCCGGCCCCACCCCCCCCAGCCCCCGGCCGGCCGGCCACGGCACACGCAACTTCGCACCCCGGTCCGCCCGCCCGCAGCCAACGATCGGCCTGGGGGCGCGGCACAAGATAAGCACACGCATGCTCACAGCCCATATGCCCATAGCCATAGATATAGATATAGATAGAGATAGTATTTTTATATCAGCCCATAGCCATAGCTCATATAAAGAGAATGTAGAATGGCATGTGCGTTTTGCGACATGATCGCAGAACCTGGAGGTGTGGAGATAGACATAGAGATAGCTACCTTGACCGCCACAGCCACAGGCCTACCGTAACCGTAGGACCGTAACCGTAACAGTGCAGTACACAGTACACAGTACGTACGACGCGAGGTGGAGGCGGGAGGCGATCAATGGTAAACAATAAAAAGGAAAGGAGGGAGGTTATTGGTGCTAGATAGTTTGTCATAGTAGGAAGCGAGATAGTACACATACGCAGAGACCTAAGATAGAGAGAGATGGTACACTCTTCTCACAGCTCACAGCTCACAGCCGAGTCGGCGCCAGGTAGCGACCGCGATTCCACTGTGATAGATGCGACAGCGAATGAATTAATTTAACGTAGAGTAATATCTAGAGCCATAGTGTATAGTCTATAGTATAGTGCGTAGAGCTGCAGGCGCTATACAGGATGTATTTCGAAGGAAGAGACCAAATAGTAGCGTGGCAGTGGAGATGTCCAGCGGGGATATCTGTCCAGCTGCAATGTCGATACACGAAAAGCTAGAGAGCCACAGCGAGCCCAGTGCCACCGTGTAGAGGTGCAAGGTAGAGAGACCAAACCAGCATGAACTAGGTATAACGATCAAGCTTCTCCGTGTTGTCAACAGCAATCACCTCTTCCTGCGTGCGCCCGCGCATCAGACCTCCTCCTTGTCTCCAGCTCCGCCAATGGCCAGCGTGTGCTTCTTCCACCGCTTCCCCTCGGGCGTCTCCTCGATGATGGAAGCAAGCGCCTCGCGGACGGCCGCCTCGACGCCTTCCTCAGTTATTTCACCTTCCAGCCGAATCACTTCGACCATGCGGGCCCGCGACGAAAATACCACAGCCCGCGGCACCATCCTCTTGCGGACGTTGAACTCCGAGGCGAAGCTCCTCACGTCGTCCACGTCCGCCCGCCTCCAGTTCATCACGTGCCCTAGCCCGGCGGCGCAGACCGTGGAACGCCTCGAGGAACGCCTTGGACCGTGGGTCGTCGTCGCGTGGGCTGTGCGTGAAGAGCACCGCCCAAACTTCCGAATCCTGCATGACCGTCTCCTCAAAGGCCTCCTCGGTGGTCAGAGTCACTAGTTGGGCCGTAGCGGAGGCGAGAAGGAGGAGAATTGGTAGGAGTAGTCGACGAATTGGCATGCTTGTTCGAAAACGGCGGCAGGAACGAATGACCCGGTCAGTTTTCGTTTCACACCAGCGGATTTCATTTCACAGTCCGCGATTAGGCCTATGGATATATAAAACTCAATCCCTGGTTACTAATTGAAAGCCAGTCTTAGCCTCAGCCCCAGCTCAGCCTGAGCGGCCACTACTGCCACTGAGCGACCGTGCGCCACGACGTGCGACAAGCGACAAGCACAAGCACACAAGACACAAGTTGGCCTTTTTTACAAGATATTCGTTCAGTTCGAGGCCTTAGGAACAAGAACCAATACTAACATCTGCAAACACCACCTTGTTTGGGCACCCCACCCCACCCCTTCGTCGCCCACACTATTGCGCGGTACAGTGTTTCCACCCGACGACCATCCTGTATTGCAATACATGCCATAAACAATATTGGTAATGGCAATATCTTGTAAAGGCCAAGACATAAGAAGCAGCACGTACCCAACACCAACACGGGAGAAATCTCACGAGAGCATACATATACATATATATACTACATAGTATATATACACATGTACGTACGAGAACACGAGAACACCAAGAATCACCACACGTGGGGGGCGCAAAGCGCAAGGCAGGAGGCATGCAGGCGGCAGAGGCAGAGGGCAGAGTCTTCGAAGAGAAGTACATATATAGATAAATGTATAATAATAAATACATCTCAAACAGAGGGAAGACAGTCGTACGCAGTAGGAAGGAGGAGCAGTGGAGGGCTTACTTTCCTAGGACTTAGGAACACCAGCACAGATAGTCAGCACACTGTCGTTTTGGTGCCACTTCTCTTGTCGGAAGGACTGCATGCGTACGTACGTGAAGTGTGCAGCAAGAATAGGAAGAATCACAAGAGAAGACCGCACAATCGCGCCAGGCGCGAGAGTGCAGAGTGAGAGAGAGAGCCGGAGGGTGAGAGGGCCACCGCGCGGGCGACAGAGAAGAAGTCGCCGCCATCGGACGTCACCGCGCTGCTAGGATTTGGTACTGGCGACGGGCGCCCGCACGCTGCCCAGCTCCGACTGGCCGCTCGAGTCGCTCATGCGCTTGGACCACTCGCTCATCTGCGGGAATTCGAGCACGCCGATGGTGGCGGTGGAAGCGCCCGAGTGCTCCACCCAGGCGTCAGAGGCCTCTGATAACTCCTCCAGGCCCTCGGCGCCGTCGGCGCCGCTGCGGTCCGAGGCGTCGTCGGCGGCGGCGTCCTCGGGCCCCAGCGCGTCGTAGATGGAGCGGCGGCGCCAGAGCTCGAGCACCGCGACGGAGCTTCCCTGCGCGACGAGCTCCGTGACGCTTTCGATCGGGCGGCACTCGACCACGCCCTCCTGCGTGTTGCGCTTGCAGAGCAGCCAGCTGTCGCCGCTCGCGTAGACGGCGCGGATGTCGTCGATCGAGAGCTCCTTGAGCTGGTCGACGCGGATCGTCACCGTGCGCACCTCGCCCGGCAGGCCCTCGAGCGGCCGCAGCGGCCAGAGCTGCCGCGTGCGCCTGTAGATCTCGGCCAGGGTGATGAGCGCCTGGTGCGTCGTGTGCGGCGTCAGCGCGCGCAGCAGCTGCGGAGAGTAGTAGACGAGGATGGAGGGGCCGCCGGGGGTGCGCGAGGGCGAGCGCTCGTAGAATTGGTCGGGGAAGCCGGTGCGGCTCATCTCGTCGCAGAGCACGCGCTTGTCGTCGTCGACGAGCCGCTCGAAGGCGTGCACCACGGCGGCCTGCTTGTGTCCGATCTGCGCCTGGCAGACGAGCCGCATCAGCGCGATGGCGTGCTCGCCGCTGGGCGGCCCGCCCAGCCCAATGGCCGGCGCCACCTCCTCCCAGTAGTTGACGAGGTAGCTCTCGAAGACCTGCGTCTCGGTGTCGGTGGCCAGGTCGGAGAGCCCGTGGAAGGAGCGGATGAAGGAGCCGAGCACCCAGTGCGGGAAGTCCAGCACCAGCTTCTCCGAGCCCTCGAGCGGCGTCGGCTTGGCGCCCGCAACGTCGGTCAGCCAGTGGAGGAAGTAGAAGGATATGTCGGCCGGGTTGGCGTCGTCGGCGGCCACCACCTTTTTGAACTTTGCAAAGAGCGCGTGCGGCGGCGCCTCGGCCTGCAGGAGCCAGCCGTGGTTGAAGCTCATCTTGGACTGGGTGAAGAGCACCGAGCGGCGTTGCTCGGCGCTCAGCCCGGCGAAGGAGGGCAGCGCGTCGGGGTAGTGCTCGAGCACGTAGTACATGGCCACGTCGTGGTCGTTGATCACGTCGCCCGCGACGAAGCCATGGAAGGGCGCGTGCTCCTGGTGGACGCGCGGCAGAAGCGCCTCCGCCTTGAAGACGTCGTGGATGGTGGTCAGCACCAGGAACGCGCTCATCATCTCGATGTTCACCTCGAGCTCGCCGTCGCGCTGCGTGAGGACGCGTGCGTCGATCAGCAGGTGGAGCAGCCCCTGCCACTCCTGCAGAGCAAAAAACTGTCCGCGAAGCCGCAGCTCGGGGCTCGCCGCCATGGCCGCCTCCGACGGCGGCTGGCGCGGCACCCAGTCGTCGTCGACGCCGAAGGAGAAGCCGCGCTCACCGTCGATGCCCACGCGCGAGAGCCAATAGACGGCGAAGAGCGAGCCGAGCGTGCGCTTGTACTCCTCGTCTGGCGTCAGGCCGGACGACATGTCTGTGCGGCCCGCGAAGGCCCCCTCGTGCTGCACTTTGTAGAGCTGGAGCTCGGGGTAGGCTCGGCGCACGTCGACGAAGAAGTTGCGCAGGCCGTAGCTGGGAAGGGGGGGGGCG
>Ga0335398_10011056_pt1 | contig 10189 bp, 9 predicted proteins | sample BON03_FD_205742 | JGI IMG/M metagenome (GOLD analysis project Ga0335398, IMG submission 205742) | Freshwater microbial communities from Lake Bonney liftoff mats and glacier meltwater in Antarctica - BON-03 (spades assembly) (version 2) | ecosystem: Environmental > Aquatic > Freshwater > Ice >... | reverse complement strand
TTACCCTGTCCCCCCTTAGATAACCTGGGGTGTCTGGATCCTCACCCTCCACCTTAACTACGTCGCTGGCTACACCGGTCCCCTCCTCTTCCTCTTCGAACGGACCCAGCAACTACTACGTTGACAGCCAGGGGCTTGTGCCCAGGCGGCTCCGTCGTCTGGGCAGGTCCAAAGTTCGTTCGGCCTCATTGGTGAAGGTCCTGAACGATGATAACATTTCATGGGATCCAAAGTCCCAATTGTCGTGAAACCCTCCGTGTGATCAGCAGAATCTGGAAAACTCTCTGTCAGACTTCAAGTGGTCTAGGCACAGGTTAGCACACGTATTTGCTGATGGTTGGTCAACCGCGTTACACACACGTAAAAGGACCTTGCTGGATTAGACGTCTGAGAGAGGATGTCACTAAATTTCACTCCTTCATCAAATATCTTAGCGCCCTTCACAGTCGACCTTGGAACTGTACAACAGTTGGAGCACGAGACTCCCTCTAGAAGACTCAATTCCAAGACAACTTTGCCTTCTCGGAGTTACGAACTCTAAAGCCAGAGACAAGATCCGAGTGCTCACAGTCTCAAAAACACTAGCTTTATTGGACATCATCCTCAAGCTTTTTCACGTCTCGTAGCCCTGAGTGGGCTCTTAGCTCTCTTCCAACGGAACTGGCCAACTCACAAACGTCAGCATTCAAACTGTTCAAAACATTCACAGGCCCATTTAGCGGGCTGGTAATCTGAGAAGAAAAAATTCAGGCCGCTCTCCCAGAGGAGACCGGCCCATTCAAAGGGCCGCAGCCTACACTGACGACCCCCTATCGCTCGCCCACACGTGGGTCCAGCAATCCATACAGGCCCCCCTGCGAGGGGCCCTATCACCCCCTGCAGTTTGGCCGCAGGGGGTGCTGTTTTATAAGAGTGAGAGTACCGAATCTGACAAACACAGCGACTAAACCACACTATGGGCTGTTTGAGCTTTAACTCCCCTAAAGTTCTGATAGGAAAATATCATATTCCTCTCTCAGTATTTGATACTGTTGCTTACCCTTCACAAATGGTACCCTCACGCACTCCAACCTCGTGCACTTAAAATTGACTAGCAACCAACAAGAAAAGACACCGAATCCAACAAGCTTGCTATCTGTTCCTCCACTAACAACTTCCACACTGGTGCCCAACCCGATTATTACAGACTCATACTAACTGACTATGAACGAACCCGCACCGAACACATACGCAAAGGTCACCAAAGGCACGGTCACCCACAGCTTGCACACATATCACAACGAGATCACAGACCAACCACACATAAATAAATTGATGCACAACCCGCACACCCTAATAGAGACTCTCTTCCAGATTCTGTTAAAGGATTCGTTGCATTGGAGATCATCATTGATCTTCATTTTGGTTATCCCCAATAAACAACATTCTCTCTCAGGACCTTCCTGGAGGAGCCCACAGGGACATTACTTTTCTATTACAGAGACATCAAGCAAGAGATAGTGCAAGAAACTTGAAATCAAATGCACCCCAGCATGATTAAGGGGTAAAAAAATGCGCCGCAGGCCAGATTTTGTTATGGAAAAAAATTGGATGAATAAAAAATCAATTTCTTCATTAATGAATGAATGAATGAATTAATGAATTAATGAATTAATGAATTAATGAATTGATGAATCAATTAACCTTTGGCCGTCCTATAGCACGATTGTTTTCCCCATTGATGATCTGTCCTATTGATACAATGTGATCAACTTTATGTATTTGTTGATTAATTCATAAATCAATTTAATGAACAGCTAAGAATCTTATTTTTTTAAAAATAATAGATATTTGACTGAATCCTGATTTCAAGTCTGTCCTGTTGATATGGTTTTGACAAATCACAGCTCAGAATATTTTTTCTGTAATGAATTTATGATTTAATTAATTCATTAATCCAGTAATAAAATAATTTCTTCATTAATGAATGAATTAATAAATTAATGAATTAATGAATAAACGAATTAATTAACCTTTGGCCGTCCTATCGCACGTTTACCCGATTGATAATCTGTCCTATCGATATAATGTAATCAATTATGTATTTGTCGATTAGTTCATAAATTAATTTAATTAACACCTAAGAATCTTATTTGTTTAAAAATAATTGATAATTGATTAATGAATTTACCTTAGGCCAGCCCAAAATACGTTTGTTTGCCCCACTGTCATCTCCGTTTAGGTTTCGATAGATTTTCAGTCTAATCGTCGAGAGACTGAAAAGTAGCGGGTCATCAATAACCTGGGCCGCTTCGGCTGCTCGTGCTTGGGCTTATGTATGGACTTGAAGGGCCCTTTCTTCAGTGACCATTAGTGCAGCGATGGCGTTGGACGATTCATTCGCTGTCTCCATATTCATTCGCTCTCTCCATAAAAGGGAAAACTTGATCCAGGTCGCGCACAGGAAAGATGGTGAGTGATGAATGACCCACCAGGACTCATAACTAGCGGTGCCACTTCTACAGGCACCGTATGTGTCAGTGACTGTAGACACAAATGATGTTTAGTTTACTATTACAACATATGTTTCACCCATCACTCTGTCACGAGTTCTTAAACCGATTCAAGTTACCAAAAAACTCGGTGCTTAGATCGATTCAAGCTTCCCCAAAAATGTTGTGTTTCAAAGGAATTTGTTCAAAACTCCGGACTGCTCGTAAACTTTGTTCTAAACCCCGGACTGCTCGCAAACTTTCCTTAGCTGAGCGGTCTGTTCACGAACTCCCTCATGACTGGGTGGTCTATTGCTGTGGAAAGTGTGTACGCCAAGGTAAGCATTGCTCACGAACTTTGCCTAGCTGGGCGGTCTGTTCACGAACTCGCTAATGTCTGGGTGGTCTGTTGCTATGGAAAGTGTGTACGCCAAGGCAAGCGTTAGCATCCCGCGCTCTCTCTTGATACGGGATTGGCGCCCCACAGGTCCATGACCTCTGAGCTAAGGCGCCTTGGCCTCCTTGAACGTCATAACCTACCCTGGGTTGATAACAGAGATTGGCTCGGCACCAGTGACCTCTCTTCCTGTCTCCGTGTTTCCCTCTCTCCGTGTTTCCCTCTTTCCCTCTCTTCATCTTTCCCCTCCCCCTCTTTTCCTCCCTTCCTCTCTCTTTACCTCATCCCTTCTCTCCATAGATCACGGGATGCACCCAAAGCTCTGTAACCCCACCTGATTGCCAGCCAAGCATCTTGTTTAACCTTGGCATCCTTTTACCTGTCATCGCTACCCCCCGAGCATAAAAACCACATCCAAATACAGGCTACTTCGGCCATTCTGCCACGTTGCCACAACAAACACCAATATCTCATATCAGAAGATGAGATGCAAAGGTTCAACCAGCTCGCATGAAATGTTTTACGATGTATGCAAAATATCACATCGAATTGAATATCATAACACAAACAGTCAGTTTCATTTAAGATTGAGGAATGATCATATATACCAAATCGTGGGAATAGGCTGTAAAAGTGATTCTCAGTCGGTTCCACTTGTACCAGTTCTGGCTGAGTACCTATAGTCTGCATACATGCGTAGGTTGGAGTGGGTAGGGGAGTTCAAACATGTCAGAGATGCACGTACACACAAGCACAGAGTTTCAAGGGCACACACGTGCACGCACAAATCGAATACCCTCGCTGGCGGAGAGGATGGATTGTGGGCAGGCGACGATTGACCCCATGATGATGTGCCCTCGCTGATATGTCCCAGCGTTTCAGACACTGAGGATAAAAATAAGTATCATCACACAGCTGTGCAAGACAAACATGGACTCTTCAACTCCAGTATGGGGTGTCAACGGCAAATAGGTTCCCCAAAATTTTAAAGCTTTTTTGCATAAGAGCCCCAGACAAAAGGAGATCTTTTGCACAAGCGGCAATTGCATTTTAGGGAGCCTACTTGCTGTTGTCACTTCATAAAGAAATCGTGTGAACTCTATATCTGCACGTTTTCTTCACTGTTCACAATGTCTATTTCCAAATTGGAAATCGTAAAATTCTACATCACGAGCATATGCACAGATTCCAACGTTTGAAAACAAAGTCCATTAAATGTTAACATATATATAATACAGAGTCATACATGTGTAATATAGGGCACTATCTTCAAAAAGAGTCTTATGCTCACATCCCACGCACATAATGTCATCACACTTTACCTCCGGTTTGCGGCAAAATTCCTCCACCAGTAGTGTGCCTAGCACGAGTGGTGTCAAGCACATCCTCCTCAATCCCCATGCGCGTGTCTGCTGCTGCTGCAGAATCTGGTTGTAATTGCTGCATCAAACGATTGATGGTGCTTGACTGCATCCTGATGGTGCCTTCCAACCCCTCTAAACGCAAACTCATTTTGTCGAACGCACTTGCATCTCCGTTGGACATGTTGCCACTGTGCACTTGGTGTCCATCCAGCGGCTTGTAGTTGTCGGTGTCTTTGACAACAAGTGTTGGCGCAAAGATACGATCAGGCCGGTCTTTGCTTTCCCCCACATTAGCCGACTTGTTCATACGTGCTTGGCGTTCTTGCTCACCTATCATATTCAGTCTGTGTCCTTCCATCACCCGCTCCTATGGCATGCAGAACATGAAAGAAGGAGAGGGAAGGAGAGGGTGCGAGAGGGAGGAAGAGATCGAGGGGGGGGGGGAAAGGAGAGAGCGGGAGGGAGAGTCTCAGAGAGAGAGATTGAGCGAGGGATGCAGAAAGAGAAAGAAAGAGAGATAGCTCAGCAAAAACACCATCCAATGTACACACAAACACTATTACACATGCACTTACGCACAAACACAAGCACATGCACTTGGTGTAACACAGACACACTGGGCTAGTGTCATACATATAAGCTGATACACAAAAATACATACGCACATGTACGTATATGTATCCATGTATAGTGCATGCATGCGTGTGTTAGTGCGTGGATGCATATTTGCTCTCGAGTGTGCCTGTGTGCATACACAGTACACACCGCCTTGGTGGGGACAGGCACACCCAGCATGACAGCTAGGCGCTCTTCGACTTCTTGAACAATCTGCCTGATGGTCTCATGCTGCTCCGAAGGCTCGACCTCGTGCGTGATGGCCATGAAATCATAGCGCTAGAACAAATCCTCCATTAGTCAGTTCCGCAGTACATTTCGGCAACAAATGCAACATGACGTGAGTGAATCTCTCAGAGGGCGTGCCGGGTTGTGTGTCTCCTAAAGTGCAATCCCACAAAATCAATCTGTACGAGTATACAATACACGCAGCCTCTCTGTCTCTCTGTACCTGGTAGTGTTTCAAGAAGCCCATCATACTCCGGCGTCCCCATTTGGGAAACAGACGACGCATCATGGCGTAGTTGCGGTTTTCCTTCAGCGCTTTGATCAGTTGCATGTGGCCCGGCCAGCGGAGCACAATGGACTTGATAGAGACATATGTGACACTTGACACGTCGCTGGTAGAAATTCTCAAAAATCAGCGTGCTACTAAATTACTGTATACTATGACTATTGAACTCGCTTTTCAGAGATCTTACCTGCAGAACTCTTGCTCCGCCTCCATGTCAGCAATTGACGCCACCACCTTCGGAAAAGAGAGCGAGTGTGAGTAACCCATAGCATGAACAAGAAAGCAAATTAGCAAGAGAGGGAGCAAACGAGATAGTAAGAAAGAAATGAAGAGAGCAACCTTCATGTATGCCTCGACAATGATGGTGATGATAAAGTTTAACATGATCCTATCATCCCCCATGAATATGTATACACGCACACACACACACACATATGTACACACGTACACATACACACACACATCAGCGTGTATATTGTCAGTTCATTCGTGTAAAACATTCATATGAATCATTATATGTGTTGACATGCTTTCTTTCTCGTATACATATAGTAGCAATACTAGCATGTACATGCTGTGTGTGCGTGTGTGCATGTGTATGTGTTTGTGTGTGTACGTACGTGTGCATGTGTGCGTGTGTGTGTGTGTGTGTTTGTATGTGTGTGTTTGTATGAGGTGTGTTGGTGCGTGCTTGTGTGCTTGTGTGTGCGTGCGCACATGAAGATGAAGAAGTTGTAAAAGATAAGGTAGAGCATAATGAGCGTATTGTAGCTCCACGTCGACGACGGAATTGCACCGCTTTCAATCATGGATCCCAAGAGCATTTCCCATAACGTCTCAAAACTTCTGAGTGGCGTTGAAAACTCTTCCTTTTCGCTTGCGAACTGCGCCATACCAAGCGCGATAAATCCGAAGTTGAGCACGAAAAACAGAATCACAAAATGCCTGAGTGTGTGAGTCAAAGAGAGAGGGTTCAGCATGTCTACCATCTTCCCCATTGTGTATGTAGTGGGGAGTGAGAGAAAGACACGTAGTATAGAAGAGAGGCAGAGAGAAAGAAAGAGGGTGGGAGAGAAGAAAACGGCGAGAGACGGCAAGAAGGAGAGAGAGAGAATGAGAGAGAATGAGAGAGAATGAGAGAGAATGAGAAAGAGGAAGAGAGAAAGGTGGGGGGCGGTGAGAGGGTTCAGCATGTTTATATTTTTAATTGTGTCGTGGTGAGTAACGAGAGACAAACAGAGTAGTGAGAAAGAGAGGTAGAAAAAGAGAGAAGGGAAGAGAGAGAGATGGGGAGAGAGATCGAGAGGGTGAGAGAAAGATCCAGAGAGACCGCAAGCGCACAAAAAAGAGAGCGAGAGGCAGGGAAAGAAAGAAAAACAAAACAAGCGTGCGAGAAACAGTTGAAACGTGCGAGAGAGAGAGAAACAGAGAACAAGAGAGAAACAAAGAGAAAAGGAGCGCGCATGTGCGCGCACGAGGTTTAGAGAGGGAGAAAGAGAAAGAGAAAGAGGGAGAGTGAGAGTGAGAGACAGAGAGAGATAGAGTGAGACAGAGTGAGACAGAGAGGGAGAAAGACAGAAACCAGAGATCGCCGGCAGCCTGAATCATGGTATTGACTAAAATCGCGGTACGTGGATGCGCCGACGTCTGGAAGATCAAACGGAACAGCGCGGAAGTGGCATGGACAAAATAAAAGGTGCCCATCAGCGATTCGTTACTGAGTTTGGCCTCGAACTTTTCCAAACCGTCGAAAAACTGCCCGACTTTTGAGCCGAGACTCACACTGCGAGATGACCACGGCACCCCAGCAAGCCCTTCAGTGCCCACTGTTTCCAAAATCGAGGCCTTTGAGGCTACGACCTGGCCAAGACGTACCGAAAAATAGACAATCGGGAGAAAACCTGTATGATAAAGTCGACAACGAAGCCTGGGATTTCGGCGCGAACGTCCTTGTGTGCGATAGTGACGACTTTTTCAATCAAAATAACGACTGCCAAGATGAATCCTATATATGACACCCATCGATATTGTTGGAGTTGGTCGCCCTCGAGTGATTGGAAATGCCCTACAGTGAAGTCCACCGAAACCTCCGTCGAGAGCGTCGCGGTGATGGAAATCGTACTCGCAAGTCCGTATTCGGGGGCAAACGTCACCATCGCCACTGTAATGGACTTGGTTTGTGCATCGATGAAAGTTGATGTTTCTCGAGGCAATCCGTTGCGCACAAGAATAGGCGCATCCGTAATACTTTGGAGGAATTCGTAGAACTGAATCTGCCCGCTAAGATCCAGCGGCGTTTGCCCGAAGAATTCGGATGGCGTTGATGCCGTCGAGCACGACATCTGCAGATAATAACAGATTTTGATGTGTTAAATTGAATGGTTCTGACAGCTGTTTCGGAATTTTTTTCAGAGATTTGCGATGCGATGGCAAGAAGGGAAATGAAAGTATTTTACCAGCGCTGTGGATGTGTTTAAAAGATCCTGGTTGCACTCGTAGGGCAACTCGCAGGTGACTGTGAGAAGGAGAAACAACAAGAGGGAGAGGAAACAACAGAGAGAGGAGAATAAATTTGGTGAACTCTATCACCTACAGACGACCACTATATGGTCTCTCTCTCTGTCTCTCTGCCTCTCTCTTTGTCTCTCTTTGTCTCCATCAGCAATCAGGGGTTCGCTTGAGCATACCTCAAGTATGTCCCAAATATGCCTAAAGTATGCCTCAAACCTCAAGCACGCACAAGAACATATAAAATGCTATTGAGGCTTGTATTAGTGGTGACACTTGGTGGGTTTGTCTTTGATTATGCCACACCTCTAAATACAGCTTGACATTTCAGGATGAAATATGTACAGTGTTGTTGGAGCGGATTAGACCGGTAAACCAAATAGGCTTAGGTCCACTCCAAAATTACATAGCTAGGTAATTTGGACTTGAGCGAGGCCCATTTGACTTAGGCAATCTGCTTCAAGGGTATATAAATATCCGTGATGGGCATAATCAATCATAGGTGTATGTGATAAATCTGAAAGCATCATAAAATCAATGTGCATAATCAACAGTGCTGAACTATTCACATGGCATAATTGCACATCGACTTCCGAAATCTAGGATCCGAAATCGGGCAGAATGAAAACAGAATCGAGAAAAACAGCACGAGATAATACCAAATACAACGAAAGGAAAAAAAAAGAGAAAGAGTATTTCCGTACAAGTACAATTCGACCAAGGATTCAAAGATGAGTCAACAATGCACGATGGATCGAGACGATAGATCAAATGCATAATAAATCTGAATGGTATCATGAAATCATTGTGCATAATAATTGGTGCTAAACTACATCGTATAATGAGTGTTGCTCATCAATGCCGTTGAGCACGACATCTGCAGAAAAAAAAAATTGCACAATCCGGCACAATCCATTATACAGTCTCTCTCTCTCTTTGACAGTGTCTCTCCCTCTGTGTCTCCCTGTATTGATCTCGCTCTTGCTTTCCCTCTCTCACCGCCATTGGTGGTGTCAGCCCAGATCTTGTCCTGATAAACAGAGCCGAGGTGATTGCGGCAGACATGCGTCTTTTCCACGCGCGTCTGCAGCAGAATGGGCGGCGACACCAAGCTCATTGGGTACGCGAATTGGGTGCGTTGATACAGAATGGTAACCGTCATCCTAGTCTAATCGTCAATCACCGGACCCCGTCGCACCCTAAAATCTGGGGCTGTTTTTGTTTGAGCGTATGTATGTATGTGTGTACCATGGAGCACATTCCCTAAATTTCAGAAACTGTGCGTGTCTGTGCGTGCGTACACACACTCGCGCATAGTGAATACATGTATATATATAGGAATGGTGGATACATCTATTTTGTTTTGCAAATCCGTCACGCAAGCTACAGACAGCACAGTCTGAAATACCTCTATTATAGTAGCTCTCTTGGATGGCTTTAGGGCTGAGTGCTGCTGCAGTCACCTCAATCGGAGACATCAACATACCGCCAGGAAGTTGCATACCCTGAATGAAATCCATGGTTTCATCACGGCACCATTGCCAATCACCAAAGTCAAATCCTCCCGTAGAGCCATCGAATACCCACATGCCGCGTTTGCCGTCGGCATTCAGCCCGCCAAACGTTAGCGCAGTGTGGTACCATTTCCCATTTTCGTAATCTCCCGCGCCGAGATCCATATTCTCTTGATCTGTCTCAGCGCACGACCCATACAATTGCACCATCACCCTATCGTTGGTAGACAGGATCACTTCTGCGAGCACCTCGAGCGGCGCCATTTTGGAAAAAAAGATGATTCGTTTCATGGTTTCGGGGTCGTCATTCCAACTGGACGGGCGGGCAGGAATCTTGGTGCCTTCAAGAGCTTTCCACCAGAAATTAATGGTGTACCCAGAACTCTCCCGAATCTCAGTGTTGATGGTTTGAGTCCAGGGTGCAGGAAAAGAGCAGAAGGGACTGCTCAAAATTCTCAAAAGTCAGCTTGAAAGTCACTTTTGGTGAAATATTGAGGAGCGAGCACAGCGGGTGGGAATTTTCAAAAGTCAGATTGCTCCCCAATTTACTATCAAAATGAAATGTGTACCTGATGCGGCGTTGGAGCTCATCACAATCATCCAAGGCAATGTCACCAGGGCGATAGTTGGCGTTCTTGGACCATTTAAGCCAGTCTTGCCTGCCTGGGATGGAGGGGAATAAAGAGGGGTTCTCTTGGAACTTGCAACATTCAGCCACTGCATCCACGCCGTCTCGAACGCACACCAGCCCGCTGCCCTTGCTCTCTTCTGACAGGTACATGACTCGATTCCAGATGGTGTACTTA
>Ga0335398_10011049_pt1 | contig 10193 bp, 15 predicted proteins | sample BON03_FD_205742 | JGI IMG/M metagenome (GOLD analysis project Ga0335398, IMG submission 205742) | Freshwater microbial communities from Lake Bonney liftoff mats and glacier meltwater in Antarctica - BON-03 (spades assembly) (version 2) | ecosystem: Environmental > Aquatic > Freshwater > Ice >... | reverse complement strand
CTATGGCACATGTGAAAACTACCGCGGCCACGCCACGCATCCTCCATCAGTAACTGCAACACACGATGCAACACACACTGCAGCACACTGCAACACACCGCAACACACGTTAAACTGGAACACACCACACATACTCCATCAGCAACTGAAGCACACACTGCAGCACGCACTGCAACACACACTGCAATACACTGCAACACATATTCACCTCGTGCGGCCACACATCCTCCACCAGCCGCACCGCTTCCTCAGTATCGTCTGTAAAATGTCTGATGCGCACCTGTTGCAACCATAAATTGAGGCAATTGCAGCCATATTTAGCGTCAGTTGCAGCTATATATAGATTCAGTTGCAGTCATATATAGAGTCAGTCAGACAGCTTCTTCGGTATCGTCTGTACAGTGTCGGATGCGCACCTATTGCAGCCATATATAGAGGCAGTTGCAGCCATAATTAGATTCATTTGCAGCCATATGTAGTGTCACAGACGTTGCGTCCGGGGCAAAGTGGCTGCTGCACACCTGACACTTGTTTGCAACGCACTGCAACACACTACAAAACCCTGCGACACACTGCAACATTCTGCAACACACTGCACAACACTGCAATACGCTGCAACACCCTGCAACAGACCTCGCCACTAGTCCGATTGACGAGCGTGATGCGCGCAGTGTTCATGATATCAGAAGACGGCGTCAAAATCCGCACGTATGCACCTTGCCGGAAAAATGCCACTCCATCTACGTCCTCTCAGTCAATTTCACAGTTGTCAGCACAAACATGCTGCAACACGCTGCAACACACTTCAACACACTTCAACACACTGCAACACACTGCAATACACTGCAATACACTGCAATACACTGCAATACACTGCAATACACTGCAACAACACACTACAACACGCTGCAAGAAAGTTCCTGCAACGCACCTACGTCTTCCGAGTCAACTTCACATATATCAGCACAAACAAACTGCAACACACTGCAACACACTGCAACACATTGCAGCACACTGCAACACACTGCAACACACTGCAGCACACTGCAACACACTGCAACACACTGCTAGCGCTCTTATGTCCTCCCCGTCGATTTTGCAGATGTCAGCACAACCACACTGCAACACACTGCCACACACTGCCACACACTGCAACACACTGCAACACACTGCAACACACTGTCTGATGCACACCTGAGTCCTCAGAGTCGAGTTCACAGATGGCACGATTGCCAAAGAGATTCATGCCAAGGATTGCGAAGATGAGAAGGAAGAGGGTGATTAGCGCTATCAGCGATGAAACTGTGCTCAGGGTTTTTTGAATGACTTTGAGCTGGCGCTGAATTTGTGGGAACATGCGCACGAGTTTGCCGATGCGCAGCACCCGCACAAGCCTGTAGTAGAGAATGTGTGTTTGCAGTGTGTTTGCAGTGTGTTTGCAGTGTGTTGCAGTTTTTTGCAGAGTGTTGCAGCTTCAAACGTCAGCTCGCTACTCAAATCACTATATCTGAAAAAAGACCTTTTCAAAGACTATATCAAAAGACTGCATTCAATAAGTATGTCCAAGAACTTGAATGTCCATATCAAAGACTTGAATCTTGACCAACACCATGTCCAATGCACCACCCGCACTTGCACGGAAGATCTTCTCCAAAAATCTGTTCTATAGTCATGATATATATGAAATTGAACACCGAGGTGATTTTTGAAGACGTCTTACCGGAATGATCGCAAAACCGAAAATCCCCCGCCACCTGCGCTCTCGCACACGCCTGGGTCTGGGGCCTGTGTTACAGAGTGTTGCAGTGTGTTGCAGTGTGTAGCAGTGTGTTGCAGTGCGATGTAGTGTGTTGCAGTTGCAGTGTGTTGCAGTGTGTTGCAGTGTGTTGTGGTGCGTGATACGAGCACTCCAACGTCAGTGATCCAACAACAATGATTAGGTCGACATACTGCAAGATACTGCAAAATAGTGCAAGATACTACAACACATCTGATCGCAACATTCCAATGTCCATGATCCAATAACAATAGTGAGGTCGAAACACTGTAACACGTCCGAGAATGCAACACGCTGCAACACGTTGCAACACGCTGCAACACGCTGCAACGCACTTCAACACACCTGATTGTAGCACTCCACCGTGGCCAGACCGACGGGCAATTCAATGAGCGAGGTCGTTACAATAATGAGGTCGAACACGTTGGCCGTCTCCTGTCATTTGTGTTTCAGTGTGTTGCAGTGTGTTGCAGTGTGTTGCAGTGTGTTGCAGTGTGTTGCAGTGTGTTGCAGTGTGTTGCAGCGTGTTGCAGTGTGTTGCAGTGTGTTGTGACAATAGTGATGTCGAACATGCTGGCAGTGTCCTGCCATTTGTGATGCAATGTGTTGCAGTGTGCTGCAGGGTGCTGCATTTCTCCAAAACCAACGCTCTAGTCATTCTGCATAGAACATTTGATTGAGAGTGTTGCAGTGTGTTGCAGTATGTTGCAGTGTCTATGTTGCAGTGTCTTGCAGTATGATGCAGTGTGTTGCAGCGTGTTGCAGTGTGTTGCAGCGTGTTGCAGTGTGAGGCAGTGTGTTGCAGAATGTTGCAGTTTGTTGCATTGTGATGCGATGTGATGCAGTGTGTTTTCCGCGTGTTGCAGTGTGTTGCAGCGTGTTGCAGTGTGTTGCAGTGTGTTACAGTATGATGCAGTGTGTTGCAGTATGATGCAGTGTGATGCAGTGTGATGCAGTGTGATGCAGTGTGATGCAGTGTAATGCAGTATGTTTTTTGGTGCTGCTGGTACCAAGAATCGAAAACTTCGTGGTACAAATGATTTCGCTGTGCTATTTCCAAAAAACTATTCAGAACAAATCAATTGTTTGTTTTCTTCCTCTTCATCAAGCCCTTATTCCCCTTAGGGTTCGCAATAGCTTTCAAGATTCAATATTCATATCCTTGTACATGTATGTATATATGTATGTATATATATGTATATACATGTATGTATATATGTATATGTATATATTATATAAGGTAGACGTCCAGGTAAACCCAAGGCGTAAAGCCCACAACACACTGCAAGCCACTGCAAGACACTGCAAGACACTGCACCATAATGCACCGTACTTCAACACGCTGCAACGCACACTGCAACAGACCTTGACATAGAGCAAGGGCGCAACGCCAACGACACACTGCAACAGGCTGCAACTGAATGCAACACACACTGCAACAGACCTTGAGGTAGACCAAGGGTGTAATGCCGATGAGCTTGATCAACGTTTCCATAGTGAAGAAAAACGTGAAAAAGAGGTTCACACGCTCGAGTTCGCGCTTGAATGAGCGGCACCTGTTGCAACCATGCATACAATTAGTTGCAGCCACATATAGAATTAGTTGCAGCCATATGTATAGTTAATGCATCGTCATAACCACACTGCATAACACTGCAGAACAGGAAATTGACTCGCTCGGGTTCGCGCTTGAAAGAGCAGCACCTGTTTCGCCACTTATAGATTTAGTTGCAGCCACATGTACAGTCAATCCATCGTCATCAATGATAAAGTTGCAGTCTCTATCCATCGCCGACACAACAACACTGAACCAAAATTACGGTGTTTCATACTGACATACACTGCAACACAAACGAGCAGCACCGTTCAGTCTCGGTGATAAAATCGCAATGTCGATCCATCGCCATCACCACAACTTCGAACAAGACTACAGTGCAACACACTGCAACACACTCTGCACCATCCACTGCAATGCACACGAACAGCACCGTTCAGCTTCGGTGATAAAGTCGCAGTCTCGATCTATTGCCATCACAACAACGTTGAACAAAATCACGATGATCGTCGTGTACATCAGAAAGTCGCTGTACGCTACCACCTCGCAGTAAAACTGTGTTGCAATGTGTGTTGCAATGTGTGTTGCAGTGTGTGTTGCAGAGTGTGTTGCAGTGTGTTGCCGTGTGTCATCGAGTCGCTGTATGCGATCACCTCGTAGTACAAGTGTGTTGCAGTGTGTGTTGCAGTGTGTTGCAGTGTGTTGCAGTGTGTTGCAGTGTGTTGCAGTGTGTTGCCGTGTGTTGCCGTGAGCTGCAGTGTGTTGCAGTGTGTTGCAGTGTGTTGCAGTGCGTTGCAGCGTGTCATCGACTTCATGTACGCCATGCCTTCAAAATAAGTTGAAGATTTTCAAAAGTCAGCTTGATATCCATTTATCGTCATTCGGCAATACACTGCAACACACGCTGCAACACGCACGCACGGCAGAACATTCTCAAAAGTAAATTCGATACTCATGTGTTGCAGTGTGTTGCGAAGTGTTTCATACAGCCAATCGCGTAGCGAGCTGACTTTTGAAAATGTGAGAATATGCGAGACATCATCGTCCTCGTAGTCGTCACCGTCATGTATGACGCCCCAGAAGATTTCTGGTAGTGAGGTTTGGACCCTGGTACCCGTGTTTTGTTTGATTTGTACCATTAGCTCCGAATTAAAGAGCATTTCAGATTTGTACCACTAACGAACCCTTCACTGGAAAAGTGTCCACACCCAGTTTCCAGTGAAGGGTTCGACACCCGCTTATTTTCGAGAAGGGTTTCGCGAGGTATATAGGTCTCTTTTGTATGTCTCTTTTCACAGATATAGGTCCCTTTTGTCGGCGGATAAATAGGAACACACTGCAACACACTGCAACACACTACAATGCACTGCAACGCACTGCAACACATTGCAATACACTTTTACACCCGGCAACATCCCGTAACACACTGCAAGACCCGGCAACAAACTGCAACACTCTGAATCACACCTGAAACCACGCCAAGCAGCTCAATTCATCGTATTCCTAGTCGTCCTCGTCATTCATGCTGTCATTGTAACACCCGGCAACACCCTGCAACACCCTGCAACACCCTGCAACACCCTGCAACACACCTGAAACTATGCCAAGCATCTGAGTTCATAGTCCTCGTAGTCGTCCTTGTCATTCATGCAGTCACTACAACAGACTGCAACAGACTGCAACAGACTGCAACAGACTGCAAAAGACTGCAAAAGACCACAGCACAATGCAACACACATCAACACATTGAAGCACACTGCAACACACCTGAAACCACGCCAAATAGCTGAGTTCATCGTCCTCATAGTCGTCTTCATCATGCATGTCGTCATCTTCTACTTCGGGAAGCGGTATCCACTCTTCAAGATCTTTACGCCGCCACTGCGTGCGCACTCGCATGCCCCCTTCCACAGCCTAAAAGACAGTAGACACAGTACATACGGATCACAGGTTAGATAGTCTACCCGACATCTTGTCGTACAAATTTATATTTGTTTGTTTTGTTTGTTCCTCTGTATCGGGTCCATTTTCCACTCAGGATGCACGGTAGAGACAGTACATTGTAGAAATCACGCACTGCAACACACTGCAACACACTGCAACACACTGCAACACGCTGCAAAACACTGCAACACACTGCAGCACACTGCGATACACTGCAGCACACTGCAACACACTGCAACACTCTGCAACACAATACAATACACTGCGGCATGCCACCTTCCACAGCCTATGGGGTGGCTACGAATAGAAGGCTCCTTGAAATCATAGGTCTCTTTTGAAAAAGAGCCCTGTAAAAGAGACAGTATTCTGCAAAAGAGACCTATAATTTTAAGGAGCCTACTAATCGTAGCCACCCCATAGTAGATCTTGGATAGAGATGAAAATTAGACATAGATTGTGGATAGTAGAGAGACAACAGACTGCAACACACTACAACCCACTGCAACATACCGCCCCTCCACAGCCTAGTAGATATGATATGAAGATTAAGTAGTAGATGGTAAAAGACAGATAGTAGAGAGGAATCATACTGCAACAGATTGCAACAGACTGCAACAAACTGCAGCATTGGTAGGCATTTCATATTAGATAGCAGATAGTTGATGGTACAGAGACAGTCCACTGTAACTTCCTGCCAAGAATCATGCAGACTGCAGGACACTGCAACATCCTGCCCGGAATCATCGACGAGCTGCCACCACTTGTTGATGCTCTCCTCTTGCACCGCACTGCAACACACACTGCAACACACACTGCAACACACACTGCAACACACACTGCAACACACACTGCAACACACACTGCAACACACACTGCAACACACACTGCAACACACACTCCAACACACACTACAACACACTCCAACACAACGACCTGCCCAGACTCATCAACCAGCTCATACCACTTGTCAGTGCCCTCCTCGTTTTCGTCGAGCGCGCCGATGGGAATCACCTGTTGCAGCAATATATAGAGTCAGTCGCAGCCATACATAGAGGCTGTCGCATCCATACATAGACGCAGTTGCAAGTGCAGAAATCACCAGTTTGCCCAGAAGTTCGTGCTGCCCATATCGCTGCCAGTTGTAGAGGTGTATGGCTGCCGTGCGTGTATTGCAGTGTGTGTTGCGGTGTGTGTTGCAGAGGGTAAGAAGTTCATGCAACCAATATCATTGCCACTTGCAGAAGAATTGTGCACAAATAAAAGGCGCTTTCAAGTAGGTCTGCCGGCCGTTGCCATCGTAAAGCTGCAAAATATAAGACTCTTTGTCAAAATTCAGGGCTCTTTTGCAGAAGTATAAGTTTCTTTAGTGAATGTCTACCGGCCATTGCCGTCGTGAGGCCGACGGAGGAAACATAATCCTTATTCTGCTGCGAAATATAAGGCTCTTCTGCGGAAATAAAAGGCTTTTTTGCGGAAATATAGGACTCTTTTGCGGAAACGTAGATCTACCGGCTGCTGCCGTGGTGGAGCCAACGGGGAAGACGAAATACTCATTCCACACCGGCGCTACGGTGTTGTTGATGACGCGCGTCTTCTTGTGCTTGTTGTCGATCAGAACTGTTGCAGTATGTTGCAGTTTGTTGCTGTGTTTGGCATTGTATTGCAGTGTGTTGCGGTGTATTGCAGTGTGATGCAGTGTGATGCAGTGTGTTGCAGTGTGTTGCAGTGTGTTGCAGTGTGTTGCAGTGTGTTGCAGTGTGATGCAGTGTGATGCAGTGTGTTGCAGTGTGATGCAGTGTGTTGCAGTGTGTTGCAGTGTGTTGCAGTGTGATGCAGTGTGTTGCAGTGTGTTGCATGACGCGTGTCTTTTTGTGCTTGTTCACTCGCCGTGCGGGCAAGACGTGGGTTCGTGATTTTGACAAATATGCATCGGATAATTACAAAATCCAAAAAATTGGTACAAAATTTAATGTTCTACGTGGGTCAATCTCGACCCACGTATCCTTTCCCGGACGGAAATGTGGTCTCTTTGAAACATACAAGACTTGTGATTTGAAATCTGGTACAACCACGTCTGACCCACCCACCGAGTGTTGTTGTTGATCAGAACTGTTGCGGTGTGTTGCATGTGTTGAAGTGTCTTGCAGTGTAATGCAATGCGTTGTAGTTTGTTATTGATGAAGTCTTTTTGTGCTTGACGTTAATCAGAAGTGTTGCGTCGTTAATCACAACTTTTGCGAATTGCAGTGTGTTGCAGTGTGTTGCAGTGTGTTGACATGTTTGGTAGGATGTTGCAGTGTGTTGCAGTGTGCTATGGTGTGTTGCGGTGTGTTGCGGTGTGTTGCGGTGTGTTGCAGTGTGTTGTAGATAACACGTGTCTTTTTGTGCTTGTCATTGAGCAGCACTGTTGCAGTGTGTTGCAGTGTGTTGCAGTGTGTTGCAGTGTGTTGCAGTATGCTGCAGGGTGTTGCGATGTGCTGCAGTATGTTGCAGTGTGTTGATGATGACACGAGTTCTCTTTGTGCTTGTCGTCGATCAGAATTGTTGCATTGCACTGCAGTGTGTTGCGGTGTGTTGCAGTGTGTTGCGGTGTGTTGCGGCGTGTTGTGGACTGTTGCAGTGTGTCGCAGTGTATTGCGGTGTGTTGTGGTGCTTTGTTGATGATGCGCGTCATTTTGTGCTTGTTGTCGATCAGTACTGTTGCGATGTGTTGCCGTGTGTTGCAGCGTGTTGAATTGTGCTGTAGGGTGTTGCATGGTGTTGCAGTGTTCTACAGTGCGCTGTTCATGACGTGTGTCTTTTTGTGCTTGCCGTCCATCAGAACGGTTGTATTCTGTTGCAGGATGTTGTAGTATGTGGCAGTGTGCTGAAGGGTGTTGCAGGGTGCAGCAGTGTGTGGTGCAGTGCATTGAGGTCGGTTGCAGTGTGTTGCGATGTATTGTAGTGTGTTGCAATGTGTTGCAATGTATCGCAGTGTGTTGCAGCATGTTGCAGCTTGTTGCAGTGTGTTGAAGTGTATTGCAGTGTATTGCAGTGTGTTGCAGTGTGTTGCAGTGTGTTGCAGTGTGTTGCAGTGTGTTGCAGTATATCGCAGTGTGTTGCAGCGTGTTGCAGCGTGCAAAAGTGTGTTGCAGTGTGTTGCAGGGCGTTGCATAGCACTGCAGGGGTTTGTAGGATGTTGCAGTTTGATGCAGTGTGTTGTAGGATGGAGCAGGGTGTTGCAGGGTGTTGCAGTGTGTTGCAGGGTGTTGCAGTGTCGTGTATTGCGGTGTGTTGCAGTGTGTTGCAGTGCGTCACAGTGTGTTTCAGTGTGCTACAGTGTGCTGCAGTGTGCTGCAGTGTGCTGTAGTGTGTTGCAGTGTCTAGAAATATTCACCGTTGCAGTAAGAGTCGAGTGCCAAGAACTTGGTGTAGGTGCAATGTGTTGCAGGCGTTTTTCGCAGTGTGTTGCAGTGAGTTGTAATGTGTCGTAGTGTGTTGCAGTGTGTTGCAGAGTATTGCACTGTGTTGCAGTGCATAGCAGTGTGTTGCATGTCTAGATATTTCCATCTTTGCAATAAAAGTCGAGCTTCGAGAACTTGGAGTGTGTTTGCAGTAAGTTGCGGGGAGTTGAGTTACAGTGTGTTACACGTCTAGAAGTATTCACCTTTGCAGTAAGAGTCGAGTGTCGAGAACTTGGTGGAATTAATCGTCGCTGGAAAACATGCTCCAAAGTCAGCACTATAGTCATTGTGTATAGTCAATCGGGTATTAATTTCAAGAAATTCTAGCCGACACAAAGCCAATCTTGACCTCGTACAGGCAGATAGACATATGAAAAGTACTGCAGCACAGTGCAACATGCAACACACTTCTACCTGACACAAAGCCAATCTTGACCTCATAGAGACAGATGGCTTGTTTTTCGATCGTCGCTTGATCCGCCTTGGCGTCAGAATACTGGCTGATGGCGTGTGATATGACTCATTCATATGTGTGCATATATGTGACATGACTCATTCATATGTGGGACAAGACTAATCCATGTTTTTGATCATCGCTTGATCCACCTTGGGTTCGGCATACTGGCTGTTGACATGTGATATGACTCATGCATATGTGTGACATGACTCATGCATATGTGTGACATGACTCATATGTGTGACATGACTCATGCATATGTGTGACATGACTCATATGTGTGACATGACTCATGCATATGTGTGACAGGACTCATGCATATGTGTGACAGGACTCATGCATATGTGTGACAGGAATAACTTATACTACTGCAACGCACTGCAGCGCAATTGTAACGTACTGCAACACACTGCAACACAGTAAACCACACTGCAACATACTGCACCACACTGCAACATACTGCAACACACTGCAACGCACTGCAACGCACTGCAACGCACTGCAACGCACTGCAACACAATGCAACACAATGCAGCACACTGCAACACAATACAGCACACCGCAACACACTACAACACACTGCCACACCTTGCAGCACGCTGCAACACACTGCAACACACTGCAGCACACTGCAACGCACTGCAACACACCTGGCGACAACGACGAGGAAAAGTTGGATCGCAAACATGGGGCCCACCTGTTGCAGCCATATAGTAGATGAGTTGCAGCCATGCTTGTGTGTTTGTTGCGACCACATGTAGAATCACCTGCAGCCATACATAGAAGCTGTTGCGACCATATAGAGAGAGGAAAGGCTGGATCGCAAACATGGGCCCCACAAATGCAACACACTGCAACGCAATGCAGCACACTGCAGCACACTGCAGCACGCTGCAACACATTGCAGCACGCTGCAGCACACTGCGAAACACTGCAACATACTGCAACACACTAAAACACATCAAACCACACTAAAACACACTGAGCCCTCCAAGTTGAGAAAGACTCTCACACACT
>Ga0335398_10011043_pt1 | contig 10195 bp, 5 predicted proteins | sample BON03_FD_205742 | JGI IMG/M metagenome (GOLD analysis project Ga0335398, IMG submission 205742) | Freshwater microbial communities from Lake Bonney liftoff mats and glacier meltwater in Antarctica - BON-03 (spades assembly) (version 2) | ecosystem: Environmental > Aquatic > Freshwater > Ice >... | reverse complement strand
ACGGCTAGCGTCATCGGGTGTTGGCTAGCCGCACCCGTCGCACACCCCCAACACCCGATGACGCTAGCCGCATGCAATACAGCCACAAGACACGTGCCACCAGCCCTGGCCCTGGCCCCATAGTATTTAATAGTAAATGTATGTGATCTAGAGCTAGAGTATAGTGACAACACACAACACGTGCCCTTGGTTGTTCTGTAGCTGTAGCATACTATATAGCATGCTACAATGCTATATAGCCTCCACCAGATGCTATAGTACGATATAGCATAGCTCTACTGGTTTTTGATATTTGAACAGTTTCGAGTTCACCCGATTACTGTGGTGCTGCTGCTGGCTGCTAGCCCACGCCCCGGCCGGGCCCAAATGTTTGCCAAATGCTAAAAACTATGAATAGACTATGTGTTCAAATACCAAAATTTGCATCTAGGAAAGTGTAGTACTATAGTGTAGTATACTATATAGCATGTATAGCATCCCCCGATGCTATAGATGCTATATGCTACAGAACATCCAAGCACGTGCCACGTGCCCTGCTGCCGCCATCCCGCAATGGGCAATGGGGGCGCACGCGCCGCTGAAGCCAAAGCCGAAGCGCAAATGCGCAAACCGCAGCGCTCCGCCAACACTCGGCCGCGATTGCGAGCCTAGACTACTCTCTTTCACTTCACGCACGACGCCGGGCGTCAAACCCACGCCCACGACCACCCCCCAACCCCCAAACCAAAGCCCAAGCGCACCCAAGTTCCACCACGCGAGCCCACGACACCCCGATGTCCACCCAACTTAGCCAACTACCAACAACGACCAACAACGACGCCTCCGCCTCCTCCCCTCGCGTCTCGCCTCCTCCCCCCCCCCGCCTATGCCTATGCTTCCTCCTCCTCTACGAGATTTTTTTGCTCAACCACACACACCACACACCACCAGCTCGTGGGTGTGTAGGTTTCGCATCTGCGCGTCTTATCCCTATGTAGATGTAGATGTAGGAAGGCCCTCGCTTTCCATGGGTCACATGGAAAGGCGGTGCACAGGCGTGCAGCACTTCTAGCTCGCCCCACCGCCATTCGCCATTCATCGCCGCCCAAAAATCGAAAACTAATGTCTAGTGTCTTCATCCCCGCCATGGCCAAGGGCCGCAAGGCTAGGGCAAGATGAGTGAGCATGTTGCATGTTAATATATGTTTCGATCATTATCATTAGTAATTAATTGTTAATAATAAGCAGGATAAAACTACTGATAATTATTATTAAGCAAGCAACAGTTTCAAACCTGGTTGGTTTTTTTTTGCTTTTTGCCTGTTAACTGTTAACAATTACTTTCATCTCCTATATTTATATTAACAACCCCCCCAAGACACATTTTTTTTTGTTCTGCGGCGCCATTTTACAGCATTGCCCCATGCCCCTGGCCCATGGCTCTGCTGGTGGGGTTGCTATCGCTTTTTACTTTACTGTTGCAGCTAACTACTAGCAGCAGCAGCTACACACCACACACCGCACACTACACAGCGGTACACAGCGAATACTTTATTCGACTTTCGCTGTGTACGTACGTACATTGTACACTGTATGTACACTGCTACAATCCCAGCATACAGATACAGGATACAGTAATAAGCATTGAATGAACAGCATACATTAGACACCATACAACACCATGAGACACCATTCACCATACAGCAGCAGCATTAGCAGGCCAGTGCCAGTGCCAGTGCAGTGCGTGCCAGTGTCAGTGTAGGCCAGGCCAGCATAGTGGAGCATTGGAGCGTGCCGCGAGCAGCTTGAGTGCTTGAGCAAACCCTGCCCCAAGCCCAAGAGCCAAGAGCCCAATAAGAGTGTATACCACAGACCACAGACACAGACACCATACATAGTAAACTCTAAACATATACCACGAGCCGAGTCCAAGAATCCAGAATCCGATTATGTCCTGCTGGATGAACTTAAACTTGGATCATTGGCATTGGTTTCTGAATTTTTCTGCTGTCTGCTGTTTCTATTACTATTATGGTTTTGAATGTGTTATATATAATGACTCGCTGCGGAAGTGTAAAAATACCTTGTTAATAGTCGGGCCGATACCTATTAACAATTTGTTAATAGCCGGCCGGAAAACTCAACCTATTATGCCTATGAACAACTAAGCAGTTTTAAAACATTATCAGGCAGTAGCAGTACACATAATCACTTGTCTAGTGATTATCCCTAGCATTGGCCTTGGCCAAGGGTACGGCGTACGGCGGCGGCGACTGGGCGCGCGCTTAACGCTCAACTGTAGCACGACACGACGAGCGACGAGATGTCCCCCGGCCGCGCGGCTAGGCGCATGTGCCCCATACACCTCATCCTCATCCCACGGCCCATGGGCAGGGCGACGTCAGTTCGCAATCGAAGTTTAGCACGGGCAGCTGGGGCTGGGGCCAAAGAGGGCGGCAGAGCTCTCTCTCGGGTTACGGGTAGTACTGCCCTACAAACGCAAGGTTAGGGATAGCTCTGCTAGGGACACAAGTTGAGCAGCCTGTTAACATGTTTCGATCATTAGTAGTTATTATTATTAAAAACAAGCAGAAAAAAAATTACTTAAAACTATCAAACAACTGTAACTGTTCGTAATTTCATAAATTCGTTTTACCTGTTAAGTTAATAACGTACTTCTATCCTATTAACAAGCCCAAAATATAAACTTTAAAAAAAACCATTTTTTAAATTCGACGCCATTGCACCCCTGCTTCATGCACCTGGCTCTGCTGGTGGGGTTGCTATCGCTCTTTACTGCTGCTGCAGCGTAGCAGTTACTACACGGCAGATAACACACAGCTTTCGCACTGTTGCTGTTGCTGTACCTGTATACTGGCGGACATTGCTACGATAACACACACCCCACACACCACGAACCATGCACATGAATACATGATACACACAGCATACAGTATATGCCATATATATGCAGACGTAAGCACATTTAAATAAAGCATACACCAAACACGATCACCATACGACACCACATGACACCATCACCACCACTCACCATTCACCATACAGCAGCCCTCCCCTGGCGTGTGCGTGTATTTTTGGGATCTCCTGCTCTTGCTTGTATTTCATATGGATCCCGCCTGCATCTCACCGTATCCTTGATATCCCGCTGTATCTCTGCTGTATGGACCTATATCTAGCAATTTTGCAGCAGATCCACTGTATCCCGCTGTATCCCACATCCCACGGTATCCAGCTGTATCCATACGTATCTAGCTGTATCTAGCTGTATCCCGCTGTATCTCACCGTATCCCACCGCCTCGAAAACGGGATATGGCCAAAAATACACTTCAGGGAGAGCTATACGCTATACAGCAGCAACAGCAACAGCAGGTCAGCCAGTGCCAGTGCCAGTGTAGGTGTCAGGCCGGCAGTGGCAGTGGAGCAGCATTGGAGCGCGCGCAGCGAGCAGCTTGCTTGAGCAAACCCTACCCTGCCCCAAGCGCGTATACCACAGACTGTGGCCACAGCCACAGGCATAGACACACGATCAATAGACACATCCCACGAGCCACGACAACACAGAGAGCCCAATAATCCAGAATCCGGGCGATATCCTGCTGGATGCTGGATCTGGATATAATATCTGAGTCTGAGTCTTAGATTCTTAGACCCATCTTGGGATTCTTGTTCTTGCTCTTGCTGTTTTTATTGCCGCATCCCTGTCGGCCACACACAGACTAGGGCTACCTATGGTGGGCTGTGTAGAACGTCTGCCAGCGGACAAGCCGTGGGATGTGGTGTCTGCGACACGCGACACGCCGGGGCTCTGGCGTGGCGCCGCGGGCCTGTGTGCGCGTGTACACGCGTGTGCTGGTGCCGCCGAATATTTATACATACATATACATACATACGTTTAATTGTGTTAACGAACTGCGGCTGCGGACTGCGGACCGCTGCGGAAGTGTGTGAACATAAGTGATTGTGTAATAATAGTAATAGTCGGGTCAAGACCTATTAACAACTTGTTAATAGCCGGTCGGAAAACCCAATCAACACCTATATTAACAACTAAGCAGTCTCTCAAATAAAAACATTATCAGGCAGTATATAAAAACTCGATTGTTAATGGTTGTCCCTAGCCTTGCGGGGCCTTGCTACAAAGACGGGGGCGGAGGCAGACAGCAGACCACAGACCACATGCCTGTATATAGCCTGTAGCTGTAGACTGTAGACTCATATGATGATAATAGAGATATAAAAGGTTTAGGTCTTAGGTCTAGATTTAGGGATTTAGTAATTAGTAATGCGATTCGCGATTAGTTAGCCAGGTTCATTGTCATTGCGGAGATGGTGTAGTCATATATCGGTAAACCTGTGAATTTTATTTTAGTAGGTGTCACGACAGATGTCAGGTGTGCGGGTGTGTTGTATGTTGTATATTTCTTTGGAACTTCACCATTCAAGGCTCGACTACAATACAGACAATACAACTGAATACAGGGGTGCTGGTTGTACTCATGATTTGATTACTTAGTTTGTAAAGTAATCATGCATTGATAAGATTACACTGTAAATTACTTCAAAAAAATGTTAATTACAAGAAATGAGACAATATATTACGTTACTTATTTTTTTAAAAATGCTCAAAAAGCAAAAGTGTGCGTGTGCTTCCACTATCGATCGGCGATCAAGGGCCCCGAGCATAGCTTGGATGTTCTGTAGTATATAGCCTATGTAGCACCGGGGGATGCTACATAGTACACTACATATATATGCATTATATGCTACACTGTACGCTACAAAACCTAGGGTGAATCTGGTATTTAAAAAACCATTTTCAGCCTTTGGTCCGGCCGAGGCCGGGGCGAAGACCAACCAGCAGCAGCAGTACTACCTCTACCTCCCACGACAGTAGCCCAGTGCGTCCAGAGATTACTTTGAATCGAGTGAGTATTATGTTCTGAGCCCTATACTAATGAATATGAGTACCCGCCTCTCGTACTACTCACTACTCATTGACTGAGTAATAGTACATTTTCAGCACTACTAACTTTATGAGTATTTATTCGTCGAGTACTTTATGTACTGTAATATTCGGCCCCCCTCGATACCGCTAACTGTAACGTCTGTTTTTTGAGCCCAAGCTCAACGCGGGCAGGCCGCTGCGCGCGGGTTAACCCGCGAGCTCTACTTCAAGAAGTACCGTAAGGCGGGGCAGACCCTGTGGAGGATGAGATCCGAGAGCTCATTATTGATCTGGGAGGACGAGGCAGAACAGTAGAAATGTAGAAGTGGAGGGTAGAGCGGAGAGAAGAGCCCGCTGCGTTGCTGCTGTGCTGCTGGCTGCCCACCCCGCCTGCCGCATCTGTGATGTGTGTGTCTTTCCCCTATCTGGCTGGATTTTTTTGGCTTGTGTTGCACAAGCCGCCGAGCGGCTGTTCAATTTTGCTGTATTATATATGTTTATGTGCGTAGTAGCCAGAGGAGCATACATACTGTACGTACCCGTCAAACACGCGAGGGTCACACTCACACACCACCCTACCACCCTCCCTAAGCTCCCGGCCTCGCGCCGGGCTTTGCCGCCTCTGGCCTCTGCCGGACGACAGTTTTATTTTAGGGCTAAAGTAGAAGTAGTTTAAATATAGGAACATGTGGGGGTGTGCTATATACCACTGTAGCATCTGAGAGAGGCTACATAGCATTGTACATACATTGTAGCATGCTGCATGCTATGTAGCATGCTACAGAACATCCAAGGAGCATAGCCGCCAGCCTTTTTGCCAAAAAGGAGAATGTCAGGGTCAGGGACCTCTAGTTCTAGTTCTAGTTCAAGGACCAGTTCCAGCTGTGGCACTTCATCGTCTTTAAGCAGTTCGCCTGCTCGCACCTGCCCCACGAGGCCAACGTCGAGCAGCTCTTCTCGCTCTCCGGCGCGCTGGCCGACCCCAACCTGACGCCGGAGCACCTCGCTTGCCTTACGCGCATCCACTTCAACAAGAAGACGTACACGCCGCCAGTCAGCGACAGACATCCTCAGACGCTATACATGCGCAAGTACAGCAAGGTAGGCAAGGCCTCTAGGGTCAGAGCCACAGGACGTGGGGTGGGGGGGCACACTCTCTCGCAGAAGGTTACACATTCACTCACACTGTCAAAATAATCGTGTTTAACACACGGTCTCCCGCCCTGAATGAGAGGCTTATACTAATAACTTATACCTTCTTATTAACTTATAGTTTTGGTGTTATTAGTGTTTAAGTGCATCCGCCTTCCACTGGAACCTGGAACCTGGTTACGTGAAGAATGTAGCCTCTAGTGAAGGTGTAATATTGCCGCTACGTAATGTGGCATTGTAACAGTTACAGAACATACATCATCATATACACATACATCCGAGGATCCTGGGTCTGGCCCTCCTTTCGACGTTCGAGGGGCGAGCACAGGCCACATACCGGTTGCGTGGGGCCGGCGCGTCCGTGGGATACTTCCATTCTTATTCCCGCGGCGAGGCCGCACAGTGCCGTGGCGGCGGTGTGCGTGCGCTGTGGGCACCCGTGTCTGCTGTCGTGTAGGGGGAGGGGGTGTCCTGAGGGGGAGTACACGCGTATCATCTTATTCTAGCTCCCAACTTGAGTTTAGTCCCTAGTCTTGCGTTCATTCACAACAAGCTGGCTGGGTGGCTGGGTAACACACCCGTCGTTGTGCTTCCTCTTGAATAACCCTATCCCTATCACCGTGTAACCCGCCTATCTGGATAATCTCGTATCCATTATATATGTCATTATGCCATTATCCATTATCCATATCTTAACCCGAGTCCCTATAGGGCCTAGCGACTAGCTAGGGCGAACTGGCTTGACAGGTTGCCTCTCCTCTTCTCATCCTTCTTTCGAGCCCTGAGACTGAGAAGAAGCCGAGTTCAGCCTGCTAACGACGCTCCCTTTTCCCATTTTCTTGCTCTCCTCAGCACCGCGCGGCGCGCCTGTCGTCTGTGCCGTGTGCTTCCTGGGCCGGTGGCTGTTCTTTGATTATACACAGGGGGGAGTCGCTCATTTTCTTGTATTGTGTTGCGTTTCTACAATCTCAGTTGGTTCGCATGATACATACACGACGTAGGACATAGGCCACTGCGCTAAAAGGCAAGGGGATTACGTACTTACGTACTTGTGCGCACATAATAAGTGCAACTATATATGGCCGCAGGCCTGTTGCTGTTGCACAAGCCTCCTTTTTTAACGCCGAACGTACCCTAACTTCCCTCATCCCGTCCCTGCCAGGCGCTGCTCAGGCTGACCAAATATACGCCGCGCCGCCCCCACCAGCGGATCCTTGCTCTTTCTCGACACTGAGTATAAACTAGCGTCTTCCCGCGCCTCTTCTCGCACGCGTCACTCGACGGCAGCGGCACGCGGCGGCGTGAGCGGGCAGGCGGTGGCAAACGGCAAAAGGCGGGGCGTCCGGCCGGACGGACGGAGGAAGGAATCTTAAGGAGGGCACTATTACCACTGCTAATAGTGGCACTATATATTATGATAGTGATAGGCCAACGTATGTCTACCTTCGCTAGGACTAGGGACTAGGACTAGGGCAGGGCGCGGCGCGGGCTCGGCTCGGGCTCTCACACGCCTACGTCTTATTGGGCGAAGGTGAAGGGGGGCACGGGAATGTCTGTGCAAGATATTGACATTGCGTGGAGTGGAGAACTACAATACTATTACAATAAGTGATAAAAGTAAAAGTGTGATATTGATAGGTTAGATGCTACTACTGAAACTAGCTGTAGCTGTAGCTGTAGGGGTAGGCGGCTGACACTGTTGCATATATTTTGACCACAGTTCCCACAGTTCCTGGCCAAAGACCCCCCCCCCCCCCCCCTCCTCCCCCCTTGTTGGAGGACGCAGCTGGAGCAGGTACACAGACAGACACACGGCCCGCAGCGGCAGGCGGCAGGCAGATATCGGCAGCAGGGCAGCAGCAGAAACACGTACCGACCACGTTTCAACACCGTGTTGTCAACACCCTCTATCTACCCCCGCCTCCGCCTAATACGGCAACAAAAGGGAAAGGGGGGCCCGACGCGGCCCCCGCCCGACCGACCCACACTAAAGACCCACACACCACCACACCACACCCACACGCCACATGACTTCGCTCGAGAAAAATAAAAGACCTAGACTCGCCCCCTGCTATAATACTAGCTAGGCAACGGGCGGGGCTTCCGGATTCCTTGCAGCTTGCAGTCGCAGTCGGAGGGAGGGGTGGAGGGTGCGCCTTATAACAATATTAGCAAGGGCTGCTCGCTGCTCACTCTCGCTTCTTCTTCTTTCCGCTTCCGCCCCGTGCCTGCTGTGCCTTGCGCCCGCACTGGACCATGCACCATCATATACCAGCCCCCTCTGGCGTATATCTTTGGGATATCCCGACTGTATCGCTGTATCTAGCCATATCTAACCATGTAGCTGCGGCTGCTGTACTGTCTCTCACTCTAAGTCTAAGTGCCGGTATATCCATCCCCCGCCCCTGTGTGCGCCGTCGTTTCCTTCATATCCAACCACCTAGCCCCCTCCCCCTCGCACCACAGTCACAGATGTCAGTCGCCACACCTCTCCGCCCCACCCACCCTCCCCCGCGTCCATCCCCTTCCCCTTCCCCAGCCCCAGTAGCCAGTAGTCTTCCCCGGCGGGCGGGGCGGTTCGGGTTAACCTCCGTTGTTAGTTTCCCTGCGTGGTGCGTGGCTTGTGTACGAGAGGTCGGACGGAGACGACTCGATGTCGGACTTCACAGCCGAGCGCTGCAGGGAGCTCGTCGAGCTGGGGCCACAGGCCTACCAACGCGCACTCGGCGAAGCGGTGTGCGTCTCAGTAGTGGAGGAGACAGCGACGAATACGCTCGACAATAGTTCGTCGCTCAACTCAATACGCACACTGACTATACAAACTACAAGATATCCGGCGGCGCAAGCACGACGTCGTCATTGAGCAGCTTCAGCAGGTGAAGCCGCTCATCCAAATCGAAGATCGGCTTAACCTACTCCTACTCACACCAACCCATACTAACCTTAGAACGCACACACTTTAGACACTAGACACGTACAGCCTTATATGCGTATTAACCTTGCACACTTCTCACTCAATTCACTTCATTGCTCTATCCCAGCGTCGGCGTCAGCTGGGCGCGTGCCAGGCGTGCATTCTGGCTGGGGCTGGGGCGCCCCCGACGACTGCAATAAGGCGAGCCTCCTCGAGCCGTGCACGAGGTGCGCTAGCAACCAGCTGTGCTTCCGGTCTCTGCACAGCGTTTTCGATGCGTGCAATGCGGCATCAGAACAGGTGTGCGATGCTCTATATCTATATTCAATATCTCTCTTTTGATGTACACACCTCCCATTACCATTACCATTACTATAACATAAACATAAACACACCGTTGTCAGTTGTGTTTTTCCACAGGTGCGAGTGCGAGGGAGATACACTATTCAATGCCCCCTTCTAGCGTGAGCGTGAACACCTCGCATTACTGACGTAAACACACGTTGTGTTATTCTACAGGGGTGTGTGAGAGCTACACCACAGTCAATAACTTCTGTTCGACATGAAAACCTTCCTTTACTAACTTAAACTTAAACACACATTTGTGGTATTTCGCAGTGCAAGGCTATCGACGTACTCAACGACGAGAGCATCCAGACTGTGCGCTGTCGCTGTCGCTTATGAGCATGCTCTACCAGAACTGCGGCATCGCAGCCCTGCACATGCTCAAGAACAAGATTACCGCCTTCTGCAACGCAACTTCTCTCTTCTCAACAGCGTCTCCCCTGACGGTGGCGAGGTAATGCACTCACGCCCTTCTCCAACGCAAACAAGCCAGTCTCTAGCGCAAAACACGCCTGTCTCTAATGCGAACATGCCCGTTCTAGAAGCAGGCGGCCCTCCTCTTAGCACGGCCCCTTCTCGCACATAAATACAAATACAAATAATACATCACTTTAAACACGCCTTTCATCAACACAGCCACGCCCTTATCTAGCATGCTCTTTGCTGACACAGCCGGGTTAACCCGCGTGCGTGCGTGCGTGCGTATTTGCGTGCGTGCGTGCGTGTGTGCGTGTGTCGTGTGTGTGTGTGTGTGTGTGTGTGTGTGTGTGTGTGTGTGTGTGTGTGTGTGTGTGTGTGTGTGTGTGTGTGTGTGTGTGTGTGTGTGTGTGTGTGTGTG
>Ga0335398_10011037_pt1 | contig 10198 bp, 11 predicted proteins | sample BON03_FD_205742 | JGI IMG/M metagenome (GOLD analysis project Ga0335398, IMG submission 205742) | Freshwater microbial communities from Lake Bonney liftoff mats and glacier meltwater in Antarctica - BON-03 (spades assembly) (version 2) | ecosystem: Environmental > Aquatic > Freshwater > Ice >... | reverse complement strand
GGTTTTCTGCTCCCCGGGGGGGGGGGGGGGCGCGCGTGGGGGGGAGGGGGGGGGGGGGGGGGGGGGGGCACGGACCCGAACCCCCTTGCCGGCCCTTCAGCCGCGGCCGCGGCGCCATGCACTTTTTTCTTTGGCAATGGGTAGAACCCCCGACGTTGTGCCATGAGCAGCAGCATCGGACAAAAAGATGGACGGCCGACCGCGCAGTCCTTGTGCTGGCCAGGCAACGTCGTGACGGAGGCCAACCAGATCGATGACATTTACAACAAACTCAAGCTGGACCCTGCCACCCGGGAAACCAAGGAGAACGTGCACCGTTGGTACAACCGCATCATAGACCACATCGTCGAAAAGGCGACCGATGGGTACTGCGTCAAGGTCCCGTTTGGACGCTTCTCACTCGCGCTCCGGTCCAAACCCGACGGCTCGGACGGCGTCTGGGTCGCCTTCCGTCCTGCCAAGTCCTTCAAAAATCTGCCGCTCAGCCTCATCGGGGCGGTGCAACGCCGCACCGACACAGTGGGCCCCCTCAAGCGCACCTCCAATGGCAACACGCTGATGGAGTTTATGAAGATGGAGCGCGCCAAGGGCAACGTCATGACGATGGCCGAGGCCTCGCCCCTGTATGCCAAGTGGAAGGCGTCGCGGCCGGCGCCCCGGCCGGCAACTCTGCTTCGTCAATCGCACCGCAGAGGACACTGATATGGCCAATGCCCGGGCCGAGGCCAAGGCGGCGAAGGACGAGGCCAAGGCCATGGCCATAGGCGATGCCAATGCCAACAGGGACAAGCCCAAGGCCCAGGCGGCCGAGGCCGCCAAGGCCGCCAAGGCCGCCAAGGCCGTCAAGGCCGCCAAGGCCGCCAAGGCCGCCAAGGCCGCCAAGGCCGAGGCGGGCGATGCAAAGACCAAGACAAAAGCCAAGATCAAGGCGACCAAGGGTTAGGCAACCGTGGGCTCCCCATTTGCGTTACGGCACGCTGGCTGGATGTACCTGCGTGTGGTCGGGGTGTGGCTGGTCTTGTGGTCGGGGTGTGGCTGGTCTGACCGCGCGCATTTCGGGTCAACCCGATGGTTGGGCCGGTGGGGCCCAATCCTCTCACTGCACAATGTGCGTGTGCCTTTTTTGTGGCCCCTTGACTCGGACTCCTCGTCAATCGCGAGCGTCATGACCATGCCCAGATCGTGGACGTCAGTGAATGGCGGCACCGAACCCGAGCCCGAGACCACGACCGAGACCGAGCCCTAGCCCGTGACCGAGACCGATACCGAGATTGGAACCCGAGACCGAGACCGAGACCGAGACCGAGACCGAGACCGAGACCGAGACCGAGACCGAGACCGAGACCGAGACCGAGGCCGAGACCGAGGCCGAGGCGGAGGCCAAGGCCGAGGCCGACGCCGCAAGAAGACCGAGACCGTCGCTAACCTCCGCACCCACCTCAAGGCCAACCTCGAGTATGCCGAGTTCCTCATATATCGCCTCCTCGACCCGGAGCAGGCCGTGCACAGGTGGCGCGAAGCGTGCAAGCAGATGCGCGCGCTTGGGTGCCTGGCCGATGAGATCTAGGGGACGCGGGCGGTTGACAACCGGCGCCACTGCGCCGCCATCAAGGCCTCCACCGCCAAGTGCACCACGCCCCCCGTCAAGTTGAAACGCATCGTCGCCCTCCTGAAGGGGCCACGGCATGTTCCGCGGCGGGTTCCCCCAAAAGACGTTTGCATGGGAGCTCGCGATGCGCGGCCCGATGCTCATGATCAGCGAGTTTGATACGTCAAAGATGTGCCACGGTGGCATGTGCAAACTCGAGGACGTGCCCAATGTGGGCCGCCCGCAGCCACTGGACGCAAGCCGCCTCGCTGAACCACGAGGACCAGCCGTGGATCCGCTGTAAGCGCGCGCCACCGGCGTGCACCTGGCGCGCTACTGTCAGTTTCGGAGCCGCACCCCGTGGGGGCCAACCAGTGGGCCAATGCTCCCCCCTCCATCCCCGGAGCAGGCGCGGGCCATCGAGGTGTGGCGGTCGGGCGAGAACCAGGTCTGCTCTACCGCCACGGGGAGCAGGAAGAGCACGCTGCTGCTGCACGCCTGCGCCGCGTCGGATGTGCCTGTGCTGGTGCTGACGTACAACAAGCAGCTGCAGCTCGAGGTCGAGGCGCGGCTCGAGTCGGCTAACCTTCCGGTCGCGCACCAATGCCGCACGTTCCACGGCCTGTGCTCGCAGCACCTGGGGCCGACGCCTGACGACGAGAGCATGCACGCCGCGCTGCAGGCCGGCGCGGAGCCCGCGGAGCCGCTGCGCCTGACCCGCGTCTGCGTCGACGAGGCGCAGGACCTCAAGCAGGTCTACCACAGCCTGCTGCGCGCCCTGCTGGGCGACCTCTCGTCGGTGCAGTGGCTGCTGGTGGGGGACGCAGTGCAGATGCTGAACGACTACGACCCAGACGACCCGGCGCTCCTGACCTTTATGCAGGCCCCGGAGCAGCACTTTGGCGGCACGCGCGCCTGGTGCCACACCAGCCTCACCGTCTCGTTTCGGCTGCCGCCGTCCATCGCGGAGGTGGTCGACGCGGTGCGCGAGGATGGCGGCCGGCTCGAGGGCGGCGCGCGCGGAGACGCGGCGCCAGTGCGCTTCGTCGCGCTCAGCAACTGGCGCTGGGCCGACGTGCTGCTGCCGTGGATCGCGCACATGCGCGCCGCCGCGCCAGAGTTCCGCGTCTGCCTGCTCGTCGCCCGGCGGCGGAACAACCCGCCGCTGCGCACGCTCGTGAACGCGCTCGCCAGGCACGGCATCCCGGTTCACATCAATGGGCTCGACGTGGCCGACGCGCGCGCCTGCGTCAACAACCCGGTGGTCGTGAGCACGTGGCACGCCCTGAAGGGCACCGAGTGCGACGCGGCCGCGCTGCTCGGCGTCGACGCCCGCAGCGCGCACAACCCGCTGCACGTCGCCCTCACGCGGGCCCGAACGCACCTGCTGGTGCTCCTCAACCGCGACTCGATGCACCACGGGCTGATGCGCGCCGTGGACCCCGCGGGCGAGCACCCGCCGCTCGACGTGGTGTGCGACGCCGCAACCCGCCGCTCCGCGGCGTGCCCGCCGCCCGGCGGCTGGGCGCCGCCGCCGGCGCGGGCGCCGGCGCCGGCGCTGCCGCCGTGGCCGGCGCCGGTGCCGCCGACCCCGGCCGGTGGGGGGGGCGCCGGCGCCGCCGGCGCCGCCCTCGGCGATGTACGCGACCTAACCCACCGGTACCCCCGCGGCCGCGCGACGCGGCTGCAGGCCGGCATCGTCGATGGCGCGTAGTGCAGCGTCCCCGTCGCCAAGCCGGCGCCAGACCGGCAGGTGGTCAACGAGGGCCGCTGGCTGGACACGGCGCCGCTATACCAGCGCGCCGCCCTGATGAAGTTTCCATGGCCGGGTCGTGCCGCTTTGTCGACTTTGTGCAGTCCCCGGCGCGCACCAGCCGCCAGGCGAGCGACGAGGCGGCGCGCGACGGCTCGGCCGACTACTCGCTGCGCCTGCACGTCAAGGACGCCGATCTGCTGCCGGACGCCGCCGCAGCGGCGCTGCGCGCGGTGTGCGACCGCACCCCCAGCACGCCGGTCGACTGGGTCACCCTGGCCACCTGCGCCGACGCGTTTGAGGACTTCGACCACAACATTGCGGGGCTATTGCCGTGCGTGGCGTGGGTCGACGACGACGTATTCGACGCCGCGCACGACTGCATCGCGGCGCACCTCCACCTTGCGCTCGCCGACGCCCCGCCAAGCGATGCCGACGACGAGGGCCCGCGCGCCCAGCTGGGCGTGTGCCTCTCCGCCCCCCTCGGCGGCCGCCACCTCGTCGCGCGCTGCGTCTGCGCGTTGCCCGGGGCCGTCTGGCTGGTGGCGTCAGAAGAGAGCATCACGCGCTCCCACCGCCTGCGCGCGTGCATCCTGCTCGCCCTGCACCCCACCGCCACGGCGGCGGTCGTGCTCAACCTGCGGACCGGGGAGGCGCAGACCTTTGGGCTCACCTGCAAGGAGCAGTTCCGACTCGAACTCGCAGTCTCGGTGAGCTCCTAGTCCCAGTCTAGTGAACGACTGGGGGGGGGGAGGCGGACTCGAGCCAAGTTCGGTCGCCGACGGGTCCACCCGGGCTGGGTGTGCACGACGACTGGGATTTGCCCCCCCTGGGGGACCCCGTGGAATGGGGGGGTCTGGTTACATGGCCCCTCGGGTTAACCCTGAGGACCCCCATCCTTGAATTGCATCAATGGCATGACGCGTGGGTCGTGCGTTTGTTTAGCTTCGAGGCATTCCTTCTGAAGTTCGCGGTACGTCGGCACGGCGCCTTTGCCTGTGCAAAAGAACCCCCGCGCCGGTGTGGTGGGAGGCGCCCCAAGCCGCGGCGCGTGCCTCCGAGTGCCCCGGGTCTTGTGCGCGCGTGCGCCAGGGCCAGGGTTACACGTGGCTTCGTCTGCGGGTTGCCACCTGCTCGAGGTGGGCTCCCTGGACCGCCGCCCATAGGCATTGCGTGGCCCGGAGTTCGCCCAGCCTGTGCGCGCGGTCAAGTGCGGGGCGGGTCGGACCCGGGCGAGGGGATGCTAAAAATTGCAAATGAGCGGAGCGAGCGCCGGCCATCCAGGCGCGCTGCAGCGGACCCAGTCCAAGTCGAGCGCAGTCGCGGTCCATGACGCTCAATACACAGACAATCTCCGGGCGGCTGGTCGTGACTCGCATTGCGCACGTGTGGCTGCCAAGCCTCCCCTTTTTTTTGCCCAACAAGGCCGAGCGCGCCCGTGGGCCACGGCGTAGCTCCTCTGGTGACCACAGCGGACCAGAGTGGCGCCACACCATGCACGCTCGCAAGGCGCCACACGGCGCACGCGCGCCAACTCCTCGATTGACCACCGCGGACCCCCCTTCGGGTAGGGATTGTCGCCACACCATGCTCGTCAACTCCTCGAGTGACCAAGGACGAGGGTGGCGCTACATGGTGCACGCGCGCCAACTCCTCGAGTGACCCAAGGGCGAGAGTGGCGCCGCGCGATGCACGCGCGCCAACTCCTCGAGCGACCACCGCGGACCCCCTTTCGGGTAGGGAGTGTCGCCACACCACGCACACTCGTCCCCCCGAGTGACCACCGCGGACCAGAGTGGAGCCGCGTCGTTCACCCGCCGCCCAAGTGGCCGCAGCGGCAAACGTGCTACCGCTGCAACCCCCCCCCCCCCCCCCCCCCCGGGGGGGAGGGGGGTGCACCCGTCGGATTCGGAGCGCGCGTCGTCTCTCGGCCAATGGCGGGCGGGGCTGTGCGGACCAAGCCGCCACCTCTGCACGCCCCTCTGCTCCTGCGCTTGGATCGCACCGCGCGATCAGAGAGCAAGACGACTCATCGCGCTCGCGTTGCATGGGCCAGTGACCGGCTGTGTGGTCACACGTGGAGCTGGGGTTCCGGGGCTGCGGTGGTGGCCGGGGCAGTGGCCGGGGCAGTGGCCGGGGCAGTGGCCGCCGGGGTGGTGATGGTCGGGGCCATGGCCGTCGGAGCGGAGGGGGTTGATGCGGCCGCTAGTGCCGATGTGGCCAGCCGCAACGGTGGCCCGGGCGGCAAGCAGGAGCCACCGTGCGAACCTGCGGTCGCGTGGCGCGCCCCCTCGCCCATGGACACGCTGAGCGCCGACTCGCCGTGGCCCATGGACGGCATCGAGAGGCCAGCGCTCTTGCAGAGCGCTCGGTTCAACGTGGTCCGCCTGCTCGGCCAGGGCACCTTTGGCCGAGTGTACCTGGTCAACGACCGGGAGGCGCAGCTCGCGGCCAAGGTGTTCGGCACCGACGACAGCGGCGTGCGGGCCGACTGCTTGCGCGAGGTTGCCTACCTGCGGCAATGTGTGCACCCTCACATCCTCGCCGCGCATGGGGCCGCGATCCACGGCTCACTGGTGTACCTGTTCACGGAGGCGATGGAGCACGACCTCGGCGCCTCGCCACCGTGCCTCCCCACCGGCGCAGCGGCGCCGCCTTGCTCGAGGGGTCGCATGTGGCCTGGCTCACCTCCACGGGATGTCCCTGATGCACCGCGACTTGAAGCCGGCCAATATTCTGGTGAGTCGCACAGGCGAAGCCAAAATCGCCGGCTTCGGCATGACTCGCATTTGGGCTGCGGGGCGCAACCACACGCTGCTCGTGTGCACCTTGTGGTACCGCGCGCCCGAGCTGCTCCTCGGGGACGCCAGGTACACCCCGGCCGTGGACATGTGGTTGTTTGGGCTCATTCTCGTCGAGCTAGCAATGGGGAGGGCCTGCTTTCGCGGCACAACCGAAGCGGACCAGTTGGCCTAGGTCTTCCGCGCCCTCGGCCGCCCGACCAGTGCGACCTGGCCCGGGGTGGAGCAACTCGATGGATACCCGCGCGTGCGAGTCAGCAAGAGCCCGGTCGCGCACCCCCGGTTCCTGCAAGACATGATGAATGACGCACAGCTCTGCGGGGATGAGGCCGTGGTCACACTCGGCGCTCTGCTGTACAACCCGGCGAGTCGCCTCTGCGCCCACGATGCGGCGGCTCTGCTGGGTGGCATCCCTCTCCCCGACGAGCCAGGTGCACCGGACCCCCCGCCCAGCGTGCGCATAGACGAACTGGCTGACCCGGGGCGAGGCGCGCTGGCCGACGCGATCTGCCACGCAACCACGGCGCACAGCCTCAACTGGGGTGTCATGCGCGTCGCTGCGTGGGTCGCCGACCGCTTTGTCACAACACGGCACGGCGCGGCCTACCTGGCAGCCGCAGCCCAAGCCCAAGTCGACCTACTCGCGCACGTTGCCGTGTCCATTGCTGCTAAAGTAGACGGCTGCGACGCCCTCGGGGAGTTGGCGCACGGGCACCGCAGTCTGGAGCGCCAGGTGCTCTGTGCAATCGACTTTCAACTCCCCCCAGCGTCACGCCTCCCTGGGACCCCTGCCTCGATGGCCTCGGCAGCCTCGGCAGCCTCGGCAGCCTTGGCAGCCTCGGCAGCCTCGGCAGCCTCGGCGGCTTCGGCGCCCGCACGTGCAACCTTGCTAAGCGTGCAGTGAACATCGGGTGACCACTCGACTCACGGCGCTCGCTCTCGCACTCGACTCGAGGTGTACAACAGCATGCGCAGTGGGTCATCCGAAGACAATACCCCAAGTGGCGCGGAACTTTGCGTTCCATGCGGCGCTCATGGCATCCGTCGGGTGGACGGTTGGTTGGATGGGCTACCTCGTCCTGCTGCTGGTGGGTATCGCAAACTGCATTCAGCGCAAGGGGCCACCGATCGCGTGCGCCGCTCGTGCGTCTTGAACATCCTGCCCAAACTTGTCACGTACGCAAACGGGGCCTTTGCAAACTTTGCAAAGTCCACTCCGAACGCGGTGGGTCAAGGCGCAAGCAACTCCGAGTGACGGGTTGTGTTTGACAAGCCAGAGGTATGCATTGGTGGTACTTGCAACCGCCTGCCGCGGCGCGCCTCGATCCAACCGACGCAAGCCGTCGACCCTCCGAAAGGGCGTCACACCGCCCTGAAAGGACCGGTGCCGTGGTGTGCGATGCAACAAGTTTCGAACTTGGACCCCGTGGCGACGAGCTCGCCTGTGCATGCAATGTGTGGCCGCTGCACTGGTCATGAGAACCTGAACCCCATCGTGTGATTGCCGAGCTACACAGCCGGAGTCGCCCGGGCGAGAGCCCGCCCAGCTGCTCGAGGGAATTGGGTGCAGGCTCGATCGCCGGTCGCATATTAAGAAACGGTGGGTGGCGGCGGCGCGAGCGGCGCTAGAGGCTCGAGCCCCGTCGACTCACACCCGCTCGTATGCGCCATCCGTGCCCATGGACAGAACCAGTGTGGCCCTTGACCGGAGATGCGCCACGACGCGTTCCGAGCCATCGCCTGGGCCGAGTTCGACCCTTGGCGACGCCGATGCCGACAGGTTCACCCCTAGCCGGCGCCGGCGCCGGTGGCCAGGTGTGGCGCGTCAGCGCGGGCACTCCTTGAGCACCTGCCACATCGAAAACTCGCCCGCGGTGAAGCCATATTGGGGGAAGTAGGCGTCATGCGAGATTCCGTCCACGGTCCGCATCGTGTGAAAGATGTCGCGCTTGTCGCGCATGCGCAGTTGCGCAACGCTGTGCCCGGTCACTATATACACCTTCCACATGGCGCATTCTCCCAGTTCATCCTCATCGCAAATGCCCATCCCTGCGATACGGCATTCCTTTTAGGGTAGACCGGCCGAACACTCCCGGCGCCCGGCACCCGGTGAGCCCGCAACTGCACGGGCCGGCACCGGGCCTTGTGCCACCGGTTGCGCCGACCGACCAGCCGTCAGCCCACAGCGGCAGGGGCATTCAGACTGGCGGTTGCAGGGGAAGGGGCGGCCGTGTGGCGCACGCCGTGGGCCAGGTCGGATTACGGGCTGAGCACTGGGCGGGTGGGGCGTGGAGAACGCCCTCCCTGGCCGCAATCAGCCAACCAGGCTGGAGCCCGTGGTGTGGCCATGCAACGGTCAACTGGTCCATCCGCCCCATGTGCACTGCACCGGCGGCGGCCGACTGGACCCGGCCTCGAGGGCCCCTACGTCGCCGTCAGCGACGGGTGGGCCTCCGCCAATGAGACCCAGCGGCTGATATGGGCAGGCCGGCGCGAGTTCCTCGGCACCGAGTTTGGCTGCACACACGCGTACGACGGCGTCGTCTTCACCCAGGGCCACGCGCACTACCGCTACGCCCTGTTCACGCGACCCGGGCAGCCGGCCGTTCACATGATAAACTCGCAGTGCGGTGAGCAATGGCGCCAGGTCGCGGCGGCGCCGGGCCGCGCTCCGGGCATCCTCGTGGAGGACCACGCCTTTGCGCAGATGCGCGCCAAGGACAACAACCCGGGGTGGGTCGGCACGACCGTGCACGCCTTGCAGCCGGCGGCGCCTTGCGCGAACCCACGAGGCCACGGCGGGCCAACTCGGCCAGGGTTGGTTCGATCGCACTCGAGTTGACAACCGCGGGGGCCGCCGCCAGCCACACGAGGGCATGAGCTTGCGCGGCCTGCAGCCCGCTCCCCGGCGAGCGGCGGCGTCAGCCAGCGCCGGTTGCACTGTTGGAGCCCTCCGCGCCGACCACCCCGGGGTCCTCGTAGCTGGAGGTGCACAGCGGGGTTCACCCGCCCAGCTGGCCCTCGAACGCGGGTCACCCCGCCACCGCGGTCGACCCCCCCCCCCTCCGCGCCACCGCTAGCGACGGGGACGGCCTCGCGCAGTGCCGGGCGGGCTCAGTCGCGCTTCTCCTACAACCAAGCCGTGCCTCCGACGGCCCCGACCGGATTCGCCGGCGGGCAGGCGGCTGTGACCAGACGGGCCGAGCGCCGCTGCGACGCCTCGAGGCTGGCCGCCAAGTCGTGCATCTGCACACCGACCAGCTGCTCGAGCACCTGGTCCGGCAGCATGGAGCGCGCGGCACTCAGGTAAGTCACGGCGTAGTTGGCGTGGCGCGCCGCAAACAGCGGGTTCTTGTCTTGCACCGACGTGCGGTGCCACTGCAGGGCCTGCTGCACCAGGGCGGTGGCGCGCTCCGTGTGCGCCGGCGAGAACCGGCCGTACCCGTTCGCATGGAGCAGCGAGGCCGCCAGTGACACCAGCAACACACCCGCCACGACTAGGACCGGGGTCAACCAGACGGTCGCGCCCGCCGGTCGGCCGGGCGAGTTTGTGGCCATTTTCCAGGGATCGAGGGGGCGCACCCCCGGGCGAAGCGAGGGGGTCAACCAGGGGTGTCTTTTAGTCCCCAAGCGCACAAAAACACACACCGTGTCGGGTCGCGCCTCGGGTGCCCGTGTGTGCAGTGCCCTGCGATTTGGCGGCCCCAATGGTGAATTACAGCGACGCCATCTCGATGTGCTCGGTGGTTGTCAGCCGCACCAGGTGCCCCCCCTCCTCCCGCTGGCGCGTCCGCAACCGCGTCGCGGGCTCCGGGGTAACCCGGTGCCGAGGTACCGTGGACCCGATCCTATCGGCGCCGGACAGCGTGCGCACGTGTGCGCACTAGGTCGCGCGGCACAGGGTTCCGCGTTACCCCGAGGTGGCGCATTGGTGCGGGCGACGGAGCGTATACCCTCGAGTAGTTGGGCCACTGGGCCTGTCCCACGCGCGCGTTGCAACACAACCCCCCCCCCCCCCCCCCCCCCCCCGCCCGGGCCCCCCCCCCCCGCCCCCCC
>Ga0335398_10011034_pt1 | contig 10199 bp, 5 predicted proteins | sample BON03_FD_205742 | JGI IMG/M metagenome (GOLD analysis project Ga0335398, IMG submission 205742) | Freshwater microbial communities from Lake Bonney liftoff mats and glacier meltwater in Antarctica - BON-03 (spades assembly) (version 2) | ecosystem: Environmental > Aquatic > Freshwater > Ice >... | reverse complement strand
TATATGTGTGTGTGTGTGTGTGTGTGTTTGTGTGTATGTATATATATATCTATAGAGAGAGAGAGATAGATAGCTATATGTGTGTATATCTATATATGTATATATAGATATAGATATAGATAGATAGATAGATAGAAAGATAGATGTATGTATATATATATATATATATATATGTGTGTGTGTGTATATGTGTATTCATACATACGTATGAATATACACATATCGCATCTCTACATATCTCTCTCTCTATTTCTCTATGAGTACCGTCCAGTCGCCGATCGTCATGAAGAACTTTGGGAAGAAGGGGTTGCGCGAGAGCGCGTAGACGGGTCCGCAGTGTCCCTCATAGAGTGCTCCGATCCGGTCGGCCGCGTTCTTGGCCTTGCGGTTGCACGCGACGATCTTGCCCTGCTCGGTGCCGACGAGGAACTTGCCGCCTGCGGTCGAGTACTCCATCGAGACGCCACCCATTGGCTTGGCGTCGGGGTTGGCCTTGTCGTCGAGGGAGAGCGCGTCGGCAGGCTCGCCGAGCTTGCGGATGTCCCACCAGAGCACCTGTGGGTGGCGGGGCGGTCGGCTATCCCATAAAAGGAACCTCGTTGTCGACCACACTCATCGGTGAAGCCAAGGCGCAAGACATAATAACGCGATATCAAATAGAACGGAAGGATTGCGAGTCCGAGAGCTCGAGGGATCTATGTCTTCTCTCCGGGTTCATCCGATATATAAACCTCGAGACGGACAGGAACGGGTGTTTGCGTCGGTGCGACGTGATGGGCAGGTGCGTAGCAAAGCGTTCGCCCTAACTTGGTACCGTGCTTTAACTCGGTACTGTTCGCCAGCACGACCGTTTGCTGCGCTGGACGTCCCGCTGCTTGTTACCGGACAGCAAGGGAGCCCTCCCCCGCGTGCCAACAGCTTTCCAGGGCTCGAAATGCGTGCGCGGGGAGCTCAAGCCAAGAACGTACCAAGTTAGGGCACGGTACCAAGTTAGGGCGAACGCTTTGCTACGTGATGGGGAGGGGCGTACGCACCTGGCCGTCGGTCGATGTGGAGGCGCATTCGTAGGCCGTCTTGCCCTGCAGCCACCAGATGTCGTAGACGGGGTCGCGGTGCGACTTTTCGATGATGGACGTGTCCATGGGCGTGTCGCCGCGCCGCGTGTCCCAGTACGAGACGAGCCCGTTGTACGAGCCGCCCACGAGCAGGTGCGGGTCTTTTGGGTTGTAGCGCAGGCAGCAGAGCGGCGAGGCGGGGACGAGCTCCTGCTCAGGGAAGTTGGGGTTGTTGACGTCCCAGATGTAGGACTTCGGCGACATCTTGTCCATGCGCCAGTCCTGGAACTGCATCATGGCCAGGCTGACCGCGAGCTTCTTGCCGCCGTCGGGGAACCACGAGATGGAAGTGACGGTACGCTTGATCTGGTTGGGGTCCTTGAAGACGGAGAGCGTCTTGGCGGACGGCGGCTCGCTCGAGTGGTCGTGGAACTCGCCCTCGAAGTAGTCCTGCAGCAAGGGCGGCGGGCTCAGGCGCTTAACGCTTCCAGATTGAGGGCGGGGACGAGGCAGGGCGTAGCGCCTTGGAGTGCGGAGACCCGCCCGCCGGCTGCACCCTGGTGACTGCGGCATGGCGGCGCAAGACTGCGGGGCAGGCCTGGCGGGGTGCTTTTGGTTTGAGAGCGGTTTGTGTACCTGGTAGATGTCAACTGCGATGTTTTGCATGATGGAGTGCTCGACCGCATCGCCCAGCGCCTTGACCTGCCGGATGTACTCCTCGTCCTTCTCCACCTTCTTGCGGAAGCGACTGTGGCGGGTGGCGGGGAGGAGCGGTGAGCAGGGACGGGCACGCTGGGTGTGAATGGAGGGCCGTGAGGCACGCCGGCGAGACGTCGAGCCAGCCACTACCACGGGGCGGCCGCGTGCGCAGCGCCAAGTCGGCATCAATCCGCCGTCTAGTCGAGGGGGACACCCTCCGCTCGACACCAGCCGGCGCTCGCAGTCTAGCTGTGGACCCGGGCCCACTCTCTCGCGAATACGGCTCCGGGCGCAGCAATGGGCAAGACAGGCGGCGGCGCAGGGGCGTCGGCGCTCACAGAGTGTGCTCCTTCTCCGTCGGGTCGATGTCCTTGGGCCAGCCTCCCTCCTTGTGGAACATGCCGATGCTGTTGTACGTGAAGCGCTCCGTGTTCACCTGCAGGTAGGGGCGCCCGTCCATGCTGAGCCCGCGCGCCCGCGCGCAGCCGCCCGCGGTTTCGTGTGCACGCCGCACGGTCGAGGCACAGCGCGCGCAGCAGCGCCGCGATGGACCCCGCTCCCGCTAGGAAGCCCTCCCAGTCGCGCGCAGCGTCGCACCTGGTGCTCCGACTGCGAAGGGATGGCCTGGATCTCCAGCACCGTCGGGTTGCGCTCCATGTACTTGTCGCGCATGCTAGCATCGCTGTCGAAGCCGCCGAGGTCCACCGGCTCCGTCGGCGCAAAATGCGTCGTGGGACGCCCAAACTCGCGCCGCTCCTTCTGAAAGACTGTAGTGATCTCCATCGCGCTGTGCCACGCCGCCGCTCGCCGCCCTCGTACTAGCACTGGGGCGGTGGAGTTGGGCCTTGTGCGAGGCGAAAGGTCGCTGTTAGGCGTGGTAACGGTCGTCTATTAAAATAAAACTAGAGCTACAATTCACAGGCGGTGGGGGCATATAACCTCCATACGATATGCAATGCAAAGGCGACACGTGACACATCACACAGCACACACGCACCCAGCGAACTGATACGTGAGTGGCTTTGGGAGCCTAAGGGGAGCTCCATTGAGTATATCTAGGTGCTTGGGAGGAGTCGACGCCGCGACCCTGTGCGTACGGTAGAGTAATTTGTGTACTAATTGACCTCCTGCAACGTCCCTTAAATATCGCACACGAGAACACACGCACAGGGAGCTGATCCAGCATTGCCAATCCTGCATTGCAGTGACCCTATAAGTACAGTGGCAATCAAGATGAGAGATCTACCGTTACAGAATAGCAACTGTTCACTGTTCACAACTGTGATTTCTGTTCACAGCTCAACCTTCGCCCCAACGCCGCGCTGAGCGACTGCTCGCACTGTACCTACAAGCCGAGGACAGTTGGGACCACCTTACGATGCGACTCCGCATGCCGCTGCCCACGCTGGCACGCGCCGCGCTGCCGCGCATGCTGTTGCCGGTGGCGCCGGACGACCTGCTCGCCCTGCCAGCAATGATCGTCGCGGCGGGCTCGGGCAGCAGTGTCCTCTCGTCCACTGCCGACGAGCTGGCAGGCAGCTTATTTGGCGCGTCGCTGTTTCCGTGGCTCGCCATGCTCTACTGGCTGTCGCACCCAACGGTGCGCGCGCCGCCGGGCGTGGCCTTCGGCCTGACTTTCCTCCTCGCCTTTGTCTTTGGCTCCATCCCGGCGGCGATCGGCGCCGGGGCGCTGTACGGCGTCTCGCTCGCGGACGCCGACTGGCTTCACGGTTCGGCCGAGTCGCTCCTCGCGGTCACCAACTGCATCGTCGTCCTCGGCTTCCGCGACGCGCTCGGCGGCTTCGACGGCGGCGCCACGGAGGGCGTGGCGGGCGGCGGCGACGGCAAGACAGCCCGACTGCGCGCGGCCGCTCTGGCGTGTGGCAGCCTGGCCGCCTTCTCGGCGGTGGCCGTCTACGCGGCGGGCGGGGCGGCGGTGCACACGGCGTGGCTCGGCGGCGTGGGCAACCTCCCCGTGGCGCTCTGGCCGGCCGAGCCTGCCAACGCGCTCTCGGTGCCCACCTGGCTGATTCACACTTCATCGCTTGTCGAGTGGCTCGTCGCAATGGGTGAGCGCCAACACCTAACCATAACCCCACCAGGACCCCTGACCTGGACCCGGACCCTGATCCCAAACCCCTCCCCCCACAGGGCTGGCGTGGCGCTACGCCGACGCCACGTCGCAGCCGCGCTGGAAGGGCGTCACGTGGGGGATGCTCCCGCTCCACACCTCTGGCATCGTCGCGTGCACCTACCACCTCTTCTACAACGCGGAGGCGCTCTCGTGGTGCGTGGCACTCCAGGCGGGGATGACCTGCCTCGGAAACACCACGCTGGCGCTGGCGTGCTACCGCCTGGCGCTCGCTGGCGGCTGGACGTGGGACGACGGCAGGCGAGACGCGGCCGCGGCTCTCGACGCATTCTCCCTGACCGGGCGACCCAACCTCGACGCCGACGGCGCGGGCGTCGTGGGCGCCCTCACTGCCGACGATAACGCTAACGCGGGTGGCGCGGGGCTCGACGGCGCGGGTCTGGGCGGCGCACAGGAGGCGGCGGCGGCGGCGTCGCTGGTCGGGTGGGAGGACCTAGGCGACGCGTGGGCCTCGGACGGGGACCTTGGTTTCTTGTCCAAGCTGGCGGCGCTCTCGGCGGGAATGGCCTACGCCGTCAAGTACGCGCCCGCGCTGGTGCCCGCGCCGCTCGCTAGCGCGTGGGCCGGGCTGCCCGACGGCGCGGTCTCGGCGGCGGCGCTCGCAGTGATCTTCGTGCCGACGCTGCTCAACTGCGCAAAGTGGCGCCAGCGCTCAAAGGAGGACGCCGAGTTTGTGGGAGACTTCTAGCTTGCATGAATGCTGAATGCCTGTCGAGACACACGTACACGTCCCAGGCTGACATTCAGGGACCGACCATGGTCGGTCGGTCGGCCCCTTTGGGCTTCGCTCCGCCTGGTCTTCCTGGCTCTACGGTATCGCCTAGGAGTTTGTACGCGCGGAGCTGAGGCTCCGTTCGCGCGGTTTACGGGTTCGGGTAGATAGATAGACCCCCGCCGTGCCTCGTGGGTAGTATTCCCTGGCGCCGCGGGCAACTCTACTCTCTCGGGCGGTCGTGAGTGACGAGTGGGCGTTGTTAGTTGGAACTTAGTTGGTTGGCCGTTTCTCCCTTTCTCGTTCTCCGCGGCGGCTGGCAGTTGGGTTCGGTTGGGGTCGGTCGAGCCATATTCCAATTCCATATGCCATAACCATAAACCTAAACCTGTAGGAACTGTGGACTGATGATGCTGTCCCCCATAGAGCTTCGGATGCCTAGGCCAACTGGAGCCGAGGTCGTCAATATGTATACACATACGTACCCCCCCCGCGTCATACACAGTAATTAAATATATATAGCGTGATAGTAAATCCTGAGTGAACACACATTCATGTGAACGAAATGAAATTTCTGGCGAAAATGTCGCTAATCCGCGTTGTGTGGCTTCTGGCTTTCTGCATTCAGGGCAGCAACGCACTGCGCATCGCAACGACGCGCCGCGGTGCGATCATCACGGCGGCTGCAGCCCTGCCATTCATTGACCCGTCTCTAGCACGGGCCATTGATGATGCAACAGCACCCGCAGCAATTGGGTTGAAATCTGCTGTGGAGCGCACACTCAAGGCGAGCGATCAAAACCGGGCGCCCGTTCGCTATGTCCAGCAGCTCTTCCAGGGGCTGGATGCCGCTGACGTCTACTACCCGGAGTGGTTTAGCGGCAAGTGGCGGGCGTCGTCGAAGCTCGTGCAGGTGCTCGCCCCTGCTGGCCCAGAGGTCTTCAGTCCGGGGCGCAACGGCTCGCTCGCGCTAGCCAATGCGCGGGAAGGCGTGGGCGACGTGCTTGCGTACGACGTGCGCTGGGTCAAGCTTCCGTCGGGCCAGTTGGTGGTGGATCGGGAGTACAACCTGGCCTCGATCACGCGGGCGTCCATGGGCGGCAGGGCGGTCCAGGACATCCAGACGGACGGGCCGGACAAGTGCTCGCTCTACATCCAGCCGTCGGCCGCGCCGGGTAGCTCGGTGTTCCGCGCCGAGCTGCGTGTCATTGGGCGGCGAACCGAGCCGGCAGGTCCGGAACCGGCCGAGCGGTTCGACTGCGCCGAGGTGGTTCGGCAGACCATCGTGGTGGTGCCCGGCGAGAAGGCAGACACTAGGCTGGTTCGAGCGCCCCAGGTCAAGGAGGTGGAGACGATCTGCACCTACGAGCTCGAGCCGCGCAGCGGGATCATGCGCGGGTATCAACGCACCGCCACTTTCCTCGCGGCGGACGCGAGCTACACGAGCGGCGCCTCCTTGGCCGAGCAGTCTGCGGTCCGGCTAGCCAGCGGCCCCGGGGGACGCCAAGTGGCCATCGACGTCCGAACCTACGAGATCGTCTACGAGAGGGTATGAGAGTGTAGAGAGGGCGGGACAGCAGAGCGCGGCAAACCGCCGCCGCCATCAATTCAATCTTTGGGGCTAAAGTACGGTCGGTGGGGCGGTTCGGGACTCGTCAGAGTCGTGTTATTCTCTCTTCAAGTCCCAGCGGTAGGGAGCACCTGAACACAAGGCTAGAGGGCGGACCATTTAATAGGTGAGTTTTGGACAGAGCCGAATATATATAGTAGTCTGCTTAAAACTGGTTACTGTAGGTGCTAGTAGTGTGCTATTGCTAATATAGTGGATGGTGTTTCATTGGTTGCGTTTTCGAAGGTTGTGTGTTGTATGTGGAGTCGTGGAGTGGTTCGTTGGGTTCGTTGTGGTTGTGGTTGTGGCTTGTTGTTTTGTAGAGAGAGATGTAGGGAGGTCCGAGGTAGGTGGGGGGAACCCTATATTATAGCCTTATCGTGCGCTTACAGCGCTTAGCTACTGTGAGCTAGTAGTCGTGAGTGGGTCGTGGGTCGTCCCGTCGTCCCGATCTGTGGTCTGTGGAGCAGCTGGCTCCTCAGTATCAGTGCAGTAGTCCCAATAACTCAAAGCTCGGAGCTCGGTCGGTACGTACGTATAAGTTAACTCTCTGCTCGACTCTCTGCTCGCTCGCCTCTCTATTTTACTTTATACTCGCCTCTCAACTTGCCTCTCTACTTAACGCTCTACTGGCCCAGACTGAGACTGGCCTCTCGACTCGCCTCTCTACTAGCCTCTCTACTCGACCCACTTATCGACTCACTACTCGCCTCTCTACTCGCCTCTCTACTCCACTCTGCTCTTCTCGACTCTCTCTACGCGACGACTATCTCTGCTTTGCAACAGGTCGCCCCCGCACGTCGGACGTGCTGCACTCTCACTCACCAGGGTAGTGGTGGGTGGGATGAGAGAGAGTCCATGGTCGACGATGTCGACTAGAAAGATCGCAGCGAGATGGCGGCAGCTCAAAGAACAGCGCGAGCGACGGGCCACTTACTTCTACCGTTAAAGAGATCTAGCTTCTACGGTTAAAGTAATGGGCGGCGCATCACCGCTAGTGATACCAAAGGGCTAGTGTACCGAAGGGAGAAACGAGAGGAGAGAGGACTCGCCCTCCTGTTCGCTCGAGCCTCCGCACGTGACCCGCCCGTCAGCAGAGCGACTGAAGCAAGGTGTTGTTCAGCCACTTGCCCCTCTACTCGACTCTATACCTCTACTCGACTGTCTACTCGACTATCTATCTCTACTTGCCTCTCTACTCGCCTCTCTACGTGCCTCTCTACTCATCTCTCTACTCCTACTCGACTATGTTCTCGCCTCTTTACTCGAGTCTCTACTCGACTCTCTACACTCGACTCTCTTCTGGACTCTCTACTCGACTCTCTACTCGACTCTCTACTCGACTCTCTACTCGCCTCGCCTCTCAATCTCTACTCAACGCTCTACTCACTACTCTCCTCTCGACTCGCCTCTTTACTTGCCTCTCTACTCGCATCTCTACTCGACTCTCTACTTGACTCTCTGCTCGCCTCTCTGCTTGACTCTCTACTCGCCTCTCTACTCGCCTCTCTACTCGCCTCTCTATTCGACTCTCTGTTTGACTCTCGACTCTCTACTTGACATTCTGCTTGCCTCTCTACTTGCCTCCCTACCCGCCTCTCTACTCGACTCTCTGCTCGCCTCTACTGTACTTGCCTCTCCACTCGCCTCTCCACTCGACTCTCTACTCGACTCTCTCTACTCGACACTCGACGCTCGACTCGACTCGACTCTCTGCTCGCCTCTCTACTCGACTCTCTATTCGACTCTCTACTCGACTCTCTACTCGACTCTCTGCTCGGCTCTTTACCTGACTCTCTACTCGACTCTCCACTCGACTCTCTGCTCGCCTCTCTGCTCGCCTCTCTGCTCGACTCTGGGTTTACCCGAGGTGGGTACGTAGACACGTAGACCAAGTAGACTGCTACTACTGCTGTCACACAAAGCACTGCGCGCGCTGCAGGCCGCAGGCCGAGAAAATGTTGGTTTGTTTTTGCTTATAAGTACAATTATAAAACCATAGCTAGACAATTAGTTATATGTTATATGTCCGCTATATCCAATTACATCCAACTATATCCGACTATATCCGACTATATATCCGACTATATCTCGTATATCCCATCATTGAATGACCATCATATCCCACCACATATCCCACCATATCGAAAACGGGATATTCCAAAGATACACTCCAGGGCCAGGGGGGGGCTGCCAGCTGCCAGGGGAGAGCAGGAGTAGCAAGAAAATTTTAGGATTCAAAATAAAGCCAGCCTCGCCTGTTCCCCTGTTGGGGGTATATCCATATATATCTTTATAGGTTTGTTTTCTTCATTCATAGTTTATAGCAATAGCAGCAGTTAGTACTTATATAGCAGTACTAGTACTAGTACTTCGTACTAGTGTAGTAGCGTACGACTCGCGAGCTAAATGTATTCGTCTCTGTCTCTGGATCTGGAGGAGTCTGGATATATGAGATATACATCATATATCGGCCGCGATGCCGTGATGCCCAGGTCCCACCCAAGGACTCGAATCTTCTATCTTCCAGATCAAAGCCAAAGCAAATTTTGTTTATGCTTATGCTTATAGTAATAACTTATAGCTTATGCGTAGGCCACAATTTGTCGACGAATCAAATGATGCGGCAAATAACTGGCTACACTGCTAGCTCTAACTAAACGCGATAATGATAATGATTCAATGATAATATGATTGATAATGGATAATGATGCGACGGATCAATTCATTCATTATTCATGTTTAAACTCGTGATTTTTTTTTTTAATATGCTTTGATTCAAATCATATTTGAAAGGTGAATAGGCTTGCTTGCTTCCTAATAACACTACAGACTACAGAACGCCATTTCCTTTTACTTACGCGTACACCGCACACCGCGCGCGGCCCACCCAGCCAGGACCCTGCACCCGGGAGCGGTACTACCGAAACGTATTAGATTCGGGTCGGTATTAAATGGTATTAGGATTAAATTGGTATTAGCAGGTATTAGCAGGTATTAGTGTGAGTGTGGTATTATTAGTTAGTGTGGTATTATAAGCAGGTAGTATTATAGTATGAGCAGGTTTTGGTATTAGCAGGTCTTAGGTCTTAGTCTTAGGCTACCCAAAAAAAAGTATAAGTATTAGTAGGTAGGTATTAGTAGGTAGTAGTAGTAATTATAGGTATTCGTAGGTAGGTATTCGTATTAGTAGGTACTAGGGTGAATACCGAGATTTTGGCCGAGTGGTCTTAGTGATTTTTGGGGGTATTAGTATTAGTGCAGGTATTAGCGGGTATCAGTAGCGAGCGTATGTTAGAGCGAGTATTGGCACTTTTTTTCTTTTTTTTCGCTAATATTAATATATACTACCTCTGCTAATACCTGCTAATACCTGCTGCTAATTAATGAATACCTGCTGATACCACAATAATACCTAATACTACCTACCTCACCCATCTGTAGTACGATAGGGCCGATCGGCCGATCCGGAGGTTGTTGGTTGTCGGGTAAAAGTTGTCGCAGTACCCTGTACACTAGGGATTCTGCGCGGGCTTATGTGCTCGTGTAGATCTACAGTAGCAACTTCCTGAATCATGTGAACTAAAGATACCTAGGCTAATCGTTGTCAGCGGGCTATCCTAGGCTAAGAGGTCTGGCTTCGGCGTCGGCGGCTAGGTCCGGCGGCGCGTCGGCGGCTGGGGACTGACGTACCGACCTAAGCAGCCCACCTTACCCTACACGCCCGAAGGCGTGATGCTCGGCGGCCTGGGCTGCGGGGTCGGGGGCGTCGGCCGGCGGCTAGACTTGGGTCCGTCGGCGTCAGCGGCTAGGCTAGGGTTCGTCTTCGTCGTCGTCGGCGGCTAAGCTAGGGTCCGCCGAGGCGGTCGAGTTGTGAGCCGCCTTCCTATTCGCTCAATATATATATATATATATATATATATATATATATACATATATATATATATATATATATATATATTTTATATATAT
>Ga0335398_10011029_pt1 | contig 10207 bp, 5 predicted proteins | sample BON03_FD_205742 | JGI IMG/M metagenome (GOLD analysis project Ga0335398, IMG submission 205742) | Freshwater microbial communities from Lake Bonney liftoff mats and glacier meltwater in Antarctica - BON-03 (spades assembly) (version 2) | ecosystem: Environmental > Aquatic > Freshwater > Ice >... | reverse complement strand
TGATCTTTGGTCGTTTCCCCCTTTATTTTTTTTTTTCATCATTTTTTTTTTGTTTTTTTTGTTAATAGAAGAAGCGACACCGATACTCCGAGCGACCTCCGAAAACCACAATAAGGGGATGACGGTTCCCCCTTTTATACCGTACTCCGACCGACAGCCGAGACACAGCGAAAAGCCAGTCTCGTTTCCACGCCTTTTTCTTCTGTTTCCGTGAACACAGAAACGCAACGGACAATGGCCGACCACGCGATTTCTGTTCGGCGCGTCGGCTGCTGGCGGGCACGGGGGCGGCGACAGCACCTTCATCGAGCCCAACCCTAACCCGCTCTTCGCCGACAAGAAGCGTGCGCACGGCGGCGAGACTCGAGGTGCTGAAGGTAACGGCTAGTTGCGGCGGCGCGCTAGGGTCGGTCAGGCGGGCAGGGCCGGGAGGGCAGGCAAAGGTGGGACGGTGGAGAGTGTGCTGCTGACTGCCCCCCCCCAGGACCCGAGGACGGCGAGGACCTTTATCGGCTGGAGGAGTGGGGGCACGAGGTTAACCCGACGCTGGAGCGCCCGCTCAAGGCCAAGCAGCTCCAGGAGGACAACGTGCGTGCGGACAATGAGGACGAGCTGCGCGCGGAGCTCGAGCAGCGGGTCCAAAGGGACGAGGTGCGGGTTAACCCGAAGGCCAGGCGCATGAAGCCCCAGGACAACGTGCGCGCGGTCGTCGTCAAGGAGGTCCAGCTGTGCGACCTGGTCCGTACGGGTGCGTTGCACCGCTGCTCCCGCGCCAGCCCCAGCACCAGTAGCCCTACCTTAAACTGCCCACTGCCCCGCCTCAGGAGACCACCCCGCCGACCTCAACGCGGCCACCACCGACAAGGACTGCGAGCCGAGCGGCGCGCCGCTCGTCGGCCAACGAACGCAGCTGGCGCCGGAGGCGTGGCGGCCGAGCCTCAGCCAATGACGCTAGCCGCATGCAAATACATCCACAAGACTCTAACACAGCTACACACATACGATAACACTAGCCGCACCCGATGCACACCCCCCACACCTGATGATGCTAGCCGCGATGCAGTAAATCCACAAGACACCGACACAGCTACCAACATACCATAACGCTAGCCGCACCCGTCGCACACCCCAACACCCGATGACGCTAGCCGCATGCAATACAGCCACAAGACACGTGCCACCAGCCCTGGCCCTGGCCCCATAGTAACTATGACCTGCTATGAGCACGAGAGAAAAAAATCAAAGGAGAGAGAGAGAGAGAGACCCACTACCACTTACCACCACCAGTACTGATCGAATTAAATTGTTGGCGGATGGGTTTCCCCGTGTGCTGTTTCCCCCCTGTGCTGTTTCCCCCCTGTGGTGTTTCCCCCCTGCGGTGTCTGGCTGGGGCTCTGTGTGGGTCGGGTTGACCCCGCGCTTGCTTTCATTCGATGGCAGCTTGGAGTGATCAGCCCTCGGGCGTCGGCACGCCAGACTCGGGCTGGCAGATGCAGATGTCTGGCCACCACGGGTGCGCCACAGCTGCACTCTCCAGCACCACCCCAGCAGATACGACGACAGGCACGACGGCCAGCCAACAACATAAATGCTAGCTCTAGCTATATTTATTTGTCACCTAACTCGGAATTGGAGAGGGGGAGAGCGGGCGGGATTCGGGCGTTTCTCGCAAGGTGCAAGGGCAGGTAGCAAGGGGCGCATCGCTCATCATCTCATCGATCATACCATTGGGGGATCTGGTTTAAACTGTGGTTAATAATTATTAGTATATAATTAGAATTAGAATTAGAATAAAACAAAATACAGATAATACGCGATATGGTCGTCCTTCTCTGTCTCTGCTGTGCGCTGTGCGAGAATTTATTCTTTTTCTTGTTAAATCAGTTTTTTTATTATGTACGTATTATTATAAATTATTGTTATATTATCTCAGCTCACATTTGCCGCCGCCATGCATTGTCATTCGTGTTTCAAATAAGTGGCCTTTACCTTTGCCTTTATATATTAAAATTTATTATTATTTTTGGATGTGTGTATTGAACTCTATTGAATACTATTGTGTATTTGTATTTGTAAGCATTGGCATTGTTTAATTGTTGTATTTGTACCACCATAGCATGGCGCATGCGCATGATGCCGCATGGCACGAGCACGAGCACGAACGAACTACGAATTTCGACATTGAGTTTTCACGTTCCACACGTACGTCGCACGCTCGCGCCGACCTGCAGCTCTCTCTCCTCTCTCTATTCTCTCCATCTCGATGCCATCTCCAGACTCCAGACAGAGACAGCCACATCGTACTACCTCCGTTTTGCGTTGCCCTGCTCAGCCCTCACAACACAAAGAGTGTAATACGACTCGACTCGTGATACGACTCGACTCGTGACTCGTGGGTGAACACGAGCGGGCGGAAACGGAGCTATCCCCGCAAGCCCAAATACCCCCGCGCCCGCGCTGACTTCTCGGCCGAGGCCTTGCGCCTCGCTTGCCTGCACGTCGCGCGCCGCGCAAGTTCGACGCCCAACCACGAACAACGCCGACTCGGATCTTCACACCGACCGAGGCACCGACACGCCCCCCTCACGCGGCGCCCGTGTCGCGCGGCTTCGTCCTCTTGCCGGCGCCCGCCTTCTCTCGTGCGGCCGTCTTGCGCCGGAGCTCGGCGACCGACGCCCTCGGCGCCGCGGCCGAGCTGAGCGCCTCCTCGAAGAAGGCGCCGCCACCCGTGCGCTCCATCGCTTGCTTGAGAAAGCCAAGTGCCGCGACGTTGTAGCCGAGCATCGCCCGCTCGCGCGCGACGCGCGACTGTAGCGCGGCGGCGATCGGGTGCAGCAGGTCAATGAGCGAGCGGTTGGAGACGAGCGGCTTGTGGTGCACGCGCAGCAGGTAGAGCACGCAGCGCGCCATGAGCTCGATGGGCGCCTCGGCCTCGAGGAGCGGCAGCAGTCGCGCGAGCAGCCGGCGGACCGAGTCGAAGGGCAGCAGCAGCAGGGCCTGCTCGAGCTCGGCCGGCCGCACGCCGCCGAGCGCGCGGAGCAAGTAGGCGCCCGGCGCGAGGCCGAGTAGCAGCAGGTTGGGCACGAGCACGGGCTCGGGCCGCTCGCCGGGCAGGGCCTGCCAGCGCGTGAGCGCCGCCCGGTACTCTGCGGCACGCTCCGCCTCGTCGTCGAGCACCGTGAGCGCCTCGAGCACGCGCTCCGCTCCCTTGACGCTCTCGAGCGTGCGCCGGCCCGCAGCGCCCGACTCGGCGTCGGCGCGCCCGTCGAGCCCGAGCGCGGCCGCCTCCTCCTCCTCCGCCTCGGCCGCCTGCTGCTGCTTCTCGAGCGAGGCGTCGAGCACCGCCTCCACCTCGGCCTCGCGCTCCTCCTCCAAGAAGACCTGCTCCTCGGAGCGTGCCCAGAGGCGGAGGCTCCGGTCTCGAGCCGCAGAGACGAGCAGCTCGCCCGAGCGCGAGACAGCCACGCCCCACACCTCGGCATGGTGGCCGCGCAGCACGTGGATGAGCTCGAACGTGTCGGCGTCCCAGTGCTTGATCAGCTTGTCCTTGCCGCCCGTGAAGAGGTAGTGCGTGCGCGGAACCCACGCGAGGCTCGTCACCGCCTCCGTGTGCGCGTAGATGGAGCGGTGCATGTCGCCGTAGTCGAGCCCCCAGAGCTTGAGGCTCTTGTCCGCCGAGCCCGACGCCGCCATCTGGCCGTCGGACGAGGCGCCCACCGCGAGCACGGGCAGCTTGTGCCCGTAGAGGACGAGGTGCGTCTGCTGCGAGTCGAGGTGCACCACCTTGACCGTCGCGTCGAGCAGCCCCACCAGCACCTTGGCGCCATCGGGCGTGAAGCGCGCGCACATGGCGTCGTCGCCGGTCTCGATACTCTGCTCCTGCACCAGGCTGGCCGAGCCGCCGCCCTCGCGCAGGCTCCACGTGCCTACCCGCTTGTCGGCCCCCGCCGTGAGAAGGCCGCCGCCGCCCGGCGCAACATCGAGCGACCAGATGGGGCCGCCGTGCGCGGCCGCGTCCTCCCAGGCCAGCTCGCCCGTCGCGAGCTCAAACAGCTGGAGCGCGCCGCCCTTGGTGCCAACGGCCACGTGCTTGTTGGCGCCGACGAAGGCGACGCAGAGCCCGTAGCCACAGCTGAGCGATCGCGTGCACTGGCGCGTCGCGGTGCTCCAGACGCGCGCCTCGCCGTCAGAGACGGACACCACCAGCCGGTCGTCGCCGCTCAGCGCCACGGCGCGCGGCTCCGCGCGGTGGCCCGCCGGCGCCGCGCACGCCCCCGCGCCGCCGCTGAGCTGCGTGGCGGTGCGCGCCTCGAGGTCCACCTCCCACGTCGAGGCCGAGTTGTCGCGCTGCGCCACGAGCAGACGCACGGGCGCAGCCTTGGCGCGCTTCGACGAGCCACCTGCGCCGGCGGGCTTGGGCCGCGAGGCAAGAAAGGCGAATGAGTGGAGCTTGTGCGAGCCGCGCAGACCGCAGACGGGCTCAAAGGCCGCCAACGCCGCCTCCGTCGCCCCCGCCGTGGCGCCGTCGCCGTCCTCTTCCTCCTCCTCTTCCTCCGCCGCCGCCTCGCCGCCGGCCTTGCCCAGCTTCTTCTTCTTCTTGGCCTTCTCCGCGCGGCGCTTGCTCGCCTTCTTGAGCCGCTCCTCGCCGTCGCGCACGCGCCAGACGCCCATCGTCTTGTCCGAGAAGAGGACGCCCACGCAGCCACCGTCGGCAGAGTGGCGGATCTGCGACACCTTGGCCGAGGACGACGTCGCGATGGCGCCGCACAGGACCGCCTGGGCCGCCTTCCACAGCCGCTCGGGCGGAGCGACGCCGCCCGAGGCGGGCGGCGTGGCCGCCGCCGCGCCCTCGGCGTTGGCATCGTCGGTCGCCAGGCGCTGGCCCACGTCGACCACCGCGCGCGCCACCGTCCAGAGCAGCAGCTCGCCCCCAGCCCCTCCGGTGAGGAGCGTGCCCGCCGCTTCGCGCGCGCACACAGACCAGAGCTCCCCCGAGGGCGAGGGGCATGTCTGGACGCAGTGCTGCGTGTCCAGGTCCCAGATGCGGAGTGTGCCGTCCTTTGAGACGGACGCGAGCGCGTTGAGCGAGGCGAGCAGACAGACCCCCGTCACCGCCCCGCGGTGGCCGCGCAACTTGCAGATGCCAGCCTCTCCCACGACGTCCCACAGCACGACGAGCGTGTCGTTGCCGCCAGACGCTAGCTGAGCGCCGTCGGCCGAGAAGCACAGCGAGAGCACTGCGCTCCGGTGGCCAGAGAGCGTGACGCGCTCCGTCTCGGGAGCTGCTGTTGCGGCGGCGGCCTCGCCCTCGCTGCCGTGCATCGACCAGAGACGCACCGACCCGTCGGAATAACCGACGGCGAGCAACTCGCCGCTCGGCGAGAGCTCGAGCGCGGTCGCTTCGGACGCCACCGCCGGCCGCAGGCGACGCTCGATGCCGCCGTGGCGCACCGACCAAGCGCAGACGTCCTCGAGCATCGGCGAGAGCGCGACGCGACCGTCGGACTGGGCGACGATGTGGCCCGCACCCGAGACGACCACGCCCCAGCTCGCCTCCTCAGAGTACCTAAAGTAGGACCGCACCATGGCGCCGAAGAGCTGCTCCTAGGACTGACACGTCGCCGGCACGAAACTTTTTCTGTGAACCGCGCTGTGAATAAGAATAAGGGGTTATTTATGGGTGAGTTTTCTTATTGCTGCCGCAGTGCTCAAAACACCCACGAGAAATGGTTATAACGCCCAAGGCGTCAACCTCAATTTTTACACCATCATTCTAATAAGAGATAGACGAACAGCAGCTAAGAGCTACATATATAAAGAAGAGTAGGAAGAGTACCCATCATCAATAGCAATAGCATAGCTGTTGCTGTCACTAAGTTACTACAAAAAACGGCGGAAACGCTAAAAGCAAGCAGTAGCAAGCAGAGGCAGAGAGAGAGAGGGCAGAGGGCAGACATACACGGCAGAGAGCAGAGAGATAGAGGGGAGAGAAGGAGAGAGAGAATCGTGAATGAACGGCGAGACATGAATACCGCTGTTAAGCCTCCTTCCGCTTACTGAGCTCTATGCTATAGTCTATACTATACTATACGTGCGGCCAGGTGCCGCCAGATGCCCACAACAATGACACGTGGGGAGCGGCTGGTGCGAGCTCTGGCTGGTGAGGGGCAGAGCCGCTTGGGCTGAGACTGCATGGCGCGCCCTGCCATACAGGAGGCCGGCCCCCGGGACACTGTTGCCTTACAACTCCCGGACGGCCCTTGCGGCGTGCGAACGCTCTGCATATTCCTTATTCCGTCTTGCTCGCAGCCGATCCTCTGCCGTGGACAGCCCCTGCCGTGAGACACCGTGGACAGGCCCTGACATGAGGCACAGTGGCAGCACGTGGGATTCCACGGGAGCGACGGGAGAAGGCTGGCCTCACGCGCTCGGTGTGGCGGCTGCCTGCGTGGACCCCTCAAGCGGAGGAGCAGGCGCAGTTCCGGCGGCGGGCGGCTCTGGCGGAGCCTCCGGCGCGGGCTCCTCCTCGTCGTCGTCGGCCCCACCGAGCACCCCATAGTACTCGGGGTGGCGGTCGGTGCACAGCTTAAGGTCCATCGTCTGCTTGCCGCAGAGGTCGACAAAGTCCTCCTTGGTGTCGCGCGCCTTCTCGATGCACTTCTCCCACGCCACAAACTCGACTCCGCACGGTCCCATCTTCATGAAACGGCAAAAGCCGCACTCGGGCGCCGCGGTCGAAGCCTCGAGCTCCCACGCGCCGCCTGGCACGTCGCTCGGGACCGAGCCGAAGATGATCACCTCCACCGGTGGGCTTCCCTCCGCGCTGCCCGGAAGGGCCCCGAGCCAGGTGCTACCGCCGCCAACAAGCGATGCGCGCGTAGGCAACGCTTCGTCGTCGCGCTCAAGCTCGAGTACCCCCGCGGCCTCGAGGCGGCGCCACACGCTTTCCGCCTGGTCCCATGCCGGAGTGACGAACGTCTCGGCCTCGTCCTCGTCCTCGTCCTCGTCCTCCGCCGCCGCGGCCGCCGCCTGAGCCTCCTGAATCGGTGCTGCGGCCGCAGACGCGTCGTCTGCCACGTCGCCCGCACCGCCTGCCGCCGGCGCGGGCGGGGCGTCCTCCGAGGGCTCTGGCACGTTGGCGAGCGAGATGGGCAGGACGGGGTACCCCACACCGCCTGGGTGGATGGGGGATGCTTCCGTCCAGAGCCGCTCGCCCAGAGCCACGAGCAGAGACTGCGAGAGCCCGTCGCAGGCGTACGCGAGGACGCGGAGCGGCGTGCGCTCCTTCTCGACTTCGACGCAGGGTCGGATCAGCACGCGCTCTCCCAGCTTGCGCGCGTGCGCCGGAGGGAACCGTCGCAGCACCTCGGACGACGACTCCGGGCTCAAGTGCATGTGCAGGCACGCCGAAGGACTCGGCTCATCACTCGGCTCGTCGCTAGCGTCTGCTGCTGCCGCGTCGGACAGGGCGTACGATCGGCTCAGCGACGCCACCGCGGCCACACCGCCCGCCGCGACGAGTCGTAGCCGCGGAAGTCGTCGAGAAAATGCCAGCATTTTTCGCGTTACGTGGCCTAAAAGAAAACTGGTCAGATTCGTTTTTAGATGCAGCGTCTTACCGAAGCCAGAGCTCTAGGCCCATCCCAACCCCCACTAACACAGCAACAGCGCAGCCGACATGGTCAGCACACACAGTACCTGCACATCACACAGCCAGCACTGCGGCCACACCTCCTTTATCCCAGGGCGCAAGGTTTGTCGACCCACACAGAACTGAACCAAAGTCTAGACCAGGGCTAATCCGCCCGACAAACCGCCGACAAAAATGCTGCACCGGTCTTTGTGCGCCCTTTCAGTGATCGGCTTGCACCTAACGGGCGGCGCGCCGGCTGCGCAGCACGACACGTGCGTGGCCAATGGCTGTACCGAGCACAAACAGGCCGCGTGGAGCTGCCAGTGCAACGCCTACTGCTCTGCGCATGGCGACTGCTGTGCGGATGCTGCATCCGTCTGCTTGATTAACGCGACGAAGAGTGAGGTGGGCGGCAAGCCTGCGCGCCACAACAGCAGCGAGGAGGCGCACTCGCACGCTCACAATGGGACGTCGCCCGCGGCGGGCCACGCGGCTCAGAAGCCGGCGTCGCACCCATACGCCCACAACAACGCGACGGCGCCTGCGGTTGGCAAGGCTCCAAGCAAGGACGGGCCGAAGGAGCCGTCGAGGGGGGGGGGGGGGGGGGGGGGGGCGTGCGGGCTGGTCACGGCGGCGGCGTCGCGGCGCCGCACTCTGGGGCTGGCACCAAGGACTCGGCCGCCTCGCACGGTGGCAAGGACACTCCTCCTCCGAGCAGCCACAGTCATGGGGCGCCAGACAAGGGCGGCGGCGCGAGCGGCAAGGGGAGTGGGGCGAGTGGCAAGGGCGGCAGCGCGGGGGGGTCCGGGTCCGGCGCAGCGGCGGGTTCTGGCACCGGCGGCAGCAAAGCGGCCGAGCACCAGACGTCGAGGGGTAGCGACGCGCGGGCCGACAAGGAGGGCAAGCTCCCCTTCAACTTGGTCCTCCTCGTGTGTGTTCTCGCGCTCACGGTGCGCGCGTGGTCCCGTGGCCCCGTCACGCACACGCCCGCCTCGGCCAGCCGCGGCCCGGTCCGGACACCTCGGGTTAAACCACTCCGGCCCTGCTCAACAGGTGCCCGTCGCCGTGGCGGTGGCCCTCGTCGCGCGCACGCGCGGCCTCTGCTGCTTCAACCGGTTCCAGAAGCTCAGCAAGGACGACGCCGAGCGGGCCTCGGCGCCCAAGGCACTGTCCACCGTGAATGAGGACGGCCCGTTAGAGGACACGGCTTCGGCTCTCCACGAGTGAGCCACGGGACGTTGCGCGAGACGTGCAAGACTAATAGCTTATAGAGGCGCCCGGGCTGGGCCCGTGTATCGAATAGTAGTTTATAGGTTACACTCTCTCTCCTCTCGAGTGTTGGATTGGAAGAACCTACGTTCGGCGGGAGGAATCGACCTATAACCTGTGTGTATCTTCTAATACATAACGCCACCCATACGCCAGCTCCAGCTTGCTCTCGCTCTCGGCCTCGGCCTGCTATGTTGTTGTGAGCACAGGGCGATACCGGAGGGGGCATGTGCCTGGGCCCCGCTTTTAGACGTGTGCGCGCCCGCGCTGTTTCAGCCGCCCGTCCTGTTTGCTTTGCTGCCCGTCCTGGGCGCGCGCCCGCCATGTTTGGTGTTTCGACCGCCCGTCCTCGTTCGTGTCGTTCGTTCGTGTTTCTTCTCGCATCTCAGTCAGTCTCATGCTGCCTGCTGGTCTTCGCCCGCGCGCAGCGGCCCCAGATGTCCCTCCAGCTGCCCACCCAGCTGTCCCTCCCGCCGACCTGGCCGCCGCCCGCACCAGCGACCCCAGACCCGCCCGCGGCCGCCCCGTTCAGCCCAGCCACGACTGCCTTTCCACATGGTAGGTAGCACGGCACTGTGCACTGTCCGTTCTTCCGACGCTTCCGACTTACCTCTGAGCTCCGCCCCGGGCATTCCTCTGCCCACCTCCCCGCCAGTGCCCGCTCCTCCCGGCCAGCCGCTTCCGCCCGTCCGCCCCTCCCGCTCCCGCGGCCAGCGTCGACCCAGCAGTCCTCGCTCTCATCGGACAGCTGGCAGAACAGCTGGCAGAACAGCTGGCTGGCAGAGCAGGGAAAGCAGCAAGCCAAGATGCTGGCCGGCTTGTTCGAGGGCGATCTTGAATGCCGTGGGTTCTCCCCACCTGACGACACCCCCCCTACTCCCGCCGCCGCCACTGCTGCCGCCGTGCCGCCGCCCGCCGCCCTGTCCGTGAAGCTCTTCTCCACCCATACCGTCTGCTTCAACAACTCGACGTACAAATCGCTCGCTACCGACCTCGACCTGGACCGTATCAAGTTCTTCCTCCAGCGGTTCATCGCCCGCCTCTCGCTCGCCCATCCGACCCTGCCTACAGTCCTCAACACGCCGCCGGACGACTGGGGAGCGCTCGTCGCGTCTCGGCCGGACCTCGCGGACGCCGACGCGTTGCTCTCGTGCACCCTCTCCGGGTTAAGGTTAGGGTTAGGGTTAGGGTTAGGGTTAGGGTTAGGGTTAGGGGTTAGGGTTAGGGTTAGGGTTAGGGTTAGGGTTAGGGTTAGGGTTAGGGTTAGGGTTAGGGTGAGGGTTAGGGGTTAGGGTTAGGGTTAGG
>Ga0335398_10011026_pt1 | contig 10209 bp, 4 predicted proteins | sample BON03_FD_205742 | JGI IMG/M metagenome (GOLD analysis project Ga0335398, IMG submission 205742) | Freshwater microbial communities from Lake Bonney liftoff mats and glacier meltwater in Antarctica - BON-03 (spades assembly) (version 2) | ecosystem: Environmental > Aquatic > Freshwater > Ice >... | reverse complement strand
CACTTTTTTTTTTTGGTCCCTACAGATCACAAGGCCTCAGGATTTCACGCCTCGCTATGTCATGTGATCCCCTCATGCACCCTTCAGAATGTGACCCGCTAGGCCGCCGCAGGGCTCCTGCTATCGAATTCAGGCAGGATTGCAGGGGAACTTTCTTTTCCGATCATTCTCACACGAAATCCAACTCGATCCACAACCCAAGGGCCTCGTGGTACGTACACCAAGGCGATCACAACGAAGTCATGCGTCCGCGTGTGTGGACGCTAGACGCCAGCCATAACTTTGACGACTTTGCATCCACCTTGCATACATTCATGCAGGTGAGTCCAGTCTTTCTTTCTTTCTTTTCTTTTTTTCCCTCACTTTTTCCACCTTTGTTTGTTCATTTTTTACTTCGACAACTTTGCATCGACGCTGCATACACTTGTGCAAGCGAGTCCAGTCTCTCAAATACCCCGGCGTATAGATATATGTGTTGGTCGAGTCTCCGAAATATTGGTCAATGTAAATATGTTATGTGTATACACTGAGTGTTCAAAGTACCCCAGAATGCACGTTGCCCTTTGAGACTCCTCAGCGATTTGTTTGGAGGCTAATTTGAAGTTTTGAGGGTAATTTTGGGGTTTTGAGCTAAGGCTTATGAGCATTTTGAAAGGAATTTAAGATTTCTTGTGTGTATGAACACGTCATTTGACACCCGTATGAGCTATTTTCCCTTTGAGACTCCTCGGCGATTTGTTTGGAGGGTACTTTGAAGTTTCGAAGGTAATTTTGAGGTTCTGCGAAAAGTGTTGTGAGGGTTTGGAAGGGGTTTTGAAGGATTTCGAAGGGATTTTGAGATTTCTCGTGAGTGTAAAGACGTCATTTGACACCCGTGTGAAGTATCGAGACACACTTCTGAATGCGTCAAGGCATACTTGAGTCTGCACGATATAAGTAATAAAGATATATACATTGTACACCCACACACACGCACACAAATAAACAAACACAAGCACTCACACACATACACACACGCACACACACACACACACACGTTGACGCAGGTGTGGGCGCTGAACATGTGGCCCGAAATCGCTCTAGAGGCGGTGGACGCCAAAAGCTACGGGCAGCAGCCGCAATTCAATCAGCGCCCGTGGGTCATGGTGTTTTTCTGGATCTTTCTGATTTTATCCAAGTTTTTCATCACGCCTCTCATCATCGCAGTGATGCTCGAGCACATGGCGCACGAAGTCAACGGCACCGCGATCTTTACTGATTTGCAGCGCAACTGGCAACGCTTTGAAGTGAAGCTCGCAGCGCTAGAGCCCATCGTGCAGCCAAAAATGCCGCGCAACCTCATGCGCCGGCAGATGTGGAAGTTTGTCGAGAACCCGGCATTTGAGCGTTTTTTTGTGACTGTAATCTTACTCAACACGATCCTAATGACGACTGACAGCTACCACGGCGACGAGGATTGGGCCAAGGTGTCGTGGGGTATCAATCTCGTCTTCATCATCTGCTACGTCTGTGAGATGTCGTGCAAACTGATCGCGCAGTCGATGGGTTTCTTCAGCAGTATGTGGAATGTCTTCGACTTTGGCGTAACCTTAGTCTCGGTCGTCGAGCTCTTTGCCTCTGGTGGCGGGGGAGTTCAGGCGTTGCGAGTCTTACGCCTCTTCCGTATTTTCCGGACTTTACGCATCATTCGGCGTTTTCCGACGTTGCACGTTACAGTGCAGGCAATAGGGGGGTCGGCATATTCAGTCGCAGCCACCTTTACCCTCCTGGCTATTTTCGCCTTCGTGTTTGCAGTGATAAGCTCTCAGTTTTTTTCAGGGCTCAAATATGGCGTCAGCATTTCGGCGATGTCGAATATGAATGATGTGGCAAGCTCGTTCCTGCTCCTTTTTCGGGTCGCTACCAAATCCAACATGGCTTCGCTCATTGCCGATGCGTCGGTCGAATACCCATCGTGCACTTTGTGTACCGCTTGCTTCACGCCAGCGGCTGGCGGGGACAAGGTTGACTTCAGTGACTGCAGCAGCAGGGCGGGGGCAATCCTCTTTTTCGACCTCTACTTTGTTGGCGTGACAGTGATTATGCACTTGTTCGTGGCGGTGCTCATCGATTCGTATTTTGCGTTTATCAAGGAGTTGCAATTTGTGCTGAACGACAAGCACCTCGAGTCCTTCAAAGACCATTGGGTGAAAATCGATCGGCTCGGCTCTGGCCGTGTGTCTGTCTGGAAGCTCCGAAGGCTAATAGAGGGGCTTCACGTGGATGGAAATCCATTGGGTTCATGTGGGCTAGGAGATTCCGTGACTCACCGCGCCCTTAGGATCCAGATTCTAACTGCCTCGCGTGCTGAAATCGGTGACCCGTCCCTTGGGGGTATATACTTATATGTATATACAGAGATTACTTACAGGCCTTCGAGCATATATATATATACGTATACAAATTTATGTATATATACACGCCCGCACACACACACACACATATGCACATGCGCACGCACACGCACAGACGTGCGCGCGCACACACACACACGCGCATGCACACACACACACACACACACACACACACACACACACACACACACGCTCGCTCTCTCTCTCTTTCGCACACATACACATACACATACACATACACATACACAAACATTCACACATGCACACATACGAGCGCGAATGCCCGCACACGTGCGCCCGCACACCCACACACACACATTCACATACACACACACATACACACACACATACACGCACACGCACACACACACACACACGCACACACACACACCTACACACACACACACACACACACACATAAACACACACACACGCACACACACACACACACAGCAACGGCAGCAGAGTCCCACGAACTGCTGCACATCATTACCTTTCGACAGACGGCCCGTGTGCTTGCGCTCACAGTGGCGGGCTCCAAAGCGCTGCCCTTCGAGGAAATGCACAAGCACCGCGAAGCGCTCAATTTCTACGCCCAAGGGTCGATTATCGCCGGCACGGTGCAACGCTACTTTCGCTGCAAATTCCGGCGCGACGTGTATATCAATCACATTTTGCGTCATGACGCCGCGGAGGGCAACGATGCGATCAAAGACGTCCTCGAATCTGAGACGTGTATCTTTTACCTCGCAGATAATCAAGGTGTTTCCTGTCCTGTCTCACACCTGCACTACTCGAGTCACCCAAATATCCTGATTGTCGAAAATACCTCGTATGCAGATATATCATATTTACACGTGGAATCACCACAATGCCCCAGTATTCAGTTGTCCCAGATTTGTTTTAGGTGAACGTGAATTTTTCACATGGGGGTTTGTGCCACGCTCGTGAAAGGTCATGTCAAACTTACGAATGAGTCATGTCACACACATAATAGGTGTGGTAGCGGTGGATCCGCATCAGCGACGACTCTCGCTGTGCACTCTTGCGGGTCAAGTGGAGGGGCAACTTGAGTTCCACACCATAATGCGTGTGAGTCGTGTGATGGCGACTGTTGAGAATAAGTCAGAAGCTCCGGGCGCAGTGAACGGGACGGAGGATTCCAAGGTGCCGGGTACGGCTGAGAGATCAGAGAGGAGGAGCAAATGTTTGCTCGAGGACGCCGACACGTCAATCAGTCACTGTGCTCGCATAGAGTGTGTGGGCGGCAAAGAACTCGAGATTTGGCTGCAAGACTCGGTGCAGTGCCATTCCATGATTGTTATTCTGGAAGCGTATATTCTAGGCGAACATGGATCGTCCTGGATGCTCGATTCGCAGAGCACAGAAGGCGCCGAAGTGCATCAAGACGATTCTCTCGCGAAAAAACCAGCTCTCTGGACGCGCTACCTCGCAGCACATGCTCTCTCTGAGATGCAGGAAACCATTGAGCGAGCAATCGACCAACAAGGTGCTGGCTAGGGGGGTGGGATTTCGCACGCATAAAAGAAAACCAAAAACAAAGAATTCGCGATTAATACACCAACAACAGGGGGTTGGCAAGGGAATTGCATTCGTGAGACGACTGGCTGTGGTCGAAAAGGTGTCTGACACGAGACTCTATGATTTCCCGTTTTAGCACGGGTGGGGGGGGGCCCAGAACTTCTTTCTTTTGAAATTTTCTGCCTTTCTTTCGAATCGGTGAATCTCCTTAACGACTAAGGTGTCCAGAGCATCACACTTGACCATTTGTGTGTGTGTGTTTGTCACTGTTACACAGTGTGTGCATGTGTGTCTTCACTAAGACTACCTTGATTCAACTGAAGCCCTCAAGCACCGTGTCTTTCTTTTTTTCTTTCCGATCAGTGAAAGTTCGTTGATGACAAAGTTATTGTGGTATCCGGCGTCCCTTGCGTAGACATTTACTTGAGAGAGACTGCAGTGCCAGGAGAGTAATCTCCGTGGACCCTGCCCTGAAGCCTAAGACACGAACTCACGCCCACACTGGCTCCAGGTATGGCAATAAACCATGTTAGCAGGACCCGCGTGGGTCCTTGAAATAATTTATGGCATCGTTCAGTGTCAGAGACCGGCGCACATGTGAGGCACTTTCGTCACAATCACTTTTTCTTTCTAAACATTTGAAACCCCGCCTCAGTAAACCTTTGTCGTTGACGTAGATTCCTACAGAAGTAACATGAGCCTGATGCCGGTGGTAGGACCAATTTTGTGCGGTGAATTTTTAAAGTGGAATTTTTCTATCGGCAAGCTCAGTGCTGCCGATTTTGTCGGTTGCAATTGGTCAACAGGTGAGTAACTTGATCCAGAAAAGTCGTGCAAGCTGAGAGAAAAATCCTTTGCAAGAGAAATGTCTATGCCAGGGTTACAAAGTGAGGGCTTGTAGTTTCTTCTAAATTGCATACACAAAACTATCATGCAAAAACCGCAACAAGTTAACTAAAACACAAATCGGAATTCCGAAATCTGCAGATGGATTATACTCGTCAAAGCAATTCCAATCATACAACTGCAAACTGCTCGCAGGATAGAAATTTGAGCTTGCAGATTCGAGCTTAAATTTTGAGATGATCAGTCCGCCACCGGTGCGGTGGTCTAGGTGTCATGATAAGTTATAATCAGGCTCAGTCCTGCAAGATCTTCAAACAATTGAGTCGCTGATCTGTTGAAAATGCAGGTAACTTTTCCTTTACAGTAATTATAAACTTAAGATGTTGACTCAAATGTGTACCGTGCCAGGGGGCTTTCTTTCTGTTCTTCTTGTGAGGAGAAACTCAGATTTCACTTTGTACCCAAATAAATACCCCAGACAGTCTGGTGCAAACAAAGATTCGAAGGATTGATTTTTTTTTGAGTGCCCAGGCCACAAGTGTGCTGCTTTGTTTTATTGACCCGAGGGTGAGGAAGATTAAAAACGAGGCCTCCAGTTGCCCTGGGATCTTGTCCAGAACTTATCGCTTTTACTACGTCGCTAGTTCCCCCGGTTCTCCCCTTTTTCTTTTATGTTCTTTTTTGGGTGGTGAATACCCAACTTAATTACTGGACTAGGTGGGTAGTGAGCACCCAGTTCGCCTCGCAGGACCCAAGAAACTCAGTGTTCCGGCGGGCCGTTGCCAACCTGGTTTATGGCCTACCCACTAGTAGGTGGGTAACAACAGTTCACAATGTTTGTGGGCTGGCATGCATCCTCAGGCGAACGTGTCTCTACAATCAAGCCTAAGTGAGTGTCCCTAACTACCAAGGAACGTAGTTCCCTGTGGAATGGTGTCACCCCACTAGGGTAGGCAAGGCACCAGATGGCCTGCTGTCCTACAAACCGTGATCGCTAAAATTGTGCCACACTCGAACCGAGATGATCTGATGGCAATTCGCCATTGGGCGACGACCACCTCTTAGTAGCAGATCACTGACAAAACCATTACAAGGACAAAGGCCTAGCCACCCAAGAATGGAGAAATCGCGCTGTGGCCGAACATGCGCGTAGTAAAATGTAAATATTGTGTTCCATAAAAACGAAATGGGCCATTGATAAGATCCACTTGTGCTGTGACAATATTTTACTCATTTTTATATTTTAATTTAAGCCCTGGAGCCGTCGCACGTCATGGGGGCTCGACCAGAGTTTCCACGGTTTATCGCCAGCCCCCTTTTCCCCTTTTTCCCACTTTTTTTGCACTTTTTTCTGAGATTGGACTTCCACAGATTTTTGCCAGCTTCTTTCCCCATCATTACCCATTTTTTTTGAGATTGGACGTCTTCTACCAAAAATCTGACGTCGGACTCTAATTTAATGTCTGATCTCAAGAAAACATGAAAAACAATGTCCAATTATTACATGAAAGAAAGACATGAGGTCCGATCTCAGGAAAAATTGAAAAATAACATGTCCGATCTTTGTCCGATGTCAGATTTTTGGTTGGAGAAGTCCGATCTTAAAAAAATGGGTAATGATGGGGAAAAAGCTAGCTAAAATCCGTGGAAACTCTGGTCCGAACCCTGTGGTACGCGGCTGACTCCGGGGCTGAAGCCCCTCCGCTTGTCGCGCGCCCATATTCGGGAATCGACAAGTTCGTGGACGGGTAGATAATTACTGAGGTTTGACTTATAGGACTTGAGTCTGATTCTTGACCACGACTGTTCAAGTCACCGTTGGTCCTACTACGAACTCCACAAACGGAGAAGATCATACTTGAAATAATTACGACTGCCAAAATTTAAAACAAGTTTTGACGGGAGTCCGCATACATATCAAACCCGTTTTCCCCCAAATTTTAAAAATAAAATTTCGTGAGTAGACCCCGGCACTCAAAAGATCTATCAGGATACCTGATAGATCTGGAGATCCAAATACTTTAAGTCTGATCTCCGTGAGTGGAAGATGTGGTCAAAAAGTCATTGGCCGGACTGTCCGGGATCACCGCCAAACAACTGCCACCACTTTGGATTGATCAAGTCTCTTGGCCCGCACTGATCTGTGTGAGGCGACAATCTTTTTATCCACATTTTGGATCGTAAGCATCATAGATGTGTGAAATGCAAGATTGATTAGGCATGCATGTATTGATTGGATATGAGTGATGTCTGACAGGTACTCAGATTAAGTGAGCCACTGAGCCACATGATATGTGAGCCACAGACCCAGCATTTATTCTTACAACATGCATGTTAAGAAAAGATATAACAAGTAAGCATCTTATTTGGCATTTTCAATACGTCACATTTGTCACGTGACTCCCCCGGCATACATATATATACATAAATATATCACATAGACCAAACGACGCAGATATACCGTGGCCGAACATCAAGCACAGTACGTCACACATGAATACGCAGTGTGTGTGTGTGTTGCTTTGTTTTATTGACCCGAGGGTGATGAAGTTTTTTTGTTTGTTTGTTTGTTTGTTGGAATAAAACCCAAAAAACTATACTCCGCCTCCCGTGGTGGGAGGGAAATAAACCTCCTGGGAGTGATCACACACGGGCACAGGCACAAACCACGTGAGTACCAAAGACAGTGGTACAGACCACGTACGTGTCAATCTATGTTTAACAATCTACAAGTTGACGGGCTTCGAAGTGTGGCTTTGTTTTAAGGTGAGGAAGATTTGGAAACGAGGCCTGCAGTTGCCCTGGGATCTTCTCCAGAACTCTCCGTTTTACAATGTCATTGCCCCTCCCACCATCTTCGATGCGAAAGTCTGGTTCGTGACCACGAGCTTTGGTTGAAAGTCGTGCGTACAAACAAAAAGTCATCTCAGTCCTGACTGTCGGGGATCACTGCCAAACGATTGCCATTACTTTGGACTGCTCAAGTCTCTTGGCCCGCACTGATCTGTGTGAGTGCAACAATCGGTTTATTCCACATCTTGGATCGTGAGCATCATTGATGTGTGAAATACATGTTTGATTGAACCACAGACCCAGCATCTATTTCTCACAACAAGTCAAAGATGAATTTATCTGATTGTTGACATTCTTTTGATGATACCCCAGCCTCCACAAATGAATCTTGCGAGGGATGCGTAGACACGGGCAAAGGAGTTGGTGTGGGGCGCAAAGGTGCCTTTGCCGATGTGGGCTCCGCCAGTTCATCGCAACAATCGTTGGGTTGCTGGTGGTGCTGTGCACGTCTCTCAATATGATTTTACATGTCGCACGCATCAGTGGAGACCCCAAATGTCCAAGGACTCGATTCGAGATGCTTGCATTGCTTAGCCGTGAGCTTGAGGGCACAGGTATTGCATGGTTCGTGCACTACGGCACCCTCTTGGGTGCCGTGCGGGACGAACGAATCATTCCCTGGACAAATGACGTGGACGTGTGTGTACCACACCGAACTTCTATCGCAGAAGCTGATTTCATGAAGAATCTTACCTGCGTTGAAGTGAGCAATTACGCGTCAACCATCGCGCGGTTGTACTCCAAAGGCGCGCGGATCGAGCGCTTCAGCGAGCATTGGTTTTGGTTTTCGAGCCCAGTGTACATTGACATTTATCATTTATTCAACTGCTCTAAATTCGGCAAGCCTTTCAATTGTACAAATGCCACGTCACCGCACGAAGGAGTCTACTTGGTGGGGTCTTGTCACGAACGAGCCAACAGAAACATGCTCTGGCATGATATTTTTCCCATCAATCTGACAGGTGCCAACGTCAACTGCATGCCACATTGATGAATAAGTAATGTCACGCTTCTGAATGAGTCAAGTCACACGTATGACCACAGCATGCCACACACATGAATGAGGCATGTCACACATATGATTGCGCCATGTCACACATCTGAATAAGGCATGCCACACACACAGTGCATGAGTCATGTCTCGCATGTAAATCAGTTCATATCACACATAGGAATGAGTCATGTCACACGTATTTCAGCTGCTCGGCTACATCCAGGAGTGGCCCAGGAAACAAAAAGCGGTCATGCCACAAATATGAATGAGGCATGGCATACACATGATGTTTCATGTCACACGTATGAATAAGTCATGTCACTATTATGATTGAGGCATGTCATGCATAAGACAATCAGTTTCATACACATGAAGAATTCATGTTACTATATGATGACATAAAGCATTCATGTTGCACATATGACTGAGTCATGTCACATATAATATCACACACATGAATGAGTCATCTCACAAACATGAATGCGTCATGTTACACGTATGCACAAATTATGTCACATATAGAAAAAAATCATGTCACACGCATGAATGAGTCATGTTACACATATGAACAAGTCATGTCACAGATATGAAGGAATCAAGTCACAAGTATGAATGGGTCATGTTACACGTATGAATGAGTCATGTCACACGTATGAATGACTCATGTCACAGGCGCTACGATCAACGGCATGCATCATACGTGACATGAATGAGTCACGTTGCGCATATGAATGAGTCACGTCGTACATATGCATGAGTCATGTCGTACATATGAATGAGTCATGGCACACGTATGAATCAGTCATGTCGCACATATGAATGTGTCTTGCCACACATATGTATGAACCATGTCACAGGCGTTACAATAAACAGCATAAGGTTCCCCGCGCCCAACCGTCCTGAGGCGCTTTTGCTCCACGAATACGGGCCCACCTGGTGTGAGTCATGTCGTACATGTGCTTGAGTCATGTCACACAAGTGAGTGAGTCAAGTCACACATATGAATGAGTCATGTCACACCTATGAATGTTTCACATTGCACGTACAAAGGAGTCACCTTGCACATATGAAGGAGTCATGGTGCAGATATGATTGAGTCTCATGCCTCACACATGCATGGGTCATGTCACACATGCATGGGTCATGTCACACATATGACTGAGTCATGTCACTCATATGAAGGAGTCATGGTGCAGATATGATTGAGGCGTATCACACACGTGAATGCGTGACGCTGTAAATGTGAAAAAATTAACGTCACAGATAGGAATGCGGTGTGTGAGTGTGTGTGTGTGTGTGAGTGTGTGTGTGCGCGTGTGCGTGTGTGTGTGTGTGTGTGTGTGTGTGTGTGTGTGCGAATGCATACGTGTGTTCGTGGTTTGTGTGCCAGGTGCACCTGTGTGTGTTTGTGTGAACGCGTGTTGATTTGTGTGCAGGTGCTTTTGATTGTATGTGTTTGTTTGTTTGCATGTGTGTGTGTGTGTGACACACACACGCACACCCACACACAAACACACACACACACACACACACACATACACACACACACACACACACACACAAACATACACACACACACAC
>Ga0335398_10011021_pt1 | contig 10211 bp, 9 predicted proteins | sample BON03_FD_205742 | JGI IMG/M metagenome (GOLD analysis project Ga0335398, IMG submission 205742) | Freshwater microbial communities from Lake Bonney liftoff mats and glacier meltwater in Antarctica - BON-03 (spades assembly) (version 2) | ecosystem: Environmental > Aquatic > Freshwater > Ice >... | reverse complement strand
ATATATATATATATAGATATATATAGATATATATATGTTTATATAATAGGACTCGGCCTTGATTCTTACGCGTCGGCCTCTGATTCCTCTTTTAATATTTTTTTTGTGAATGTGTGATATTCTTTGTGTGAATGAGTGAGTCGGCCTTGATTCTTCGAATCGGCCCTACTCTGTTTCCTTCTAATGGGATGCATGAGTGCATGGCCGTCTCTTTCGAGACGAGGTACATGTACATCGGGTACGTAATTGGATTTTGCCTTATATATATATGGAGTGAAGGGGCCGATTCAGAGAATCAAACAGCCACGCGTGCAGTCCCTATACTATATATATTGAATTAGATGTTAAGCATCGCGTTCCGGAATGCGATAAACTTGTCCTTGCCGAGCGCCTTGGTCATCGCGTCGGCGGTCTGGTCGTTGGTCGAGACCCACACTGGCACCGAGACCTTGTCGAGGAACTGCTTGCGCCCGAACTAGAGCCAGTTGGTGTAGTGCTTGGTCCTGCCGGTGACGCCGGGTTAAGGGGTTAACCCGATAACCCTTAACCCTTGATCATGGTGTTGTTGGCCTTGCGCACGTTGAAGCAGAGGCGCCGGTCCTGCACCATGTGCCGCGTGGCGCCCGAGTCGTTGACCCACGTGGACCCATGGCGCGTCGAGACGTTGAGCGCGCTGGCGACGACCACGTCGGTGGTCGGCTTGATGCACTCAAGCCAGTCCTTGGACACGACGTCGAACCAGCCGTCGGAGCCAAGGCGCCCGGGCGTGCCCATGTAGAGGTGGCGCAGCAAGGAGATGAGCATGGCGAGGGCGAGCGAGAAGATGTACGAGAAGAAGCCGAAGGAGCCCGTGACCAGGTTGCAGATGAGGACCATGGCGCCGAGATAGAAGATGAGCTGGATGAAGAGCTTCTTGACGGCGCCACGGAGCATGTTGATCATCGCCGCGGTCGCGCCGTCATCCCCGTCGTCGATGTCGTCGCTCGCGCCGCCGTGCTCGTCGTCGATGTCGCTGCACTCGCTCTCGATGTCGTCCGTGGCGCCATGCTCGGCCGCCTCGCCCTCGTCGTCGGGCGTGCCGTGCTTGTACGCCGGGTGCAGGACCGTGGTCGAAAAGCAGTCGAAGCAGGTCTCGTCCGGCGTGGAGAAGGCGACGGCGACGGCGAGGGCGGCGATCGAGACAAACACCTTGGCGGAGCCGACGAGCGCGCACCTGACGACGGCGAGCAGCCAGCTGGGCTCAGCCGACTCTATGACCTCCGCCGCGTAGCCCATGTAGTCGTGGCTGCCGTCGTCGAGCGGGTCGTCGAGGTCGAAGTCGGCGTCGACGGCGAGGGCGGCAAAGGAGTCGTCGAAGCCAACGTTGGGGTCCGACGTGATGGCGTAGGCGAAGGAGGCGGAGGCGGTGTAGGTGTAGTCGTTAGACCAGTCGGCGGCGCCCTCGCCCTCGTCGTACTCGCCGTAGTAGGCGTGGTGCGCTGACTCATCATAGGCGTAGGCGTCGGGCTCGCTCGCGTAGTAGGCGTGGGCGGCCGAGTCGTCGGTGTAGTAGGCGTTGGCGGCCGCGTCGTTGGCGTAGGAGTCGTGGGCGGAGTAGGGCGGAGGCGTCGTAGTCGGTGTAGTACGCGGTAGCCGCCGGTGTACCCGCCGCGCCCACGCCCGCCCTTGCCCTTTCCCTTGCCCTTGCCGACGCTGGAGAACTGGAAGGCGTTGCCGGCGCCCTTGCCCTTGCCCTTGCCCTTGCCCTTGCCCGTGCCCGCGCCCTTGCCCTTGCCCTTGCCCTTGGAGGACTCGCGCTCAGTCATGCGCACCATGTTGTGCTGCAGGACGCCCACAACGTCGCCCATCTGGCGCAGGCCTGCGTCTGAGGGGCAATTGCATGCAGGATGGCCCAGGCCCTTGCAGTTGAAGCAGATGACCCGGGTGAAGAGCTGCTGGGGCGAGAAGCGCAGGGATGAAGACAAAGAGCCATCGACGCCCGGCCATGACGCGCGAGACGGCGATGTGTAGTAGGCGGACTCCTCGACCTCCTGGCACATCAAGCCCACGGCGCGCGCCGAGGCGTCGGCTGCGTACGGCTGCGGTCATGGCCGGGACGCGCTTGATGTCGCCGGTCGAGACGAGCGAGGCCCAGATGTCGTTGAAGTCAGAATAGAGCGTGTCGAAGCAGCGGAAGTAGATCATGGCCGGTCACGCCGCGCCAGCAGGGGCACCTGCAGGAAGAGGCGGCTGGAACGATTTCTGATGCTTCCACTGGCCGGCGCCCGCCTTAAGCTCCTCGGTGGCCTTGAGCGCGAAGGCAGAATTGGCGCCGTTCTTCTTGGCCTCGTCGAGCAGCTTAAGGCAGAAGTCGTGCTCGTTCTTCTGCTTGTCCGCCGGGCGAAAGCTGTTGAGGTTGTGCATCTCGCTCACGAATAAGAAGATGGTGTTGGCCATGATGCTGACGCTCGAGAAGGACAGGTTGAGCCAGTCGGCTTCGAGAGAGGACATCTCGAGGTCGGTGATGGGCACATCGCACTGCGAAACAATCCACACCCAATCGGCGCGGCCGTCGCCGTGGTACGCTTGCTGGATGTGGTTGCGGATGTTCTGGTTCTGCATGTGCGTGTAGATGTGATTCAAGAGCAACTTATTGCGCCGATTGCGTTGGACACGAGCAGCCGGCGGAAATGGCAGCGCAGGGGTGCCGTTCGCCGCAGCCTGCTCGATCTGCACGTCGCCTCCAGCATCGAGACCCATGCGCATTTCATTGAGGTCGTACTCGTCCCCGGTCTCCTGGATGGCGGACAGCGCGACCGAGAATGCGCGCTGAAAGATGCTGAAGGCGATGCCACACTCCCCGCTGAAAGTCGGGCATAAGTGCAGCTTGTGGTTGAACGTCTCGTCGTCGCCCGTGGCCATCATCGCAACGAAGCACTCGTCGTGATTATCGGGCGCCGGCGCGCGTCGAGGAGCAGCCGGCGCACGCGTGGGGATGAAATAGCTCGCGTTCTTGTTGTTGACGGTAGGCCACGTCTTGGCCTTCTTGAGCTGCGAGCCGCCATCCGTTGATCCCATCGCGTAGACGCTCTCGTCATCCGGTTCAAGCGACTGATGCGGCGTTGGCTTCGTTGGTGCAGATGGGAAGAGAAAGCGGGCGAAGCGGCTGCACGCGAAGTCGGCGCGGGGGTGGGCGGTGACGGTGCGCCTGCGTACTCAGCGCATGCGGTGCTGATAGCGGGAGCTCCGAGAAGAGGGCCGGAAGCGTGAGCGCATCGAGCGTGCGCGGCGCGACGCGTCCGGCGTAGGCCACGGTGCCGGCGCCGGAGGCTTGTACTCGTCCCCCTCGCCGCCGGGATCGGAGCTGACGTGCAGGTCGTTGGCGGCGTGCTTGTTGTACTTGGGCGGTGGACCCAGTACATGGCCGCGCTCAGGATCGGGTCTTGGAGGAGGCCTGGCCGGCGCCGTCGGGCGTCCCAAGGAACTGAAGAGCATCGAGAGCACAACGGTGACCAACGCGAGCACCAAGGCGCGCAGCAGCGCGACCTCGTCGACGGTGTCGAGCTTGGTCTTTACCGCGGCCAAGCATGTTCCGACCGCGAAGAGCGCGACGGCAATGACGTTGGCGATGAGAAACAGGTGGATCAGGTTGTCCACGGCGTTGCGCCTCGCCGAGCAGCGCCCACATGGTGCTGCAGAAGCAGAAGCGCACGCCCATGGTGCAAAAGTGCACGCCCATGAGCAGCCAAAGTTGTATCGCGAAGAAAGCTCCGTCCGCAAATAACCACCAAATAATGTCCAATGGAATCCAAAAGAAGACCGCTTCGCATAGCAGTCCATAAAGATGATGTAACAGCCAAGCCATTAAATCAGGCCGCTCGGCCATTACATCAAGCAAAGTGGGCGCCGCAGCAGCAATCGGGGCGAAGTTGAGGTTCGCGGCAATACTGTCGGGCCCCGGGACGGACGCTGTTGACATGGCGTGGCTCGGATTGAGCGCCATGCTCGGGCACGTCTGCCCAGTTGAAGAAAGGTGGGCGCCTGTGTCGATCTGTTCGACCACGCCCCAGTCCCCGGTTCTCGTTGCCGAACTCGTCAACCATGCCGGGCGAGCGGGAAAGTTGTCCCCGCCCGTAGCTGCCGGATCATACCGATCCAGAGGTACCACCACAAACTCTGTAGATAGACAGAACCAGACCCATGCTGCCACACACAACATCTGCGGTCTCTGCGTTCCCAGAAGACGATGTCCAGTCGTCCCTCTCAGTGTGCGTCTAAAACGGGAGACGAAACTAGCTCGCTCGGACGCTCGACCGCCCCCCTTTGGTGTCTTCCAGCCCTGACTAAATTTCACAGGCCACTTCTGAAAATTTTATATTGTTCACAGCAGTTGAAATGTCGTCTACAATGTTTTCGGGGCAGTACCAGTTTACGCCGCTAAACGCCGCTACCTGCCGAAGGCCCGTAGCTACGACTGCTCGCTCCACAGAACTACCAGGTGAGCACCTGCCGCGGCGCCTTGAAGCGGCGGTCGTGGGTGTTGTACGAGGGCCACGCGACATGGATATGACGTGCTGAGCTGGGCAGAGCCCCTGCCCGAGCCATGCCAGGCTGTGCATTTGCGTGCCAAGTTGGGTTGAGGGGATGCCGAGCTCGTTCCTAACTTATTTCTGCTTGTGGCCCGCGCAGGTGGCCCGACCGAACGACACGTGCAAAGGCATGCTCCTATTCAAAGAGCCTGCCTGGGGTCCACCAGGGGCACCTTCCGCAGAGCTCCTGCAGTACCTGCACAAAATCCTGGAGCCCAGCGAGCCATCAGCGACTTCTCCTACCTCATCGGCGACATTCGCCCCGGCTCGTTGCTCGACTGGGCACCTTCACGCGCTCGCCGCGTTGCTCGTCAGCAAGGGCAGGTTCCAGAGACGTGGGGCGAGCACTTTGGCAACTACCGCGGCACGCGCGACAAGGGTGCGGCGCTGCAGGCCTGGCTGTACCACCTCCTCGGCGGCGAGTCGTCCGGCCATGAGGCGCCGACGAGCTGAAAGGCGGGCACGTACAGCAAGCGCCTGCTGACTCGCGTCGAGGTGAGAGTTGCGGCCGGGGCAAAGATGTGCGCGCAGACCACGGCCCAGCTGCGCAAGCTGCGCTCTACGGGTGCGGAGCCCCTTGCCCGTGCGCAGCTCGGCTGGTGTATGGTGCAAGAGGCCGCCGTGACCAAGCTCACGCTGCTCGGCCTTGGCTGGTTCGCTTCGCTAGTGGCCAAGCGGGTCAGCGCGCCGGTCGCCGCGGCGAGCGTGTCGCCCGAGGGACGCGTTTGGCAGCTCACCGAGGAGCTGCGCGCAGAGCGCGCGCACTCTGACGAGATGCGCATCGAGCTCGAGACGTCTCAGCGCGAGCTGAAGCGCGCTGTTGGCGGGTGGGTTTCCCCGGGTGCTGTTCTCCCTTTGTGGTGTGCTGTTTCCCCCCTTGTGGTGTTTCCCCCCGTGGTGTGCGGGGGCTGTGCCCCCCTGCGGTCTTTTGACCCCGCGCGTAGCTTTGCTTTCATGGGACCATCTAGCGGTCCTTCGGGCGTCGCCATGCCAGACTCGGGCTGGCAGCAGTCTGGCCGCCGCGGGCGCGCCGCAGTTGCACGCATCAGCACTTCAGCAGAGATGCCGGCTGGCACACAGGCCAGCCCACGTCATGGTAGCCCGCACGACGTCTTGACCAGCTCAGCGCAGAGCGGACTTCCCACGCCAGCGCAATACGACCCGTACACCGCGCCTGACTCGTACACCGAGCCCGAACCGCCCAACTTGCTTCAGGAGCAGATGACCGCGCAGCGGGAGCAGATGACCGCTATGACGGTGCAGCTCGCCGCGCTGACCGCTGCAATGATGGCGGGCCAGCGCGTCTCGGCAGAAGTACGCACCCCAAGCCCGCGGCCTTCGCCGCCGTGGACCGCCGCAACGCCGTCAGCCGCACCTGCTGCGCCGCCTGCACCTCCGACGCCTGCGCCACCGCCACCGCCCACGCCTGCGGCTCCGCCGCCAACTACGCTGGCGGCCCAGCCAACGCCGACGCCGCCCGCCGCCGAGCCCCTCTACGAGCTCAGCGCGCCGGACTTCTGCGCCGCCAGGGCGCACGAGCACCGCTTTCCGGCGGTCAAGTCCCTTACTCCCTCCATCACCAAGGCGCTAAAGGTCAACCTCGACCCCGTCACCATGGACACGGACCTGGAGGCGCTGCTCAACCTCCTGCGCACGCACGACACTAACATGCCGTTCTACCTGGACATGTCGCCGGAGGAGCGCGCCACGCTGCTGGCCGAGGGGAGTGTGCTTGCGGAGTGGCTCCAGGCCACCGACCTCGCGGTCGCCAACGGGGTCCACGCCTCCCTGAACAAGGACTCCGACAACGTCAAGAACTTCTACAGCAAGTACAGCGGAAACCAGGCGCTCTGCAGCAGTGGCCGTGCTCTCCTCGCTCACTTCAAGGACATGTTCAACGTCATCACTGGCCTCGCGCTGCTTCAGGCGGAGCGGACGATGCGCGACCTCGTCCCCTTCACCACGGGCATGGCGACCGCGAAGGCCATCACGAACGGATACCAGATGCTCTCCCTCCAGAAACGCCTTCCTGCCGCGCGTCATCTCGATGGCGTCGGGCTGCTTCAGGCCCACCTCCGGCTTCTGCTCGACAAGCTCCCCGACTCGCAGCCGGACAAGATGGAGCTCATCCGGAAGGCCCTGCAGGACGAGTCCCAGGGCGTGATGCCGTGGTCGAGCATGCACGATATGCTGGACGCCATCGCCATTTGGCTCGCGCCTTCGCACGAGCTCTCGCTCACGCGCGTGGCACCCGTGGCCAACGCGGCAGCCGCGCCGGGGAAGTCGGATCTCGCCCGCCGTGGCGGGGCAGCGGCAGCTGCTGGATCTGCGCAAGCATCACCTGCTCATCACTCACCTGCCCGCACAGGTGCCACACCTGCAAAGACAAGTTCTGCCCCGGCGCTAACCCGGCCAAGCCGCCCACGCCCCGTCTCGTCCACGCCGCCTCGCGGCCCGACGCCGAGACCACGGAGAACGCGCTCGGCGATCGGCTCCCGCATTTCATCTTCATGGGCCTGATGCAGCGCTGGGAGAGCCGGCAGGCCAGCGCTCCCGTCGCGGCGCACGCCGGCGAGCTCTCCGAGGCGGAGATCGCCAAGATCGAGTTCGGGATCGAGCAGCGCGCGTTCATCTTCAACCACGCCCACCAAGCCAACGCGGCCGAGTACAAGCGCGATCGCGTGGAGTTCAATTTCTACGACGTCGGCTCCTCCTCCAACGACGTCGGCTCCTCCTACAACGGCGCCGTCTCCCACGGGGCCGAGGCCAGCGCCGACACCGGCCTTGCCGCCCTCCGCGGTGCCGTCTCGCACGATTTCTGGGGAGCCCCTTAGGGGGCTTCAAAAGCGGGGGGTGGGTAGCGTATTGCCCCTTCTGTGTAACCTTTTCAGGGGCTTGCAGTGGGGGGTGGATCGCGTATTGCCCCTGCAAACGACGCTCCTTCGGTGTTTTTCACGCGGGATCCCAGGCTCTTTCCACCGCCACGTTTCGCCGCGGCCCTCATTTGGAGGGCTCGCGGCGGGGGGGGTGTTGGCGTGTGGGTTTCCCCGGGTGCTGTCCCCCCCTTGTGGTGTGCTGTTTCCCCCCTTGTGGTGTTTCCCCCCGCGGTGTGCGGGGGCTGTGCCCCCCTACGGTCTTTTGACCCCGCGCGTAGCTTTGCCTTCATGGGACCACCTGGCGGTCCTTCGGGCGTCGCCATGCCAGACTCGGGCTGGCAGCAGTCTGGCCGCCGCGGGCGCGCCGCAGCTGCACGCATCAGCACTTCAGCAGAGACGCCGGATGGCACACGGGCCAGCCCACGTCACGCGCTCTTCGCCGCGAGGAGTGCGGGGCGGCGGCCGTAGTCGCGGAGGGCGCGTGGGCCGAGCTGCAGATCAAGATGATGGCGCAGGAGCACGAGGTGCGCCGCCCGCCCAAACGCGAAAGCAGAGCCCCCTCCTCCCCTCTGCTCACCCCTCCGTGCCACCCCTCCCACGCAGGACGAGACGCGCGCGCTTCGCGCCGAGTACGGCTCCAAGGCGCGCGAGATGACGAAAATGCACAAGGCGGCCGAGACCGAGTGGCAGCACAAGGTCAACGGCGAGAAGAGCGCGGGCGTGTTCAAGCTGCGCGAGCTGGTACACAGGAGCCGCGCGGCGCAGCAGCAGGTTGTGGCGTCGCGGCGCGACGCCGAGGCGGACGCGGAGGAAGCGATGGCCACGCGCGTGCGCGAGCTCGAGGCGTCGCTCGAGCGCTTGGGCGGCACTCGGCAGCAGACTCTGCTCGACACCATCAAGAAGGAGAGGGCGGATTTTGCCGAGCAGACGGCCACGTACCTGGCCAAGATCGCCGTGCTGTCGCAGCAGCGCGAGGCCACCATGCACAAGGTCTCGGACTTCAACCTCTCCAACCGGCGCGCAGCGCAGGCGACCAAGACGGCGAAGCAGGCGCAGCAGGCGCTCAACGACTACTGCGTGCGCGACCTGGCCTCCGACATAGATCTCGCACGGCTAGAGATGGTCGAGGCCGAGCTCGTCGCAACGCGCGCGGAGCTGGTCAAGGAGAAGGCGCTGCAGGTGAAGTACGAGGCCGTGGCCCACCCGCCCAAGGAGTACTTCTTCAAGAGCAGCCCTTACACGACCAAGGTGGACCTCACCGCGCTGGAGGCGATCGCCGACCTCAACGTCGCGCGCCGCGCGGTGTCTAAGCTGTTCAAACTCTTCGCCGATTTCTACAACATTACGCTGCCGAGCCGCACCAAGAAGATGCGGGTCGCGGACGTCAACGGCGATCGGCGCTTCGAGTTGGGGGACGTGCTTTACATCCCGGGCCAAACGCACGTAAACGAGCTGCCCGAGGTGGCCAATGTGCTGCACCAAGTGCAGGTAAAACAGGCCGCCCACCGCCCGGTTGAGTTTTTATTTTTATTTTTGTGCCCCTGGCTGAGCGCCCCCCACCCCATCCCCCCGCCTCGCAGGTCGCTCAGTGGCTACTGGAGGACACGAAGGCCAACATGTGCTACATGGCCTACGGCGCCAACTCGCAGCAGCAGGAGATCCTCGGCCAGCTGCTCTTTCGTCGCGACGAGGAGACGGGCCGGCTCGACTCGCGCGTCATCTCCATCAGCTCTATCTCCGACAAGACGGCGGAGGGCCAGCGCGTGGCCTACAAGAACGCCACGGCGGCCCTCGCCGAGACGGCCGAGGCGGTGGGCTTCCTCGACCAGCTGGCCGAGCGGCCGGGCGGCGGGGCCGCCGATGCCGCCGCCGCCGCCCAAGCCGCCGCCGTCGCCGCCACCGCCGCCACCGCCGCCGCCCTCGCTGCCGCCACCGCCGACGTCGCCACCGCCACCGCCGCCGTCGCCACCACCACCGCCGCCGCCGCAACCGCCGCCGCCGCCGTCTCCACCAACGCCGCCGCCGCCGCCGCCGACAGCGCCTTCAGCAGCAGCGACCTCGCCGCCGACCTCGCCGCCGCCGTCGCCGCCCTCGCCGCCGCCACCGCCGACGCCGTCGCCGCCCGCGCCGTCGCCACCGCAGCCGCCGCCCGCTCCGTCGCCACCGCAGCCGCCGCCACCAACGGCGCCGGCAGCAGCAGCGACCACGCCGCCAACGGCGCCGGCAGCAGCAGTGAGGCCGCCGACGCCGCCGCCTTCTTTGAGCTCCGGCGCCAGCTCAAGGCGCACCTGCGCGACCTCACGCCCGTCTCGAGTATGAACGACCGCGCTCCAAACGGGCGCGCAGCGGCGCGGCTCGTGCGCGGGGTCGGGATGGGCGACGAGATGCCGACGTGCGCCGAGCACGCGGCGGTCAACATTGGCGAGGCGGGAATGAAGGCCGTCGACGCAGTGCTGCGGCTCGCTATGAACATCACGGACGAATCGGCGGCACTGGACAAGGAGAAGATCAAAGGGCTCGCCACTGCAATCGGCTGGAACTCGTCGCCGTGCAACGCGCTGAGCTACGCCGTTGCAAAGTACTTGGCGCTCTTCAGCTCCAAGGGCTACGCCATCGGCGAGAACTTCGCGCAGTGGCTCGAGGCCCAGATGGGGCGCGACGAGCAGCTGGAGGGCGACCTGCGCGAGTTTGTCTCGGACCTGCAGGCCATCTGCGGCAGCCGCAACTACGTCTTCTTCCTGAACGCGGCCGTGGTCGAGCGCTTCGC
>Ga0335398_10011017_pt1 | contig 10214 bp, 4 predicted proteins | sample BON03_FD_205742 | JGI IMG/M metagenome (GOLD analysis project Ga0335398, IMG submission 205742) | Freshwater microbial communities from Lake Bonney liftoff mats and glacier meltwater in Antarctica - BON-03 (spades assembly) (version 2) | ecosystem: Environmental > Aquatic > Freshwater > Ice >... | reverse complement strand
GGGTGATGAAAGAAACGGGAAAGATGTTCGTGAACGTGCCGGCGAGAGAGCGCGCAACAACAAGTTTCGGCTGCTCAATTCGGGCGCCCGTTCCTTCATGTCTCCGCGCGCCCCTCCCAGACGCAGCTAGTCGAAACTCGGTATCTGAATGAATCCTGAAGATTGCCCCGCAAATATAAAGGCTTGCTACTTTCCACATAGCATTGTATGACCTAGAGCCAAATCAATGACGATATATTCCGTGTCAATCTATTTCGCTTCACCTTCATAATCTTTGTTGGCCTTATTGCCAACACGATCTTTTTTTGGATCTTTTTCGAATAACTTTATTGTTTGAAGCACAAAACCCGTGTTGCTTCACCATGGTTGTGTTTAGTCATATGTACTTGAAGTGGTTGTGTCAAACTATATATTTCCAAGCCTGTCTGGGTTTCCAGACAAGCTTCGCCTATCCTCATCTTAGACGTACAACCGAAGATTTTTGGGTTTCGTACACAGGAATTGTGAGACTTCGTTTTATGAACAAAGATGGGAGAAGTCCTCTTGTCAGAAAGCCTGGCGTTTTTATTTTTAACACAGGAGTGTATTTCGATGGTGTATAGACATATTCACGTAGGCAATGGTCTTCGAGTACAGCTCTGCGTTGGCGCAATCAACCGAATTCAAACTCCCTAGCCGGCCCAGCAGTGCACTAAGACACTGAGACGTACTCGAATATTCTGAGGTAGCAGATTTTGTACATGCCAGAATTTTATCACACAAAGACGGCTGACACGGACGGTCTACAGTACGCTTCTCCCCATGATGACCCTTACACCATATTTGGGCCTGTCCACACGTGTCTCTATGTACGAGTATGTGAGATTGGTGACTGGGACCTTTTCCTAGGTCTCTGGAATGGGCGAAGATGGAGATTGGTGGAGCTGACCGAGAAGTTGTATATCGAAGAGGATCCCCGGGGTTTGGCCCCTCATCCTTGGGTGTTTGCCCCCTCATCAAATGACATGCTCGAGATGCAGTCGTAGTGTTTCAAATTGTAACACCTGTCTGTCAGGTACTTAGTTCTGGCGAGCCATCAGACAAACTTTATGCACGTACCCAGGAACATACATAAGTGTGGGCGCAGGCGCGCGTACGTACAAACACACAAGCACACACACACTCATACAAAACCACACACAGTGTCAAACTCACACACACGCACACGCACACACTCACATATACACACACGCACGCACACATGCACACACACGCAAACATACACGCACGAATATTTGCACGCAAATATACGCACACACTTGCACGCGAACACATACGATCTCAAAACACACACATACACACATATACATGCACACATGCACACATGCACACATGCACACATGCACACACAGACACACACCTTCTCTCTTACACACGCAGACACACACTTGTGCAGACACACACGTGTATGTGACTTAATGTATTCGAATACATGACATGGAAATATAAGCATGCTGAAATTTGCTCATGTTACAGAATGAAATCAAGTTGGTCTTGCATGTTTTTGCGCTTATATTTGTGTATGTACAAGTATGTGTGTGTGTGTGTATGTGTGTGTGTATGTATGCAATTTCAGTGGTTCCAACCGAAAACTGCTCGCAAATTTTTTTGCGGAAATCTGCGAGCTTGCAGTAAACCGTTCTTTTAAATTTTAGCCTTAGGAACCCCTTCCTGCTACCGGTGTAAATACACAAATAGATTTATTATGACCCGAACACCGACGTTAAGTTTGTCTGACACCAGATCAGTAATTGAGAATCATTGATGAACATAATTATTTTTTGTGGAATGATCGTAATGAGGTGATTCATACAGCTGTGATAACAAAAAGATTCGTTTGTTATTAAAAGCACTCTGTGTCATATTTGAGTTCTATCATATCGACAGGTTGTAATGATGCATCTCGCGCGTATCCCTCACCTCTTCCAAGTTCCCAACCTCCAACCTATCCTGTGGCAAAAGATGTATAGACTCACTATCCCCGTCTTGACTGAGAAATTGGATGACATTCTTCGTGCGTATAATTTTCCCTCCTCCCCCCCCCCGTATAAATTGTGCGGTAACCTGTGCAGCACCAGCGGCGGAAGTTGAAAAGCTGGCTGACTGAGTTGGGCTGCGTTTGGAGCTTTGCATAACTCCTGTGGCAACAAGGAAGGCGATTTTGTAGTTTCGAGTGTCGTCTTGCAGTAGAGCAGAATAGAATTCCTGCGTGAACTCCCGTGCAATCTCGTCGTCTACATCTGTCTTCCAGCATAAAATGTACGGCACGCCCTGCTGCCTAAGTTTCTCCCCAAAATTCAAAGTTTTGCAAGAATTAAGCACAATGCACTCAATCGGGCCCCGCTGTGCCGCCTTACTTCCAATTACGCGGGCAAGAGTATCAAGATCAAACTCTTTGCCAGTTTGCCCACTTTCATCAGCATTCCAGATGAAACCAAAATCTTTAGTGCAATGCCCGGATATGTGCACTACTCGTACATTGCGCTGCGTTGCAGATTGAATGGTTATGTACAAGTCATCTATCATTGGCTGCATGTACGTATTACATCGCCAGTTCTTGGTAGAATCCATGAACATCTTGTCAAAGAGGCGACCTTCTGCCTCAAGGTCGATGATGCCATTGTCAATGGCAGAACGAGGGAAGGGGAAAAAGACGTCGATTTGATGCCTCTTGAAGGTCTGGAGTCTACGAGGCATAGAAACGTGCCCCAACCACGTTGGCATCTGCATCTCGCGTCGACCAATGCACAGCTCTTTCAGCAACAGTTGTCTCTCCAATTCCTGGTCTTTGTTCTTGGGCTTCCATCTCTGTATCTCGACAGCAAGGGGTTGAAGCTCCGCTGACGCCGTGGCGATGTTATTCTCGAAGCACTTTCGTATGTGCTTCAAGACGTACGTGAACATAAGTCGTCCCAGCATGTCAAATTTCATCGCACTGCACACTCGTCTTGCCCAAATTTGATCTGCCCAAATTTGATCTGCCCAGACTTTATTGTCTGGTGTGAAGATCGGAGGGCCAGCATCAAGCACAGCACGGCCACCTCCGCTGCCTCCTCCTCCGCTGCCTCCTCCTCCGCTGCCTCCTCCTCCTTGTGACAGACCAGAGCACAATGCATTTGTGACTTTGATCAGAAGATCTGGTTTGGTTTTGAGCTCCAGACAGTCCAACGTCTCCATGGCCTCCCTCTGTTGGTAGTAGTATACGAGTTGTGTATGGTCGGTGGCGTGCGAAGTATAAAGGGAAAATAAGTAAGAGAAAATAAGCCAGCACTAAATCATCAGCACAAGCATTTACTGTAGCTTATCCGATTTGAAATGTCGTTTTCGAAGCTGTTTCTCTACTGTAATTCTTATATCAATCAGGGACCTTTGAAAGAGGAATCGACTACTAACGCATTGCTACCACGAACTTGTGCAAATTTGCTTTCAGTATAGAATTCTGTGTCAAGTACAAAGAGGCTCTCTAACATTTAGAGATCTATGTTGCGTGCTCGACTTTTCATTTCTAATAGAACGCTCAAACCTAAAACTCACAAGTCTCTTTCCTCAAGTATCCAGTGGAAAGAAATCTGTGGGCTTCAGCTCTGAGCTTTTGGAACTGACTGGAACATGTCACCCCAAGTTGGATAGGGTGTACACAAAGCTTGTGGGTGCATGTAATAACCAACCACAAAACAAAAAAGCGCACATATGCATAGACGACAAATAGTATTTCAAGACACACGTGCCAACCTGGAACATCTGCGCGTTCAATGATAAATAATCCAACACTGCCTCTTCCAGCCGACTCAATCCACACGCGCGTGCTCGTACCAACCGCTTAATTGTGTTACTCACAGTCAACTCTTGAACGAAAAGCCTCAAACAGTGCTCATACAATCCCGCCTCCTTAAAGCGGTCAGCTACCTGCACCATCTCCCCAAAACCCAGCCCCTCCCCACAATCCTCTCGTTCTGGCAACACCCTCGTGTACACAAATCGAAGCAGCACTTTGAATGCACTGGCGCTGACTTTTGGGAGCAATATGGTCTTTCCATGAATCTCTTCAAGCAAGAGCCCACGAAAAAATTGGTTTCTCTCAGCGAGTACGAACCAGTGTGCTGAGAATTCCTGATCGCTAACACTAAATGTGACATCCACTGTGTTCAAGTCCTCAAGCAGATGGGCATAGGAATCTGCCGATTTGAAGCGTGGGATCCAAGGGTCCTCTAGAAAATCCCATGCTTTGAACAAATGCTCAGAATCCATGATTTGAGCCTCTGTTAGCTCTAACATTTGAACTAGATCTGAAATGAAATTTGTGTTGGTCAATCCTGAGCGTTCCCACAGCTTTGCACAAACAAAACAAAGCTTCGGAGCCACACATTCATCATGGAGCACTTCTGAAAGACTACTTCGTGTGCTCGTTTTGACGAGCATTTCTTCTAGACTGTGCAATGTCAATCGTGTATTCTCCACTGTTAGGGGTGGTGCGAGAATCTTATTCCAATTCTGAGAATTCCACGACACCACAGAAGGACATGAGTTGAATAATAGGCTCGTGTACCTGACAGATTGGCATCCAACAGTCTTCTGATTTTCAACCTCGCGCTCTATTTGCGAAATGATGTCATGCAAAAGTGAAGCAATTGGATCAAATGTCGTGAAGAATTTTTTTTCCTCGGATTTGATTTTTTCAAAAATCATTAATCCAGAGACAACACTTTCACAAGCACTACCTGGCGTCAAAGAATCTCCAGATCCACGAAGTATATCAAGAAGAAGCCGCGACATTTCTGGGCGCTCCCTGAAGATGTATGCCAGCAAAGACGTGCCTACATAAAATTCTTCAAAAGATTCGGCGGGAAATGGGAATCCAAAAGGATTCAAGACAATTGGAACTGAGGCAGCAAGATACTCAGCAAGAAAGACGCTTTCAACGACTGGCGACGATAGCAAAAGATCGGACATAGCGCGCCCAGTATATCTCGGGGAAGGAGGTAAGTATAGAGAGGCTTTTGATAGCCCTTTTGCAGGCGGAGCGACCTCTAGTACCTCGAAAAACAAAGATTGCGCTAGTTGATCAGCAGACTTGCCGGTGAATATCATACTCAGATTCTCAGCTACATCTAGTACCCGTACACGCTGACACGCCAATCCAAATCTCAGACGGTCAAGTACTTGGGTAGGACCCTCATCTGGCGGCAGGATTGTATATAGGCGGAGCAGAGAATCAAGCAGGAACTTTCGATCTTCTTCTGCAAACGAAAGCGCATGCAGACGACGGATCAAGGCTTCTGCAAGACGCATTGAATTTCTTGAGTCTGAAGACCCTACAAGCTGCTTGCAAATGAGACATAGATGTCTCATTGGCCATGTGCCTCGCGAAATCACTGCAGGATTGCCAAGGAGCCAGTCTGTCAAGCTACCTGATACAATGCTCACATCTGCAATAGCTTCAGCAAGCACGCCCAGACTTTTGTCGTTATCTATAATAGCCAACAACAGAGCATCGTCACCACTACTGAGCTTCGTTTCAGCCAAATTCTCTAAATCTGTGGCAATTATAGTCAGATCTGAATGCTTGAATAGTATGCCCAATCCCATGACTAGCGCCGAATTTTCGTCTACAGACATATTGGCATCAGATTGAAGCTGAGTAAGCATCCACGTTACAACAGATGCCCTGCCTTCGATATGAAATGCACCATAATCCATTTTTGCGATATGTGTTATGGAAAAGATAGCAGCTACTCGTCTGTGCCATTCCCAAGACCGATCTTCTGCCCGTTCCATCAATTTTGCAACAGTTTTATCTGCAAATGGGTCTTCCGGCATACGAAAGTGCTGCATTTCAGAAAGAAAAAGCGTCCTGAGTTCTAAAGACGGGTGACACAGACCTGTAAGGAGTTTGTCTGATCGAATCTCTCGCATCTTATTGCGCAGGAGTTGCTCAACATCCTGGGAATTGCCGCGTTCTTTTAGGAAATCTTGAACAATTTCGCAGTGAACGCCCACTCCATCCTCCTCTGCGAGCAACAACCCACAAAAATGTACAAATGAACTTTCCGTTGAGAGCATACAGGCTGCAAATTGCAGGACTTCCTTTCTCCATACAGAATGTAACTGCGATGCGCTAAGCTGCACTGAGATATGCGCAGCAGGTGCTGATTGAGATTCAAGCATTTCCCTTTTCGGTAAAAATGCGGCCTGCTCGGCAGTAGCAAGGTCAGAGACGGTTTGCGGTCCAATCATAGCGAGCAGTCTCTTTTTTTGAAGGGGCTTAATTTGTTCATTCAAGTAGTACGGTAAATCATCCAGCATTTTCTTTTCTATAAGTACAAGGTCAGCTACATCGCTGACACCAAGTTCCCTGCACACGTCGGCGCAAAGCGCGCCCAACATATTTTGTTCAAACAAGGCCTTCAGTGTTGCATCTACTGGCTCGTTAAAAGCAGACGACAACTGCTCTGCACCAGCAGAGACCGAGAATGTGGGCAGCGGCTGTTCCTTTTGCAACTCTTTTTTCGTTGGTACCTCTTTATGTACTGGCAATATACCTAAAGACTTTACCTGACGCTGCCTTCCTGTGAAAAGATCTCTGAGTTGATCGGTGTTTTCACAGAGCCGAATCGAGCACCGCGCAGCTAGGTACTCCTGCAGGGTCAAGTGACTAAACCTGTAAATGTCAGCACCGACGCAGGTGACCAGACCTACTTCCCCCATGCTCTGAAATAAGAGATCGCGGATACGACCATACAGTTCCAGACCGTGTTCCCAGCCATTCGAGTCAGAGCTTGCTTCGACCTTAAAGTCGCGTGTCTCCAGCTGCATCTGACATGAAAATGCGAGCCCTTCTAAAAACTCGATTGCAAGGCTCACTGCTGCAGCATAACCCGTAAACTCTCCGAAGCTAAGATCTTCGTACCGTACACCTTCGTTGATTCGTCTCTGAATACATCTCGATACAACAGCGTTGACCTGCTGTGCATACAATTGAATACGCTGCATCGGAATCTTATCATTGTTTTTCGTGTAAACCTCAAGAATCAGACTGAGAAGAAAAGGACTAGTTGAGAGCTCTGGATTTTGTCTTGCGGTCACCGCCAGCTGCTCCTTAAATTTATCGACCTTGTCCTTTGAAATCCGCTGTTTGATCAAATTGTCTCGCTGATCCTCGTTGTTGAGTGGCTGCAGCTTGACCTCATCAAACTGACCGAGACGCAGACAACTATGGCTATATACATAGCTGTGTTCCCGCATGGAAAGGAGTATCCGAAGAGGAGCAAAAGATTGAAGAGACGTCTGAACAGCTTCATCCAAAATACATTCAATTCGTTCTTGGTACAAAGCAGCCTCGTCTAGACCATCAATGCATATCAACAGCTGGTTCAGATCGAGCAAAGTTGTGATCACGTCCACTACGTCTTGCGAGTAGTGTTCTGAGAGGAAGAGACAAATTAACTCCCGAAGATTTTTGATCCTGCTCTCCTCTTTCAGGAGCAGCCTCGATAATTCGGCAGCTCTCATAAACAGCGGAAGCAACGGGTATTGTCCGTTTCGAATTTTGGCTATACAATTGTTGACAGCGGTGTGTACAAACCGAAACATTGTGACAGTTTTTCCAGAAGCAGGCGGGCCAGTCATGCATAAACGGCACATGACAGAATTTCTCATCACCATCCACGTAAGAAGCATGTCCGTGGAATCAATTTTCAGTCCCCTGTCCTCCTGCGTTGAGTCCTGCAACCCGAACCCGTAGCGGTTAAACATAATACGTCGCTCTTCGTCGCCCTCAACTTCTTTTTTCCGCCTTGCATTCTCTTCCTGTTTTTCTTGCTTGAAAATCTGAATTTTCGCAAGTGTTTCCTCGTTACTTTCGCACCACAGTTTCGGCACATCTGATTTTGAATCGAACATCAGATGCGCTCCTGTCAAGGGTGAAAGGACGGAGACAGTTGAGGCCTTTACACGGCCTTCGAGGGGCGCGGCGGGCCTGCCTTGCCCGTCGAAAGGCTTGCTTACCAAAGAAGGAGACCCTTGATTAACAACAGAGAGCTGGAACCACTTCTCAATATTATCACGCTCATATGTCTTTCCATCAGAGCATTTGACAGGATCGTGCATAATGTATTTAGAAATTGGACAGATTAGATCGCACTGTATTGCATTACTTTCATTGCTTGCGTCGTCAAAAGATGAGAACAGAAGTGGGATGGACCCACCTTCAACCTGTAGTTTTCCTCCACTCGCAGAGTCCACGTAAAAGTTCACCTCGTTCTTGAGTTTCTCTATGTAGATTTCAATCAAATTTCTTTTAGGATCGTCATCCCAGATGCTCGAAACCTGTGTCTGTTGCGTCTTTGCTTCAAACGATTCGGAATTAGCACCATCTACATCTTTTGCCTTCTCGCTACCTTCCAGTTTCGTTGGTGCTTCTTTCTCACGGATGTCCTTGAGATCGCTGTGTGTCTCTTGCAGAAACTCAGAGATAGTTTTAACAGAACCCAGTGTTTCCAATGTAGGAGCAGGAGTCCTGGATAGGCATTCGAGCCCCTGAAAGATTATCGGCATAAAATCAAGCACAGGCAAAATCGATAGAGTCAGGCTAAAAACTCGGCGCGTACTTGAGACAAATAACTGAAACCCCTGAAATAGCTTCGACAATTCGCCGTGTACTCCATACAACTTCAAAGCGGGATTGGGGTTTTGAAGGGCTTCGAAATATGCACTCTTGCGCACTTTTAAATATTCAAACAATATCATTGAAGCCAGCCTTGACATGACCATGAAGGCAACATAGCTGTTCGTTTTGATAGGGCTTTCAATTATCCTCACACCATTGACTACATGCTCCCGCAGAAACGTGTCCGCTCTTTTGAGAAATGCTGATGCCTCTTCTTCAGCATTTTCGAACCAACCCTGTGTGACGTCTCGTTTCCATTTTTGCGCACTCTCTTCATGCTCCTTCAGATTAAGTTGGACAATCTTGTCTGTGATAAAAACACTTGCAGCATGCGGCTTACTACAATCCAGCCTTTCAAATTCAGCAACATCCCACATATTATTGTGAAATTCGTGTTTCAAAAGACAGGTATCGAGACATGTCATCATCTTCTCTTGACGAGGGACAGGTTGTTGGCAAGTGCTGAGCCAATCATCACGCGTCGATTCGCTCCATGGGGCATCTTGTGCAAATCGCAACCATAGGAGCATACAAGACGTCCATTCGATTTCTTCTTCCATATCGTCATCATCTAAATCAATAATCCACAGGTCATCCATGAATACCTGGATGAATTTCTGCATGTGCGTCTTGAAGTGAACGGGGTCCCCAGGGTGCATTACAGCCACAATTTCAGTTCCGCTGTCCTCATTTTCGCTTGCAGTGCTTTCGTCTTCTCTATCTGTGGATGCTTCTGAAGCGCACGACATGGCTGCAGCAATGACGCTTTCCACAACATGCAAAAGCTGTGTGGTCTGCCACTCATATAATTTCAGCGTGTAAACATCATTGCGAGTTACCATTGCCAGATCTTGCTTCCGGTACATGTTCAGTTTCTCGCAGATCGTAGGAGCAATAATTCCTAATCCCTCACTCTCCAAATATTTAATGATCTCCGTACGGTTGCAATTCACCGACGACTCTGTGTCAATTGATTGTGCGCTTTTGGATTCTGCTTCGAATTTAAACGTGCCTGCGTGTTTGCGTCCGACAAGACAGTATGCATTGTTCTCCTGGTCTGCACCACGTGCCTTGCGGAAACTTTCGAGCAGCGACATTTTACCTCCAAGCCCACGATACAATGATTGAGCGAATATCGACGCTGATGTATCGGATACCTCGCCTTTGTGGCCAATGATAAAATCGACAGTTGACTTCTGACATAATACGTTGCAGATTTCGTGTGAAAAGCATGCATTTGCAATGACAAGCTGCAGGTGGCTGTCAGTATCGCAGTCGCTGGTATCAAGAAGATTTTGAAGAGATTCGAGGGACTTTTCTGATCGAAAGAGTTTGAGTGCACTTGACCGATCACCATGACAAGCAAAATGAAGTATTGTAGGGTTAACCTGAATGAGGTGCTCAGAGAGCTCGCTCGCATCTGCAATAAACACATACTCAAAATGGACCATGTTGCGCCCCCCCCACTCGCGACTGGTGTGTTTTCCTACTTCGTAAAAGGCTTTCTCCA
>Ga0335398_10011016_pt1 | contig 10215 bp, 10 predicted proteins | sample BON03_FD_205742 | JGI IMG/M metagenome (GOLD analysis project Ga0335398, IMG submission 205742) | Freshwater microbial communities from Lake Bonney liftoff mats and glacier meltwater in Antarctica - BON-03 (spades assembly) (version 2) | ecosystem: Environmental > Aquatic > Freshwater > Ice >... | reverse complement strand
AGTGTAGACATGACCGTAGTATCTGTGTCGCACTTCTCTACTAGTTGCTCCTTCCTCCGGATATCTGGCCCAGAGGACGCAGTGTGGGTAGGTTCTGCGACGCCTGTGATTGCTGGCTGAGGATCAAGTCGTAGACCCTCGTGTTCTCGGGCAGTAGGTCCAGGAAGTTGTACCCGTTCGTCTTTTTGAGTGGTCGGGTGTACTTGAGGGGGCTCTGTACCGTTGACAGCAATCTGATTCGTCTGACAGGGTTGTTATGTGTGCTGCTTCGGCGCACAACCGGAGTCTCTTCCCGCTTTTTTGTCCAGGCGTTCGGATTTCCCTGGCCTCTCGTGGGGGCAAAGGTCTTCGTGTCCACTAAGCGGTTCCATCAGTTCGGTCTCTGCCTGGTGGAGAGGGTTCAAGGTATCCACGGTTTTGACGGGTGAGTTTATCTCATCCCTCGCGGGGGGCTCGGTGTCTCCGTTTGTAGGTGTGTCGTTTGGGCGGTAAGTTGTGTTGGCTCTCTTGTGGTGAGGTTGGGATCCTGTCTGTTCGGAGCTTGTGTTCCCAATGTAGGCCTCTGCCTGTGGGGGGGGACCTGTGGTCTCCGAGTCACGTGACTTTTTATATTTCCCCCCCTTTTTAGCCCCCTGCGTGGGTGTCCCTGCTGTTGGGTCCATGGGGTTGGCATGAATTTGCTGCCTTTCGTTGGCCTTCCCTTCCTCACGGCCTTGTGTTGGCACCTGGGCGTGTGGGTTGTAGTCCGTACCTCCTTCCACAACTACCTTGCTTTTTATCGGATCCCATTCCTTGGCCTGGGTAATGTCTAGCTGTGGGCTTTCCATCTTCAACTTGCGGGCTGTTGTAGTACGTGTTGAGGGTGTGGGGAGTGCACGTGGGGCGGTCTCATTTTGCTTGGTGGGTCCTACGCTACGGCGTGTCAGCTGGGGGGCCGCGGTGGGAGGGGGGCCATAGCCTATGGTCGTGTCGGATTCTTCCCAACTCTGACGGCAATGTTGAATCATCATGTTGCGGTGTGTTTCCTGAATTGCTTTGAGGGAGGCGCTGAGTTCGTTGTCGTCCATAGTCTCTTGTGTTCCCGTGTGTACTACCGTCGGTCGTTTGTGTTCAGTAGCGCGATTCTCGCGGCCACGCCCTCGACCTCCTCTTTGAGGAGGCGTGTGGTTGATATCGTCCTCGTTTACGTGGGATCCTCCCATTTGTCTGCCTTCGCCCCCCGGCGACCGGGTGCCTCTGCCCTTGCCCCCAGGTGCCCCCTGAGGTGGGCTCTTGGAACTACCTTTCATCCCGCCTCTGCAACGGAGCATAACCCTCAAATGTGGTTCATGGTGGAGTCCTTCTCTCTTTGGCTGCCTCCTCTGTCTTGAGAATGTGTCTACCCGATAGGATGTATAGCTCCCGCAGGGGAGGGAGCTGCAGCTGAGAGGAGTGGCTCAGCAGATTGTTAGCTATGGAGTCGAGGGGATTGAAGGGTAGGATGTGGGTTTTTCCCTCAAGGTCTTGGACAAAGGTTTGTGATAGGCTTAGTCCAGTTGTCTTCCCTCCGGCCGCTGTGTCCCCGTCTTTTTCTCCCCTCTGGGTGTCCTTGTCTGGGTCCACATCTGGGGGGGTGTTCGCATGTGCTACGGGGTAGGCCTCAGTGCCTGGTGGTTTAGACTGGGTAGGTTGATTGCGTGGGTAAGTGTCAGGTGGGTTAATAAAACGGACGTGGAGAGTGGGTTCGTGAGGTAAATTGCATTCCTGGAACCGCCTAGCGGGGTCCAGGTGGACCTCATTGTAACAGAGGACGATTTCGGACAGTGGTGGGATGGGGGAGACATCCCGAAGTGTGGTGAGAAGGTGTTGTATAGTATCCTCCTCCCGATAGGCCACCAAATGCTGATTGTCATACGGGTCGAGAATCGTGGCATGTCGTACCAGTAGGATCAGAGTGTCCCCAACTTTGATGCCTTGTCTGCTAAGGGGGATTTCCAGATGCAGCGTTGCAAGCAGGTTATCTTGGGGAGTCAATGTCGCTTTGAGGAGGGCCACTGCAGAGGCCTTCTCACTGTGGCCAATGTCTGTTATCACAGTTGCTGGGGTGAGCAAGGACGAGAAGGTGCATGGGATGGTGAAGCTCCGCCATCTAATCAAGATTTTCTGTGGCACCGCCTGCTTCCCTCGGCTCCGCTTTTTTTTCGGGATAACCACTGTGCTTCCTTCCCCAGGGAGGAGTTTCCGTTTGCCTCCCACCATGTTTGTCGCATCCCGCTGCTTTTCTATTTCTGCGGTTCCTGGTTTAGGCATTTCGCAATGCCTCTTGTCTTCTCGGGTGGATGGTCTCCCTAGGGAAGGGCCTTGGTCCATGTCCGTGCCCATCCCTATGTCGAAGGGGAAATCCCATTCGATTTTTGGCCCCCATTTAATCAACGATTTTAGTATCGGTTCCAGCTCTCTCTCCTCGCTGAGGTTGTCCGTGTATGAGGGCCACATTTCCGCCGTGAAAAGGCGGTGGCTTTCAATGTCTTGGAGTTTCATGCTGGGAGAGAGCTGTATTTGGAGGGGTTGGACCATGCGAACTGTTTCGTGAAAACCCGGCTGGCCAAGTTGGATAATTGTCACCCTTCGTGGTCGCTCAAATTCATCGAAAAAAAAGGCCACGTCTCCGTCTGTGAAGGTCACTTCAGCAGGGCGAATATGAGTATAGATTTCCTGTGGGTTGAGAGTCCCTAAGTCCAGGACAGCAATGTGGAGCATAGGGGATTTTCCAATCTCCTCTATCCGGATCATATATCTCCACTCCTTCGGCCAGTGGTTCCGCTCGATGGCTATTACCATGCCTTCGTGTCGGCCACGGCCTTGTGTGGGCAACGTCACGAGTGTGCCTATGGCCGGTCTCCTCGTTGGGTAGTGGGGAGCTGGGGTGGATCGGATCGGAGGTGACAGGTGGCTGGGGTTCTTGATCTTAATCAGGCCATAGTGCGGTGCATATATCCCATCAAATTTTGGGATCTGCACTTTGCCATAAAAAATGATGAAGCCTTCAGGTCGGGGTTCGAACAGAAAAATCTCTGCTATATCGCCAATAAGGCCAAATGTTGCCTGAAGAGTGGCAAGCTGTGGGATAGAGTGGGTCAACTCCTCCGGGAGTTTGTATTGAATCCAAGTCAGCGTCGATTTTGTGTCTAGGAGGAGGTTGATCTGTGGCGGAAGGTTGGTTGGTGCAATCATGTTTTGGTTAGTCAAATTGTCGTAGACTGTTAGGATGATCTCTTTTATCATGTGCAAAAAACCCAGCCGCAGTGTTTCAAACTTTGCGATCTCACTGATCACCAGGTTGAATTCCGGTGTGGAGGTCTCTGGTTGAAGGCTCTCTTTCGGCCATTCGCGCAACTGGCTGTGTTGTAAGATTCTATGCAGCCGCTGGAGTGTGTTACCTTCTGCCGTGGGGATGGCCTCGGTCGGCAGATCTTCCAGCCTTAGTGTCAAGCGGTGGCAAATGGAGTTGTGTGAGCGCAGTTGTTGTTGTATCCCGAGCTGGGTAGCCCCCAGGTCCACCCTCCTCTCGTCCCAAGGAGCTAGGGCCAGGAACTCGGCCATCCTGCCACAGCCGTCTGCGAGGGGCCCTACGTGTACATGTTCGGCGGTGTTGACTCTCGTGCCTTCCACTTGTGCCTCCTGGATGGGGTTTGTTGTCTTATCGTCTCTTTGTTTATGTTGGGCAAAGCTGCCCCCCATCGGGTGAAATCGGGGGGCAAGTGAGGTCGGGTGTGGTGGTCGGCTGGTTTCCGATTTTTTTTGCTGGGCCCATATTTGAGGGTGTAGTGTCGCCTCGCGCTCTCGGTGTAAATTTTGCCACTGCAACTCCTGTGTTGCGAAAGTTTGCATGTTCTGCTTGCTTCCCTGCACAGGTCCGAGGACCGTGCCGGTTTGCCCGTGTCCTTCCCCGAAGGGATGGTATCGGGCCGACCAAGAAGCGGACGCAGTATGCTCGTTTTTTTCCTTGGGTGCGTTTTGCAGGGATTCTCTGTCTTCTTGGGGTTGTTGCGTCGCGGGAGGAGCGCTGTGCATGGAGTGTGTGTCGGAATCTGTGTGACTGTGCAGGTACATCCTTGTGTCGAGCTCGGCTAATTTTTGTGCATGTTTACTGCGCTCCTGATTTTGCTGCAGGTCCTCAGTCTCCTGCCGGGGCAGCTGTTTTTGCTCCGTACCATGCTCAAGTCCGAGGACCGAGCGGGCGTGCACGTGTCCTTTCCCGAAGGAATGGTATCGTGCAGGCTGTGGTAGGAGCATGGGCTCGTGCTGCAGAATTTTTGTCGGGCTTTGTGGGTGCTGTAGCATTCGCGTCATTGCGGGGGTCGTAAGCAGCAATCGTGTCGGCGGGCTGTGTCTGCCGTGGATGTGGATGATGTGCGATGTCTCTATGTTTCCGTCCTTCAGGCCTGCAGCGTCAGTGTCCTCGTGTCGGCTGCCTGCGCGCTTGAAGGTCGGAATCTTGAACTTTGCTTGTCCTTGTGCCCGTGGTGGGTTTTGTGACGTCTTTGGCGCCGAGACCGGCTTCTCGCCGGGTCCTTGCTGCGCCACGTCGTTGTGTAGCATCTTGTGCTGGTATCAGAATACAATCCCAAGGGCTTGCCAAGCCCTGTTTTCCGAGTTATCTGTTCTTCCGCATGTCGAGGTGAACCTCGTGGCGAAGACCGGGGATGCAGAAAAGATGGTTTTCCCGGCCGCGATTCGTGGGAAGTCGCAGCACTGGGTCGCCCTTTCTTATGTTGCACGCTTGGTGTTCGCCTGTTAGGGTAGAATACGGCAGCCGTGCACCTTCTCGCTCAGCGATTCAGTCTCGTGTGAACAATTTTTAATCATTCTGCATTTTTGCGCGGGAAACTACCCCGTTCCCTTCTATCTCCAAACATTTCTGCCTTCGGGTTCTGGGACTGGTGGTGTAATAGTGTGTGGGTTAAACTGTATTTGTGGCTCCAATTGTGTTTCTCTGAGTATTTCCGCTCCTGATCCAGAATTGGTCCCAATTTCCCTTCTTTCCTGTGGAGGGGAGGCCCGTCCTTGGGGAGCCTGTGTGAAAAAGTCTGGCTGTGGGACGGGGATCTTCTTGGTTTTGGCTCTCACCCGGTCTGGGATTGAGGGCTCCTTGGGCTGGCAATTTGCTCTTTTGTTTAGGAGGTCCATCCTTCGGTTCTGTTTACGTCGTTTCTATTCTGGGGTCCAAGTTCCTGTATACCAAGATGTACGCCTGTGTTAGGTGTACTTGCTGAGTCAAGATATTTGTCGCACTGGCATCGTTGAATAGGGTCCAACCATCTCCTCGCTTCGTCATTGCTGTGTAGTGCCCGTTATCTTTTGTGCCGTGATGTGATATTATCCCAACCAATTCTGTGTAATGGGGTTGTGGTGGTCTCAGTGTCATGTACGGTTCGAGATTCTGGGTAGTGTTGAAGGTAGTGTGGGTTTGTATTTTTTCCCCCAGTATCAGTCGTTTCAAGTTAATTATCAAGATCGTGGGGGTTCGTGTGAAGGAGAGGGTCTCTGTCGCTTGACATGTCTTTTTGCAGCTGTCGCACCAGTAGGCGTTTTCCCCCTCGAGAATTTCTGGCTTACAGAAGTCATGTAGGCTGTCTTCCACTGACAAGTTCGTGTCTTCAGCGATCTAGAGAGAGATGTCATGTGTGTTGTCTGTGCTGTTTGTGAGGCGTTCGCATAGGGAGCATCTTACTGTCGAGGACATTTGGCCTTGGAACAGTTGCGATATGGAGTCACTGATGTCATTTATTACGGCAATCAGAAATTCGTGGGCTTCCGCTGGTTCCCCCTTTTTATAGTAGATGAGGTGGGGAATGTGTTTTATGAGCGGGAAGGGTGTATATGCTGGCTCTGTTTTGGGTAATTTCCTGACGCAGAGTAAGAGTCAGTCTTGTGTCGTCACTGGCGTTTTTGTTGAGACCTGGATTTCACGTATTTCGTCGATGGCCAGAAGACATTGAATGGTGGCATTTAGGAAGCACGTGTTACCCATGTTTTGCAGACCCCGGCCCAGTGTTATTGTGGGGAGTGGGCGTCTTATGCTAATATCCGGCCTTCACACAGTCTTGAGAGATGAATTAAGGCTCGTCTCTCTACTGTTACTAGGGTTGGGAGTTGCCGTGGTCGCCACGTTTCCCCCTCGCGGGTGCTGTCTGAGGAGTTGGGGAGGGATGGGGAGTGGGGTAGGTTTTGGGACAGTTCCTCTCCTCTCTTGCTCTTGGTCTGGTTCGTCGTGTATACTGATGATTTCTTCCTCCTTCCCGGGTAGCAAGATGGATAGGTTGTTTTGTCTTTCCTGGGGATTCACACCGTGGTTTGGTGCCTGTTTTTCATTTTTTTGTTGTTTCCTTTTGTTACTGTTGTGAGGGTTTCTGAAGTGGTAAAGGCGCCTCCTCTAGCTGTCTTATATGTTCTTTCAGCTTGGTCTCGGTGATGGCACCCCTAAGAGAAGAGTGTTCGAGGTCATTCCAATCCATGTTGTCCACCTCCGAATCTGGGTAGTCATTTCCGTCATTCTCCGTGCGTTCTTGGCTGCGGCCGTAATGTGGTATTGTAGCGATTTGTAGATCCTTGTTCTCCCGGGGACTTTGTCTGATACCTGCACCTGGGTTTCGGTTGTAATCGTGACAGCGTTATGGGCATCCTCTGTTGGGGTAGGTGTCTCAGCCATCTTGTGTTTGGTGCATGCACAGCATTGGCAATCAAAGATGTTTTGCCACGCATCCTTTTCTTGATGCCAATATCTGGTCAGAAATTCAGTATCTTTTTCGATGTCGCATCTGGCACGCAGAATCACCATTGGTGCTGTGTGTGTTCTCCTCTATATGCTCTATGGCTGCGACTTCGAGATTTGCGTTCCAGTGTATATCACAGCATGTGTGGTTGGCGACTTGTCCCAGCCCTTCCACTTTATTGTGTATTTTTAGGTTCATCCGCAGGTTCTTGCCGAGCTGATCCTTTAAGAGTAAGGTCGCCTCCTGGGGAGGAACTAGGCAGACCTCTTTTCCATGGATTTAATCTAACACTGTGTATTGAACACTTGTTGGGTAAATGTTGGAGTTCCTATCTTGTTGTGCTCTGTTCAGTTCTATGATTTCGTCCTTGTTCGTGATTACTGCTGCGTGACCACAGCTTGTAATAAGTTCAATCTCCAGTATTTTCCGTTGGGCTCTGAGTATGTGTGAGACTAAACGGGTCTTCCCCATTATGTCTAGGAGGGAGTTTCGGCATCCGCATGTGATAGGGCAGATCATATTGCTCTCCCACGTGGCTTCGCACAACTTATCTTTTTCCTCTGCTCCCCTAGTTGGCCGTCTGGCCCTTTGGGGGGAAGGGTCCTCATTCTGGCCTAGCATGCATAGCTCCCGGCTCGTGTGGGAGCGCCTTGTAGATTCATTTGTGCTGTCCACCTGTCCGTCCCCCTCCTTCTTCCCCCCCACCTTCCTCCCCCTAGACACCGGGGGAGGTTTTGGACCCCCCGCCCCTGTCGGGGTGGGGGTCCGTTAGTGGGCTTCATTGTGTCATCCCCCGCCGAGGGGGGAAATGACTGAGGCTCTGTGGCCTGGGTTGGTTGTAGTGGGCATATTGCCTCTGATCTGGTATCAGCTTTGTGTTTTTGCTGTTTCATTCTCTCGATTTTGTCACAGGCTATTTCTGTGAATGTGGACAGGTCACTCGGGTCTGGCGTAGGGCTCGTGAATTCATGCAGGCCGCGGCGTTGTAGTCCTTGCTGCATCGTACTGGCGGTTTTTGTGGCCTCCCTTCCCCGTCCTGCCATGGCCCAGAGTTCCGCGAAAAGGTCTGTCATTTCTCTCCTGTCATCCCGTCTGAATGTGGGAGAGCGCCAGTAAGGCCATGCTGTGCGTGTTCCTGGCTCCTGGAAGAGTGTCAGGCTTTTCTGGGCCAGGTCGTGAGCCTTCTCGAAGGCGATCAGGCTGTGGTGCGTGGGTTCACGTTGTTTGAAAAACTTGATAGCCGCATTGAATTCGCCCAACGCCTGGGCTGTCTCTCGGGGTTTGTAAGAGATCCATAAGGCCATTCCCAGGCTGTAGCACATGTGTGCCGTATCAACATATTTGTTCCCCTTGTTTGTATCTGTGCCCGTAGTCCTTCTTCTAAGAGTGTAATTTGTGCTTGCGCCTTGTCCACCAAGTTAGAATAGAGTGTTTGGCGGTTTTTTTCTGGTCCTTCTTGATACCGTATATTGAGGATCCTGATACTGACTCTGCAGGTCCCCTCCTGTAATTGAATGCCTATCCTGTTGTCTACAGCTGGTCCTGTAAACTTCCCCTCTTTCTCATTCATCTCCTGTGTTAGTAGACCGTGTAGACTGATCTTGCTTCCCACATGCAAGGTGGAGGTGTGCTGGTCTAAAACTCTTCTGGCATTCTTGGTTTCTTTAATACTGGCGAACCCTTGTTGTTGTTGGTGTGGAATTGTCGAAAGAATTTCCATGTAGGGTTTCCTTTCTTCTAAGGATTTGGCGTCCTGCATTGTCCTTTGGGATTCTACGTGGAGTTCTAGGTTCTCGAATTTGTCAGCCAGGGAGAACAGGGTTTCCACCAGTCGGCGAAGTAGGCGTTCCGTTTCTATGCCTGCAGCTTTCTAAGCCAGTCGGCGATATATTTTCAAGGCCATAAGTTGTTTCTCTATGCCCCTACGTCTGTCCTCAGGTGTGGCATTCTTCGCGTTATTGAGAATTTCCCCTTGTGTGGCCAGGATCACTCCTAGTCGGTCCTGGTGGCCCGTCGAAGTGTCCTTGGAGGTGGTCAGTTTCTTGGTAAGATCATATGCCCTATTTAAGTTCACCATGGCCTCCTCGTCTTGATCCCAGCATCTAAGCAGACAGCCTAAGCCGAGTTAAGCTCCTGCCTAATCCGTCAGTAGGGTGTCTATCAGTGTGGAACTCTGGGTCAGGTTTGCCTTTTTGATGAGCCCAGTGAGTATCTGGATAGCTTGTCTGTAATGGTGTTCAGATTGCTCATAATTCGTCCTGTTCTTTGTTATACGAAGAATGTCTCCAATTTTGATGTGGAGCCCTGTCAATTGTGTTTCCAGGTTCGCCACCTCTATCGTAAACAAACCGTGGGAAGCTTGATGTTTGCACAATTGGCTCTGGTAGGTGGTAATTTCCTGAAGGATCATATGTGTGCAGATCTGCCGGTGGTCGGGCATGTCCTTGCGTTGACACAGTGGGTCGCAGTAGTGGGTGGCCAGGCACGCGCATTTTAGTTTTGCTTTGGGCTTCCTGCATCTGCCACAGTCATGGTACTCCCGCTCCTGAGATTGGGGTCCCGTCCAGGTGTTCTCGCTCCCCCTCCCTTCCAGTCCTGGTGTGGCTTGGTGGGGGGGTTTGATCGGTCTAGTGTCTAGGTCCAGAGAGCTATCTGCCCTATGTCCCACCCCCATGGGGTACCATTCTATTATTTGTGCTTTCAGTAGTCCTCTCTCACATAGTGCTTGTTCAATTTTAAAGTTGATGTCCTGTGTGTATCCCTTCTACCAGGAGGCAGTTCCTGAAGGTTGCTGCCAGAATGCCTCCTTGAAGTGTCAGGTGGCCATCGGTACTGAGTTCCATGGAGTAGACCGGTCCCTTTGGAGGGGTCCTAGCTATGTATGTGTAAGATGTTTATTAATAACAGAAAGTCCTAAAACCCCCAGTCACTATAGGTACCAAATTTAAGTCCTCGAGGGGTCCTAGCTATCTTTTGTTCGACTGTGATTTCACATGCCCTACCCTACTGGTTAGGGGTATTCTGTTCCCAGATGAAATGGGTGCCCGTCATCCAGTTTCCGCCTACCTCGAATAATCGAGGGTCTGCCTTTTCTGTGTCAAATTTGTGGATCTGGGTGATTCTTCTCTTTTCCTTCTGGTCGGTCCAAATTGATTTACCCGCAGAGTTTTGTATTTGGACAAAGGTTCCGCCAGCCAGTCGGATTTCTGTGTCCTTTGCCAAACATGCTGCCCCCCACGTCATGCCACTTCCTGGCTCCATCGGCAAAAAACATTGTCACCCTCTTATGATAGTCCTGTGACATGACTTCCGCTAGACTGGTGTGGTGGGGGAGTGTGATATGATCCTTCGGGTTGCTGCGTATTCCCCTTGGGCAGCAGAGCCTGGAGGGGTTCTGCTAGTGTGCTTGGTGAGACGAAAGACCTGAGTTCCAGCGCTCAGCTTGAGCAGTCTCTCCTCC
>Ga0335398_10011012_pt1 | contig 10216 bp, 10 predicted proteins | sample BON03_FD_205742 | JGI IMG/M metagenome (GOLD analysis project Ga0335398, IMG submission 205742) | Freshwater microbial communities from Lake Bonney liftoff mats and glacier meltwater in Antarctica - BON-03 (spades assembly) (version 2) | ecosystem: Environmental > Aquatic > Freshwater > Ice >... | reverse complement strand
TGCACAAGTTCCCGTGCTTGGATATGTCAGAAGGACCCCAAAGACCCGAAACTTGGGGGCCATCGAGGGCCCCCTCGAGAGAGTTCTGTATGTCTGTAGGGCATGTTAGTACCACCGCCTGGTATATTATTTGTGTAAATAGTAGGCAAGACAGATTGAAACGCACAAATTCCCGTGCTTGGATATGTCAAAAGGACCCCAAAGACCCGAAACTTGGGGGCCATCGAGGGCCCCCCTCGAGACTTCTGTATGTCTGTAGGGCATGTTAGTACCACCGCCTGGTATATTATTTGTGTAAATAGTAAGCAAGACAGATTGAAACGCACAAATTCCCGTGCTTGGATATGTCAAAAGGACCCCAAAGACCCGAAAACCCTGCAGGCCCCAGACGGCCCTTTGGGGTCTTCGAGGGGCCCCTTCGAGATGTTTGTAAGGCCTTCCAGTATGGTCGATGTATTTAGCAAAAACAACAAAAATAGTTGGGCAGGCGTGGACCCCCATAAGAGGAAACAACAGCGTGCGGCATACAAAAAAATGCACAGCACACAGTGTGTTAGTATTGTGTGCACAATAATGCAATGGGTGCTGGGATTTTTTGGAAACAGATCTTTACTAATTAAGCCGGGGCCGCACAGACTATGTCTATACTAATTAACCATGGCCGCTCAGACTGCTGCGATTCTCTCTAATTGCGTTTTGGTTTGCTGCCGGCGGCGTCCATGCCCTGGTAGTTGCTGCAAATGTCGTGATCGTGCACGCCAGCTTCTGGGCGGCGGCGATTGCGCTGGCCACGTTGAAGCGCACTTAGCTGCGCTTCTACTTCAGCCACGCGGCGTTCGGCAGCGTTGGCGCGAAGGTTGCTGGCATCGCGCTCGGTAATGGCCGCGTCGCGCTCGGTAATGGCGGTGTCGCGGTCGGTCATGGCGGTGTCGCGCTCGGTAATGGCATCATCGCGCTCGTCAATGGCGGTGTCGCGCTCGGCATCGGCTGTGTGCACAATACTTTGGAGACTTCCAGCAGTTGCTTTGAGTTCATCGCGGTGCTGACGGTTCCTGTCACGTTCGTTTTTGAGTTTCATAATTTCAGCCTGCGATTTTGCATCGTTGGGCTCTGTCTCAGTCTTGGCTTTTTTCGCGGACGCTTTGCTTTTTTCACCAGAGCGCTTGCTGCCGGAGGCAGCAGCACCGCCTCCGGCAGCAGAACCGCCTCCGGCAGCCGCCGGGTCAACAGCAGAGGCAAGAGGTGGGTACTCCGTGGAGCCATCCAGAACAAAGTTGTCATACGCCACAGTCTCGTCGCGCACGTACACATCATCAAGAGTGAGGCGGTTTGAAGAGCGATCCCCATCCAGCCACATCACAGTGATGTCATCAATCGCATGGCGTTCCAGGATGACAGCAGGCGACCAGGTTTCGACGCCATTTTCGTCCGTGTAGATCGCAATCACTTTTGTGCCTGGCCCTGCAGTATCCGGCAAAGGGGTCTGTGCCATGTGTTCGGCGTGCTTCCATTGCTCCTCGGACATGTTGTTCTGTGGCACGGTCTTGGTCTTGGCTTTTTTCACAGACCCCTTGCCGGCAGCAGAACCAGAACCGCCAGCACCGCCTCCGGCAGCAGAACCAGAACCGCCAGCACCGCCTCGGGCAGCAGGGGCATCAGGTGGGTACAGGACGAAGCCATCCAGAACATAGTTACTATACGACACAGCGTCGCTGCGAAAATACACGTTTGCAATGTTGAGGCGGTTGTTCATGCGATCCCCATCCAGCCACATCACAGTGATCTCGTTAGGACCGTTCATCATCACATGGTTTTCAAGGATGACCGCAGGCACCTTGCTCTCGGTGCCATCTTCGTTTACATAGACCCCAAACACCTTCGTGCCTTTCTCTGCATTCTTCGACAAAGGGGTCAATTCCATACGCTCGGCGTGTTCCCATTGCTTCTTCGTCATGATGTTCGTGATCGGGACAGCAGCTACCGAGGCAATGATGGTGCAAGCCAGCATAATGCACACAGGCAGCAGAAGAACATGCTTGATGCGTTTCCCAGCACGAGTCCTGTTCGGACCCTGAAAAGACACCATCCAGACTGTAGCCGAAGTAAAGCGTACCAGTCATTCTCCTGCTGTTTATATACTAATCGAAACTCTGGTTGCAATTCGAAAACCGTACAAACGACTGGGACCAAAAACAAAATTGCATATGAGGTCCCAGTCTCACATCTGATTTGATCAGCGAATCTCCAATTTTCGTGGGTACCGGTTGCACTGACTAGCAGTTTTGCGTGGGTACCGGTTGCACAGACCTAGCATCCAATTCAATCAGATACTAAATTGTCACTACTTAGTGCTGAATCCCGTCCTCGCGGACCATAGAATTGGTCCCAATTTCGTGGAAACATGGCCATCAGTATTCCACGGCGCCCTGGAGGAACACCAGAAAGAGTACCTGTGGCTACCTGGTGCAGTGAGTGGATCTACAGAAACATACAGCTGTTTTCAAAAAAAATAAATATAAAAGTCCTACAGACTGAAAGAACAAGAGAGGACATTATCCGGAATGAAACGCGAATACGCAGAAGGTTTCGAAAGTATTGAACGAGGCGCGGCGCTGCTCATGGGGCTCAGGCCTTTGGTGTGCGGCTCATAACCCAACACTTGTTTTTGCATGCAAGCCAAGCTTGCTAGATTGTAGTTTGTGTTGGCAGCGTGTGTGTGTTGCCAGCTTGTTATTTCCTGACAGCGTGTGTGTGTGTGTTACCAGTTTGCAAGCACGCAGACCATGCCGGACGTATCTATGCACCACAAACACGGAGATCACACGCAAATACAGAGTATCCCACAAACACATAAACACGACAAAGCTGCCACTCTCAAGCTCACACTGTTACCCGAGCACGCACAACTGCTGTCCTCGAACACTTGCTCGATTATTACCTCGCGCAACGCCAAGCCAACACATTTCAAGTGTCTGCAGGTCTTGTGTGATATACACACCGCATGCATGTCCAAAACCAGTCGAGCAAACCCTGTACGGTGCTGCAGTACCCATCAATACAAGTATGCAGCACACACACACACACACACACACACACACACACACACACACACACACACACACACAGATCATGCAGAAAGCACGCAACCTCAACTACATCCAAATCGAGAGCGACCACGCCATTTTGAACCAATATGGAGAAGTGTGGCACAACAACTTCTGCCCATACAACGAAGCAAATGTACTCTTCAGTCTTGCCACCCCGCAAGGAGATTTCATGGGTGAAAGTATCATCCGTGTGCTCCTTGACCCAAGGTATGTGCCAAAACTCTTCCCGTTCGGCGTGGTCTTTCAAGTGTGAACAACTGACTCGACCTACAGTCATGAAAGGATGGCAATTACGAAAAAAGAGATTTGCGAATAACGAGTGGCTTTGGTATTCGGGCTTGATATTCGGACCCCGGGTACCGGGGCCTTGTGCGTTTTTTTGGCTCCCATGCCATTCGACTACAGTTGCCAAAACACATGCGAATGAATAGCAAACGAGTAACGAGCGAGTAACGGGTGGGCTTGATTGTTGATTGTACAAAGACAGGCACAGAAAAGATTTTGAAAACATGTTTCCCGAACATGGTCTTTCCAAGAAGACGTTTGTAGACAAAATGACACTGGCAGGGTTTCGCGCGTTTAATCACGGCAAAACAAAATCAAACTGGTAAAATATGTGTTTTGGTCATGCTGCACAGTCTATGCATTTGGACTCTATTCCCGCGTGTCAACACAAAAATTGTGCGTTCTATTCCCGCGTGTCAACACAAAAATTGTGCGCTGCTCAACGTTGCTGATATGACATTGATCCAGGTTTATGGCCTATGATTGGAAGTTTCGTGGTCTTGAATACATCCAAAGCCAGAGGCATAACGCAAAAAAAAGAAAGACGAATAGGACCATCGACACCAACAATGTGGGGTAGGCCTTCGGGCCCCACTTGCCTACAACAGAAAGAGAACAAAAACCACAAAGCCGAGAAATCCTGCCCCCTCCCCCCCATGGACCCCTCCTATCTTTTTAGTGAAGGTGCTCTGGAATTGCGATGCAAGTCTGTTTTGATAAAGCCACCCAACGGGTATACGGCAGATTGTACAACCGAACAAAACTGGCATACTGTGATGGTGATCCTGATTTAATACAAGACTCATCCAGACACTTTGTACAAACTCATCTGCTCATCGTCGTATATGTCTTTCAATCCTATCTGGAAGGCATCGACATCCCTTTTCTTTCCTGTTTGTCCAGCATTTTCTCAGCGTCGTAGTCCTGTTGCACATTCGCCCTACCGCCTTTTTTTCCAAATCTTAAATTTCCTGTATTTCTCTGATCTACCAAAGACCACATCATGTACGAAGTTGACATGAGATACCCTCATTCCCTCCATATTTACGCACCGCTCAGTGTCTATGTACTCAATATCCATACTAATGCTGTGCATTTCGTGATGCCTGACGCGGTTCTAACGTGTTTTACACATCATACTATCATTTGCATTGGATTGCATTGTATATTTTGGCAATTGGTTTTCATAGGTTTCTTGATGCACACGAATTCTGTTGTCTGTTCATATGATCGTATTGTATCATGGCATTGGGCATTGGGTTGAGCATTTAGGTATTGCCCCCCTCCTGGGGCCTTTAGGTATTGCCCCCCTCCTGGGGCCTTTAGGTATTGCCCCCCTCCTGGGGCCTTTAGGTATTGCCCCCCTCCTGGGGCCTTTAGGTATTGCCCCGCTCCTGGGGCATTTAGGTATTGCCCCCCTCCTGGGGCATTTAGGTATTGCCCCCTCCTGGGGCATTTAGGTATTGCCCCCTCCTGGGGCATTTAGGTATTGCCCCCCTCCTGGGGCATGTAGGTATTGCCCCCCTCCTGGGGCATTTAGGTATTGCCCCCCTCCTGGGGCATTTAGGTATTGCCCCCCTCCTGGGGCATTTAGGTATTGCCCCCCTCCTGGGGCATTTGTCCTGGGGCAATTGTGTAACAATAGTATTTGCTCAAGAGAAACTTACGTGGAATCATCTGAAAACGCATTCATCCCACTCGTCAACACACCCTGTAAACGAGTAATTTGATGGTGATGCAAGGCATATTTTGCAAAACAAAAGTCGCTGTTTGTCTGAGCAAAAATCTATTCATAGCAAAGTGTGCGAAAAAAAAGAAATTCTATTCATATAGCAAGTATAGCATCGTTCCGGGCATTCGACTTAGCAAACCCATCCGTTGCCACGCACGCTGCAGTGTCATGGGGCGTAAAAAACAGCCCAATGGGTATTTAAGCAGCGCACGCGAGCGTCGCGGCACCACCTACAAACGCGCCCCTACTATGTTTTACAAGGCACAGAAGTTGAAGGAAAACTGCGGAGTCGAAACCACCATTCTCATGTACAATAAGGATGATATGGGCACATATCATCTGTACACTACGGAGCCGCAGGAATTGCTCATAGTGTTGCAACGATATGTGCAGGTGCTACAGGACAATTTGCACGGATGTGCGATGAGCGGCATGTCTGAGGCAGACAAGTGTCGCAATGGGGTGAAACCAGGAGAGTGTTACATACTGGCAAATGCTCCTTTCAATGCCAGTTTCCGAATGCGAGCCGAGAAGACCACAACTTCCAACAAAGCTTACAAAAAACGAAAAAGCCCCAGTACCTCTGGTAAGATCGTAGAATACGCCAAAAAATCAAAGATTTCGAAAAATACAGTTACAGCCGAGCAACAATGCTCCGTGACGGCTTGTGTGCCCCATAGCCACACGGCCAATGTACAAGGGGGGAGTGCAGGTCCGGAAAAGCGTGCTGAACTCGTTGATAATACACACGTGTACGAGGATGTGTTTACTGAACTGATTGGTATGGGTGGTATGGATATGGATATAAATATGGGTCCATCCATCAAGGCCCCAATTGTCCATGTTGCTCCGCACGTTCACACCAAGCAGACTTTGGCACAAACAACCATCAAAACACCACAAATGCAGAAAAACACACCTCATCTACTCGACTCCTACGTCAACACCCCAAATACTGTCAACGCAATGAGTATGTCGGTAAATATTGCCACAACAATGTCCGGACATGGCCTCACCAAATACCACACAGACGCACCACCAGAACAACACACAAATAAGCCCCATCAACACAAGAAAACAGACAAAGAAATCGATTCGGAAATACAACAGATGGTGCGCGAAATACAATCGTCATTCGACACGTCTGCCGCCAATGCTGATAACACACCACAACACACCGGTCGCAAGGAGAATACACATTTTTTTTCCAGGTTTGTGTTGTGAAACAGCGCTGTGCATCAGCACAAACCCCCCTCCCCCTCTTCCACCACCTCCCCCCTCTCATGCGGGCCAAGGCGCTCCATCCATTTTGAGTGGGCTATGTGTCGACTTGCGCGTGGCAGCGTGGCGGATGCTCTCTTCAAATACAATAAATACATCAGTGTATCTTTCGTGTGTGGTTGTGCAACGTGTGTGTTTTCTTCTTGAAGTGTTACACCAAAATGCCTGTTCAAGGCTAAAGTGGCCTCTCTTTTGTAAACGCCTTTTGTAAACGCCTCTTGTAAGCGCCTGCACTAAGCGATGCCTTTGTTGCTGAATCGGTCATGGCGGTGGCTATGCAAGTCCACACAGTGTCTAAGAGACCAGTAAGGCTCGCCGTATTCGCGGCATTCCAGCGTAAGATACTGTAACTTTGTATATTTATGTAGGGTGTACACCCACAAGGCCCGCCGCACATCCCAGCACAGTTGCATGTATTTATATGTATTACCTGTATTCGTGTGATATGGTATATGTCGAGCGCGTCTACCACCTTGCACACAGCCTTGTTTGTGGGGGGTTAACATGCCGCGCAGGGGGCCCCTTGCCCTGAAGTTTTTCTGCAAGGCCCCAAAGGCCCTCTTTGGAGATACTACAGGTGTTATGCATACAGCCGTGGATGACCATTAAGAAAAAAACGCCAGCATGGAAGAAACATGTGCTAACATTTCTGGTGTACGTCTAGATATATGAGTACTATTCCCCTACACACGCATCTATGTATTGGCGTAAGAAACTCGTGCTGGGCTGAAATCTCTGTTTTCTTGGAGTCCAGCCCAATGGGCCCCCCGGGACACCCTGTATATTTATACCCCATTGAATATGCCACCCGACGATGCCATGTGTACGTATAGTTTTATGCGAAAGATATATATATTTTTGTGTGTATTTTATGGTGTATTACATATGTCGAGGGCATCTGCAACCCCAGACGGAGCTAACATTAAAACGTCGTCTATATTACAGGATACGTCTATGGGAACGAGTGCAACGAGTGTGCCAATGCACATTGCCAATCTACTCAAGCTGATTTCACTGCAGGACAAGTTTAACAAAGTTTTTGTCAAGTGGAGTCTCTTATCGAAGCCCGACCGAGACATTTTGGTGTTGACACTGAAACCGGGTGCCGTGATAGACAGTAGTTTGATCTACACGTTATGCATGATGTATCCTTTTCGCATCAACGGGCCAATACTTGTGAATCTGCTCATGCACATTGAATTTCTGCACATTGAACCAGATTTGACCGTGGCTGCCGTTGGCCAACATGTCACACCCGGTAACGTGGAGTATGTGTTGCTCAATTCGACATCCAAGCGAAAGCGCGACGAGACGCAGGCGGATGCCGGCGCGCCAGCTTCCAGGGATGCCCATCAAACACCGGTGGCCTGCGTACAACACAAGGACAATATTTCGGCCATACGGCAAAAGCTGCAAAAGTCCTTGCAACAGACAAACAATACTCGTACTCTTGTCAAAAACGTCACAACGGGTGTAGATGTCGGTGGAACTTGGCTTAATTTTCAGATAGAGCAATGTGAAAAATTGAATCTCGATTGCATTGGGCAATTCCACCTCGCACTGGGCGACATGGCTATCAAGGTGTGGTCCACAGCATCGAATCTCTTTCCCTGTCTTCTTTGTAATTTTTTTAATTTAAGAGTGTTTATGAAGGAGTAACCTCAGCATGAGGAGCAAGAAACATTAAGATCGAAAGCCACCCAGTTCGCAGCTGTTGAGCTCCCCAAATGTCCAGTCTTCTTTGTACGCTTTTCCGTGCAAACCCTGACATACATGTTCACTCTATATTCCATATACAGGCTATACAGGTCAAGGTGGATGATTCCTTCCATGTTGTGGTTCGCTTTTACGAAAAAGAAGAACGTCGCATTGTTTCCAGATGGGAATTTGTCCCGTCCTACGACACTACGAATATACCGTCGTCTTTTACCGCTATGCGCACGGTTCGCGAATCGCGTCTATAATGTATTGCGCATTACGAACAGCTCACGCGTGATTTAGCCCCATGAGACGTCCTCACATCCCTAATACGTCCCGAACCCCCAAAGACGTCTTCGAGCCTCCCCGGAAACATATCGAAGCCAAGCTTTGCTTATGCTATTTCCTGTAATAAAAGGAATACGAATGAGTCTCTCCGAAGCCCTTGTGTTTTCTCTGTATACATAGATAGTCACCTCAGATTCACATGGAAGCGAGCACATAGACCCTCAATCAAGGCTTCTAAACTACTGTTTCCAGTAATAAAAGCAATTAAAATTAAGATCAAAAATGAATTCAATCTGATGTGGACTGTGCTGAATCACGTGTGAGAACCTGTCGAATGAGAAAGCTGTGTTTTCGTCCTCGGCATTTCAAATCGCAAATCGCATCAGCCGTCAAATTTTGCTTGATGCCAGCGGACGAGAAAATGCGCATACTCGACGTCCAGTTGCGAAAGCTCTTCCCATTCGTAAAGCGCAAGTGGCCCCATGAAAATCTCGTAATCAACATTTGCCACCTGTTGGTGAACGCTGTAGTGACAAGGGAATGTGTACATGAGTATAGATTGCCAACTTGCTCAACCAGCTGTGTGGTACGTATGTGTTATATACCATCTGCTCCCGGGCAGCAGTCTAACATTGGGAGATGGTATTACCACATCTTGAGGCAACTCCAAATGATATATAAGCAACGTCACAAAGAAAGCGTGTGCACGACGAATCCAGACATCATGGCCTGCCGTGGCATAACATATCATGTCTGTCCCGTCTCAGGGTGTCCTAGTTGTGCGGACCCGCAGCATCGCACCAACAACAGTTTCGATGTGGAGCGTGCACGATGTCTGGCACTGTGGGACTATGACTCGCGTGGTTTCCCGGGGTGGCGAACCCCATACAAGGCCTCTCGATCGAGCAGCTGTCCCGACTCGCAGCACTATCTATGCAACATGTGTTATTATAATTGGTCCCAGCACAATGATGCAAGCGCGATACCGACATATGTCAATCAATGTATCCAGTGCCAAGCACAGCAAGATACAAGTGTGCATCCGCACACACGGAATCGCGGGAATGCTGCCCCTGCAAACGAAGCAAATGATTTGACAGAGGAGGAGCGCGACACTGAGTTGTGGTTGTCGAATTGGAAAAAAATCAGAGACAAGTGTACGCAAGAATTGGCAACAGCGAATTGTCTGGATCTCGCTGCTGTCATGACAGTGTTGCGCGAGCATTGCGGCATTGGCAAAACCAAAGTGGCCGTCTCAGGTTTTGTACTTCCTGCGAGCGATGGCCGCAAGCATCATGGTTTGTTTGTCAAAGGCAATTGTGTTGTGCACCCTGGGGACATGTGTGCAGTGATGTGCAGCAACGAGGAACGTTTTGATGTTGAACCGACCAATAGGCAATCTTACCACATACAGGCGCAGGGTTCACGTAAAGAATATTACGTGGTGTTTTCTATCAATGCACCGGCTATGCTTATTGGCGCAGCGGCCAACGGACATTTGCACGAAAAAAACCCACCAAGCAACGCTGTTTACAAACAATTCAATGTTGTCATCAACAGCTGCCAAAAGGCTCTCACGGTACTCGTTGCGACAGCCAAGATCCTGGGCAATGCTGAAGTCATTATGGACTACGGCTCTGGCTTTGGCGAAGACATACGGGACCCCATGCCGGTATACTAAAGCCCAGTAATACATATTAATATGCCGTTCGTTGCGACAGCCAAGATCCTGGGCAATGCTGAGGTCATTATGGACTACGGCTCTGGCTTTGGCGAAGACATACGGGACCCCATGCCGGTATACTAAAGCCCAGTAGTACATACT
>Ga0335398_10011011_pt1 | contig 10217 bp, 13 predicted proteins | sample BON03_FD_205742 | JGI IMG/M metagenome (GOLD analysis project Ga0335398, IMG submission 205742) | Freshwater microbial communities from Lake Bonney liftoff mats and glacier meltwater in Antarctica - BON-03 (spades assembly) (version 2) | ecosystem: Environmental > Aquatic > Freshwater > Ice >... | reverse complement strand
TGTTTTTCCGCCACACAACTAGCACGCCAAGTACATCAGGAACGCACACAGGTGGTGTGCAGTAATAAGGTAGCCCAGAAGCGCCTGACTCCAAGACACTCCCGCAATCATGATGGACCTTGGACACGTGAATGTTGTTTTGAAGTGGATGTGGTTGCATGTTGGGAGTGGATTGAGAAATTGGAAATTCTTACCAAGGATCTGTTGTTCTTTCTTTTTTGGGTTTTGAAACCCAACCTAATTACCAGACTAAACTAATGCCAGTGATACGGTAACGGGTAGACCGTGACATGATTTTCCCACGAACTCAGATAACTGGGGGGGGTACCGAGGACCGGAGGTTCTCGTGCACAGGAAATACCCAACCAAAAAAATCGAGTCAATTTGTACCTCCTGTGGGTGTACCACAGGCCTTATCCGGTTCTCCTGTTCTAGCAAGTCGGCCTTCTCTAATTGGCACTTTATCCCGCCCTCAGCTTGGTCGGGCTGGGGCCTCTCAGTCGGTGAAGTCTGGACTTGTCGCAAGTGATTTCCGAAAGCAGGTGCAGTCGCATCGTCGTGGGGGCTGGGACTGGCCAGGTTGGGAATGTTCCTGGCCTCAGGGCCAGCGCTAGAGATGGATCCAACGGAAAGTCATTCAGCCTCCCTCCTTGCTGTGGCTCACGTTGAGCCACTGTCTGGCAGCAACATGGAATGGCAAGTGTAAGAGTCTTCCTTTGCTCGCATGCAGTGGGAAGATAGTTGATCCGCATAGTAGCCATACCTGGCGGGCCAGGGTTGCTGGAATCAGGTTTCCCTACTCCGGTTGGAAGATCTCCCATGACGGGCACTTCACAGCAGCTTGCTGCTGACAATGTCGACACCGCGGCATGCGACGATATTGACACCTCCGCAGAATCTCCAACAGTCGAAGCCGGGTAAGATACTGTCTGTTCCGGTTCGGTGCGCGCTTTAGACGTCTGTGACGGCGAGACCCCGATTGCGTCTGGCAGCCCATCCTCGACCATTGCGTCAAAGGCTGGTTCGGTCTGCTGCTTGACGCTGTCCTGGGAGGGAGCAGAATATGTCTTGATGAGGCTTTTGTCATCCTTGGATCCGGGAGCTGCACATGGCAGCAGAGCATTACTAGTTCCTACGTCTGGTGGAGGCTTGTGAATATAGAAAAGCATGTAAAGCTGGATCTTTAATATTTCAGAGAGGGAGACCTGGCTCGCCTTGTCATCGTCCATCTTAAACCATCCGCTACATGGGTCTTTGACCTATGTCACGTAGTGTCGAATCCGGACTAACAATCTAATGTGCACGATTACCGCATATAGGGCGTAGTCGAGAGGGTTGTCCAGGTGATCCTCGCCTTGACTTGTGAAAGGATCCATGGTTAACGACTCCGGGAAGGTGACATGGTGCACGATCTTGGTGCTGCCACCTCCCTCCGAAATCCCAAACCTCTTCAGATGGAGCTGCAGCGCTCGTGGTGTGCGGTGGAGATTGAGACGTTTGGTGGCACATATTCTTTCCACGTTTGGAACATTCAAATTTGTTGTCGCCCTCGAGGATATCAGTGTTTGTGAACGATCGAAGTGCTTATAAAACCGTGGCGGCCTTGTTCACCTCAAGTGACATATCAAGAAAGGCATCATACATGTTGGTGCTGGAATTGCACGATTCGCAATGCACCTGGCTGTGCTGGAGTCCGCCACAAATGCCGTGTAACAGGCCTGTGTGCTCCTGGCTGTGGGGAGGGGCATTTCCGCCTGCTCTCAGATCAGCGAGGTGCATGTTGGCTGTTTAGGATCGCATGAATTCGTGCGCATCTTGTTGCCAGCCGGCTGCAAAGTGTGAGCCCATCTTTATCAAGTTTGCAACGATAGAAGTTGGGGCTATTGTGATCTGTCGGAAGGCAAATGCCTTCATGATGTGTCTTTCTACAGCCAAGAGGGCATCATAGTCATCTGTGGCAGCTGCAGTGTCGAGCTTCACAGAGTGACTACGATTGAGACAGAAGTTGACGAGTGGTGCTGTGTGCGTCAAGCATTGCAGGACAGCGTTGCAGAAGCACGTGTTGTCAAGATTGTCAAGGCCCGGACCTATCTGCAGGATCTGCTTCCACTCCAGGTCTTGACGAAGCCATTCCCTCGGAGGCAGGGGAATCTCCACCTCGATGAGTCGTGCCTTTTTCTTGCCATGTTGCTCACCGGGTCCGTCGGGGGTTGGAGCTTTAATATTCTCCGCCCCTCCTCCCTCCGAGGACATACCGGATTCTGGGCCACTTAGCCTCTGGCAGTCCGATGCAGGTTCTCCCCCAGGACTCGTCAACCTTGTTGAGGAGTTAAGGCCCAGTTCTTCGGGCGGGGAGGGTTTCGTGCAAGTCATGGCGGTGGCACTTCCCTGGGGTTTGAGGCTGTTGTGCATTGTCAATCCACCAGGCTTTCAGTCTGGGAGCAGAGATGCTATCATCACCGGGGGAGTGTATCCAATTTCTTTGATCATGTGTCTAATGATAATGCAAATGAGTCCACTAGCCGAGGGGCCCGGGATGACGCTGCGTGATAATGGGACCACTGCCCCAAGCAGGGAATCTCTGATGAACAGCATCTTCTGCTCCAAGGAGAGGGTAATAGGCCGTTGGGAATTCAGCCAGAGCAGCAGACCAACGTATTTACGAATGTTCTCGCAGCTTTGGCGGCGGACTCGGCCTGGTCTACTCGACGCATCAGCCACAATGTTGCCGGTGTAGAACACTGCACATTGGAAACTATCCATCTGGGTGATTGCTGTCACCGTACGAAAGCTGGTTACTGGCCCGGAGAAAGCACGAGGTGCCTCTGTGGTCTTGAGTGCCAACTGACTATTCGTCTTCCTCGTCTGTTTGACCTGGACCACCCATTCTGCCAACATATGGAACATCTTCTTGGTATCAATCGCTTGGATCAGCAGTTGTGGGGGGAGCGGATCATGCAGCGTGTGGTGTTAGTTGCCAGTTCAATTTTGAAGTAGACCTAGTGGTTGCTATGGATATTGAAAGAAATATGCACTACTGTGACTTGGAGAGCTCTGTGAAAGAGAGTCGTGCGCGTTGCGTGTTCTGCGGTCTTTATCTCTTTGGGCTTGGACCAATGAAATAACTTATGATACCTGCGTCGTGTACCGGGTCAATAAAAAGACTGCACGAGCCCTCCGTCAGGAGGTTTTTGGACCAGAAAGAATTGCCGAGCCATGTGTAGATGTGACATATAAAAGTTCCCCTGCCTCCGAGTCAAGTGACACCTCTGTGCGCACGTCAGGAAGGGAAATTGTGGGTGAGATCGGTGAACCTGTGGGACCTGGAGTGAGGGCCGGCTGGGTGGCCTGAAAAAGGAGTCCATGCTTGATTGAACCAGATCTGATGGTCGGCTTCGCTGAGTCGGCTTATTCCCTATTGGGGGTAGGCCTAGATTTCCTGCGTTTGTCATCCAACAAGTTCCACTTCAGCTGCATGGGGGTGGGCAGGATCGCCACAGGTGGGGCAATCCCCACCTGGCTCGTTTGACCGTCCGTAGGCGGGGGTCTCAGGATCCACATTCCAGTGGCAGTCATGACAGTGGGGTCTCTGCCCGGCCGCCTCCGTTGCAGACCTTGGATTGTTGTCCACCCCGTCAAGTACTAAAACTTCAGGGTCCGGGAGGGGGGACTGAGGGGACAGCAGAGTCGAAGCCTTCGGGGGGATACATTATCGGACGGCACCGCATCCCAGCTTACAATCGAACTATAGAAATCATCAGTGCCCTTCAAAAGAGACGAAAAAATGATGAAAATCTATCCACATTATGTATATGCAGCATATGTATACATATGATTACAATTGATTACAAAATCAATGGCAATTTATCCATATATCTACATCTAGTGTTTTCATAACATAACATAACATGGAGATCATCCTTGATCTTCCTTTTGGTTTTCCAATAAACAACATTATCTCTCTCTAAATACTTGATTTTTTGATCATCTGTATGTATATGTATGTATAAATATAGATCTGTATTTGCATGTATGTATAAATACAGATGATCAAAGCGTCAAATATGATCTGTTTTATGCACGGTACCTATGCGCAATCACACGTAGTACAGTGGTCTAACAAAGAATTTGTCTTACAGAGAATCTGTCTTACAGAGAATACATCTTACAGCGAATGCCTGACAGTGAGAATGTCTCACACTGAGCATGTTGAACAAAGAATATCTGACGCTGAGAAGTTATTCACAGACAATGTGTCTGACAGAGAATGTCCCACAGTGAGAATGTCCAACACTGAGAGCAGATTGGCGCGAAGTTCGAACGTGGCTACGAGAGTCAGTAACGAGACATGGCCTGAAACTCCGAGACGAGTCTGAACCTGCTCAGTTGGCCAGAGCGAGGGACTGTTAATCTGTAGGTAGCTGGTTCTATGTCAACGATTTCGGGATCACGTCCCGAGACAATCGCAATGAGATTACGTCTCACGCAGAAGCACCAGATCACGATGAGATGGGGCTCGACAAGTCCCGTCCGGTAGAAGACTTATACTTGTAATGGCTTCCGTACAGACGGCATGCAGAATATGTACAGACTACACCAAACGCCGACAACCCAGTACGAGACAAGGTCTGTGTAGGCTCGTTTTGACACACGTGTTGGCCAAACAATAAGCAGATTGTCGAGAAGCAGACAAACGCATATATGACGGCATGGTCGCATTTGATTGTGCATTTTCTCGAGTTGCGCGTGGAGAGCAAATTACAAATGCATATGGCGACAGAGACTTTGCGGATCTGTACAACCAGTGCACTTTCAAAATAGACGTATTGTGGCGTTCTGTGGTTTATTGTAGGGGTTTATCAAGCAGCATGCGGTGGGTACGAAATTGTATGGCGACCGTGACGCTGGCATCTCGGATTTTGACGACAGGGGTGTGTATCAATGCGTATGATACGGCATGTGGTGGGCGTGGCGAATCATGCTGCTCGTTGCATCTGTTGTGTGACTACGTTTTTGGCATTTCACGACAAGGAAACGGCGATCACCAGGCTTTTGGTGCAGAACAAGCCATGCGTGTGCAGAGAGTTTTGTGATACCACGGACATGTACATATGAAAGTATATACATGTACATCTGAGACGAGCACACGCACAAGCACAAGAGAGTCCGCGATAAATGGGCTTTCACGACCATCTACATGTAAAACACGTCAAAATGCACGAGATCACTCCGTATCTATTTCCTTATTTGGGGTGTCTCGGCGCAGTTGGTATTGTCTGTACGATTATAGGCAATTACCAGCAAGTCCAGGAAATGTACCCTGCGTATCTCCAGACGAATGCAGGCCGAGTCTACCTGGTATCTCTCTCGTTTTTCTACTCGTTGACCTATTATGCGCGAATCAAGCACTATAGTCAAGCCTGTACACCCACTTCAGTTTCAATTAGACTTCAGAGCATTACATGTAACTGACAGCACATGGCCCTATCTCTTCAAGTCAGCACAGTGCAAATTACAGTAAGAGGCCATCATGCGTATCAACCTGTGCCAATCGATAAGAATATGACGGTTCAATGGTGTCAAAAGTGCATGCTTAAGACGGCCGGTACCCGACGACGAAAGCCTAAGAACACCAAACCAACTGAGGAGCCTTTATGGGTGCTGGTACAACATTAGCATTCGCCCTCATAAGTCACCGAGAACTGGTGTCAGCAATGGATCAAAACAGACGAGTGGGAAAAGAATTCTGGGCGCATAATCTACTGGTCAATCAAATCATCGCTACAGAGTCATTTCAAATTCTGCTCGATTGCTGCAGCGCAGTCTATTACAGTGGACGGTGGATCTGACGTGTCCTATCTTATCACGGAACTGATAAACTTGATTGATGTTGCTTTTATTACTTCGTAAGAAATAGTCTAGTAGCTTTGCTGGAAGCTCTATATGCTCGATTCATTTCCTTTGAATTCGTGAATATCCAGGTTTCCTGAGATTTTTTTTCTCTGTTTTGTGTGTGTGCAAGGCCTTTGTCTCTAACAAAAGCCTTTCTTCCACCCATCTCAACCAGGTTTTTGTGTCTGGTTGTCGTCAGTCCTCTTGTGTGCTGATTAAACATGTGTGCTTGTGTGCGTGTGCCTCTGTATGTGCATATGAAAATGTTTAGGTAAAGTGACAAATATTTAGCAAATATAAGCAAAACCGTGTCGACTTCACGTGCAGTATTGACATAGAAAATAGAAATAAATGTTCATAGTGACGTCAAACAAGCAGTGAAGTGGCAACTTTTTAGACACTTGACAGTATGCAATACGAATAAGTAAATGCAATAAATGTGTCCGTCTTCCGGACTCTGGGGGGGGGTGTTGGATTGTGATTCCCAGTTTACCATCCTGAGTCCACTGTCATTCGAGCAAATAGAGCTTCAAGCAAAGCTACTAAACTATTTCTTAGGAAGTAATAAAAGCAACATCAATCAAATTCGACGGGCCCCAACTTTGACGTTCTGTAAGCGTGTGTTCCTCTCTCTATCTCCTCACACATGCACATTGTGCCCTATGTTCTCCCTCGATCCCTCTGTGGTTGGCCTCGCACCTCCTTGCACCTGCTGGAGGAAGGACACAATCACCCGATTGTGCGCTTCGCATACCTGTGTCATATGATCGGCGAAGAACTTGTCTTTTTTCCCTTCTTTTACATCAAGCTTTTTGAGCTTTGTGTAGAAGTCGCTTTCAACAACCGATCCGCGGTTACCCACCACAAAGTTAATCTGCTCAAAATCCCACTTTGGAGCAGCAGCTTTGAGCACACTGATGATGCTTTTGTGCTGCTCATTTGCTTCTGTTTCTTTCACCTCTAGGAGCCCCTCGTCCTTGTCTGTCGACCGTTTGAATTTTAAAATATATACGATCTGCAGAGCCTCATTGATTGCGACCCCATCCGGTCGCCTGCCCCAGAAACGATTTTCGAAGAAAGACCCTGGATCGAGGTTGTACCGTGCTTCTTGACATTTTTTGGACTGGTATTGTCACCTCTATATCCTGTGCCTTCTACGCCAGCTCTTCCTTGCTACAAATTCTTAGAAACTCTTCTCGTCGCCACAGCGTGCTCATGTTACTCTCTTTGTCAAGCGTGACAAACTTGAGCTTGCTTTTTAGCTCTTGTGCAGCGTGCATGCTGTCATACAGGTGCCTTCAGATGGAGTGGTGGGCAGCCGTAACTGTCGATGTCATTCCTTCGCAGCCTGCACTGTTGATGCGACCGTGTGTTTCGGCCGCCAGACCGTCAGTGCTTTCACCTCGAGCCTCTCACGCTATTCTGCAAAGCCGACACCCTGCTGATTGCATCTAAACTCAAATCCTTGCTATGCTATTTCAAAAGGTTGTTTGATGTGGTACGTCTAGAATAGGCTACATCGTAACTCAAGACATATTCACAATCATTCAACGAATGTGGAATGCACACTTTTGTATCTGCCGGTTGCAAGTCAAGAAATCGTATTGTCTTCTAACGAAGAACACTTCAAACGAAGAACGTACAGGCCTGGGATGTCATTATCCGAGCAAATCAAGTATAGGGCACGCCACAATCTAAGCTGCAACGTCATGATTCCTGTTTACACCAACTGGACGACTTCGTCATGGGGCCTCTTTACACCAACTGGACGATTGGACGACCGGACAAGGCGCCAAGGTAACTTTGAGAAAGAGATGTTGGAACACGGGCGAACGCACTAGAATCAGGGCCCAGCAGTCACATGGCACGAAACTGACGCAAACCCCTTCGAGAGGAAGAAGCAACTTTCCAGGATTCAAGGAGCCTGGTCTTCGTTGAATGCCCGACCAAACGATCATCTTATCATACCTGCAACGATATCTTGACGCGCTGCCAAGTGGAGTTTTTTAGTGGAAGGTCATTAGGTGGTAGCCACCGACGGATCGTTATGGCTGATTCGACCTAGCACGCAAGAGCCTGCTAGAGGGGTGGAGGTCATGTGGCACAGCGTTGGCATACAGCACAGATCAGATCGCGTGGGTGGCCAACACTCAAGCACGCGGGCAGAGCTAGTAGCAGTGGTCATGGCGCCGGCTACGAGGAACCCCTCGCGAAGAACCCCTCGCGCTGACGATCTAGCCATCCTCATTGATAGCGCTGCTGCTGTCAGAGAGCGGCGAAGGAGATTAGCCTCATATTATGAAAGCCCCTTAGTACCAGGTTGGGGGATCTAGTAACCCTTGAGGGGCTTTCATTTCGGGATGTATGAAAGCCCCTCAGAACCACAGATTTTGGTGTTTCAATGAAAAACTTCCCAATGATATTTCACTTTTATGATGACATTTCCACTTTTTGAAAACGTACGAAAATCCTCCCGCTAAAAGGTTGACTAAAAACCAAAAAAATAGGGGGCCATCAAATCTGGCAAACTCAATAGTATTATTAAAGATGTTGACTGTTTTTTCAAGTACCTGTAACCCTCCATTTTCTGCTTTAAGGGGCTTTCATACATCCCGAAATGAAAGCCCCTCAAGGGGTACTAGATCCCCAACCTGATACTGAGGAGCTTTCATAATTTGAGGCTAATCTCTCTCGCCGCTCTCTGTCACGAAGATTTCGATGGTGTCGGACGACTTCCGATTGGTTGAGCACAAGACCAAGAACTACGACATCCTTGTAGACATTTGATTTGAGCTCAAGTTGCGAGCAGCAGTGTCGTCAAAACCTTTGTTTGTAAAGGTCCATGGGCACTCTGGCGAACCGAAGCAAGAAATATTTCAAAGTGCACGAAGAGAAGATGGCATGGCAACTGCCATCGCATAAGACTCACACCAACACATTCTTTGCAAGATAGAATGCGGCGCGTCCAGAGCTAGGTGCTGCACTTCGCTGCATAAGGGACCGTGACCCAGTGGGAAGTACGAGCCTGAATGCTTAGACTGACGCCGTGGCAATCTCTTGGCATATTCAACCTCAAAAAATGTGGACTCTTGGCTACTGCGAAGTGCGACTGCGAACATGAAACATTTTTCCATCACTCAGTGCTACCTCACTCACCATCAACAGATTAAACAAACTGCACATGGCAATGTAGCGAAAGTAATCAAAAATCAGTTGATGTAGATCAGCCCAATGACACAGCATGCTCAGGGGGACCGAAAGGTCCTCACTCTCTGCCAATACAGAGGATTCCAAACCCAGCAACCACATTGCACGTGCTCCAAAGTGCAAGCTGGACGAGCTGCTCAAATCGTTTGACGAGACCACACCGAGCCAACGACAAGATGGTCTGATTCAAATTGAGGACAACAAACTCAAACACATACTCAAGATGAAGGTCGCACTGACATGCACAGATGGTTTCCCGGATTCTTTCTTGAAAGCATTCGTGAAGGAGATGTGCAAGTATAGCCCGTGTCTTTATGGCAAGTTTTTGCTCTCCAAATTACATTTCCGCAATACGTAGTGAAATAACAGAACTATTTCACTGGTGAAAAAGGGTCCATCAACAAACAACAGTGGCAGCGACAGGCTACGGAGCAATGAAGAAAACAACCTTTCAGAATGTTTGGCCCTGAATGAATTCGAATTGATAAATCAATTAAAATTGCGCAAAGCGCGGTTTCAAACTACTGCGGCGTCAGCCGCGAAATTTTCAAAACGTAATATTAGTAGCGCGTCGGAGAGAGCATTTTTAGGTGTTTTGGGCGATTTTGTTAGTTGCTCACCTTCCTGGTGATGATTGCTTTTATTACTATAAAAAGTAGTTTAGTACCCTTGATTGAGATTGATTGATGTTGCTTTTATTACTTCGTAAGAAATAGTCTAGTAGCTTTGCTGGAAGCTCTATGTGCTCGAATCTTTTCTTTTAGATTTGTGAATATCGGTTTTTGTTTCTGAAAAAATATTATATATATATATGTATATATATATATTTTGTGTGTGTGTGTGCAAGGTCTCTAAGAAAGCCTTTCTTCCGCCTCTTTCAACCAGGCTCCTGTGCCTGGTTGTCTCCGGGTTTATGCGCTCACTGTTGAATCTATTTTAGATTTGAGATATCGGTGGTTTGCTCACATCTTCTTCTTTTCTTTTTTGTGAAAGAAAAAATATATTAAAAAGAAAACAAAAAGGCACTTAGTCCAGACTTCTACCTGTAGCCCAGCATATATATATACATGTGTACTTCGTACACCGCACGGTATATATGTATACTATCACTACAGTAC
>Ga0335398_10011003_pt1 | contig 10220 bp, 10 predicted proteins | sample BON03_FD_205742 | JGI IMG/M metagenome (GOLD analysis project Ga0335398, IMG submission 205742) | Freshwater microbial communities from Lake Bonney liftoff mats and glacier meltwater in Antarctica - BON-03 (spades assembly) (version 2) | ecosystem: Environmental > Aquatic > Freshwater > Ice >... | reverse complement strand
GCACCCCCGCTTGCCGCGCGCCCGTTAATAGAACCCCCCCCCCGGGGGGGGGGGGTTCTTTCAATCAAACTGTTCAGAGAGGCTTTATTGTTTTTCCCACTCAGGCTCGCAGGGGATCTGATTGGGTCTTTCCTAAACTAGGTAGGCTCCAGTCCTCCGGTCTGGGACATTTTCTTGGGTCCTAAGTGGTCAATCGGGTGCTCGTCATCCGCTTCGTTCATTGATTAGGTTGGGTCTTCGAAACCCAAGAAAGACAACAAGGCTTCCAGGCTTCCCTATTACTGCACACCACTTGTGTGAGATCCTGATGTAATTGGAGGTCTAGCTGTGTGGCGGCGTAACAACAAAAATACAAAAAGAGAGAAATAAACAACGCGCTGCGTGTATCGTGTTCCATATTCATAACAACCTCTCAATTTTTTCAATTTTACAATATACATCTATATGTCTATTGCTGTACAGTGTACATACCCTTGCCCATCATAGTAGTATGACTTTATTTCTCTTCCATCTGCATCTTCATAGTCTCTATTCATGTGTGTGTACACTCCCACACCTGTACGCACTTACCTCCCTCCTCAGGGACACTAATGTTTGCCTCCAAATATGTATTGTGTATACACATCTCTATACATATTTTTGCCCTTTTATATGTACCCGGGTTTCCATTTTTTATGCACATATCTCCACAGTCCAATGTATGCATGTTCCAATTATCATATGCTTTCCACGTATAATACTTCCGTGCTTATCTGACGTTCTGTTCCATATTCCAAAAACCCATTTTCAATTTCAATATGCATCTGTGTCACAATGCCTATTGATGTACATATAGGCTTGCCCATATGCATATCTTTCTCTTCCATCTGCATCTTCATTCTCCAATTCATGAGTACAGGCCCGGTATCTAAACATATGTACGCACTTCCCTCCTCTTCCATACGCATATACTCTATTGCCATATTCAAGCCTTGAAGTTCATATGTATATATATTACGATCCTTCTGTAATGACCACTTATAAGCTCAATACTCCAATTATAATACGTCTCTATGTACCTGCTTCCAGAAGCTTCGCCCGGCGTTCACACAATTTTGACCCCATGTTCAAGGGTCTCTATTTCAATATTCATACGTGTCTATGCTTTCTATGAATATACACATACCATGTTCATATAAAAGATATTCAATTCTCTGTGCACCTCTCCTTCCCATATGTGCGTTCTTCAACCACGTCTTTATCCGTATTTATTCCATCCACATAAAGACGTGCTCATGTGTAAATGTTTACACCAAGACTGTTCAATCCAAATAAAAAGAATACATGTAAACAAATGAATGCGAAACGAAATATCTGTTTATGCCTCCATACATATACATATACATGAAATAAAAAATAACAGAACAATAATTTAAAAAAAAGGGAAAAAAAAAATAAACTCATATATATGTGTTGATTGATGTTGCTTTTATTACTTCATAAGAAATAGTCTAATAGCTTTGCTGGAAGCTCTATGTATAACACATAAATAAAATCAAACAATAAAAATAAACAAGACTAAAAAGATAAGTATTAAACATAAATCAATAAAATCCAAACAATGCAAATAAATACATAGAATAATAATAATTCCAATACATAAAATAAACATATAAAGTAAAAATTAAATTCATAAGATAACATACCAAATTAATTGCTGTTTTGGGTGTGTGTTCTTCATCCATGTTGCATGTTTATGGATGTGTATTTTATTCTATCTCTCTTTTTTTTTGTCTACATGTGTGTGCGTATGCCTGCAAGTCCAAGGTCCATTGCAGGGGTGCCCTGGGTTCCGGGCGCTTCCGGGCTTCCCTATTACTGCGCACCACTTGTGTGCGTTCCTGCTGTACTTGTAGGGCTAGCTGTGTGGCGGCATAACACTGGCAACAAAACAAACACAAAAAAACACTTGCGACTTGTATGGGGCTTGCGTAAGTCCAGAGATGCGAGTCAACCCTTCAACTTGGTGAGTGTTAACCTCAGTTTGCATGTAGAATGTCTCCGGGCGGTGTTGTACCTTTGGTAGGACCGTCACGGTCAGCGGTAGCTACGCAGTCCGGGTGGATTTACTCCTGGGGGGTTTACTTCAAAGTGCCTCCCAGGGCGGGAGGCGAGCTAAGGATTTTCGGGGTTTATAACAACAAACAAACACACAAACAAACGAGCCGGGCACTTAATGGTTACCATTACTACGCACTGCTCGTATGCATTCTGAACTTCTCGGGGGGGTTAGCGGTGTGGCGGCTTTACAAACAAACAAACAAACTTGAACAAGCAAAAGAAAAACAGAAAGAAAACAAAAGTTTAGCAGTAGGAACTAATCCAAAGGCGATCTTGATCGGCAAATCTGCGGCCAGCGCTCGGCTGCGGGAAGCAATTGCCTAGCGCTAGCATTTTCTCCTTTTTGTTCAAATGGAATGAATAGTTTGCACTCACAGCATGTCACGGTCACTGCTGCAATATCATCCTGCTTTCCAACTCAGTGGCACGTGGTCAAGTCTACGAGGGTTCACATGTGATACTGGCAGGGGCTATGTAATGGGATGTAGGACTTGTTGGAACTCTTATTCTCCTCTCTGTGGATGATAATCCGATTGACCCTCACTCTCAGAACGTTCGCACATCACATGCGTCTTTACGTTCTTGTATGTTCGACTTATGAAATTTCTTAGGACGTGTCCTCCCTTACAACTTCGAGTCAGCATCGCACTGTCGAACCTACGGGTGTGAACGTGCTTCAGAGCTTGAATTCACACACCCCTTGGCAAGCTGTCAGAAACAGCCTTGGTTGTACCCTTCTTCAACACTCCACTGCACTCGCCACTTCACATGCGCTGCTCACCTCCCTTACCTCTCGCCAAAGAGAGCTCGTCTGTGGGGTGTGCATTGGCACCGCACAGATTGGTGTCTCGTTGGCTGCACCCTTCCATTCACTCTTCAAACGGTTGGGCGCGTGGTGGTGGAGGGGGCCCGATGCTGCCGCGCGCCACTCGGGTTACTTTTGCGCACCAGAGTCACATGGCAAGTGGCGGTGACCTTTCTGAGAATTTCAGAAAAACCAGCGCCGACAATCATTCTTTTTTAGAAAAATGTTCCCGGGCCGACATACTCGTCGGCGCATGAGGATATATACAAAAAAACTTTGTCGGCGCACTCTTCGGCAAAAAAAATGGGGATGGCTCAATTTCTTGAAAACAAATTATGACGGCGCACTGTTTGTAGTGGTCTAGTTTGCATTCTCTCCTTGACATATTGTCTGTGACATGACTCAGATTTATCTGCCTATCTCTTTCTCGGGGCTGCCTGTCACCCGCTAACACTCTATCTGTGCGCGACCCACTGGTGTGCCTTCCTATTTACTGATCTTGTCTTGCGTCTTGCATTTTGGTGTGCCTGCTGTACATATTATCCACGGGGGGTAGGGGGCAAAATGCATCTCTTCTACCTAGATGATGATGATTGCTTTTATTACTTTCAAAAGTAGTTTAGTACCCTTGTTGGAGGGTCTATAAAGTTCAAATTCATGGGAATTTGAGTTATCGGGTTTTAGACGGAATCGAACCGACGACCTAGGGATTGACAGTCCCTCGCTCTGACCAACTGAGCCACGCTTGCACGTGAGGTCGTTTTACTGAGAAAATATTGAACGACTTATCAGCAGGCCATTTGTATTCACACTATAGACCTGACACCCTCAGGCAGATACACCATTAATTACCGGCAACCTGGTAAAGAGCCAGTGGTCCCCTTCCTGTGGACCTTTTTTATGAAAGTTGCAGCTGTTGCAACCCACGACCTGACCGTGGCACCCCCAGACAGGTGCTCCATGAATCACCGGGAACCGAACCCGAGACCTTTGTTATGACAGTTGTAGTTGTTGCCAACTGAGCTAAAAGCTCAGGCAACACTGCAAGATAGAATCAGATCTGATTCTTTATTGCATTGTTTGTTTGTTTGTTTGTTTTGTTGCCTGGGCTTTTAGATCTGATTGTATGTCGCAGTTTTGATTGAGATTTTAGCTCAGTTGGCAATGTTCAGCTGCTGTCATCCTGATCAGGAATGAAAAATATCGAAATCTCTCGTTCTGACTTCAGGTTGGAAAACACTTTGTTTGTTTCTGTACACCCGATCCAATAATGATTCGATTTTTCACTGCAGCGGTTCAATTTATCCAGTAAATGTTTGAATAGCCTGTATTCCAGTACAACACATTAACTGGCTTTCTCAAGACAACTGGAGGGATTGGGCGTGTTTATTAAGAAGAACAGGACTTCATCCGACTCCTATGGACAATCAAAGTGTCACTTGTACTCATTTCGCTAACCAAACCAAATTCGAACATGTGTGTACTTGTGGTATGTGTATGCGTGTGCGTGTGGATGTACCCTATAGTACCGCCATACATAAATATATATATACATGTATATATATACATATATATATATGTATATATACATTTATATCTATATATGTAATCGATTGTTGCAAATCACCATAATCACTATAGCGCTGACTCGTGAAAGAGTCACTTCGGTATTTGAAATTACTAAGCACTAATGCGTTTCTAGGTAGGCACGACTATGGCCGTCCACTGAGCCAATTACCTGCACACACACACACACACACACACACAGGACACTTGACTCACGGTGAAGTGGGTGCACATCCCATTTGGTGATGTCACACCATGAATAGCATATGCGCCCTCGATTGAGGGTGTGACAAAACCATGAATAGCATATGCGCCCTCGATTGAGGGTGTGACAAATGGAATTCTGCACTCTGCGAGTGCAACGGGACGCTTAATGATGCTCGCATGGACCCCTCTAACCTTGGACGTCTTTGCCATTGAGGCTTCAATGCAATGTGTATGAATATCTTCGACGGGAAGTCAGTGCGGATTGGTTAACCAACTTGCAGTTGTGTCACTTTAGTGATGAAGCAATCAAATCGTGAGATCACTTTTTTACGAGTGTATTTTCCCGATGCCCGACCCTTCATTCCGGTGCCTTAAGGCGGGGTTGATTATTTCTCGAACGCACGTGGATTCTCAGTGGAACCCAGTTAACTAGGCCTCTCATCGATTTTTTTGTTGCGGAAACAAAGTGAATCGTCAGTTATAATGTAAACGTGATCTAGATGCGGCAAACATGCGGCCAGCGCTCGAGCATGTGTATGGGAAGCAAACGCTGAGCGCTAGAGTTTTTTTTTAACGAGCAAATCAGCCATATGTTCCTAATATTAAAATGTAGAGAAGCCCGAGATGTAGGCCTGTGCACTTTCTGGGTACTTGCGTACAGAAAACCGTTGCGCAATGCCAAATTCCGATTTTTTCTGCGGGCGAAACACATTTGTTTCCGGAAGTCGCCATGGCACAACTTTTCTCTTTATGCAAATACCCAAAAGCACACAGACCTAGATCTCAAAATTCTCTACATTTTGATCTTGGGAACATATAACAAACTCGCTCGGAAGAATAATTTTCTAGCGCGGCTCAGCGTTTGCTTCCTACAGCCGCGGCTCTGCTCGAGCGCTGGCCGCAGGTTAGCCACGTCATTCAGGATCTTGTTTACATTACTATCGACGAATCGTTTCAACGACGAATTCAACTTTTCATTGAATGAAAAGCCTTGTTCCACTGAAAATCCGCGTTCGTTCGAGAAATTCCCAACCCCACCTTAATTTCATCGGCTAGCCCTTAAATGCCAGCCTGAGTCAGTCCAAGTTCAAAAGTTTTTCGCAGTGGGGCAAATAAACGTTCGCTGGGCCGGCCCAAGGTTAATTAATTTAATTGATTCATTAATTAATTCATTCATTAATTCATTAATTTATTAATTCATTAATTCATTAATTAAAGAAACAAGATTCTGACCTGTGATTTGTGAATAATGATTTACATACTACATCAAGAGGACAAAGTACCCAATAGGATTCAGTCGCAAAAAATCGTGCCTGCAGCGCATTTTCTCTGATAAGTTTTGCCTGCGGCGCAGTGTTTTCACAAAAAAATCTTGCCTCTGGCGCTTTTTTTTTCCCACAAGAATCTTGCCCATGGGCCATTTCATTTCAGTGTCTTCTTTCAAGTTTATTTACCGATTCATTGGTATTGAAGATGATTCGAATTCAAAAACTCAGTAATCACAACGACACTATTTATCAAAAAAATCAAGTAAGAAAGTGTCAAATAACAAAATTTTTGTCATATCAAACCTCGTGAGATACAAATCGCACAACACCATTTCAATTTCAAAACAGTTTCTAAAAAACAACGTACGTCAACACACGTAACAACGTACGTCATCACACGATTTTGACGGAGAATCCCACCACCGTCGTCAATATCTTTCCCGCCCGACTTCGTTTGTCGTGCTCAGCCGCACCCGCCGACACCTGCAAGCCAATGCCTCTCACAGAATAAAACGATACAGTGCCTGATACTGGTGACCACCCTCGTCGCTACGCAATCGTCGGGCTCTGTGTTGGTGAATTAACCAAAACTGTTGAAGAGAAGCGCTTCTATTGACATGTTCCGAGTCACTCGGCGGGACCGTGACGGTGGAGACAAACAGCTTTAAAAAAACAGAGAGTCTCACTCAGAGGCGTGTATGTGTGGGATGTCAACTCAACAGTGACCAAATACTCGGATTGCTTTGTTTGAAAGGACACGTCAGAGCGCGTGACTCGACGCTGAGATGACACCAGTTGCCATCGGATAAGAAGCGAGTAAATTCTTGTGTATTAAAACACCCCCTTTTTGGAGGAAGTCACGGTTCAGCAACACAAAATCCGCCAAATCCCCCCGAAAATGCTCTCTCCGACGCGCTACTAAAGTCACGTTTTCAATATTTCGCGGCTGGCGCCGCCATTCTGAGAAGTTGTGTGCTCCACTGTTTTTTTGGCAATTTCATGACGTACTCGCTGTTCTTTGTTTTCCAAGTCCAAGCCAATACGCAGGGCGCACCTCCTGCCACTGTTCCTCAGTGCACGGCGCCGCACTGAATGATCAACAACCACGCTGCCATTTCTTTCTCTCCTTGGTGTTGGCTGTGGTGAATTGAGCTGCGGCCAGACCGCTAACACTCCTTAGAATTTAGGAACGCATACGAGTGGCGCGCAGGGGTGGCTCTCAAGATCCCGGCCCCCAGGCACTCCCGCAATGGATTTGATGACGTCCTCATACACAAAAAAGCAACAAACAGGAAAAAGAGAACATAAACAGGACTGTGACCAAAAACGTGCTCAGGTTTGGTGCCGGACCGCGACCACCGTGGCTCCGGCCATGCTTTTTTGTTTGTTGGTTTGTTTGTAAAATCGCCACACCACGAACCCACCCGAGAACCTGAGTTGCCAGAGAGAAAACACATCAGTGGTGCGCAGGAATAAGGTCAGTGTTAGCTTATCACGTACAAACACACAAACAAATAAATAAGCAATTTTCTTTCTCTTTCTTCTTTCTTCAGTGATGCCGCATTTTTGTTTTGTTTTCAACAGTGTTTGCTATGATTAGAACTGCTCCACAGCGATTCCCCAAGCCGTTGAGAACGCATACGAATGGTGCGTAGTACTAACATGACTGTCAAGCTCTGGCACGACGATCCCTCGACGGCCTGTCGCCGTTGAAATGTAACTTTGGAACTGAACTGTCTCAAGTTCTCGGAAGATGCACAGCATTTGAGTCATGGGTATGCAGACTCAGTGACTATTTGTTTTTTTGTGTTCCGCTGGGCCTTGTATGTTTGTGTGTAAGCCGCCACACCGCAAACCCCCCCAAGATGGATGGGCCTGCCAGGCACATCGGGGGGGGTCTCACGAGTCACGGAAGATTTGAGGGTTGTGAAAATCAGTCAACTCAATGTAAAAAAATCGGTAGTAAATTCGATTCGAAAGCAGCGATGAGCCGGGTTGACCCGAGGACTCTCGAGCAGTGGCGGTATGATGAAGCAAGAAATGTTGTGTGGAAATTGCATCTTGCCGCGTGCAGTGGAGTGCAATACGGCACCGAAAAACTGTTAGGACGCGCGCAAACATCATACAAAACGCTTCGGACGTGAGGAGTGGGCAAGTGGCGTGGCGTGAGTTTAGCCATACAAGGCCGGGACATCAGTGACATGCATGATGGTGCAAACTTTTTCGGTTTTTTGAGATGTTACGCTGACATGATAAAACAGAGATGTTGCAAAGCTGCCAGCATTTTGGGCGAATGCATCGATTGACTCCTTCAAAAATCATGCAGGGAGGCCTTTTCATGCTATGCAGAGCCGCACTTGCCAGCTGGGCAGGGTTCGGTTACTACGCGCGAGCTCGGTCAGTTGCTGCGTGCTCTAGGAAAGGTGTGAACATTTCTTCGTGTGTTCGTGGGGGGGGTGTGTGCCTCGAGAGGTCATATTTGTCCTGTATCCTTTATTCCATTCCTGGAGGCCGTTGCTACATCTCAACGTGACGCTCAAAGGTCTCTTCATTCTGAACATTTGACAAGTCCTTATTAACATCTTGCAAAAAATGACGCTCCAAGCTTACCCAATTTGCCTCCTCTCTATTTTGGGCTCTGTATCTGTTGTCACTATTTTTCTGCCCCACCGCATTTTGCATTTTCTTTTGCTTTGCAATTGATCTGGGGCGCGCAGCGGCGAGAGACCTCCGGGGCTGCCACGCGCCCACTGGAATCGGACCACTGACCTGAGGGCACAAAAATAGGGTTAGCGTAATAAATTGGGAGTGTAATGGGCATTACTAACTCGAAAAAGTGCAAGAAGGAGGCATGCACGTAGACAAGACCAATAATGTAATAGGAAAATCTGATTTACAGATTTGCTTGCTTGGTCCAGAACTGTTCTCAAGAGGGAAGACTTGAGTCGGCTTTTAGAGTAACAGGAAAAATTCGAGTAACAACACAATCTATATTAAAACTAGAGACAAGGGAAACTCTGATATGAAAAATTAATCGAATGGTACATACATGGTATGGAATCTCCCTCAACAATATTTCAGGTCGGGGGTTTCAATCGTAGAGACATTATCTGATATGCCAAATTGTTCGAATCAATTTCATGTCTGATGTGCATACTGATTAGCAAAATTGAACGACAGCACAATTGGTTTTCACACACACACACACACATGCACATACACACACACACACATACACACAGAACCCCTCTCAAGAAGACCTGAGTCGGCTATTTCAAAAAGTCGACCCGCAGCAGGAAGGCGCGGTGAAGTTTGAAACTTTTTGTAACTGTATGATGGAGCCCATGAAACAGCCCGGTTTGTGTGTGTGTGTGTGTTTTCTGATGTGTGCGATTTTTTTTTGTGTTTGTGTTTGTGTGTGTGTTGTGTGTGTGGGTTTGTGTGTGTGTGATTATGTTGTGTGTGTTTATGGTGTGTGTGCGTGTGTGCGTGTCTTTGTGCGAATGTGTGTTTATCTGTGTGGTTGGGTGGTTGTGGGTATACGATGTTTTTTAGTGCGCGTGTGTGTGTGCACATGAGATTTTGCATATAGATATGTGGGTATTTATTCTCACATGTTTACACGCGTGCTCATAGGCTATGATGTCGATATTTGTATGTATATAAGTATGATTGCATGTGTGTATATGTAAATTAAAAAACACATAGGTAGTGCATAGATTCATGGTGGTGCCAGTGTATCAATGTGTAAATCTATACGAAGATATGTGGTTGTTATTTGTGGGTTTGTGTCAATATACATTTTATACGCGTATATGTCTATGGGCATATTTACATGTATACATGTATATGTACTGGTATGTGTATGTATGTATAAGGCAGTTGGCGGTGGTTGTGGAGAAATTCCAGATCGCGCCTCACCTGTTTGTACAGGTTTACATATTGATATCTACACACCCACTCATAGATATATAGATTTACATATCTCTGTTCTCTCTCTCTCATTCTCTCTCTCTCTACGCGAGCACGTATATTATATGCACATACATATACATATTTATATATATGTATGTATTTGCATACATGTATATGTAAATATGTATTTATACATATGTACATGTATATGTGTATATATATATATCTAAACACATATATGTATATATATGTATATATGTGTAAATACCAAAAATATTTATATATATATATATATATATATATATATATACATACACATTTCTATACATATATGTATATTTATAAATGTATATATTTAC